>SXGT01903526.1_pt1 | contig 23318 bp, 26 predicted proteins | sample 3176221 | NCBI WGS metagenome assembly SXGT01 (sample SAMN11356862, study PRJNA531348) | freshwater metagenome | isolation source: freshwater sample F1-120 | place: China: Fuxian Lake, Yuxi | collected 2017-12-25
AATTTGAAGCCGACGGCATCAAGGGGCATTCGGCTGAAATCGATCTTGCGTCCTGACGGGAAGCGAGTCAAGTAAAAACCGGCCGCGGGGGTCACGCAACGAGAACGAAATTCACCCGTTGCGATTCCGCCCGCGCAGTGCGGGTCATCACTCCGCACGGGCTCCACGGTGGAGCGCCGGTCTAGCTCGTCAATACCATCCTGCGTCCAAGTCCCGCTCCGCGCCGAACCCTGTCGCGCCCACTTTGGAATCGACCAAGTGTTCGTAGCCTGGGGCCGGGCTGAACAGACACGGCAACGATTCCTCGGAGTTGCTCCCGACCAGCGCCAGCCGTCCGCATATGGCGAGCGCCAGCGCGTCGGCTCGGTCGTCGTGCTGCCCCTCGGGCGCTCGGAGAGTGTTGCCATTGATGCTAGCAAGCTGCGTGAACGTCGCGAAGCTGTGCAGCATTGTTTCCTTGTTCTTGAACGCGTCGGCCGCGTTCGTGTACATCGTCACTTTGCCGAGTGTCGAGGACATCCAACCGATCTTTCCATCATGGCCGTAAAGCAATTTGACGCGCGGAGCGAAGTTGGTCAACCACATGATGACGGCGTGGCCGTGGTTGTTCCGCTCGGGCAGGATCGGGGCGTGGTTGAAGTAGATCGAAATCGCGCTGGCATGGCTGGCGAAAACGCTCGGTTCGAATTTGCCGGCCAGTTGCGCGACTTCCTCGCCGGTCCTCACGTCAACTACACAGAGGGCGCTGTCGTCGCTGGTCGGGTTGCCCTCGGCTGGGTCCGCGCCGACGACGTAGCTGGCTCCAAGTTTCGGCCGCGAATAGACCGCTAGGCCTGGGATCGCGGGGAGCCGCAAGCTAGCCGGGGCGTCGGGCTCGGACTCAATCGGCCTCGCCTCGGCGAAGCACTGTTGCAACCATGCGGACGGGATGCGCTTATCCAAACTGCGCGGGGCTAGCGCTTCGGTGTCCGTTCCGGGATATTCTTGCTCCATCGAATCGTAGCAAGCGGTGTGCAAGAAAACGTCGCGACGTTTTTCCTCATACCATTGCGGGGTCCGCCACGGGGCCGCGCTCCACGGCGCGAAGATCGCCTTGAAGCTGTTCTTGCCGTCTCGGGCCGCGCGGTAAATCTTCTTGAACGTGCTTTCGGGCTGGGACTTGTCCACGGTCGAAAGAAGGATCAGCCGGCCGCCGGCGTCCACGGTGGGCTTGATCGCATTCAGCATCGTTTGCAGATTAGGCACGTGGTCCGCTTCATCGACAATCGCCAGCGTCGCGGTGTAGCTGCGTCCGCCAGTGGTCGCGAAGCTCATGGCGCGGCTGCCGCTCTTGAATGTAAGCTCATGCTCGTTCGCCGTGGTCAAGCCGTCGCTCCGCATCCAAGCGGGCAAGCGATCGTACATGCCGCGCAGTCGGTGGCCTAACAGCTCGGTGCTTTCGTCGTCGCGTTCGCTGAACAAAAGCACGGTGGCGACCGGATTGAAAAGCAATTCGCGTAGGGCGAACGCGATCACCAACCACGAGAATCCGAGTTGCCGCGCTTTGAGCGCGATAACCTCGCGGTGCGCTTCCAGGTCTGCGGCAACTTGCTCCTGCATAGGCCATAATGTGAACGGAGTCCATGCGCCGCTCTTGTCGGACGACGCCAGGATTTTGCAATGGGACGACGCGAAATAGGCGAGCGAGTTACGGCAGCGCTTCGTTTCCGCCAACAATTTTTGCGTCTGCGGGCTCACTTGCTGGCCGGTCGATTTCTTCGGCATGATTGGACACTCCTTGAATCATCGTCACGTTGGGCATGGATTCGAGCGCTGGCGGTGTGGTCTTGTTCAGCTCGGCCTGGACCACGGCTTGCACAAGGACGTTAAGCGAAACGGTCGTTTCACCATCGGCGGCGGCGACGCGCCGGCCGGGGTACAGATTTAGTAGGGTCGCTTCGTCCTGCAAGATGCTGAGCGCTGCGCGGACGTCACCCATCGCGACGGCTTTCTGAAAAAGTGCTCGGCGCTGGCCGATGTGCCGTGCAAAGAGTCGGTCGTGGTCCTTCTCGGCGATCTGGGCGATATTGGCCTCCGCGCGTTTCACGTAGCGGTAGATCGTGGCCATTGAAATCGGCTTGTTGCCTTCCGGCACGAACCACGGGCTATCAGATTCCTTCTCGCGCTCACGAACATAGCTCTCGATGTCGAGGGTCACAAGGGCACCGTCGAGAAGAATGCGCGTAATCTCCTCCACGCGGGCGCGGACGATGGAACTCTTGACGCGGTTGATGCGCGGGATGTTGCCGGCATTATCCATGCTTGGTCACCATCTCAACAATCCAAGCCCGATGCCAGTCGTGTAATCCGTCGTCGCGGATCAGTGCGAATTGCTCGCGGGCGCTGCCATTGCCACAAAGGTTGCTTGAACCCTCGATCACGTACCGCTCGCCGCTCTCGAAAGCGAGCGTGCATACCTTGGCGTGGCTTGATGCGCAGGCGCACCTCTGGCCGCGCGCCGCGAACTCCGCTTGAGTGCGCTCCCACAGTGCGCCGTTGTGGGAGCGAAAAAAAACCGACGCCAGCATAGTCAGCTCAGCAACCGTGCCGGCATCCATCCAAGCAAGCAGCTGGCGTAGGTTTCGCGCGTGGTAGCCCAGGGTCGCGATGGCAAGGCGCTTGCATTTTCCGACGCGCTCGATGATAACGCCAAGCACGTCGGCTAGATCCATGCGCCGGCTCATCAGGCAATGGACCGCTTCACCGGGGCCGGGCAACTCCGCAAGCAACTCCCTCGCTTCACGGATCGCCATGGCGCGGCGGCGCTGCAACTTGAGACGGTGCGGCGTCGGCAAGCCGTCCTCGTCCTGGTCCTCGTCGTCGCTGGCCGGCCTGGGGCCGAATCGGATTTTTCGTGCGGCGAACCGCATATGTAATTACTCGCATGGGCTAAAACGGGATGTCGCTGCCGCCGGATGTGTAGGAGCGCCAAGCGTTCCCTTTGCCCTTGGCGCCTCCAGCGCGCCGCTTGGCGACCTTGCCGCCGGGATTGAACGCGCTCGCCTTGAGTTTTGTTTTCACGACACTTCGGACTTTCGACTTGCTGGCCATTGTGAGAATCTCCTTATGGGTAAATGTCGGTGCATTCGTGAATCGTGAAAGCGCCCAACCGCATGAACGTGATCAGGCGGCGAAGCGAATCTTTTTTGGGGCCGGAAAACAACTCCAAGAGATTGCAATCGGCAGTGTGCACATCATGGGCCGGGATGTCGTCGAGCATGTTTTCCAAACCGTTTGCAAGCGCGCAGGCATCCGAGCCGATGACGCTCTGCCCGTCGGCGTGCCGATAACCTTCGTGCCAAGGTATGACGCCAATTTGAGTAATCGTGCGGGCATCGAGCGCAGCGGCGAACACCTCATATCCGGGCGGGGGATTAGTGCCGCGCGGCTGCCAACCGCCGCAATGGGCGAGAGGAAGGACGGCGTGCCACACGTCGCGCGGCAACGCGAACGACAACGGCGGCCAGTCTACGGAAAATAGCTCATACACGGTTTTCACCTATCGTCTGCGTGGGCGTATGCGTTGCAAGAAAGAAGTCTCGCACACAGCCGGTGCTCCTGGTCATTGGCCGCGACGATAGCGGGCCTCGTCGGCTGCAATGGCCTGCTCCACGCAGTCAAGGATGAAGTCGGCCGCCGCCTGGCGTTTGCTCTGTGCGATTGGGGCGGCGCGTTTGTTCAAGTCGGCAAGGCGTTGACGCTGCTTCGGCGTCAGGGTGGCAAGGAACTGTTCGGGGCCGGGCGACTTCTTCGCGAGGTCGTTTACCTGGGCGTCAGCGATGTGGTCAAACCTTGTGGCGTCCAGGGCGGGGGCCTTCGTCACGGGGCGCTCGCCAAGCTGCTCGTCGGCAAGGCAGTCAAACCGTTGGGCATCATCGTCCTCCTCGTCCTGGTCGAAGTCGTCGTCCAGCGCGAACCGCATCCCGGGCTGGCTGCGCGCCACGGCGGCGGCTCGCTTGGCAGAAATGGGCGTCATCGACATACCCGCGCCGGACGGCACAAGGTGCGCCGAGCCGCATGGCAAGAGATAGCCTTGCTCGACGGCAACAAGCTCGACGAGGTCGGCGAAGACGTCATCGTCCATTCCACGCGGTTTCAGGCGCGGGTCGATTTGCTGAAGCCTGGCCGCCAGATTCTTGGCGTCGGCGATTTTCGCGCCGGGCTCCTGTAGCGACTTCTGGATGGCCAGCTCGATGCGGCCTCGCAGTTCTTCGATTTTCGTCATCGGTAAATTCCTTCTTGGCTAAAGAAACGTCTATCGGTTCATGGTTCACAACATCGCGACTATTCTCGCTGGCATCTGGGCACGCATTTTTTCCAAACCGGCTTCGAGGATTTTGAGTGTCTGGGTGAGGTCCGGCGGCTTTGGCGCTGGCGACATGACAAGCGCAAGGTCTGCGACCGCACACGCGTCAGTTGCGTTTTTAGTTTCGGGCATGGCGCGACGAAAGAACATCATCCACCGGTCATGGTTGCTGCTCATGGTGTCGCAACCTCCTCGCCGACGACGCCGGTGAAGAAGATTTGGCGCAGCGGGGATGGTTCTTTAATCCCACACCACGCCGGGACGAGGGCGGACGCCGGGGCGACCGACTCCGCATGGACGCGGTGCTGTTGGGTGATCTCTTCGACGATCTGCCGGGCCGCCTGCTGGCCGCCGAGCGACCTGAGAAGGCTTCGGGCATGGTCAAGCTCCACGAGGTCATCCAGTGCGTTCCGCTCGCCTTCCAAGAGGCCGCAAAGGGTGTTCAGCCGCGTCGTCAGTTCTTCTTGGCGGGCGATTGCAAGACGCTGGCAAATTTCGTTGGCGCGGTTGGTCAGTTTTTGGACGAGAAGCGGCAGCTCCGCTTGAAGTTTGTGACGCTCGGCGTCAAGCCGCTCAAGCCTCGTGCGCAAGCTCCCCGCCTCGGCGTCCAGGCTCGCATAGTTGGAGTCATCGTTGGTGGTCAAAAGCTCGTCGCGTGCCCGCTGGGCGGCTTCCACCCGTGGCTGAAGGCGCTCGACCTGGACGGTGGCGGCGATAATCTTCTCGGCGGCGGCGGTGTAGTCCACGTGCTCGTGGCTGGCGACGATGGCCTTGCGGGCAGCTTCGATGGTGGTGTCGAAAAGCATCTTTCCCCGGGCGATGACCGGGGCGATCTCCGTTTGGTCGCGGAATAGGTGGATCGTGACAATGTGGGGCCCGCCCCGGCCGGCCGGCGGCGCTTCTCGGCTGAAGGCGTCGAGGATCTTGCGGGCGTCGTGGTCGCCGAGAATGCCGGACGTACCTGGATGGAATGGTTTCCAGTCGGTAAAGCGGTTTTCGTCGTCGGCAACCTCGGCGGTGGCGGTCATTGCGAGTCTCGGATTCATGGCCGTTCCTTCCCTTTTTTGAGTGGTGGTGATTGGTGATTCCGCTGCGGTTGTTCAAACCGTTGCTCTAAATCCATAACTGCTTGCTGCGTATCAGCTTGCAATAACGTCGCGAAAACTGACAACCGTTGTCAGGCGTTTTTTTGCAGCTTCCGTGGTTGTCTAGCGGCTCCGTCTGCAAACGCTTCGTGCCGATCTGCGAGCCGTTCGGCGGGTTGCCCTCGCCTGTGCTCGGACGGCCGCGGGCGTCGGCGGGGAGAGCGAAGCGGGGTTTTCGCATGGGTTCGCATTCCACCGGTGCGCCAGTTGCGCCGGTGCGCTAGATTTTTGGGTTCGCGCCTTTGCGCGTACGCATGATAGCGTTCAACCCGAAAAGCCAGCGCACCGGCGCAACTGGCGCAGCTACCCATCTGGCTTTTCTGCCTCCCCCTGGTCCGTTGGCTCCCTGAGCCGGATGCCGAGATAATGCCGCCTCCCTTTATCCTTCGTGATGCTGCGCTCGGACATCGCCGAGCCGAAGGCCGTACTATTGGCCTCCGGCTCCCCGTTCGCCTTACACCAATCCTTGTAGGCGGCGTAGAACGCGGTTACAGGCGTCTTGAGGCTGTTCCCTAGCTTACAGCGTTCGGTGATGAAGGCGCCGAGCTTGTCCTGCTCGCTCTGGTAGTCGTTTGTTGCAGATAGCACGTCGGACGGCTCGGCCATACCCCCCTGCTGCCACTGGACGCAGCCGGCCAGCATCCAGTTGAGGATGCCGGGCAATTCCGAACGGAGCTTATCGGGCAAGTTCTTGTCCTGCTGTCCGGGCGGTATGGTCACGTTGAAGGGGATGAGGCGAAGACGACGCCACATAGCGTAGTCGGTTCCGCGGACCTGGGGCTTGTGGTTCGTGACGAGCGCCACCTTGTGCGTCGGATCGAAAGTCCAGAAATCTTCGCGCATTCGCCGGGCGGTGATAGGGTCACCCCCGGTCAACTCCTTGACGAGTGCCTCGTCCAGCTTTGCGCCATCGGCGGTTTCGATCGCACAGATGAACCGCTTGCCGTGAAGCCATGCGAGCGCCGTAGGGTGCTTCTCGCCCCTGGCAGCGATCAGGAGATCCCGGCTCGCCTTGCCCGAATAGTCCGAGCCCAGAACCGCAAAAATCGTGTTGATGAAAGTGCTCTTGCCGTTGGCGCCGACACCCCAGAGGATCGGCAGTACGTGCTCCGTAGTCCGCCCGGTCAACCAGTACCCGGCCAAGCGCTGCAGGTACGCGACGATATTCTTGCTGGGCATGATCGTGGACAAGAAAGAATCCCATATCGGGCATTTTGCCGACGGGTCAAACGTGACCGGGGCAACTTTCGTGAGGTAATCCTCGGGGCGGTGCGCTCTGCGCTGTCCGGTGTGCAGGTCCACCGTGCCATTCATCACGTTAAATTGCCACGGATCCCTGTCTAGTTCTGCTGGCAGGATGGGTATCATTGTTCGCTCCTTGCAAGATCGAGCATTGCGTTGATGCGTTTGGCGTCCTGGGAACGGTGCGCCCACTTCAAGGTCTCATCGGCGATGTCCTTCTCCTTGTCGGTGCCCCCTGATTCGAGTGCCTTCACCTTCGCCTGGGCCTCGCGGTAGAGTTTTAGGACGGTCTGCTTGGCAATCGCTTTGATTCTGCCGGCGTCATCTTCGCGCCAGCGTGTGCCATCCCAGACGAGCCACTTGTTCCATGGGTGACAGTGGCGAACGTCCTTCCCGTGTTCACGGGCAAAACGCTGGGCGTTGCCAACGTCGGTCAACGGTGGATTGGCCGGGCCGGTCCAGCCGTTCGCCTTCGCCCACATAATGAGGCTGCCAAGACCGATCTTTTGGCCGTTGAACTTGCCGAACGACGCCCACTTCTCTCGGCACGTGCATTTCTTGTTGTGCTTCTCCCGGCAATGCGCCGACCATTCTTCCCAGGCCTTCAGCCCTGATTCGGTCGGGTCAACGGAGTGGGTCGCCATGCCGATGCCGAGCCAGCTTGGGGCCTTGCTCGTCCCTTCGTAGGGGACCGTGGGGCCATTGGGCACGTGTTGGAGCGCTTCGAGCATGATCTCACCGTTGCGTTCTTGCGAATCCTCCGGCGGCGGGTCCGACTGGCGGTCGGGAAAGCTAGGCTCGAAGAGCGCGGCCAGTTCTTCTTCGGACATGCCTGCCGTTGACGATGGATTCTCTTGTTCATTGGTCTTCGAGGTTTCCGATTGCAACCCCTGCGCTGGCATGGCGTCGGTCGGAATCAAGGATGGCGAATCGCCGGTGATGCCGAGGACGAATTCAACGGCGTCGGCGCCTTCAAGGAAGATTCTGCCGTCCCAGACCCTCGCCCAATGATCGCTTGTGTGATGCCGCCCGATCAGGCGCAACCAATTACCGCAGCCGTCGCCCGAGATACGCGCCTGCTTCGGGAACGTCTCCGGCCGTTCTTGCAGTCCGTATTCCGCGAAGTCACGCGTCAACCATTGAAGAAAGAAAAAGACAATCGCCGTCGGCACCGGCTTGTCAAAGATGATCCGCAGGTGATAGCCTCCCTTGCCGTCGGATTCGGACAGGAGCGGACAAAAGCCGAGCGATCGCAGCAGAGCGAACCAAGCGAGCGCCGCCCTCAAATTGTTTTCGGCGGACGCTTTCTCGTCGTGCTTGTCGATCTCGATAGCGCCCCACCGTGACATATTGTCGCTGCTGGTCGTGTGCAGGCCGACGACATGGCGTGACTTGGTGGCGCGGAAGTGCAATTCGAGTTTGCCCCTGTCCAGGAAAATTTTTCCGCGGTCTCTTACTCTCGGTCGCGTCGTGGTCTTGCCGAGCGCCCCCGTGTGGCCGTCCGCGAACGTGATGATCTTGTCGCGGTCCTCGATGTCGTTGTACCCGCCCCAAACATCGACGCGATTGACCAGGAGCGTTTTCGCCCATGTTGCAAGATCGACGGCGCGAGCGTGCCAAGCCGAATGAAGGGATTGCCGCAAGTAACCGTTGCCGACGTGACCGTTCAGGTCGGCCGGCTTGATTTCTGGTGTGGTGAGTGTAGAATCCATTTGCTGTTCCAATTTTGCCGCCGGTTAGCCTGCCAGAGCTCCCGGCGGTTTTTCGTTCGCACCTAGAATCCGAACGTCTCCTCATTGTCGATCTTGGCGTTGGGGCGCCTGCGTCGCGCCGTCGGCTTCGATGATCGCGCTGCCTCAAATGCAGCGATGTCCTCGCGGTCGATCAACCAGCGGGCTCGCTTGCCTTTGGCGCAAGAGGCGACATTGACCGCGCGAAGCTCCCCGCGGCGGATCCAGCCGATGATCTTCTCCGGGTCGATACCCCACTCGGCTGCGAGTTGCGGCGGCGTGACCTTGGTTCGGGCCGGGGCTGCGTTCATGTCGCTGCCCCCCGTTTCGCCGGGCTCTTCTTTTCGCGGTGCTTTTTTCTATCGCGGGCAACTGCGGCACGCAACAGTACGATGAGGACGCTGCGCTGCTGCTCTAATTTGCCGAGTGTCTCGCGTAGCTGGCGCGAGTCAAGGCTGTCGATTGTGCGGATCAGGTCGCTGCTCATGGTGTTATCATGATGCAGCGACCGAGAAATGTCATTGAACAGAACTAAACGTTTAGCGCGGGGGCCATGGTAGGGCGAACTTGTCAGCGTGTAGGCGGGCGGCCTGGCGTACAGATTGGATGCTGCCGAGAGGATACCATCCTCCACGTGCGTTGACGTGGGCCATGATGGTTTTCCAAGCGGTGCCCTTTTTTCGCTGCTCATAGCAATACTTGTGACATGGGTTCGCCTTGCCGCCCTTACAAAGCGATTGCCGCAACGCCCGGAGTTGACCAATAACCTCCTCTGTGCCGGCTCTCCATGATTGGATCCAGTCCGATTTGTACTTGGTGAGCTTCTTCCCCTTCATCCCAGAGTTTCTTACTCGTTCTGGGTCGGCGAAAATTCCAAGCTCGTTGCCGCATGCCCCCCACCACCCGATGGGACGTTTGGTGGCGTCGGGGTGATATTTTTCCAGGTTGTGGGCCGCGGTCCTGACTTGCCCATGGGCTTCGTCCAGCCGGGCGCGAACGTTTTTTCCGGCTATGCCGTCGATGACTGCTTGCAGAACGCCATTCTTTCCACTGATAAGTAGGTCGATGGCGTCGAGGATGCGATTCCGCTCGATGGTAGAAATAGCCGCGGTGTGGAGTTTTTTCTTCATGCTGCACCCCCTTCCGTCCCGTCGATCTGCGCCTTGCCGAATAGCCAGTCGTGAACATGATCGGTAACGGCCTTGAGCCGTTCGTCGCTGATGCGTTCGCGGTAGACTGATGCCATGTCATCGCGGGCGTGTCCCATGACGTGATCGACGGCGACTTGATCGCGAGATTCCCCCGCGACGGTTTCGAACACATGCCGGAGCGCGTAGAATGACAAGCCCTTCCGCCGGGCAATCTTTGCCTCGGCGAAAAGCTTGTTGAATTCCTTGGTTATCTCGTTGTCGTTGTTGACGCGGTAGGTCGCGGCGGCTTCGTCCTGGGCCTCGCCTTCCTTCGCCTCGCGCCGTTCGAAGATCGCCTTGCACCAGTTGCCGCCATACTTGGTGATGAAGATGAAGCCGGCGTCAGCGTCGTCCTTGGGGGTCGGGCGTTTCTCGATTGCGGCGGTCAATGCTGCGATGGTCTCGGGCCACAAGAGGAACCGACGCGCGATCCCGGTCTTGATGCGGGCATAGTCGCACCAACCGGTTTTCAGGTCCACACACGCGATCGGCATGTTGGCAAGATCGCTGTTGCCGAGCCCCGCGTTGCAGGCTAGCAAGATCATCGCCTTCAAGGGGACGCCGGCGGCGTCGATTAGCTTGCGGAGTTCTTCCGCCGAGAACAGCTTGGCGCCTTTCTTCGCACGTTCAAGCCGGAGCGTTTTTCTTGAGGGCCTTTTGAAACCTGGTCCGAACATCGCCGGCGTTTTGAGCATCCCTGATTCCAGGGCGAATTTGAAAACCGATCGCGTCTTCTGAATCGAGTTGCCGAGGGCGACCGGGCCGAGGTGCTTCGCCATGGCGACGCGATAGGCGGCGAAGTCCTCATGGCGGATGTCGTCAATGAGGCGGTGCTTGCCGAAGTGGTCAATGAGGTTGGCGCATGTGCGGTGACAGTCCTGGAACGTCCGGGAGGATAATTCGTCGTTGTCCATCAAGGCTTTCTTGTGGCGCAGGTACTTGATGACGAGATCGCGGAGCGTGTTACCCTGGGGCAGCGCTTCGCGCGGCGTGCGGCCGGCAAGCAGGTCCTCCTTCTCGGCGTTCCATTTGTCGAGGGCGGCCTGCGCGTCCTGGGTCGTTCCGATCCTGCCAAAAAATAGGACGCGGCCGCGCACCTTCTTGCACCATCGCCCGGTTGGGTGGGCGGTGAGCGGGAATCCTTCATAGGGTTTGGCGTTTTGGTGATGGCGGGGACGGCGGCGGCGGGTAGAATTGGTCATTGGTGATGCTCCTTAACAGCATTGCCCGGCCCTGGGACGTTTGCAGCGTCGCCAGGGCATTCATTGACAACCGGATAGGGAAAACTCGATGCAAGAGTCGTAGCCTATTACAACCGACGAGGTTGTCAGAAAGGTTGTCAATGTAAGGAAAATGATAACGGAATCGGGATGAGGAATCAACAATAAAACACGATAAAATACGGGATTTTTTGAGTTTATCGCCCCCGTAGCTCAGCTGGATAGAGCAGCGGATTTCTAATCCGCCGGTCGCAGGTTCGAATCCTGCCGGGGGTATTGCTGGGCCTCTTGCTCGTTTTTCGTATTCTCCGCTCCACTTCGGACATAGGGCTTGTCAACTGCCAGGAACAAGTCGAGCTTCGTGAGTGATCGCTGCGCGGAAGCGTAGTGGTTGATCGACGAGGATCATTCTGTCTCCAAACCGCACAGCGCGCGCTCTCTTGGTTGCCCTTGGTGAGCTACTTCAGCATGTCGGACCGCCGGTACATTACCCGTTTGCCTCACGGAGAAACGGGCAGAGGTTTGGGCGCAGCTTTTGCATGGGAGAATCATTATCGATTGCAACTCGATTCACCCGCGTACCAAAAAGGAAGCGAGGCTGCCATGAACTCTTCATTGACATCGATACGTTTCACTTGGATCGCGTTGCTGTTGTGCGTTTCCCTTTGCGCAACCGCTATCCATGCAAGGGATTCAGCGTGTAATGGCTCCATCTGCACGACGGAACGCCTGGCGCATTGCGCCGACAGCGGGCTGGACGATAACCAACCCGATATTCAAGTCAAAGTCCCCGATGTTCGTGGCATGACCTATCAACAGGCGAAGATGACGTTGGAGAGCCTGGGTGTAAAGGTCAAGGCCGTGCCGAGCAAACCCGGCGATGTGGTCAAGACCCAGAGTCCCGCGCCGGGTACCCTGGTCGCGCCGGCGTCCGTGGTCGTTTTCACATCATTCGGTCGGCCGGCCGTTTCGGTTCCTGACGTCGTTGGCATGACGCGCAGCACAGCCAAGGGAAAACTCCAGGCGAAGGGTTTCTCCGTCCAGACGAGCGGCAATCTCAAAAGCCTCGTCAAGACACAGAACCCCCCGGCGGGAGCAATGGCGCCGCACGGTTCCACCATCCATTTGGTACTCGCGACAGGAATTCCGAAGGAGGAATTAGCGCCCGCGAGTGGCGATCCGCGCGCAGTCCCGAAGGCGGCGCCGATCATGACACTCGACTATCGGGGTGGTCTCACGCCACCGCGCAAGAACCAGGACCCCTATTTCATGCTCTACGCAGATAGAACTGTTATCGTGAATGATCCTTTTGGGCCAAAGCCTCGGGTGGAGACAAAACTCGCGGTCAAGGAAGTGGACGACTTGCTCACTTTTGCCATCAAGGAACATGGCTTCTTCCGGATCGACACCGAGCAATTAAAGAAAGCGATCGACAAGGAGAAACATGCGAAAAAACTCCCGATCGTCATGGACCTCGGCAGCACGGTCATCCGGGTACGAACGGCCGAGCGCGACCATGAAGTGCGCTGCTACGGGTTGTTCTGGTATGCCGAGCGTTTGCCGAATCTCGAATCTTTGCAGCACCTGCGTGCAATCGAGCAACGGCTGACGTTGGTGATGCGCCGCCTGCGCGGTGAGGCGCCGCAACCCTAAAACGAGCGGCCTTACCACCCAACAACCTGTCCTCGACGCAAGCGAAATTCAATGGCAAAAACCCATTCGGCACAGGGGAGAAGGGGCCGTACTTGGCCGGGTACTCCGGAGCGGCGGCTGGACCAGCGCCGGCATCATCCGCGTGGCGCCGATCCTCGCCAGGAGCTTGCCGCCGATCCTGCGCCGAAACCTCGATTTTAATCTGGCCCGAGCTCCCGTCCGCCAGCAAGACAAGTAAGCGAGAGCGAACGGTCGCGTCGCGCAGAACTTCGCTTGCTTGAAGGTCGAGTAACTGCTCGATGAGGGTATCATCCTCGAAGCAAACGCGGAACGGATATCATCACATTTTCTCAAGGTGCGATTACCCGCTCCCGTTTTTGTCTCGGCCATTTCAACAAAACGTCTTTTCCAATAAGGGGCGGCCCGGCAGAAAAGTCGAGCCGCGTTTTCAATGGCCGCTTTTCGCCCTGTTATTGGTTGACACGCAGCGATGGCAGGCCCTGGGCATTTGTCCCTTTACCGTTCCAGCGCCTTGATGCCCGCCCAGGTGCCCTGGAATGGAATCACCGCCGTGATGTACGCCAGGTAGACACGGTCCGGCGAAATAGTCAGGCCCCAGACCCCCTGCTTGCTTTTCGACCCGGCATAGGATGCCGACAGACGAAGGCGTGTCGGGTCCGAGATGTCCACCACCTGCAATTCGCTGCCGCCGGCTGAGAGATAGGCGAGTTTCTTCTTTGCATCAATTGCAATCTGATTGATGTGCCCCGGACTGTTGAACCAAAGATTCTTGAGCGAGTGAGCCTCCCAGGGATTCCACCAGCCGACCTGGCGAATGTCACGAGGGTTGCGGATATCGACGATTTCAAGACCGGCGTAATCGATCGACAGATACGCTAGTCCCTTGTCCACGAGCACATCGTTGAAAGCTTCTTGTTTCTTGGCCATCGTCTTGTTGGTGTATCGGCCAATCTCCTTGGGTCTCTTCTTGTCAGCGACGTCGAGGATGCGCAGACCGCCTGCGTCGTAGGCGACGTAGAGCAGGTTTCCCTGGAGGAACAGGCCACGTGCGTTCGGATGCTGGACCTTGTTGGGGTTCTTACGCGGAAAGTGAATATCAGGCTGGTAGATCGATACGCGTTCGATCTGGTCCGGTCTTGACACATCGAAAATCATGACCCCCTCGGTCATCGCGCCGAGATACGCGTAGCGAGCGTCAACTACAATCGCCGCGGCGCCGTGATGAATGGCCTCGGATTTCCACAGGGCAGTTACTTTCGGCTGCTTGGGATTTTTCACATGGACAATCGCCAGTCCGGCATGTGCCCCACGGGCGTTGAAGAATTCGCCAAGGGCCACGTAGAGATACTCGCCGCGCTGCGTCAAATGCATCACGTGCAAATTGCCAAACGCTTCGATACCGAGCTTCGCTTTTACATGGGGCGGCATGGTCTTGCTGGAGATGTCGAGGATGTGGAGCCCGCCATTCTTCATGGCAACGTGCAGGAGCGGTCGATTCAAGGCATCGCAAACCAAGCCTTGAGGAAACTCCTTGGGAGTCGGATGCTCCCAGGCAAGTTTGAACGCCCCAGATTTGCCGCTAGCACGAGCAGGGATCACGGACGAGCCCACCAAGCTGATTCCCGCGACAACGACGAGAACACTCCAGGCTGGCATGAGACCCCCCATTTCCGCACGCGTGAATTGTTTAACAAGCAGTACCCCGCCGGAGCCGGGCCGGTTTCTTTGGGGGGTGTTTTTCTAGCATGTCCACGGAATTTTGGCGTAGAGTCGGCGTTGCTTTCGCTAGGAATGGTTAGAGGTCGTACCGACAGATCGCTCCTTCCGGATTGCAGTACTCGTGAAAATGAAATTATTTTCTAAGTTCTTGTGCAAGAATCAGTTGCGTAATGCGAATGAACCGATTAACCTTGAGAGACGATCTCCAATTGCTTCCAGTGTGCCGTCGGTTTGCGAGGATGCCGGCGGCGCGAATTCTCTCCTCGCGGGAGCTTGGCGATGCAAACGAAATCACGGCGTGAGTTTCTGCAAGATGTCGGCGCGGGTGTCGTCGCGGCCAGCATCGGGACCAGCCTGGCGGCCGACCTGGGCTTCTCCACGGCCTTCGCACAACAAGGGACCGAACGCCTGACGTTCGGACAGCTCGAATCGCTCGTCAGCCTGATGCAAGAAACGCCCGCGGCCCGTTTGATTCCCCAGATCGTGGAACGTCTGCGCGCAGGCACATCGCTGCGTGACGTCGTCGCGGCCGGCGCCTATGCCAATGCCCGCACCTTCGGCGGCGAGGACTACATCGGCTTCCATACCATGATGGCGATCGGACCGTCGTACCACATGTCCCAGGAACTTCCGGAAGCTCGCCGAGCCCTGCCGGTGCTGAAAGTTCTGCACCGCAATGCGACACGCATCCAGGAACAAGGCGGAACCGCCCGCGAGGTATTGCACCCTGTGCAAGCAGCAGCCATTCCCGCGGGGCGCGTGGGCGCAGAAGTGCTGCGAGATCAGGTGCGCCAACCCAATGTCAACGATGCCGAGCGCACTTACGCCAGTCTCGTCGGCACCCCCGAAGACGCCTTGAACAACGTACTCATGACCGTCGAGGATGGCGCCGACGTTCATCGCGTCGTACTCCCCTACCGCGCGTGGGACTTGATGGGCATCATCGGCCGCGACCAGGCTCATACGCTATTGCGGCAATCCGTTCGATTCTGCGCACGCGGCGAGAGCCCACGCTATCGCGAATATATGGGCAATCTCCGTACCTCCGTGCCGCGGCTGCTCGACCAGCATCGGCTGGTTGGACGCGAGCTGGGCACGCGCATGGCCGACGATCGCTGGGTCGACGAATTCAGCATGACGATCTTCCGCAGCGCCCCGCAACAGGCCGCGGAAGCGGCAGCCGTTGCTCTGGCGGAAGGCATGGACCCGAACGCCATCGGCCAGGCCATCTCGTTAGCCACGAATCAACTCGTGTTGCGCGACCAGGGCCGGCCGAACGATGAAGGTCCGACCAAACCCGCGGGCAGCATCCATGGCGATTCGATCGGCGTACATGCCTGCGACTCAGCCAATGCCTGGCGCAATTTGTCCCGCGTTGGCAACCCGCGCAACAAGGTCGTTTGCCTGATGATGGGAGCCTGGCAGGCGGCGCGCGACCGCGGCGATCGCGGCGGCAGCTTCAGCACCTGGCAGCCGTACCCGCGCGAGGATGCTCGCCAGGAAGTCCGCAAGATCGCACCGGATCGCCTGCTCGCCTCGCTCGAAGATGCCATCCGTAATCGCAGTCAGATTCGAGCCACGGCCCTGGTTCACCGCTACCTTGGAACCGACCTGCCCGTTCGGCCGGTATGGGACATGTTGTTGCGTTACGCGATCAGCGAAGACGGCGCGCTTCATCACGAGAAGTTCTATCGCACCACGGTCGAGGAGTTCAACGCGACCCGACCCGCTTTCCGTAATCGCTATCTCATCGCCCTTTCTCGCGTTACAGCCAGCGGTCACGGCTATGCGGCCCCAGGCCATACCGATGCTTGCCGCCTCCTGGGCGTGTAATCGCGCGAGGATTTAAGACCACGAGCCGAGTCTGCTGAATGCAGGCTCGGCTCGTTTTTCTTGATATCCGACATCAATCCTCACACCCCGGGCTGGTTGCTGAGCACGTAGTGAACGAACCAAACCAGGCCCGCCAAAGGGGCCGTGTAGAGAGTCGCCCAGGCCAATCCCCACGTCAGCGCGCGTCCGAGGTTGTCGCGGCAGCGATGCCGATCGTTGACGACGGCAGCCAACATATTCCTCGCCATGGCATAGAGCAAGAACACCACGACAGGAATCGCGATCTCAATCAAGAACCAGAGCAGGAAAAAGGAAACTACCAAGGCTACGATGATCCCCAGAATGATCGCACACCCCTCGCCGTCGACCGGGCCAATGTCTCCAAACTGCAACCAGCTCCACCCGGATCCGCTCTCCTTCTTCCGAATATCAACCGTATCCTTCTCCTTTGGAGGTGTACCCACCAGATCGCCCTTGAGGGCTCCGAGCCAGTTGCGCGGTTGCCCGATTTGATGATCATCCGTCACGCGCTGACCGCGATATAACAACACCGTGAGCGTGACCAGCCAGCCCAGCCACCAGATTGCCAGGACGATTTCGAAGTCAATCCAGAGTGGCAGGCGAACGACGGCAGGTATCAACAACGCCGCCACGAGGAAGACGCCGACCAGAAATGCCGCGCTGGCCTTCCCAGAAAGCCGAGGCAAACGCAGTGCCCTCGCCAGCGTTGGCCGGCGTTCCGGCGTCGTCGAAGGCGTTGGGCTGTCACTCATGACGGTGGCTCGCTATTTCGTCACGCGAAGAATATCTTTTTGCCGGTGTTTCGGCTCGGAGGAGTCAAAGCCAGCTACGACGGGCATTCCAGCAATCGAAGCCTCAACGAATGGCCCAATCACTTCGTGACATCCACGATGATTTGCCGCGCTACCTTGTAGGCATTGCGTATCGCTGTTGCACGTGCCTCGAGTTGCCCATCCGAAAAGGGCCGCATCGCGTCACACTCCGGCAACCCGGCAAGGGCGAGAGTCAACGGCAACAGGCCCATGAACTCTTTTGCTTTCTGTTGCTGGCGATCTACGTCAGTGGTCATCGCTACTCTCCTCTTTCCTCGACAGGTGTGCTGACGGAGTTCCGAGCTGGAACTCGGTGCGAGGAACGCCGCCTGGCGTTCGAGCCCGGACGCGGTTTACGATCGACTAATTGGGCGCCACCAGAATGATATCCTTCTTCAACTCGAACAATTTACGCCGCTCGTTGAATTTCGCCAGAATCGCGGGGTAGTTCTCAACCTTGTAGGTGCCGAACTGGTTCATGAGCTTCATGAACTCCGGGTTATTCAGCTGATCCCGCAGTTTCTTGAGGGTGTCTTCCTTGTTGACGATCTCATCCAGTTTCGGACATTCCTGGTGCGCGTCCACAAGTTGCCGATGGAGGTTGCGTAGGCGAGTCATCTCCAACGCGTAACGCTGGCGATTGATCTCCAGTTCCACGAGGTACATGTGTACCCCCTCGGATTCGTAGACTTCGTTGACGATTTCCTTCTTCGTGCGATTGGTAATCAGGATGGTCAGCTTGCGGTCAATGGCGTCATAGCGATCATTCATCGGCTTGAAAATACGGGCAGTCATCCCGTCGGCCTGCGATTCCGTCGTGATCACCATCATCGCATCGATGACTTCGTTGTTCGAATTCCGGTACTCCCGTGCCACCGTATCAACCGTGTCAACGCAGCCGGCGGTAACGAGAGTCAGCACTGCAAAACCCAGATGAGGTCGCATCATCGTTGCACCGCAGAAAAAAGCCCTGGGGCTCGGGATTGGAACTGATTCAAAAACTCATCGCCGCCGGGGAGCTTTTTGACTCGGATTACCTCGGCACTGAGCCGGCCCAGCGCTCGCTGAATGACGAACTTGTCTTCCTCAAGTTGCTTGTTCACTTCGGGCGGCGGCTTGGGCAGCGCCTTGGCCTTCCGCGCTATCGCTTCGAACTGCTTGGTCTTGGCGTCCAGCGCCGACTTGGCGTCGGCCATCGATTGCTCATCCTTGATTGTCGCGAGAATGTCCGCCATTTCGTTCCAGGCGGTACGCTGCTCGCGTGCTACTTCGAAGTACTGCTCGTTGCTCGTACAACCCAGCAACACCAGCAGCACAAGGCAAGAACCACCTGAAACGGCGCGGATCATGGCTGATACTCCACGCGCGGTTTGTACCCTCATTTGCTGTCTTTTTTCAATACGCTCGCAATTTCTTTGAGAGCGTCCGTGCCGCCCGGAATCTGCTCGACGCGGCGAATTTCCTCGAACATGGCCTTCATGGCCTTTTCGAGCTTGGGCTTGTATTGTTTTTCGAGCCGAGCTTTCTCTTCCTTTTCAGGTGGCTGCATCTTGGTTGCCTTGGCGCGAGCAGCGAGATAGGCGTCGGCCGACTTGCGCAGGTCCGGTTTGGAAGCCGCGGCGCTCTCCTGGTCCATAATCGTTTTCAGCTTGGCGCCGATCTTCTCGAAACTGTCGATCACTTGCTGCAGCGTTTGCTCATACGGCGAGCCCTGGCTGGCGCCGACGAATCCCACGGCGATCACGACAATCCCAACGCTCCATGCGCGAAGGCTCATGATTCCGCTCCTGGAAAAAACACAGCCCTCAACGTGACAGTGCCACGAATCGGCCTTCCGCCTTGGCGAGCTTCGTACGGAAAGTATCGACGGCCTTCTTGTCATGCTTCTCGGCTTCCAGCAAGGACTTGCGTAGCTCTTCGCGATTGTCGATAAGCGACTTGAAGGCGGTGTTCAGCTTGGCCTTCTGGTTCTCCGCGAAGGCCTTTCTTTCGTCATCCTTGACCTGCGATTTGACCTGCTCGATGCGCTGCTTGAGTCGCTCGAACTCCGCGCCGGTTTCTTCCAGCTTTGACGTCGCTTCGATGGCATCCGTCAGGTCGAACGGCTCATTCTTGTCGACCACTCGCTTGACCGCATCATCGACACGTGCCTTGATGTTGCCGACTTCGGTCGCGGCGACGTTCATGCGGTTGATCGTGTCGGTAATCAGCTTTTCGTGGGTCTCGCCGCCGCAGCCGACCATGAAAAAGCACAGCGAGAAAACTCCGGCGAGAACGAGCAGACGCTTCATTTCGGAAACTCCTTGGAATCGATTCCTTGTCTCATTCGCGGCTGCGAACGAAACCTTCCTTCTAGTATAACGAACACCCCCAATTTAGGCGATACATGGCCAGCTCCCGCTCACAGCACACCCTTCGTGGACGGCACACCGGAGCTGCGAGGGTCGAATTCCACCGCGTGGCGCAACGCCCGTGCGGTAGCCTTGAACACCCCCTCGATGATGTGGTGGGTATTACGCCCATAATGGCAATTCACGTGCAAATTCATCAGCCCGCTGCCGGCGACGGCTCGCCAGAATTCTTCTGCCAACGGTGCGTTGAAGGTCCCGAGCAGTTCCGCGGGGACCTCGACATTCCAGACGCAGACGGCCCGGCCGCTCAGGTCCAGCGCCGTGGAGACCAGCGTTTCGTCCATGGGCACCGTCGCCCAGCCGTAACGGCGAATGCCCGCCTTATCGCCGAGCGCCTGAATGAGCGCCTTCCCGAAACAGATTCCCACGTCCTCGACCGTGTGATGGGCGTCCACGTGGAGGTCGCCTTGCGCCTCGATGTCAAGGTCAATGAGGCTATGCCGCGCAAGCAGGTTGAGCATATGGTCGAAAAACCCAACACCGGTCGAAAGCTGAGCCTGCCCGGAGCCGTCGAGGTTGAGCCCCAGCGAGATCTTGGTCTCGGCCGTTTCGCGTTTGATCTGGGCGGTGCGTGCCGCGGTCATACTTGTACCAACCAGGTCCATACGTGAACGCAGTCGCCGTACGGGGATAGGGTTCCGCATCCCACACACTTACTGCGCTCGCGTGTGGGCATGGGGATCATCATACCAGCTTTTTCAGTTCTTCCAGCAAGCGATCGATTTCCGGTTCGCTGCCGACGCTGATGCGCAGACCATCGCCATGGCCGGCGTAATTCATGTACCGCACGAGGATCTTACGCTGTTTGAGTTCCTCGAAGATCGGCTTTACGGCACGATCGGTCCGAGTGGCCCACACGAAATTCGCGTGGCTTGGCAAAACGTCAAAGCCGAGCGTACGCAATTCCTTCGTCATGCGCGTACGCGTCACCACGATTTTGGCTTGGGTTTGGCGAAGGTAATCCTGATCTTCCAGGGCCGCCTGGGCACCCGCCAAGCTGAGCGCATCGCAATTATACGAGTCCTTGACCTTGATAAGCTCCCGTACCAGTGCCGGGGCGCCGAGGGCAAAGCCAAACCGCAGGCCGGCGAGACTGTACGACTTGCTCAGCGTGCGCGTGACGATCACGTTGGGCAGCCGTGTCAGTTGGATAGCATGCGTATCCGCGAAATCGACGTACGCTTCATCGACCACGAGCACCCCGCGCAACTCCTTTGACAAGCCTTCAAGAGCAGCGTTGGAAACCATGGTCCCCGTAGGCGAATTGGGATTAGCGACCAGCGTCAGATGTGCATCGGTCTTAGGCCACGGCGCCGGCAGCTGCCAATCACGAGTAAACGGCACGCCCTCGAAACTCGCGCCCTGGATTGCCGCCAGCGTCGCGTAAAGCAGGTAGCTTGGCATCGGCGACACGACGAGACCGCCCTCGGGCACGAAGGCCCGTGTCAGGATCGTCAGCACATCGTCGGAGCCATTGCCGATAAGGATGCCGTCCGGATCGACGCCGAAGAGCTTCCCGGCTGATTTGCGAAAAGCAGTGCCGAGCGGATCGGGATACTTTCTCAGACGATCGGAGCGCAAGATCTCCGCCATCGCCTCCAGTGCCCGCGGCGACGGCGGGTAGGGATTCTCATTGGTATTGAGCTTGATGATGCCGTCGCCCTGCGGCTGCTCGCCGGGCGTGTAGCCGGTCATCGCGCGAATGTTTGGGCGCAAGTATTGCGACATAGCACCACTGAAAAGGATGAAGGATGATCGATGAAGGATGAACAAGACCGTAGAAATCCAAGTGTTCATCCTTCATCCTTCATCCTTCATCCTTTCTCCTTTATCCGAATATCCACACTCGCCGAATGGGCCGTCAGCCCCTCCTTCTCGGCCAGGGCACGAACATCGTCGGCAAGCGCGGACAATCCCTGTTGCGTGAAAGTCATCACGCTGCTGCGGCGCAAGAAGTCGTTGGCCGACAATCCACTCGCCCATCTTGCCGTGCCGCCCGTCGGCAGCACATGCGAAGGTCCGGCCGCGTAATCGCCGAGCGCCACCGGCGCATAGTGGCCGACGAAGATCGCACCCGCATTTTGTATCTTATCGACCAGCTTGTCCGCGTTCTTCGTCGCCAGGTGCAGATGCTCCGGCCCGATGCGATCCGTCCACTCCACTGCCTGACCAGGGTCGCGCACCAGTACCAAAGCGCCGAAGCGTTCCAGACACACTCGCGCCAGCTCGCCCCGCGGCAAGTTGGCAAGCTGGCGCTCGAGGGCCGCTTCCACCTGATCGAGCAGCGGCTCGTGCCAGGTGATCAGGATGCTGCTGGCAGGGTCGTGCTCCGCCTGGGCGATCAGATCGGCAGCGACATATTCCGGCGACGCGGAATCGTCTGCCACGACCACGACCTCGCTTGGTCCCGCCAGGCAGTCGATTGCAACCTGGCCGAATACGTATTTCTTTGCGAGGGTCACGAAGATATTGCCGGGACCGACGATCATATCGACTGCTTCCATGCCATCGACGCCGTAAGCCAGCGCCGCGACCGCTTGAGCGCCGCCGACGCGGTAAACTTCGGTGACGCCGAGTTCCTTGCAGGTAGCGAGGAGGTCCGGATTGTTCGCACCCATCTTTGTGGGCGGCATAACGAGGGCGATTTCCTTGACTCCCGCCGCCTGGGCGGGACACACGGTCATCAAGATCGTGGACGGATACGCCGCCGCCCCGCCCGGAACGCACACGCCGACGCGCCGCATCGGCCGATAGCGCAGGCGCAGCTCGTGATGATCGCGCTTGCTCAAGATGGCGTCGCGATGGACCAGCCCCATCTGAAAGGACAGGATGTTGGTGCGAACTCGCCGGATCGTTTCCAGAAAAGCGGGCTGAGCTTGCTTGTGCGCCGCCGCAATCTCGTCCTCGCTGACGCGCAGCGTCTGGGCCGTCACTTTTACCTTGTCGAACTGCTCCGTGTAGCGCAGCACTGCCGGCAAACCCTGTTGCCGCACGTCGCCGCAGATGCGTTCCACCACCTGCGCAGGGGTCAGCGCCTGGCCGAAGACCTGCTCCGTCAGCGCCTTGCCGCGCGGCGACACCACGTCGGCCTGCAAACTGAGCTGTCGGCACATCGCAAGCAACTGATCGGCGGCGTCGGGAGCGGTATACGAAATTCGCCGCATCGATATTTTACCCATGAAGGGATTCCTCATCTTCATCTTCGATTGGGGGGGCGCTCCATCCCGTGGGCCGCACGAAATATGAATCATACGGGCAGTGGAAGTGAATTGCAAGAATTTGACGCGGACTTCCGCAGATGATAAGACAGCCGCATCATGAAAGCCATCCAGCTCGAAAAGCCGCGGCAGTTTCGCTGCATCGAACTCGCCGACGAGCCGCGGCCCGGCCCCGGCGAGGCGCTGGTGCGCGTCCACCGCGTCGGCATCTGCGGCACCGATTTCAGCGGCTACCTCGGCAAGATGCCGTTCTTCAGCTATCCCCGCATTCCAGGCCATGAACTCGGCATCGAAGTCGTCGAAGTGGGAGCGGACGTGACCAACGTCCGCCCCGGCGATCATTGTGCCGTCGAGCCTTACATCAACTGCCAGCAATGCTACTCCTGCACCCGCGGCCACACCAATTGCTGCGAAAACCACCAGACGCTCGGCGTCCACTGCGACGGCGGCCTGCGCCCGTTCTTCACGGTCCCTGCCCGCAAGCTGCACATCTCCCGAAAATTGAGCTACGACCAGCTTGCACTCGTCGAAACGCTGGCGATCGGCTGCCACGCAATCCAGCGCGGCAATCCGCAGGCCAACGAAACGATCCTCGTCATCGGCGCCGGCCCCATCGGCTTGAGCGTGATCGAGTTCGCCAAGCTCTCCGGCGCCCGCACCATCGTGATGGATGTCAACGCGCAACGCCTCGCCTTCGTGCGCGAAAAGATGGGAATCCAGGAAATGATCCTTGCCTCCCCTCTCCCCCCGGGAGAGGG
>SXGT01763361.1_pt1 | contig 23309 bp, 14 predicted proteins | sample 3176221 | NCBI WGS metagenome assembly SXGT01 (sample SAMN11356862, study PRJNA531348) | freshwater metagenome | isolation source: freshwater sample F1-120 | place: China: Fuxian Lake, Yuxi | collected 2017-12-25
CCCAGGGTGGAGCGAGTCTTCGAGCGCAACCCTGGGTACGGCGGGAAAGAAACAACAAGCCCCGGAGGGGCGACAGAACGAGCCGCGTGCGCTCCTGTCGCCCTTCCAGGGCTACATTCGTTTTTCGCTGACGTGACCCAGGGTTTGCTTCGCTCGCTGCACCCTGGGCTACCATCGGTCGCCCCTCCGGGGCTGAAAGGCGCACGATGAAGCTGGAACTTTCGACGCAACAGAGGCGCTCCAATCCCAGCTCACAACGACTCGGAATCTAAGTTGTAAAGATGCCTTTGTGGGTGCCCAATTCTACCCAGCAAAGGAGTTGCGAAATGACCACTGTGCCCGAACCGACCGTTGCTCAACTGTACCCCGATGCCCCGCAAAAGCGGCTCTGCGGCATCCTCTTCGTCCAAGTTCCGTGTGGAACCTGTCCGGAACTCATCTGGACTTCCGCCGGTCACTGTTCCGTCAACTGTCGTGACCACCGGAAAGAGCGCGGACTGAGCGCGTTCGCGACCCCGCACCTGATTATACCGCGCAGCGAGGGAACCTTTCATGGCACCCGCCCGGCTGGGTGGGCTTGCTGATCTGCGGTCTTTCACCGCGCCCGACCAGTCACGTCGCCGCACTACGGGCGCGGCACACCGGCCCTTCTGCGAATCGGGCTGTCGCGGTTACACCACGTCCGCTTGCAACTGCGGCAGCTTCTTGCGGAGCCGCTCGATCCCGCGCTTGGTCACGCCCGACCCGGTCCAGAAGAGTTGCTTGAGGTTCGTCAAGGTTTCAAGGCTTTTAAGCCCCTCGTCCGTGATCGCGGTTTCGTGGATCGAGAGCATGTCCAGGTTGGTCAGGCGCGCGATCAGTGGCATTCCGGTGTCGGTGACGCGCGTGCCGCCGATGTTCAGCTTCTGGAGGCCCGTCAGCCCGGTGAGGTGGCGCAGCCCGTCGTTGCCGATCTTGGTGTAGTCGAGGATCAGCACGCGCAGCGACGGCATCTTGGACAGCGCGGCCATGCCGGTCGATGTCAGCTTCGAGTTGGTCAGGTAGAGCGTGTGCAGTTGCTTCCAGTTGGACAGGTACGCCAGCCCCGCCCCGGTTACGAGGGTGCCGAGCAGGTCGAGCGTTTGGGCGTCCGTGAGCGGCGCGAGGGCCGCCAGGTTCGCGTCCGTGACCGGGCGGTTGTCCAGGTTGATTTCCCAGGTGCTCCCCTCGGTCCCCTCGACGCGCCCGCCGAACTTCTTGATCGCCGTGACCGCCAGCCGCGCTGTAGTTCTCATGCCGCTCCCTCTTGTTGAACGCGAAACTGTTTCACTTGCGCCGCCGCTATTTCCCTGTTGGCAGTTCGACCTCGACCTCGGCGTCGAAGAGCAGGCCGGGGTCGCCGCGACCGGCCAGCGTCTTGAGCAGGGTCGCGACGGTGCGCGGGGCCGCGCCCTCGAACAGCGTCTTGCCGGCGTGCTTCACCACCACGGGCTTGTCGAGATCGGCCACGCGGTCGACGAAGCGGATCAGCAGTTTAGACACCTTCTCGGCGGTGGTGATGTCGATGGTCTGGCCGCTGCGCGACGCAATCACGAGTGAATCGCCCTTCGCGTCCTTCGGTGGCACCGCGAGCCAGTACGAGCGGTCGTGAACGGCCCCGGACTGCTTCCACACCACTTTCTCCGGCACCGGGTTGCGGGTAAACTTCGCCATCCACGGCAGCGCGACCTTGTCTTCAAGGTTCATCCAGTGGCCCTTGCCCTCGTGAATCTTCACGAAGTGCTCGTACCCCTTCGGGTCGTCCTTCTGGAGCGCGTCGAGCTTCTCGCCGTACTCCTTGCCGACCTTGTTGCGGTTGTACGCGGAGTCGTTGCCGCCCACTTGCAAGGCGAACGGCACATTCCGAAGGGAGAGCATCGATACGCCGTTGGGGTGGCCGGCCATCATCGCGGCGGCGGCCCAGTGGTCGGCCATGCGCGGCCCGATCTGGTACACGCCGTCGCCGCCGGCCGAGTAGCCGAGGACGTACACGCGGTTCGGGTTCACGCCCTCGATCACGATCAGGTCTTCGATGAGCCGGGCGAACATGCGGTCGATGTGCCCTTCGTGCCACAGGTTCCAGGTGTTCGTCGGCGCACGTGGCGCGAGGTAAATGCCCTCGTCCACCGTGTAGAGCTTCTTCTGGTTCTCCCACTGCCCGTCGTTGACGGCCTTCGGTGCCCCGCCACCGCCGTGCAGCGAGATGTACAGGCTCCAGCCGTCCTTCGGCTTCTTGCCGAACGTCTTGTAGGAGAACGGCATTTCCAGGTTGCCGTCCTTGATGAGCAACTTCTTCACCTCGTCGGCGCGGTCCTTCTTGATGAACTCGACATGCGCCTTCCAGATCGCCTCGCGCGCAGCCGCGGCGTCGGCCTTCGTTAGCGGGATCTTGGCGAAGCTCTTGGTGGCGAGGTCGGCGAGCGCGGTTTTGGCGTCGAGCGCGGCCTTCAATTCTTTGAGCGCGCCGGCAGACTTGGCCTCTTCCGCCTTCGCGTCCGGCGCGGCGGCCTTCGCGTACCGGTCGGTGACGTTCTCCGCGGGCACGCTGGCGTTCCGCGGTGCCCACACGAGCGGGAAGTGTTGCTTCCCCTTCTTGAAGCTGGCGGCGTAGATCGCGTGCTCCGGCACGTCCTTCTTGGCTTGACTGGCCGCGCCCACGAACCACCCGCGATCCAGGCCGTTCGGGTCCGGCTCGCACGCCCCGGTGAAGTGCCAGCCCTTGTCCCAGACTTCCACCCAGGTGTGGTTGCCGCGCTTGTCGGACCACAGCGGCGTGCCCACCAGCCGCGCCGGGATACAAATCGCGCGGCACGCATCGGCCAGCACGATGCTGAGGCCGGTGCAGCTCGCCTTGCCCGTCTCGATGGACTCTTTCGGACTTTGGTTCGGGGCCTTCCGCTGCGTCGAGTATCCGAGCTTCAGCTTCTTGAAGAGTTCCTTGTTGAGCACCTGCACGGCTTCGGTCGGCGTCTTGCAGCCCTTCACCATCGGCAGGCACATCTCGTAGAACTCTTTGCGCCAGGTGTCGCGCTTCTCGTCCACGTTCGCGTAAGGGAGCACATCGTTGAGGAACAGCTCTTCGGGAACGTCCTTGCCCCACGGCAGTTCCTTGCGCGCTTGGTACGCGAGTTCTACGTTCGTGAGCAGGAACTCGGCCTTGAGTGAAGTGAGGTCGCTGTCTGGCATGTTCTCGACGAGGAATACCATGCCCTTGCGCTGATCCTTCGGCACGTCGTGGAGTGCCTTCTCCAGGTCCTTGCGGTTGTCCTTCGCGCGAACGAGTGCCTGTTCCGCGTCGTCGGACCAGTACTTCTCGGCGGCCAGGGCAGGGGACGTGAGCGCGAGCGCGGCGAGAACGGCGGCGCGGAGCAACATGACGCGGTTCCGGTGGTGTGGCGGAGAGATTGAGGCTCATTCTACCATAAGCGGTGGCAATCGACCGAAACCACGTCCACTTTGGGGCAATCTCATGCGCGTCGCGGGCAGTCGGGTTCTCGTGACCGGGGCTGGGCACGGGCTGGGGTTCGCTATCGCGGAAGCGTTCGCGCGCGCCGGCGCGCACGCCGTCATCACCGATTTGGACCCGGAGCGCGTGAGCGCGGCCGTCGCGAAGCTGCCCGGTGCGACCGGCTACGCGCTCGACGTGACGAAGCCGGAGCAGATCGCGGACGTGCGGGCGCGACTAGCGACGAGCCCGATCGACATTCTGGTGAACAACGCCGGGGTCGCGTTCGGCGGCCCGTTCCTCGACGTGCCGCTCGCGAAGCACTTCGCCACGATAAACGTGAACCTCGCGGGGCTGATCGCGGTCACGCACGCATTCTTGCCAGACTTACTCGCGCGCCCCGCGGCGCACGTCGTCAACATCTGTAGCGCGTCGGCCTTCATCGCGCTGCCGCACGGCACCACCTACGCCGCGAGCAAGTGGGCCGTCCTCGGCTTCACGGACTCGCTGCGCGAAGAACTCTGGGTGAAGCAACAGAGGAACGTGAGCGTGACCGCGATCTGCCCGGGCTTCATCACGACCGGCTTGTTCGGCGGCGCGCGACCGACGAAGGGCGTAAACTGGCTGACGCCGGAAGCGGTTGCGTTGGCCGTGGTGCGCGCGGTCGAGAAGCGCCGCGAGTTCGTGATGCTGCCGCGCGCCCACCGCATCATGTACGCGCTCACGGCCGGGTTGCCGCGCGGCGTGTACCGCGGCCTGTGCCGCGTGATGGGGGTGTCGCGCAGCATGACAGGCTGGACCGGACATCAGCAGTAGGAGGCGCGGTGTTTCCACTTCTCCCCCCATGCTCTGATGGGGGAGAGATGAAGGCCGCGCCGCGCGAAGCGCCGGCCGACTACAACTATCTTCATCTCCCCCGCACGAGGCTTAGCCATGCGCCTGTTCGCAGCACTCGCGCTCATTGCGTTCGCGCCAGCCGCGCCCGCTGCCGATGCGCCGAAGGTCGGCGACACGGTGGGCAAGCTCAAGTTCACCGACATCCGCTCGCTGCCGCGTACGCTCGACGACTTCGGTAAGAAGAGGGCCGTTGTGCTCGTGTTCGTGAACACCACCTGCCCGCTCGCGCAGAAGTACCTGCCCACGCTCGCCGCGCTGGAGAAGGAGTACCGAGCGAAGGACGTGCAGTTCGCGGCCGTGAACGCGGCCGAGGACGATACCGTCCTCCTGATGGCGACACAGAGTGTGAAGTACGAGATGGAGCTGCCGTTCGTGAAGGACTTCGGCGGGGTGTGCGCGAAGGCGCTGGGCGTCACCCGGACCCCGGAAGCGGTGGTGCTCGACGCGGACCGGCGCATCGTCTATCGCGGGCGCATCGACGACCAGTACCGGCTCGGCGGGTCGCGCAAGGAGCCGACCGCGCGCGAGCTGAAGGACGCGCTCGACGCGCTGCTCGCGGGCAAGAAGTTCGCCGTGGCGGAAACCGAAGTGGACGGCTGCCCCATCACGTTCCCCAAGCCGCGTGAACCGAAGAAGGTGAACTTCGCGGAGCACGTCGCGCCGGTTCTTCAGAAGCACTGTTGGGACTGCCACAAGCCGGGCGGGTCGTCGCCGTTCGCGCTCACCACGCACAAGCAGGCCGCGGTGCGGGCCGACGCCCTCGCGGAGGTCGTCAAGGATCAGCGGATGCCCCCGTGGTTCGCGAGCCACGAGTTCGGCCCATTCACCAACCGCCGCGCGCTCACCGACGACGAGCGCACGATCCTCAGCGACTGGGCCGCGACCGGGGCCGCGGCCGGCGACCTCACCAAAGTGCCCGCTCCGCCGCCCGAAGTGAAAGAGAAGTGGCTAATCGGTAAGCCCGATCTCGTGCTCGACACCATCGAGTTCGACCTGCCGGCCGCGGGCGACATTCCGTACAAGTACGCGGTGCTGCCCCACGGGTTCACCGAAGACACGTGGCTCCAGGACGTCCAAATCACGAGCGATAATCCGCGCGTGTTGCACCACGCGAACCTCGCGCACGGCAGCTTGAAGGGGGTGAGCGCGGAGAACTTCATCACCGGCTATGTCCCCGGCGGCGAGCCGATGAACCTCCCGAAGGGGATGGGCTTCCTCGTCCCCAAAGGCTCCGTGTTCGGCCTCCAGATTCATTTCGTTTCGACCGGCAAGCCGGAGAAATGCAAACTCAGCGTCGGCATCCGCTACCCGCGCGACCCGGTGCAAACGCGCCTGCGCAACTACCAGCTCTTCGACACTCGGTTCGCGATCCCGCCCGGCGCGCCGGCCCACATGGTGACCGCGAGCCGGGTTCTCGACACGGACATCATCGGCGTCGGTATGTTCGCGCACATGCACCTGCGCGGCAAGGACATGACGTTCGCCGCGACCGTGCCCGGCGGCAAGCGCGAGGAACTATTGGTGATCGCCAACTACAACTTCGAGTGGCAGATCCCGTACCGCTGGGAGCCGGGCGCGAAGCGGTTCGCGAAGGGCACGAAGCTGGAGTGCGTGGCGCACTTCGACAACTCGCCGTTCAACCCGTACAACCCGAACCCGAAGGCGACCGTCCGTAACGGCCCGCAAACCCACAACGAAATGATGTACGGGTTCTTCTTCTACACCCACGCCGACGAGAAGTTGAACGTCCGCGTCGATCCCAAGACCGGGGCCGAGGTGAAGGGCGACAATCGGTGACGTGCGCTCACGGTTTCGCGGGCTTGATGTGCAGGATGATAAGTTCCGAACACGGCCCCGGCCTTCCGGCGCGCAGGTCGGCGGCCCAACTGCGGCTGACCACGATGCCGTAGGTGCCGGGCCGGCGCTCGCGGCCCACGTCCAGTTCCAGCGCGATCTCGGTCTCGCCGTCCTTCAGCGTCAGCGGGGTGCGCCAGCCGCTGCCGGCCGCGGGCGTTTCGCCGTCTACGGAAATCGCGATCGGGTTCTTCCCCGCGCGATGCACCTTCACCGGGATCGTCACCTTTCCGCCGAACTCGACGGTCAGCTCCTTCACGCCCGCTTCGATGCGGCAATCGAGCGGCACCGCGACCGCGGCCCGCGCCACTGGGCTGTAGCGCAGGTGCATCCGGTCGGTGTGGGCGGAGCCGAGCAGCGTTTGCGGCCACGCCTCGCGCTCGATCACCGTACTGTCGTGAGCCACCTTGCCGACGACGCGGAACGCGGCGAGGTCGCCGACCTTCGCGTCCGGCGGCGCGGTGATCGTCATGAGCACTTTCTGATTCAGGCCGTGGCGCGGGTCGTAGTAGGTCGCCTGTTGCGCGATGCCAGCGCTCCCCTTCCAGCCCGCGGGCAAGCCCTCAATGCGCAGCGCAATGTCGCCCTTCAGTCCGCCCCAGCGCTGCACCTGCACGACGAAGCACGCGGTCGCACCCGGCCCCCACACCGGCACCGCGTCCGGCCAGTGGTGCAGGCGGAACCCCGGCTCCAGCGGCGCGGCCGTGAGCCGGTAGATCGCGCGCGGCCCGCTCAGGCCGTTCTGGTCCGTGACGCGAACGAAGTACTCGCCGTCCGCGGGCGCGGTGAACTCCAGCCGGCTGTCGGCGGAGGGGAAATCGTGCTCGCACTGGCCCATGAAGACAAGGCCATCGTCGTTATCCGCGAGTTTCTTGCCCGACGCATCGAAGACCTCGATCCATGTATCGACGGGCGAGCGGAGGTGCCGCTGCGCCGCGATTTCCAGCACGACTCCCGCGCCCTTCTTTAGTGCGAACTTGTACCAATCGGCGTCGTTGGGCTTGTCGAAACGGCCGTTCGCGGTGGTGCCGACCGGCAGCGGGTTCGCCCGCTCGCGCGTGTCGTTCGGCTCCGTTTCGATCACCTCGGGATGGTCACTGAGGATGAACGGGAGGTAGTGACCGTCAGTGACCTTGAACTCGGGTGAAACCGCTTGCCACGGGTTGGTGCCCGCGGGCCCCGTGATCTTGCGTGTTGCGGTCGCGGGCACGTTAAACCCGCTGAACGCGACCTCCACTTGCGTGCCGCGTCGCATTCCCGCCGGGAACGCCGTCGTCGGGATCGGCACGTCGCCGAGCGTGAGGCGGTACGTCGCGCCCGGCGCGCCTTCGAAGCCGAGCGCGAGCACGCGCGCGGTGTAGCGGCCGTCGGCCGGGATGATGTGTTCGATCACAGGGTCGAGGCCGAGTGTGTCGCCCGCGGACGCGACCACCTTCCCCTTCGCGTCGAGTAGTTCGAGGGTCGCGTCGAGGAAGCCGTTGTTGCCGCGGGTGCGCATCCGGCTGTCCATGCCGTGGGCCAGCACCGCCGCGACCACGCGCTGCCCGGCCTTCGCGTCGAAGGCGAAACAGTCGATGTCGAGGTTCGCTTCGAACCGGCCGTTGACGACCGCCGGGAGCGCGACGAGCTGCGCCGCGCCGGGCGTCTCGTTCGGTTCCTTCTCGATCACTTCGGGAATCGTGCTCACGAAGAACGTCCGGCACGAGGTGAGGCCGGCCGCGCCGCCCACGACGCGCACCGACCGCGCGCCGGGCGCGGCGTCGGGCGCGATCACGAACGTGGCTTGCGCCTTGTTCACCGCGACCGGCTTGAAGTCCTTGACGGTGATGCCCGGCGCGCCGTCGATGACGACGCCCTTCGCGGTGTCGAGGCCCATCGGCGCGGCGAACTCGACCGCGACCGTGGTGCCGCGCTGCCCGCCCGCGGGGTACACGCCGTAGAGAGTGCCGTCCGGTTGCTTCACCAGTTGCGCGCGCGCGAACGAGGGCGCGAGCAGGAGCGCGACGAGCGCGAGGGAGCGAATGAGAGTCATGGCGTATCAAGGCCCACGAGAAGAGGGGCAAGCCCACATCTCTCCCCCATGCTTTGATGGGGGGAGAGGTCGCCACCGGCTCTGCGGCGGCGGGTGAGGGGGCGCTCGGCGCATCGATTCTGTTCTGCGAAAAACTCGTTTGAGTTGTGCAGCGCCCCCTCACCCGGCTCGAAGACTCGACGACCTCTCCCCCACCAAAGCGTGGGGGAGAGGTGTACCCAACGGCGAAGCCGTAAGCGGCTGGGCTACCGCAGCACGCCCTCGATGGGCGTGCCGTGGTAGTTGAGCAGGATCGGGCGGCCGTCGGGCGTGGCGTACTCCTTCTTGGAGTCGATGCCGAGGATACTGTAGATCGTCGCGGCGAAATCGTGCGTGCTGTGCGTCGTGCCCGTGGGGCGCTCACACTTGCGGTCGGTCTTGCCCACCACGCTGCCCATCTTCACGCCCGCGCCCGACATGCAAATGGCGTTGGCCCACGCCCAGTGGTCGCGCCCGGCCTGCCCGTTCACGGTCGGCGTGCGGCCGAACTCGCCCATCCAGATCACCAGTGTCGTTTCGAGCAACCCGCGCGCGCTCAGGTCTTCGAGCAGCGCCGACCAGAACTGATCGAGGTTCGGGAGGCGCGAGCCTGTCAGGTCTTTGAAGTTGTCTTGGTGTGTGTCCCACCAGTGCGTCTCGACGCTGACGAACCGCACGCCGGCTTCGATCAGCCGACGCGCGAGCAGCGCGGACTGGCCGAACCGATGCCGGCCGTAGCGGTCGCGCACCTTGTCCGATTCTTCGCTCAGGTCGAACGCCTTCTTCGCCGCGCGCGACGTGACGAGGTCGTAGGCCTGCTGGTAGAAGCGGCCCCGTTCGCCGAGCAAGCCGGTTCGCTTGTCGTCTTGCTTCTGCCACGTGTCTACGGCGTCGAGCATACTCTGGCGGCGGCGGGTGCGGTCCGGGCCGACGCTCGCGGGGATCGTCACGTCTTGCACCGCGAACGCGGCGTCGCTAGGGTCGCCCTTGATCGTGAGCGGGTTGTACGCGGAGCCGATGTAGCCCGCGCCGGTGTACGGAGCCGCCTTGCCGGTCAGCACGACGTAGGGCGGCATCGCGTGCTGCCAGCCCTTCTCCTTCGCCACGACCGAACCGAAGCACGGGTACACGAGCGAGTTGGCCGGCTGGCCGGTCGGGTCCGGGCGCTGCGCGTACCCGGTCAGCATGTAGTGGACCGCCGCGACGTGGTCGCCGCTTTCGGGGTGCGACACCGAGAGCAGCGTACACACCTTGTCCATCTGCTTGGACATCAGTGGCAGGTGCTCGCACACGCGCAAGCCGTTGAGGTTGGTGGCGATGGGCTTGAACTCGCCACGAACCTCCGCGGGCGCGTCCGGCTTCATGTCGAACGTGTCGATGTTGCTCGCGCCGCCGCCCATCCACAGCAGGATGACGTTCACGTCCTTCGCGGCGGGCGACTTCTCGCGCGCCTGAAGGAGTTGGGGCAGCGACAGGCCGAAGCCGCCGAGCGCGCCCACGCGCAGGAACGCGCGGCGGCTGAGGGGAGAGTTGAGGGAGAGCATGGGAAACCTCTCGTCGTGCGAAGCCGCGAGCGGCTTCACCTGTTGAACACGAACTCCGCGCTGTTCAGCAGCGCCCAGAGCAAATCTTCCAGCCCCTCGCGGCGCGACGGGGCGCTCGCAAGGTGCGCCTTCACGAGCTTGCGATCCGCGTCGGTCGGCTTGCGCGAGAAGGTCGCCAGATACAGTTCCTCAATGACCTCGTCATCGGTCTTCTTGGCCGCGAGCGCCTTCGCGATCCGCCCCTGCTCGGAGGTGATCTTCTTGTTCAGCGCGTCGCCGTTCATCAGGTGCAGCACTTGGGTCAGGTCCGGGCGTCCGCCGCGCTCGCACTCGCACGCGCTGATGCGGCGCGGGCGGCCGAACACGTCGAGGAAGTACGAAGTCACCGCGGGGTCGGGCAGGGCGATGGCCCGCGTGCCCGGCGGCATCTTCTCGAACATCTCCGGCACCCCGGTCGCGTCGCACACCGCGTCCAGCAGCGCCTCGGCGGGCATCGGCCGCGGGCGGCGGTGCGTGACGAACTCGCCGTCGGCGTCGCGTGCCGGCTTCAGGTCGCACGCGAGCTGGTACGCGCGCGAGTTGCAGACCGTGCGCAGCAGGTGCTTCAGGTCGTAGTTGCTCTTCGCGAAGTCGGCGGCGAGCGCGTCGAGCAGCGCGGGGAAGGTCGCGGGGTTGGTGGCGCGAATGTCGTCCAGTGATTCGACCAGCCCGCGGCCGAACAGGTAGCCCCAGTAGCGGTTCGCCACGTTGCGGGCGAAGTACGGGTTGTCCTTCGCCACGATCCAATCCGCGAGCGCCGCTCGCGGGTCCGCGGGGTCGTCGAGCTTCAGCGCCTTGCCGCCGAGCACTTGTGGCGCGACCGTCTTCCCGGTCGTGGGGTGCTTCCAGGTTCCTTCGCTGTCGAGTCGGATCGACTGCGCGCCTCCGAACTGCCCGTTCTCGCCGGTGTCCTTGCGCTTCACGCGCGGGAAGAACGCGGCCATGCCGTGGTAGTCATCCTGGGTCCACACCTCGAACGGATGGTGGTGGCACTTTGCGCACTGGAGCCGCACACCGAGGAACACCTGCGCCGTCGTCTCGCCCAGTTCGTCGGGCAGGCGGTCGACGAAGTAGAACGCGGCCGGGCCGTTGGTGAACAGGTTGCCCTGCGCGGTCAGCAGTTCGCGCACCAGCTTGTCGAGCGAGCGGTTGTCGCGCAGCGATTGCCGCAGCCAGTCGTTGAAGCTCGCCAGCCCCTTTTCGCCGAGGTGTTTGCGGTGCGCGCGCAGTAGGTCGCTCCACTTGATCGACCAGTAGTCCGCGTATTCCGCGCGGTCGAGCAGCGCGTCGATGAGTTTTGCACGCTTCTTCGAGTCGGGGTCTGCGAGGAACCTGCGAATCTCGTCCGGCGTGGGCAGCGTGCCGATTAGGTCGAGCGACACGCGGCGCAGGAAGTCTTCGTCGGAGCTGAGCTTGCCGGGCAAGAGGCCGAGTTTCTTCCATTCGGTGACGAGGTGCGTGTCGATGAGGTTCGCGGCCGGGAAGGTGAAGTCTTGCGCCGCGCCGAACGGGACCGTGGTGAGTACCGCGGCCACCTGCCCCATGTAGCGCACGGTGATCGCGGCGCGGCCCGGCCCGCGGGCCTCGATGCGCCCCGTCGCGGCGACCGTCGCGACCGGCGCGCGGTTCGTTTCGTACAGCGCGAGTTTGGTAGCGTCCTGTGTGGTGCCGTCGGACCACGTCGCCTTCACCATCAGGTCGCGCGTCTCACCCGGCTTCAGCGTGATGTCCGCCGCGCTCACGTCGAGCTTCGTCACGGTGGGCCAGTCGGCGCGGCGCACGCCCCGCGCGATCCAATCGCGGACGACGCGATATGCTTCGGAATCGACCGGCATTCGCTTCTGCCCGCCGTGGGCGATCTGCCCCGTGCCCTTCATCAGCAGCAGGCTCTTGTCCGGCGCGGCGGTGAAGACTCGCCGCCCGCGCGATTCGACCACGATGGCATCGTAGTCGGCGGCGGGGTCGAAGCCGAGCAGCGACAGCCGGAACTCACCGCGTCCCTTGAACGACCCGTGGCAGTTCCCCGCGTTGCAGCCGAGTTTGGTGAGCGCCGGCACCACGTCGCGCGCGAAGTTCGGTTCGGCGGCGCGCGCGCGGTCGGCGCAGGTGGCGAGCGCGACGAGGGAGAGCAGGGCGGTTCGCGTCATGTGGGGCTCCCCAACAATACGGACGCGCGGGGCGAGTGGTGTGACCGAGCTTCGGCAGGAAGAGTAGAGCTTACCCGAAGTGAGCGCGGGTGCCAACAACGAAGCCCACGCACTCGCGAGGGCTTCGAGTGACGAACCGGTTCGGTCTACTTCTCGACCTGAGGCGCGGAAGGCTCACGGCACCGCCGAGCCTGCTCGATATCGAGGAGCATCGGAACCACGATCCGCGGGGTTGCACCAGACCGGTACGGATAATTACTCGTACCGGTCGATAGCGGTGCTGGAACAGCCTTCCCCGCGCGGCGTAGCAAGGCAATCGCTCGGACGACGCGACATCGTCCTGCTGCAAAGCAGCGAGCTAAACCGAACCGACTCGTCGCGGGTGTTGTAGTGGACCGCCCCGGCTACGGCAGCCGTTTCTCCACTCGGGCGGCAGCGGCCTTCGCGCTGGCTGCGGTCGGCGCGTCGCTCTCCGCGACCTTCTTGAGCGCCGCGAGCGCGTCCGCGGTGTTCATCAGTTCGAGCACCTCGACGGCGCGGGCGTCGCGGCGCGGGAGCGCCTTGTCGGTCAGGTTCGATTGTTTGCTCAGTTTGAACGACAGTTCGCGGCCGGGCGCGGTCTTCAGCTTGCCGCTGACCGTGCGGATGATCTCGCCGTCTTTCGCGGCCGGCAAGCGGTTCGCCAATTCGAGGAACGCGCGCCAGCGCTGGTCTTTGTCGGCGGCGTCGAGGTCGCGCACCCAGTCGGCCAATTCGTTCGGAGTCGGCAGCGCGAGCGGCTTCGCCGTCAGCTTCTCGGCGATCAGCTTCGCGGCCGGCGCGCCGGCCCGCGCCAGCGGCCACGCGGCCTTGTTCGCCTCGATGGGGTTCTGGTCGATCAACTCCAGCCATCGGCGCTCCAACTCGTCGGCCTTCAGTTCGATCACCGGGAGCGGCGCGGGCTTGGCGAACTTGCTCAAGTCCCACACCAGCGCCGCCGCGTTGTAGTGCCCCGTGATGAGGCGCGTGCCGTCGGCGCTGAGTGCGAAGTCTTGGAGCTGGAGCGGGCCGAGCGGGACGCGGGCCAGCTCGCGCCCGGTCGCGGTGTCCCACACGCGCACCGCGGTGCCGTCCGTGTCTTCGGGCATCAGCACGTTCAGGTGCGTCTTGCCGGAGTTCGGCCCCTGCGGGACGCGCCCGCGCCGCTGCGCGGTCAGCAGGTACTTGCCGTCGTAGCTCAGTTTGTAGAGCGAGCCGCCGCCCGGTTCCTGGTACTTGTCGCTGATGTCCGGGTTGCCGAGCACGAACCCGGCGAACGCCGGCACGACCGGCACCGCCCACTCCTTCTTCGCCGCGTCCCACACGCGGAAGCAGTTCCGTGTCAGGTCCACGACCACCAGCGTCTTGCCGTTGAAGGCGATCTCGTACACGCCGTCGGCGTCGGCCCGCGACAGGCCCACGTTCGCGGTCCCGCCCCCGGTCAGCGCGCTCCAGTGCGACAGCACCCCGTCGCGCACACTCCACTGTCCGCCGAAGCCATCGGACAGCGACTTGCCGATCCCGCCGAAGCTCACGTCGCTGCTTCGGTTCCACTTCAACTTGCCGGTCTTGGTGTCGAACGCGCCGGTGAACCGCCAGCCCATCGTGGCGACGAGGTTCTTGTCGTCGCCCGCGAACCGGATGTATCCGAACCGCTGCCGGAACCCGGGGATCGACAACTTCGAGGTGCCCGTTTCGATGTCCCAGACGCGCGGCGCGCGCACGTCGCCCTGCGTGTCGCGGCCGAAGGCGTCGGCGGTGGCGAGCAGCTTGCCGTCGCTCGAAAAGGCGAAGCACGTCGCCCGGTCGCCGACGGTCTTCACGAACTTGCCGGTGGTCGCGTCCCACAGGGTCGTTTTGCCCTCGTAGCTGAGGGTGGCCGCAGTCTTGCCGTCCGGCGCGAAGCCGACATCGTGCGCCGCCCGCATCGGGGCGCTTGTGCCGGTCAGCTCCTTCGGCTTGCCAGTGGCGAGGTCGTGCAGGTCGATCCCGTGGCCGGTGGCGAGGGCCAGCCACTTGCTGTCCGCGGACACGGCCCACGCGTTCACGCGTGTCTCGCCGCCGCGGTCGCGGTTCACGTAGAACGAGTTCTCGGCCTTGAGTACGCCGCGCTTGAACACGTCCACGCGCATCTTCCCACCTTTGCTGTCCGGGCCGACCCAGCCGGCGGCGATGAGCCACGCGCCGTCCGGCGAAACCCCGGCGTGCGCCGCGTCGAGGAAGTAGTCGTAGACCTTCGGCGCGAAGGCTTTGCCGGCCTTCACGTCCCAGAGGAACGCGACCTGTTCGCGCCCGCGGTCGCCGGGCGGGAACCCGACGAGGCTCAGCACCTGCCCGTCGTCCGAGCTGCCGCGGATGTGTGGCAAGAACTCGCGCGACAGGGCCTTCGGCGCGTCGGTCTCGGTGCCGTCGGCGACGCTCAGTTCGTAGGTCTTGGTGTTGTCGGTGCCGTAGAACGTCTTGCCGTTTGGCGTGAGGTACAGGCTGACGGTCGCCGCGGTCTTGCGCGCCTCCAGCTCCGCGCCGGTCGCGCACGTCCAGCGCCGCACCGCGACTTTCATTTCGGAGTAGTTCTTCCCGCCGGTCGTGGCGACCGCGACCAGTTCCTTGCCGCCGTCGGAGAAGGCGATGTGCGGGAACCGGCCGCCGCGCAACCCGGCGGTGTCCGCGTCTTCGGCTTCGATGTTGAGAACCGGCTTGCCGTCGTCCGAGGGCCAGAGCGTGATGCGCCCGATGCTGGCGGCGACGAGGAACTTGCCGTCGGGCGAGTAGCGGAGCGCTTTCACGGCCTTGTCTTCGAACGCGAACCGCCGGACCTCGGAGCCGGTTTCGGTGCTCCACACGACGACTAACGGCCCGTTGCCCGCGGAGGCAATCGTCTTGCCGTCCGGGGCGAACGCCAGCACGGTAACGAGGTTCGACGGGTGCCGCAGGCGAACGGTACCGAGCCGCGCGACCGCGCCCGCCGGCAGCGGGTCGCCGTGGGCGTCCCTCGGGGGCGTGTCCTCCGCGATCAGCGCGGAACACGCCAGCAACAACAGCGCACAGGGGAGTAGTCGGCGCATTAGGAGCCCCCAATAGGACGAGCGGGTTACTTCGCCGCGGGCTTGTACAGGAACGGGCGGCGGAACATGCCGCCGAAGTGGTGCGGGTTGTTGATCCGCACCGCGACCGTGTTCGCCCCGGCCTTCAGGTGGCCGGACAGGTCCACGTCCCACTCGAACTTGTAGTCGCTCAGCCACCACGGTTCTTTGTACGCGCGGTGCGCCACGAGGTCGCCGTTCACGTACAGCCACGCTTCGTTGAACAGGCCGGGGAACATCACGCGCACGGTGTTCTTCGCGCCGTCGCCCGGCACATCGAACTGCGAGCGGTACCACGCGAGGCCGGTGTAGCTGTGGTAGTCCGGGCTGACGACGCCCTGCGCCTGCATGTACAGGTCGGTGCGGAGCATCCCCCAGTGGCCGGGGTTCAGCCGATGGCGATCAACGGCGGATAGCTGGACCGGTGGCATCCCCATCGGCTTCGGCGGTGCGGTGATGTCGTTCCACCACGTGAGATCGACGGGCTTGCGCGCCCACCCGCGCACGACACCCGTGTCGTGCGGGTCGCGACGGAACGCCCACTCCAGTGGCAGCTTTTGAACCAGCGTGCCCTTCGTGCCGTCGGTAAGCGAACCGAGCGCGCGGTACTGCTCGACCTCGCCGGGGAACCACGCCGGGCCGCTGTCCTTGCCCTCGGCCGCCACGCCGACCACGCGGGTCGTGAACGTCGGGTTCATCTTCGCCAACTCCAGCCGGGCCGCGAGCGCCTTCTCACCGGCCGCGGTCGCGGCCTTGTAGTCGCCCTCGGTGGCCGCGGCGCGCACCATCGCGGTGTAGTGATCGATCACGTTGAAACTGAGGCGCGCGAACTTCAGTCGCTCGGCGTACAACTTGGCGTCGCGCCCTCCCTTCGTCCCCCCGAGCGCCTTGTCCGCGTCCGCGAGGTGCGTGCGCAGCTTCTCAACCAGCGACGGCGTGTAGATCGCGGGCACGACGAAGTGCTCGTGCTCGGTGACAATGCTGTCCTCCCACGCCTTGATGATCGCGGTCCAGTACTCGGCCATCGGCTTCGCGGCCGGGCCGTAGAAGCTCGTGTAGAACTCCGCGAGCAGCGCATCGACGTCCGCGTCCGGGTTCCAGTACAGTTGCGCGCGGACGTGCAAGTTCAGGAACACCGTGGCGGTGGCGTTGCGGCACTCGGTGGAAACACCGAGGATGCCGGCCTTCTTGTAGTGCTTGATGTCCTGGCGGATCGACTGGATCGACGGGTTCGGCAGGTCGCGCCACACCAACATGCCTTGGTCGTAGTCGTAGATGACGACGCGGCCCTGCATCACCTCCGACCAGCGGTACATCATGTCCTTGTACTCTTGGCGCGGTGGCGATTTCGGGTCGTCCATGCCGTGGATCGGGTCGATGTCGATGGCCGCGAGGTACGCGACCAACGGCTTCGCCGCGACGATCTTCCGCTGCGGCGGGATGGTCAGGTTGCCGTAGGCGAGGAACCCGATGCGCGCGGTGCTGTTCGGGTGCGCCTTCAGCAGCCGATCCGAGACCTTGTTGTAAAGCGTCAGGAACGGGTCCGCGAGTGAGTCGCTGAGGAAGTATTTGTCGCGCAGCCCGGCCATGAGCTGCTTGTCGAGCTTCGATTCGGTGCGGTACACGCCGTCTTCCATGCCGAGCGAGAAGTAGTCGCCCTTGGCGAACTTCGGCGACACTTTCTTCACGATGTGGTCCGCGGTCGCGTCCTCCGCGATGGGGATGTCGAACAGCGACTTGCCCTTGGGAATCAGCTCCTGAACGTACTCGCCGATGGCGTGCCCGTTCGGGACGCCGACGCCGCTGTTCATGAAGTTGCGGCGCATGAAGTCGTCTTGGCCGTCGTTGCTGCCGTTCCACGACACCCAGTAGTTGCGGACCTCGAACGGCGGCGCGTAGGCGTAGTCGAGCGCCGCGACCGTGAGCGTCTTCGTTTCGGGGATGCACTCGCCGATGTCAGTGGGCAGATACCAGCGGCAGCCCCAGCGCCGGAGCAGTTCGGCCGCGGCGTAGTAGTGGCTGTCGTCGTTCGTGCCGGCGATGAAGATGCGGTTGCCGGTGCGCCGCAGCGCGATGGCGTCTCTGCGCAACACCGGTTCCTTGCCGACCTTCGCCAGCGCCGCGGTCAGCGTCGGGTCGGCCTTGAGCGCCGCGGAACCGACGATGAGCAGCGGCGCGTCGGCCGCGGCGGGCGCGGCCTCGGCCAGCGCCGGCTTCACCCCGGTCATGCGCTCGATGTACTTCACGAGGTCGGCCGCGGCCCGCTTCTCCCACACCCCGGCCTTCGCATCGACCACAACAACGGCCTTCGTCTTACCGTCGTCGACGACCTTGAGTACGTCTTGGGCGGGGGCCGCAGAGCAAGCGAGTAAGCCGACCAGAGCGAGCGCGCGGGTGAGCATGTCGTGTCCCTTCGGAGAGGCGGGACAGACAGTGTGTGCGCGGGGGCGGGGGCGGGCAAGGGAGATTCGCGCCCAGTGCGCTCACCGGTCGTACGACGTGCGGTCGTCGGCCCAGTGTGTGTCGGTCCACTCGATCCGCTGCAGCAGTTGGTAGCTCTCGTAGGCCAGCAGGCCGAACAGGATCGCGGTGTACACCGAACCGGGCGGGATCCACCACGGCAGCTCCTTCACTAACCCCGCGCCCATACCGCGGTCGTCCAGCACGCAGAAGATCGAGTACGCGACCATTGCCAGTGCCACAACGAAAGAAATCTTCAGCGAGATGCGCTTACCGCGGGTGCCCCACCTCATGCCGCACAGCTCGCGGCTCACCTGCCCGCCGTCCAGCGGGAACACCGGCAGCAGATTGAACACGCCCCACACGATGTTCACCCAGATCAGGTAGCGGTAGAAGTACCACAGTTCGCGGCCGTTCGGCGCGGTCCCGTCGGCCGCCCGGCCCCACTCGGTTCCCAGGTTCGAGCCGTACACGATCCCGGCGAGCACGAACCCCGCGCACGGCCCCGCGAGCGAAACGGCGATTCGCCGCCACCGCCCGGCGATCATATGCGTCGGGACCGCGAGGCCGCCGAAGGCGTACAGCACCACGTCCGCGTCGGACCCGAACCGGCGGAACGCCAGCGCGTGGCCCAACTCGTGAACCAGGATGGAGACGAACACCACCGCGACCCAGATCGCCAGAATCTCGACGCCCAGGTTTAGCGTGTTCGCGCCGAGCAGCACCGCGCCGAGCCAGAACCACGGGTGAACGCGCACCGGGAACCCCAGGAGGCGGAAGTGGAGGTCGTAGGGCGTTCGATCCGGTTCGACCAGCACGGGCGCACCTCTTGGACGCGGACGAAGTAAGGGACGTGGCAGAATTACGATTGTACGCGCGGCGCGCGTGAGTCACAATCGCGCGCATGATCGACTGGTCCGCGTTTCGAGCGCAGTTCCCCGTTACGGCGTCGTGGGCGTTTCTCGACCACGCGGCGGTGTCCCCGTTGCCAACTCCGGCGGTCGCGGCGCTCCGCGCGTACGCCGACAACATCGCGGCCAGCGGCGTCACCGCGGTAGGCAAGTGGGTCGGGCGAATGGCGGAAGTTCGGGCGCTCGCGGCGAGACTCATCAACGCGGCCGACGCGAGCGACGTGTTCTTCGTGCCGAACACCACGCACGGCATCGGCGTCGTGGCCGAAGGGTTCCCCTGGCAGGCGGGCGATAACGTCGTGCTCGCGGCCGAAGAGTACCCGGCGAACCAGTATCCGTGGATGAACCTGGCGCAGCGCGGCGTCGAAGTGCGGGCCGTACCGAGTCGCGGGAACCGCGTTTCGCTCGACGACCTACGGGCCGCGATGGACGCACGCACGCGCGTGCTGACCGCGTCCGCGGTGCAGTTCGCCAGCGGGTTCCGTACCGACCTCGACGCCCTCGGCGCACTCTGCCGCGAGCGCGGTGTGTTCTTCTTCGTGGACGCGATCCAGGCCCTCGGCGCGTTCCCAATCGACGTACAGCGCACGCCCATCGACGCGCTGGCCGCGGATAGTCACAAGTGGCTGCTCGGCCCCGAAGGGGCCGGCTTCGGCTACATCCGCCGCGAGTGGGTCGAGCGAATGCACCCGATCGGCGTTGGGGCGTTCAGCGTGGAGCACCCGCTCGCGTTCAGCACCATCGACTTCACGATGAAGCCGCACGCCGGGCGCTGGGAGGGCGGAGCACTCAACGTCGGTGGCCTCAGCGCGATGGGCGCGAGCATCGAACTGCTGCTGACCGCCGGCATCGAGAACCTCGAGCGCCGCGTGATCGCGCTGACCGACGACCTGTGCGCGAAGGCGCAGGCGCGCGGCTGGACGGTGTTCAGTTCGCGCGCGGCCGCGGACAAGTCCGGCATCGTGTCGCTGGTTCACCCGACGCTCGCGCCGGAAGACGTGGTGAAGCGGTGCCGGGCCGCGGGCGTGGCAGTGAACAACCGCGGCGGCCGCGTCCGCGTAAGCCCGCACGCGTACAACACCGAAGACGAGATCGACCGATTCCTGGCCGCGAGTTGAAGGGGGGAACCATGCCCAACAGCGGGTTGAGTCCGCGGGTCGCGGTGTACACAGGCACGTTCGACCCGGTCCACCTGGGGCACATCGACATCATCCAGCGCGGGTGCCGGTTGTACGACCGGCTCATCGTCGGCGTCGGCGTGAACCCGGACAAGCAGACGCTGTTCTCGCCGGACGAGCGCGTCCAGTTGATTTGCGCAGTCGCCGTCGAGCGCGGCTGGAAGAACGTCGAGGTCGAGGCGTTTACCGGCCTCGCGGTGCAGGTCGTCCGCAGGTGCGGCGCGATGGTCGTGCTTCGCGGGCTGCGCACGCTGTCCGACATGGAGTACGAATTCACCATGTCGCTGATGAACCTGAACCTCGATCCCGAGATCGAGACGGTGTTCCTGATGGCGAAGGAAGAGTTCTCGCACGTCAGCTCGTCGCTGTTGCGCCAGATCGCGGCGCTGGGCGGCGACCTGTCGAAGTTCCTGCCGAAGCCGGTGGGCACCGCACTCATTGCCCGTGCCCACAAGTAACTGTCTTCGCCCTGAAGGGGCGTGCTTCGTCAGCCCCGGCCGTTGGCCGGGGTAGGGGGGCATTTCGGTATTGCGTCCTGAAGGGACGCGCTCCCGAAGCACGTCCCTTCAGAACGCCGGCCCTTCACACGCTCACCCCGGCCGCTGGCCGGGGCTGACGAAGTGCGCCCCTTCGGGGCGATGAGAAGACTGATCCCACATTGTTGTGCTTCTCGCTCCCACCAGTGGTTACAATCGCCGGTCACACCACCCGCGTGCGGAACCATCCCATGCTCCTGCGCCTACTGCTCACCTGCACCTGCCTCGTGTTCGCGCCGCACCTCCGAGCCGAGGAACCCAAAGGCCCGCTCGCGGACAAACTCAAGGGCGTGACCTTCGCGAAGTACGCCGACGCGCAGGGGTACTCCGAAGGCCCGACGTGGCGCAAGGGCGAAGTGTTCTTCTGCTCCGGCGCGCTCTTGCGGGTGGACGAGAAGAAAGCCGTTCACAAGTACCTCGAACTGAACCCGGCCGGAACCGTACTCCGCGCCGACGGGCATTTGCTCGTCGCCGACAACAAGTACAAGGCTGTGCTCGACGTGTCGCCCGACGGAAAGGTGAGCGTGCTCGCGGACCGCTGGGAGATGCAGACGCTGCGCAGCCTGAACGACCTCACGGTTGACGCACGCGGCAACGTGTACTGGACCGACCCGGAAGGCTCGACGCCGAAAACGCCTGTGGGCTCCATCTTCCGGCTGCGGCCCGACGGCCGTGTGGACCGCATCGGCACCGGCCTCGCGTTCCCCAACGGCCTCGACGTCGACCCCGCGAGCAAGTTCCTCTACGTCATCGAATCGCAGACGCAGAAGATTCTCCGCTACGATCTGCCGGCCGACGACGAACTGCTCGGCAAGGCGACCGAGTTCTACGACCTCGGCGGCAGCGGCGGCGACGGTTGCGCGTTCGACGCGGCCGGCAACCTGTGGGTCGCGGACTTCCACCGCCTGGACACCAAGACCGGCCGCATCACCGTTCTCAGCCCCGAAGGGAAGCCGCTCGCGCACCTGCCCGTGCCGGCGAAGGTGGTCAGCAACATCGCGTTCGGCGGCCCGAACCACGACGAGATCTTCTGCACCACGGGCGACCCGCCCGGCGTGTTCCACGCGAAGGTCGGCGTGAAGGGCTTCGCCGGCCACCCCGGTAAGCCGATGAAGGCGCTTCGCGCGCTGAACGTCGTGCCGCTGAAGCCGCACGCGGACGTGAAGGTGTGGCGAGAGTTTGCGAAGGTCGTACTCGAAGCGAAACTCGAAATGGACGACTTTACGACCGAGACGAAGAAGCAATTCTCCGCGAACCTGCGACGGAGGACCGATACATCGCTCAAGCTGACGCCCGAGCTCTACCTGGCGCTTCGGGGTGCCGCGGTTCGGCACGCGCAGGACAAGCCGCTGCTCGCGGAAATCAAACGACTCGGCGGCACCGCGACAATCGAAGTCGATGCGCCGGTGTGGTTGCGCGAGATCGCGGGCGACGAACACCTGCCGGTGTTCGGGCGGATCACCGAGATCCTCCTCAACGAGCGCACGGACGGGCACAAGGAGCCGACGCCGAAGAAACTGAGCGACCGCGTCACGGACGAGTGGCTTCAGAAGTGGCTCGTTGGGCAGGACCGCGTGCGCCGGCTCGAGCTGTCCGGCACCGCGGTCACGAGCAAGGGGCTGGTTCACCTGAAGGGGCTGAAGGATCTCGAAATCCTGAACGTGTGCCTGACCGCGGTGAGCGACGACGGGTTCGAGCACCTCGCCGGCCTCACGAAGATGCGCCGGATGGTGATTTGCGCTTCCAAGATCACCGGCAGCGGATTCAAGCACCTCGGCGGGTTCGCGCAGATCGAGTCGATCAACCTGCACTCCACGCCGGCCAGCAACGCGGGCCTCGAAGCCATCGGCAAGCTCACGAACCTGCGCCGGTTGGAGATCGTTCACACCAGCGTGACCGACGCCGGCATCAAGCACCTCGCGAACCTTACGCAACTGCGCCAGCTTCACATCGCCAGCCACGACACGACGGAAGCCGCGCTGCCGTTCCTCGCGAAGCTCACCGACCTGTACGAACTCGACGTATACGAGAAGGCCGCGAGCAACGCGACCTGCGCGCAGATCGCCAAACTGCCGAAGCTGCGGAAACTCATGCTCATCACCGGCGTCTTCGACGACGAGGGCGTGAAACACCTCGCCGGCCTCGGCACGCTCGAAGAGCTGACGCTGAACAGCGCGAAGGTGACGGACGCCAGCATCGACACGCTCGCCAAACTGACGAAGCTGCGCAAGCTCAACCTCGGTGGCACCAAGATCAGCGCCGACGGCAAGGCGAAGCTGGCCAAGTTACTGCCCAAAACTGTCATCCAATAGCCGATCGCGGTTCCGCACGAAAGTACCAATGCGCCCCCTCTCCCTCGCGCTCCTGTTGCTCGTCTCGGTCGCACACGCGGCCGAGCCGGGTCTCGTGTTCTCGGTTAAGACGTGGGAGGGCGACTACACCTCGAAGGACATTCCCGGTGGCGTGCAATCAACGCCGACGGTCGGCGCGATCTACACGGTCAACGCCGACGGCACCGGACTCAAGAAGGTCATCCAACCGGGGAAGAGCGCCGACTACCCGCTCGCGAGTCGCGACGGGAATTGGGTGTACTATCAATCGAACACCAGCGGTAGCTCGCAGGTGTACCGGTGCAAGTGGGACGGCACCGGCGCGGTCAGCCTCACGCCGCCGGCCGCGCTCGCCAAACAACTCGACTTCGCCGTGAAGGACGCCTACGGTTACGGCCTCTCCGACGACGGCGCGAAGCTGCTCTTCACCGTCCACGACGGCAGCAGCGGGCGCGTCGTCGTGGCGAACGCGGACGGCACCGCGCCCGCGCTCGTCGCCCCGAAGCTCGGCTACATTTACATGGCGAAGCTCAGCCCGACGCGCGACCGCGTCGTGTTCAGTGGCCCGGCCCGCGGCTACCGGTTGCACATCGCGGCGCTGCCCGACGGCAAGCCTCTCGAACTGACTCCGGACCACTCGGAGTGCTTCGCCCCGCAGTTCACGCCCGACGGCAAGACAGTCGTGTTCTTCCGGCGCGACGGCGACGTCTACCGCGTCGATGCGGAAGGCAAGAACCTCAAGCGGCTCACCGAGGGGAACAAGTACGTCGAGTTCCGCTTGTCGCCGAAAGACGCGCAC
>SXGT01599402.1_pt1 | contig 23307 bp, 24 predicted proteins | sample 3176221 | NCBI WGS metagenome assembly SXGT01 (sample SAMN11356862, study PRJNA531348) | freshwater metagenome | isolation source: freshwater sample F1-120 | place: China: Fuxian Lake, Yuxi | collected 2017-12-25
CATGCGCTCAAAACCACCCGGATCCTCCGGTTGGCAATAGGTCGAGTCCACACGGTGGACGAAGACCCCCGACGCATCTGCCCCTGCTACATCTGCCCCGGTGGCAGTTAGCACCATCTGATCGACTCTCTCTGTATCAAAAACGTGCCATTCTCAGGCACGCCTCACACGTCATACAACACCACCACTTTTCTTTCCACACGGGGACCCGACAAGGTCCTTTTCTATTTATGCAGGATGTCTTTCAAGTTGTTCGATTCGATCTTCGAGTCGTTGTAACTTTAATCGTACGGCCGAAATTTCAGCCTCATGTCGATTAATCAACATCATAAATCCATCGAGTTTGTCATAAACCCGATTTTGAACATCTTCCATTCTTTCAACGCGTTCACCAAGTTGTTTGATCTCAATTTGGGTATCAAGAACAGCGCTTAAAATTTTATCCTGAATATCCATATAGAAATACTATATCAAATGAGTCTCAAGACTAACACCCCTTTGATGGATACCCTTTTGCCCCATCCCAAGCAAGTTCAAACAACGCCCGAATCGCATCGGCAATTTCTTGACTGCGCAAAACGACCGACAAAATCCCTGACTTGTACGAGAACAAAAACACATGATCTTTTCGCACAACAATACTCCCGTGAATCGGAAACTTCTCAGGCGGGAGCATCTTCCAAGCACCCTCACCCATATCAGGCAAACACATCGGATCTGTGTTCTTTGTGATCGCCAGCACGCGATACTTGGTTCCACGCGTTCTGAGTACCGCATGATGCGCCTCTCGCTCGCTTCCCATCAGTTCACCTGTTTCGTGCACGTCATCCAAAGGTGCAATCTCAATAAAATCCCCACTCAACTTTTCAAACAATGCTCGCACCGTCTTCACACCCTCTGCGCCTTCCAAATATCTCACCTGCGGCTTCGCACCTTCAGCGTTATACAGCGCTTCGAGCATTGGCATAGCCTTCGTGAGCTCAGATTGTTTTTCGGCCAAGACTTTTTGTTCGCGCTCGACAATCGTCATGAGTCGCTCCGGACTCTCGGCAGAGTAGAATTTCTTCTTTCCTTTCTGAAAGGTGGACATGAGTCCACGAGCTGAAAGAGACTCGATCATGACATAGGTTGTCGCACGATTCACGTGGGCCTTGTGCGAGATGTCCTGCACGGGCGATGGCCCCATTTCCAGGGCGGCCAAATACACACGCGACTCTTTGTCCGTCATGCCTAGGTGCTCGAGTTCTTTTTTGAGCTCAATCATAGTGACTGACATTATACCAAACTCCTCAAAACCTCCCATGTTTGTTGGGCTGTTTTCTCCCAAGAGAACTGTTTGACACGCTCTGCGCCTTTGGTGATCAGTTCTGATCGCCATGTGCCATCTCTCACAACTCGCTCGAGCGCGTGCGCCCAGGCCTCAGGCTCCTCTGGCGGGACAAGAAGACCGGCGTCGCTCACAACCTCACGGTGAGCGGGAATGTCGGACGCAATGAGCGCGGTGCCCGCAGCCATGGCTTCAAGGTTTGGAATGCCAAAGCCTTCGTACCAACTGGGGAACAAATACGCGATTGCCTGGCTCATGAGTGGTGCCACTTCTTCGTCGGGAAGATATCCAAGCTGTCGAATCTGATCCTTATGGGGCGAGAGCTCAAAATATTTCTTGATTTCACCGTAGCCGTAGCCTGGTTCCCCAATGAATACCAGCTCGAATGGATCCCCCAAGCCACGACGATTCTTGAACAACTCAAACGCACGGATAAGATTGGTGATATTTTTCTTTTTCTCTAGTCTCCCAACAACGAGAAAAAAATTTGTCCCAAGACGATGTTTCTGCAGTGTGGCTCGAGCTTCTTCTTGCGTATAACGACGATACATCCTGGAAGCAGCCAAAGGCGTGACAACCATTCGATTCTCGGGAACGTTGCAAAGATCAATGAGATCCTGCTTGGTCGCTTGAGATGGGACAAGAATCTTTGTGGCTTTCTTGATCGCTTTGTTTGTGACACGTGTAAGCCGTTTTCTCGTCGATGGCTCGTACCGATCTGGTCGACGGACAAACGCTAGATCATGAATAGTGGTCACGGTCGCGTGAGGACAAACCATTGGCAACGCCTGCCCTGGGACAAACAAAACGCTGGGCTTACGACGCAGTATCTCCCAACTTACTCGCATCGACATCCATCCCCGCCCTGGGGGCCAGTTCAGCACAGCCGAGCGCCATGCCTGAGGAAGCACCTCGAGTCCTTGATCTAATTTTGTATTCGAATATAAAACCACCTGCTCGCCTCCCTCAAGCTGGTGGGATTTCATGGTTTGAATCAGTTCTCGACAATAGTTCTCAACACCCGTGCGCATCGGCTTGTTAGCACTGGACGCGTCGATACCGTAGATCAGCTGGTCGCCAGTCTTCGGAATGAGAAGATTGAGGTGTGTGGTCATACTACAATCCGGTCCCCCTCCTTTTTAAGGAGGGGCTAGGGGTGGTTATGAGGGGATGCCAGCTTAAGACGTAAAAATCGATCTCTTGTAGGCTTCAAGATTTTCAAGGGCAATCCCTGTTCCCTTTGCGACACATTGTTGTGGATCTTCCGCGAGGAATGTCGGAACCCCTGTCGCCTCGGCAATCAGCATGTCCAGATTACGCAATTGTGAAGATCCACCGGAGAGAACAATCCCCTTGTCCATAACGTCAGCGGAAAGTTCTGGAGGTGTCTTGTGTAGAACTTCTTTTACGGTGTTGATGATCCCTTCAAGCTCAGATTGGATCGCCGCTGTGACGTCGTCGCTGGTTACCTCAATAAGCTTTGGCAGACCCGTGACCATATCCCGTCCCTTCACTTCCATCGACAGCTTATCGGGCAAATACATGGCTGCACCGATCTGAATCTTAATATCCTCAGCCGTGCGCTCTCCCACGGCTAGACCGTACTTTCGACGAATATACTCAGAAATCGCGGCATCAAATTTCACGCCACCAATGCGAACTGACTCCGACGCAACGATCCCTCCCAAGGAAATCACCGCCATCTCGGACGTCCCTCCTCCGATGTCGATAATCATATGTCCTGACGGCGAACCAATTGGAATGTTCGCTCCAATGGCTGCCACGATTGGCTCCTTGATGATATAGGCGGCCTTGGCACCGGCAGCGAGGGTCGCATCGATCACGGCTCGTCGTTCGGTAGAGGTAATTCCACCAGGAACAGCCACCATGACCTCAGGTCGAAACAAACGAACACCACCCAAAGCTTTGTTGATGAAGTAGCGAAGCATGGCCTCTGTGGTTCGATAATCAGCAATCACTCCATCTTTCAGCGGTCGACGTGCGACAATCGTATCAGGCGTGCGTCCCAACATGTCCTTTGCCTCTTTTCCCACGGCAAGGACCTTCTTGTCTGTGTAGGAAACAGCAACAACAGAAGGCTCATGAATAATAATGCCTCGTTTAGGGACATAAACGAGGACGGTGGTTGTACCAAGGTCGATGCCAATCTTTCTCTGAAACATAGCTAGAGCTCAACGTGAATCTCGATGTCTTGATCTAAAATCGTGTTCAAGCGATACATATCATCTCCCCACTCATCAGAATCTTCTCCGGGAGTTGCGTGCGTCACATTCTTACCAAAATCAAGGTCGATCGTCAACGCGTTGTTTTGCGCTCCTGCTTGTTTTAGAACAGTAAGATCGTACAAACCCCGTTCTATGGCAGTTCCTATTTCAGGTGCCAGGGCAAACTCAAAGGACAATGTGTTCTCTTCCCCTGGTTCGACCGACGTAAACGTTCCAAATGAGGTCAGTCCAAGTTCATCAACAACATCAACCGGACCCTCGGCCTTGGTTGGATTCTGTGTTTTGTCATTGAGCCAACTTCCCTCCACATTGAGAAGCTTCGTCCCCATAGGCATGTAGACTCGTGTGTATGTGCGGTATCGCGTTGTCTTCCAGTCGAATGTTCCTGTGTGATTGTAGTGAATCGAAACACGACCCACCCATTGTCCAGAGGCATTTTCATATACCTCGTAGGTCACATCACGTTTTACAGCGGGATCAGATTTGAGACTTGCGAGATTCGCATCAACCACCATGAGGCGATCAACGCTTGATGAATCGATGGAACCAGCCCAACCAACCTTGCTCAGTACGCTTTGTACCTCTTCATCCGTGCTATAGAGCAGAAACTGCTTTTCTTGAAGAGCCAGCATCGTCGCCTCAAACACCGGCGGCCATTGGGCAGCTGTGAGCGCATAGAGTCGAGACTTCATCTCATTCACAAGATCTGCAAGGATCTCTTTCCGCTGAGCTTCCGGAATCCCTGCTGCGGAATACCCATACTGCACCTGATACTCCAAAAGGTCAGCGATATTGTCTGCTGTAAACGTCTGCCCTCCCACGGTAATGGAACCTATAATCTCAAGGAGATCTGAAGCGTACGTAGGGGTGATCGCCATAAGATGGTCAATATCATCTGTGGCGGGAACGGTTGACCCCTCACCCAAGAAAGCAGCCTCCTCCAAGAACAACTCAATCGATTGCATCGAAGAAACAGCAAAATCTGGCGACCAGTTGCTGTCGCGGAAAAACCACTGGCTCATTGCGTTGTAGCGAGTCAGCGGATCAGGCGGTGTCCGAGTAACCTGCTCTTCGACGTCTCGATCGATCGTATACACATCAGCTGTCTCTAGATGGGCAATATCCCCACCAAACATTTCCATGACACCATAGGACCCGATGAATCCCCCGCCTGGTCGCAGCTCATTGTTGTTCATGAACACCAGAAGGATCGATGAAGGTTCTTCAAGGCCGGCAAAATCTGGCAGTAGACGTGCGGCAATCGATAGGATCTCCAAAGGTTCACGTGCCGCTCTTAAATCTTCAACCAATGGGTCAAGCACCGATAAGAGTGGGCCGACCTGCGTCGACTGAGAGAGAAGTACGAGTTCCTCTTCCAAGATGGTGAGTTCAGCTAACAGCAGATCCAGATCGCCAGCACTCGCTGAAAGTCGGGATAAGACCGCTCGCTTTGTTTCCGTAGATAAATCCTCAAATGTCACTTCAGGTGAAAGGCCATCCTGGACTTCCTGTAAATATTCTTCGCTGATTCCAGACAGACGCATGAGATCAACCCCTAAATCAATAACGGGCGAAAAGGCTTCCAAGAGTAGCTCGCTACTCGTTATCACATCAGCGGAGGTCTCAACCGTACTTCCCAGATACGGAAGCCATGAAGCCGAGCGAATGAATGGGAGGAGCGTTCGTGCACGTTCAAGTTTCTCCTGCGCGGCCTGGGCTTCATTCTTTGCTTCTTCAAATGAGAGGTCTGCAAGCGCTGTCTTTATGTGAGAGATGTGTGCTTGGGCATCAAAAACCTGTGAGGCCACGTGTACACCAGCTGCGATAAACGCAATCGTCCAAAATGTCACAAAAATAAAGAAGAACACAAAAAGTGTTCGCCATTTTAGAAATCGAATCTTGGAAGTCGAACGTCTTAAATAATCGGCAAGATGTGCCATATCCTCCCCTAGTATACCTTACACGAACCACCTTCGCACTTCCCGACTTGGTCGTTTTGCTAAGCGCATCGTCGCACGGCGTTTGCGCCACATTCTGGGTACAAGGACGATGGCCTCGCGGAAAGCCTTTCTTCCAGATCGCTCAAAAAGAAGCACATACACGAGCCGAGCACCTTCATACGTCAACACCCAGGGAAAACTGAACAGAAAATTCACGACTTTATAATTCTTGATCAGCATCAACCAGTGATTTCGTGTGGAGTAATAATTCCGAACGGAAGACTTCTCACGTCGATTCCGGATCCGCTCCAAAAGACTACTTTTTTCTGGGCCGTACATCCCCCGATAGTGATAGGCAACCGCTCGAGGAACATAGAGTGAATCCCAACCCGCGTGTTGAAGTCTCCACGCAAGATCAACATCCTCTTTATAGGCAAAGAAATCGTGATCCATGACTTCTTCCCCAAATCGAACCTCTTCCAGAGCCGAGGCTCGATAGAGAACCAAGGCACCCGAAATACCAAAGACTTTTTGTTGCTCCTCATACTGACCCTGGTCGAGCTCTCCGGCTCCTCGATCGCTTACGGTACGGTTGCGATGCGGACTTAGTCCAACGGAATCAATACGATCAGATCGGATAATCTCCGTGAACACCTCATCCGTAAGATTCTCTCCAAACGCCCGCAATAATTTTCCTCCAAAACTCCCGACTTCTGGATGCGTCTTTGTGGTGGCTACCAGTTCCTCAAGAAATGTGGGAGTAAGAATGACGTCTGGATTGGTGACAAGAATGAAACGATCTTGGAGTTCCTCTTGGGGCCAATGTTCAATGGCGTAGCGAATCCCTTGATTGTGCGCGACGGAGAATCCCAAATTGCGTGCGTTGCGAAGAAAACCAACCTCGGGATACTTTTCCTTGAGGAATGCTTCCACGCCATCGGTTGATGCATTATCAATGATAAGCACATTGAAATCCCGGATTGTCTGCGCCATAATGGACTTCAGCAAATCTGGGAGAAATCGCATTGAATTCCACGTAACGATGTGCAAGCTCAATTTCGGATATGACATATGTGTCCCCTATGGTAGACAAAGACCTCCAACAAAACAACTCTGGAATCAACGCTGTTTTATTTGACTGGTCAGGAACCATCAGTGACGACCGTCTTCCTGTCTATGAAGCAAACAAAAAGATGTGTGATTACTGGAAAGTTCCCTCCGAATCTTTTGAAGAGTGGGCTCGTGGGGCGAGCATGACTCCTATCGAGGGTTTTAGAAATAAGGGAGTCGAGGCAAGCGGCGACGAGATCTATGCGCTCTACAGAACGTACTTCCAGGAATCTCTGGAGGCCGGAATCCGACCAACGGTATTGCCCGATGTGCATGAAACACTCACCCGACTTCGTGAGAGGGGTCTGCCTCTCGGAATCGTGAGTGCCCATCCCCAAATCTATCTGACCCAGGAGGCGAAAGAATATCTCATTGCCCCTTTGGTAGATATGCTACATGGAGACGCACGGAACAAGGTTGATGCTCTCAAAGAAGTTTGCCAGATTCTTGGACTTCAACGATCAACGACGTTGTACATCGGTGACACCATCTTTGATATCCGTTCTGCTCGGGATGCGGGTCTTCTGACGGCCGGGGTCTCGACCGGCTACCACACCCATGAAGCCCTTGCCGCAGAAAAACCCGACTACATATTTACCAGTCTAAGCCAGGTCCTCTCTGTTGTGGGGCTATGAACGCTAAGCGACCAAAAGCGGAGATCGATGTGATTGTTATACAAGACACGGTACCTACCGTGTCTTTTTTGTTACATGGAATCCTAGATACCTTCCCAACATCAGTCGGGTCTGTGCATCAATCGCGGGAAACGAACCAAACAAGATAAACGTCACGGGAAGAAGAATCCATTGCAGTCCCATGACAACCCATGTGTGGCGACGAATTTCTTGGGGACGCGCAGGGAGAAGCGTAAGAGACATGACGGCAGAGATCAAAATACCAATCATGGCGAACTGCATCAGCTGTTCAAGAGTAAACGGAGCCGCCTGAATAAGAGCATTGCTTTGTCCTTTCGCAACCCACAGCGGCAACCAACCTAGAACAAACATGATGATCGGCGCCGTTGCCCAGGTATACATCCCCTCTATGTGATTGAACACATATTGTATTTTTTTTCGCCACGGAATCTCCGGATCGTTTTTAAATGCATCTATAATATACGGAAGATGCTCCACCCCCCAGGCCCATCGTCGCATCTGGACATACAATGCCTTCATGGAATCCAAATAACTCGTTCCTGTCACAGCATCCATCGAAACAGGAAGGAACATCGGCGTCACACGATAATCTCCATGATAATGAAGGAAGGCCTGCATAAAGATGCGGGAGTCTTCGCTGACAATATCTTTCTGCCAGAAGCCAACATCCTTCAACATCTTCCAGGGCATGGAGTGGGACGAGAAGGTCCAAAGCCGCTCTGCACGTGTAAGCTCGCCAAACAACCAAAACGTCGTTCCAAAGGCCCCGATGCGCACAGGAGCATTCGCCGACCAAATATTATTCGAAAACATGGCGATCGGCTGATAGGAAGAACGAGTTGGATCCTCAACGGTGCAATACAAATAGGTCAGATAGGAAAAGTACTGAGGATGCGCCACCGTGTCGATATCAAACGCCGATACAACGATGTCTTCATCTTTCACCTGAGGGAATCGTTCATATAAGCGGACCTGCAACTCATGCCCCATCCAACTCAAATTTGATCCTTTGCCAGGAATTTCATCTGGTAATCCCTTGGGATGCACCGTTGTTCCAAAATAGCCAAAAACGGATCCAAACTCTTGGTGAGCTCGATGAGCAATTTTCTCGAACGCATCCTTATCCGCTTCCTCACCTCCCAAGACAACAAAGAATCGGTCATTGGGTGTCGAATTCTCTTTCAAGGAACGAAGAGTTGAGCGAATAATCTCATATCCCTCCTTATAGGTTGGCAAGAACACAAGATGACGAATACGATCTGCACCATCTATGGAAGCCAGCATCTGCTGCCAGTCCGTCATCCGGGCACGGCGATACCGGACCCAAGAAATGAGAACAAAAACGTTAAAGTACAAAACGCGAAACAACCACAAAAGATCAAAGACGATGATGAAGATAATCACCCACAACGGCTTGATGAAGCTCAAGGTAAGAGCAAGTGAAAAAGTTCCCCAAACCAACAGGCCGGGGAACATTTCCCAAAATCTTGACTGACCGTAGCGATACGCTTCCCGCATTATCTTTCTGAAGAAATATCCTTCTTTAAACGATTCAGGAGTCGGTGTGCATGTTCCTGTCCACCAAGACCAAAGGCGAGTCCTCCCGAAAGCGCTAACATCGCCACCAAACCGGTGAAGAGGACACGAATCAATTCAGGAGCAATTTGAAGTTGGACCAATGCCGCCATGAAAGTGAAGACAAGAATGGCCCACTTGGCAATGCCTGAAAGAAAATCCGCAGAAGCTAGTTGAGCTGCTTCTACGGCCGTCTTCACGACATTCTGAACGAAATTTCCCAGGAGAATTCCCGCAAGAAGAATAATCACGGAAATGATCACGTTGGGAATAAAGAGAACAACTTGTGAGAGATAATCTGTCACTTGATCCCATCCAAGGATATCTGTGGCTGCAATGAGGGCAATAATGATGAAGAACCACTTTACAATCCAGCCCAAAAGCGCGCCGATATGCAGACGGAGTCCCACACGCTCAAACTGAGCGGTGATATCTAATCGATGAGCGAGATCGTCGATACGGAGCAAAGCGATGATTTTCACAACCACTGTGCGTAGCACAAGGGCCACGATAACACCGATAAGGAAAACGAGAATGGCTCCAAGTAAGCTTGGAAGAAAGGCCACGACGGTGCCCCATAATTCCAGGAGCGGTCCTTGGAGAACTTCTTTCGTGAAAGACATAGAAGAAAAAATTAAAAGGAATGATAGAAGTAGAGTAGCATTTTCACTGAATTTCAGTCAGCTTTGTTATCCCCATTGCTCTTTTTCTTCTGGGTAATATTCGCCGGGCGATCATACGATGGAACGACATGCGTTTCTTGCTGGGAAGCAGCCTTCGACAAGAGTTCACGTAAGGGAAGATGTTGCGGGTTCTCAATCCCTCGAATCGGGATCCCTTGAGCAAAGGCAAGGCTGTTTGCAATAGTGGTGCTCACACGACTTGATGTGAACGACCCTGGACCGCTGACAACGAGGATCTCGTGCAGTGCGGTTGGGAGAATTCCCCAGGTCTTCAGGGTGTCATCGAGCGCTTGGAGATACCCTTCTGGCTGAGTCTCAACCACCACTTCCTTGGGTATATCTCCTTCCCCAACAAGCCCAAAAATAATTGACTGGATATCTTGGGCGCAAATGACAAGCTTCATACCTAATGATGGATATGATCAATCATAACAACCTTTTCTCCATTCATGATGGACAAGAGGAATCGATCGGCGACCTGTCGACGATCAAGAAACTCCTCACGTGGCATGAGGGTGTAGTTGATCTCATACGGAATCTCATCCTCAAATTTTGCGATCATTTTTTCAAGGTCGGCCTGTTTGATCGCTCCCACAATAAGAATATCGGTCGGGATATCCGTTGCATCAACAAATCGACCAGTAAATGCAAAGTAGTCGATCCGACCCTTTTCTTGAATCTCTTGGACAAGATTTTGTTTCAATAGAATCTGCACCTTTTGAAAGAGTCCGCGAAGATCATCAAAAAGAATAAAATCTTGGTTCACTGTGTAGTACTTCTTTTTATCTGATAATCGCTTGGAATCCTTCATCGCTCCTTCCTTCTCAGAAAGAAAGCCCAGTTGAACAAGGTTTTTCAGCTCACGCCTGACGGAATTCAATTGGGCATCGATCCGACGGGTAAGCTCCCGCACAAAGAATGTGTCCTCTGGTTGGGAAAGAAAGAGCGCCATAAGCCTCGCTCGTGTCTTTGACCCAAACATCTGTTCGAGTTTAAAAGGTTTTTTCATCATAATTGCTTCATTTGCGCCTCCCGAACATCTAGGTATAATGTACACAAATGCTAAATCCTGGGCAAATGGCTATGCACGTTGAGATCAAAGGAGCCACCTACGAACCACAAGCGCCTGACGAGAACATTCGCGGCATCTCTCTGCTCCTTCCTGTCCAAGAGCGCGGGGGATTTGTCTTTCTCATTGCCTACACAAAAAAAGAAAGTGCCGACTCGGAGCTCCTGCTCCAGACGCTGATGGATCAAACGCGACGCTTGGCAGACTCCTTTGGCAAAGAAGCAAATCCACAACATCGCTTTGAACAATTTCTTGGCGCATTGAACGAAACCCTTGCGGAGCATGTTCGGGATGGACGATGGCATATTCCGATCGAGCATCTCCATGCGCTTGTAGGAATTGCCTCCTCGTCGGAAATGTATGTTTCCGGAACGGGGGAACTTGTCGCTTTGTTCCTTCATAAAAAACCATCTCAACGGTATCAGATCTTTAATCTCTTCCGAGGATTGCAGACGGAGCAGTCTCTTCCGACCTGGGAAAAGACATTTGCGGTGGTTCTGGACGGCGACCTTCATCCGGGTGATGTCTTTTGTGTCACCGATAAGGATCTCCAACGAACCATTCCCCCAGATGAACTCAATCATATTCTCTCCTCTCTTCCTCCGATTGGAGCCGTAGAGAAAATTAGACAATATTTTGCCCACAAGGAAGGTCTCCTCTTAAGCATTCTGAAAGTCACTGATGATTCTTCCTTGCCACAAGCTGTTCAAAGTCGATCTGCCGTTCCTCAATCAAATGTTTCTGTCGAGGCACTAAATTCAACCGAAGAAGCCACCGATCGATTGTTAGATGACCAACACCCAAGTCTCTCAATCTTCCTCAAAAAAATTCTCGCGTATGTCCGATCCAAAACGGGAAACCAGTCGTCTCGCCTCCTAAGTGAATTGCAATCACAGGGCGGCTTCAAAGATGCCGCAAGACGTATCCTGCGGATGACGTGGCGGATTCTGGGAATAGCGGCAACACACGCAACCAGACAGACGAACCGTGCCCTTCACCTCATGAAAAACAAAGAAGAGCGCACGCGTGTCAAAACACACCTTCAACTGAAACAGCGTCGACTTCAACATACCGCACAGTCTCTTCTCAATCGGTTTCGTGAAACGAACCCCTCGACACGGTACCTGGTAGGAGGAATCTGTCTGGCGGTCATTGTCCTGATTATTGGAATATCTGTTCTTTCAAAATCCCAAGCTCGCGCACAGGACGAAGAGGCGTATCAGGAACAAATGGTGGCGATTGAGGACTTAATGGAGCGCGCGGGTGGAGCCGTCATCTATAAGGATGAGAACCAGGCACGAAGTCTCTATCTGAACGCACAGACGCTCATTGAGTCCCTTCCAACAGACACTCCGGAACGGCAAGAACAGGCCCAGGAGCTTAATCAGGATCTCCAAGCGGCTCTCAATGAAATCCGCCATCTTGTCACGATTCCGAACCCTCCCCTGCTGGCAGACTTGGAAACCCTCACGGACGGGGTGTTTGGGAACGCGCTTACACTGGCCTCAGGAAATCTCTTTGTCGCTGGCTCAGACGGTCGGCTCTACCAGTTCAATAAAACGGAAAAGCGATTTGATGTTGCGGCCAGTTTAGGTGAAGGTTCCCTGCTGCCGATCGCGATGAGTCAAGAAGATGGTCGCACCTACCTTCTTGGACAAGATGGCATCGCCTACGGCACTTCATTCGAAAACCAAACACTCAGTTCGCTTTCGATTGGTGATGACCGATGGGTGGATCTTGAAGCCTACGCAAATCGGCTCTACTTCCTTCGGCCCACAAGTGACGTTGAGGGTCAGATTATCCGATTCACCCGAAATGGATCTTCCTTTGATGGGGAGACGGAATGGATCACCTCTCGAACGGTTTCCTTTGACTCAGCGACCTCCCTTACAATTGATGGAAACGTCTACGTTCTCATGGCAGATGGAAACGTCTCTCGCTTCGGAAATGGGAGCGAGGAAGGATGGAAAGTCGGCGTTGTTGATCCTCGCCTTACACAAGCAACAAAAATCTGGACAAGTCCTGAGAGTTCCTACTTGTACATCCTTGAACCCTCAAGCCAACGCCTCATCGTATTTGAAAAAGAGACGGGCGCCTTCCTTGTTCAGTATCGGTCTGATGCATTCCAGAATCTCACAGACTTTATTGTTGACGAAGCAGGCTATACCATCTATCTCTTAGCTGGATCAAAACTGTATTCAATCGCTCCAAGTCACTTAGAATAACCTCTGTCCTGAGAAACTTTAAACTATGAAAACTCACCATCTCATTCTTCTCGTACTCGCTATCGTGCTCATTGGAGGCTTCTTCCTCTGGCCCCAGATACAGACCGGACCAATCGTTGATGAACTCTCTGGAACATGGCGGGCTGAGTCAAGCCCAGAAGGAGAATATCCTTGGTGGATGGTCTACGAATTTGAGGGTAACGACTACACCCTCACAACCGGTTCAGACTACCAAGAGCAAGGGACGTACGAAATCACAGAACGATTCCTCGATGGCTCAATTCTTGTAAAGAAGGTCTACGCAGATGGAACGAAGGAATACGTCATGACCGTTCTCACCTCGCAGGAAGATCTGAATGTCATCTCCATTGAAGGGGTACAATTGTATCGCCAATAGAAACAAAAAATCCCTTGAGAAATCTCAGGGGATTTTTATTACATTACTTGATGGTGACAGTGGCACCAGCTTCTTCCAACTGCTTCTTGAGGTCTTCAGAGGTTGCCTTGTCGACACCCTGCTTGACCATTCCAGGAGCTGCATCCACAAGATCCTTGGCTTCTTTGAGACCAAGACCTGTGATAGTGCGAACAGCCTTAATCACATTGATCTTGTTGTCGCCCGTTGCGGTGAGTTCAACGTCGAAAGACGTCTTCTCTTCTGCAGCGGCAGCTCCAGCGGCAGGACCGGCAGCCATCATCATGGCAGGAGCAGCAGCGCTCACACCGAACTTGTTTTCAAGCACTTTTACGAGATCAGCGAGGTCCAACACGGACATCGATTCAATGGACTCAACGAGACCCTTGAACTTCTCAGGAACCTCCATTTTTGTTTCTTCTGACATAGAATTTACTTTGTGGCTTTAATAGCATTGAGAACGTAGACCAATGAACGGAGATTCCCTGCAAGAACGTTGACGAACCCAGAGATAGGCGCATTGAGAGACCCCACGAGTTTCGCGAGAAGCTCCTCTCGGCTTGGGAGTGTAGCGAGCTGTTTGATAGCTGTAGAGCCAACAAACTTCCCTTCCAAGATCCCGCCGACGATCTGAATCGTCTCGCGTTCCTTGGCAAACTCCGCCATGAGCTTCGCGGCCGCGACCTCGTCATCAAAACCGATGGTGGTGAGGATGCTGCCTTCGAGCTCATCTGATTGAATGGTGAAGCCATTTGCTTCGAGCGCTCGATTGAGGAGCGACTTCTTGGCGATCATGACTTCCACACCCACTGCACGTCCCTTTTGTCGCAGAGTGTTGGCGTCGTCCATGGTGTATCCCGAGATGCTCGTGAATACCACGGACTTCATCTTCCCCAGCTTCTGGGCAAGCTCGTCAACAATCTCTGCCTTTTGTGCACGTGTTTTTGGCATAGATTGGACCTTTAATAAAAAACCTACGACTCACGCCGTAGAACAAGGTCGAAAAGCAAAGCCTTTCGTTGTTCGCCTCGACGGGACTTACGCCGTCCTCCTTCGCTAAAGCTTCGGAGGATCTGCGACCCGTTGTCTACGGTAAATCTTTGGTTCGATGAAAGAATACTAAACGTCTTATTTTCTGTCAATACTAAAAAACGCCGAAGCGCTCTTAGGTTTTAATGACGGTTCCAGCGAATCTCTGCCCCTTCAGAAGGGCCTCGAAATTCTTCAAATTCTTTCCATTCAGGATGGCAACCCTAATTCCACTGTGGTGTGCTAGACGTGAAGCCACCGGATCAAACGGCACATTCATCCCCGGGTCCCACTCATTGCCGACCATGGAACGAAACTCTTTCCATGTAATGTCACAGATGGCCTCGGCGTCTCTGTGTTTATTGGGATCTTTGGTGTACAGATAATCGATGTTGGAAAGATTAACCACCACACGACTCTTGAGACGCTTCGCCAATCGCGTCGCCACATAATCCGTTGACCAACCCGGCTTCCACCCTGCCGCGACCAGCACCGGCTTTGTCCATTTCTGTAGAGGCCCCGTCGGATCCTTGAGCATGATCGGGTGCGCCACGTCACGAAAAACGGTACGCAAGAGATGACCATTGAGACGGGTCGAGTGAATCCCAAGCCAATCCAAGTCATCGCGTGTGAGCTTCCCAACTTTGCGCGCAGCTTCTTGGTATTGGCGCGCGGTTCCCCCTCCCCCCACGACAATCACGAACCGCCATCCGTTTTTGAGATGTCTGGTGATGAGCGTTTTAAAATCTTTCAAAAATTGATAATCGATCCCTCCGCTGGGAACCACGAGTGAACCCCCGACGGAAATAATCAGTGTTGTAGGTGTGAGCGAGTTGGAGTGATCCATAGGTGGAAAGGTGGCGAAGGTGGATGAGGTGGTTTAGAAAAACAGCGCCGGAGCGCTGCTTATGATTGCTTTGCTTCTTTGATGAGCCAGTTGGTTCCAAGGGAAATAACCCATAAGAGAAGCGCGGCTAAGAGGGCCGGAACGAATCCTTCAACGGTAAACCCTTTTACAATGGTTGAAACAAGAAGGATCATGAGGGCGTTGAGGATGAACGTGAAGAGCCCAAGCGTGAGAATCGTCACCGGAAGCGTGAGGACGAAGAGGAGAGGGCGAATAAGAGCGTTCACAAGCCCCAAAACCAAAGCAGCTATGAGTGCGCTATAGAACGTATCCACACCAAAACCCGGAACGACGTTGGCAACCAAGAGAAGCGCGACTGCGTTAATAATCCAACGAAACAAGAGATAGGCCATAGTTAGTCAGAAAATTTTTCTTTGATTTCCTCAACCTTATTTTCAACTTCGGCAAGCTTTTTCTTGAGACCCGCTGCAAGCTCAAGACCACGTTCAAACTTCTTGAGTCCCGCATCTAAGTCGAGTTGTTCTTGAGAATCAAACCACTGCGTGATCTCTTCAAGCTCCTGAAAATCATTCGCGAAATGTGTTGTGGATTTTTTTGCGGTCATACGAGCTTTTGTTGGCCCTTGCCATGCACACGAGAAACTCGTGCGTCAGCAGAACCCGCGTTGAAGTGTACCGTAATCTGGCTTCCGGCTTCAAGAGTCGAGGCGTCACGCACCACATGACCACCCACAGTCACCAAACTATAGCCTCGAGCAAGAACACGCTTGGGATCGACTTGCCGCAGCATTCGTTCAAAACTCTCGAGATTCTCCCGTACCCGGGGGAGCCATGTCACCGTGCGCAACAAAATCCCTTCTTTCAGTTGTTGGAGGCATTGCTTTTTCCGCTCGAGGATGAAGCCGATAAGATTTGTCGCCCGCTCTAAAATAAACGCTCGATCTTGCAGAGCATTCTGCAGTTGCGCTTCCATATGCTGAGCGAGATTCTCCATTTCGTACAGAACGTCTGTGCGAGAAGGAACCACGCGTTCGGCCGCATTGCTTGGCGTTGAGGCTCGCACATCGGCCACAAAATCCGCAAGCGATTCATCTCGCTCATGCCCCACCGCAACCACAACCGGAATCTTTGATGCGTACATGGCTCGGGCGACTTGTTCGTCATTGAAGGCGTGCAGATCCTCAAGTCCGCCGCCGCCACGAGTCAACACAAGAACATCCGGTCGGTCGTCGAGCGTATTGAAGTACCCAAAGGCATTCACAATCTCTCCGACCGCCTCCCTGCCCTGCACATGAACATGCGCATGCATCACCTTCACGCCTCCCCAACGATTGTTCAAGATCCGTAGGAAGTCTCCATACGCTGCCGCATCGCGGGATGTGATGAGGCCGATTCTCTGGGGAAACCTTGGAAGCTCTCTCTTACGACTGACATCGAACAACCCCTCGGCCTCGAGTTTCTTTTTTAACAATTCATAGCTGCGTCGCAGCGCCCCCTCACCCACCGGCTCGACGGTTTCAACATTCAGTTTAAACGTCCCGAATCGTTCGTAGACATTGGGGATGCCTTTTACTTGGACACGCATTCCGTCCTCAATGGCCACCTTCAATTGCCAGGTGGTCATAAAACACTTGAGCACTGCCTGGGCAGTCTCGTCCTTTAAATCAAAACTGACCCACTTTCCCTGGGCCACGCGAAAATCCGAAACCTCCCCTTCTATCACCACCTGATCGGATGGAATGAGTCGTAATGTGTCATTGACGAGCTTGAGATACTCGGCAACGGAGAGAGGTTGGGAAGGCATTACATCGGTGGGTTAAAGAATTGCGGCTGGAAGTATTGAACTAGGAACCAAAGAACAAGACCAAGGATCATGTGCGAGACAATCGTCTCGATCCAAACATGCTTTCCTTCCTTCAAACCAAACCACCCGAACCCAAGCGCGGGGTACAGAACAATGTTCGCCACAATCCAGCTCAAGATGGCATACACGAACAGCGACAACAGCGTGTAGGGCGCATGTGTGACAAATAACCACCCCTGCAGAACAAACACCACGTAAATGCTTCCAAAGAGGAAGCCAACCACCACGTGAAGGAGAAGACCAATCAAAAATACTTCATGTTGGTGTCGAATCTTGAGACCAAAGATCGTTTTAACATCAATCAAGAGCGGTGTTTCCTTCATGGGTCCACGCTGTGTCGTCTCAAGAAGAATCGCGGGGATCGAAAAGAAAAATGCAACAAGACCCCCCAAGGCACCACCGAGTAACATATCCATCGACATACACAATGGACTTAAAATAAGAACAACTTTTTTCCCTTCCGTAATCTCTCCCCCATCATTCCAATCGTGCATCGCGTTCATGATGGTTTCGAAATCATAAAGATGAGCCTCTCCTCGGTACGTCCCTGGATCATTCACGATAAATTGACCGTCCTGCGTGTACCCGCGAATCACAAGCATATGATACAGAGGCCCTGGGGCGGTGAAGTAGGGATTCCCCAAAAGTCTCCCAGCCGCTGGCACAATGACCGGATGACCCTGAACGAGCTTACGCTGGATGTCCTCCACGGTTGGATTGGTCAGTAGCTGATACGTTCGACCATAGAGCAACTCCGCGAAGACGCCTGTTTTTTCTGCAGTCGTGTCTTTGTACTCACCAAACAACTCCATTTCAAACTTCACAATTTGTAGGAGAGCTTCATCTGCAGTCGTGGCAGGAATCTGTCCTTCATCCATGCCTGAAAAATAACTGTGCACCATGTACACACTCGCTTCTTCACAGGCTTCTTGATACGGCTCGTCCCAATTTCCATATGGAGCTTGCGACGTGAAAGGAACGGCGAGGTTCATGGAAACAGGAAGCGAGGTTGCTTCCTCGGATGATGCATCAACCGGTCCCTCCTCGACAGAAGATTCCTCCTCAACAACAATCTCTTCTTCTTCCTCCACCTCGATGACCTCTTCTTCAACGAATTCTGGCGCAACAGCCATCACTTTCTCACGAGGCTCGTCGGTGGGAACAACATCGACTTGGGTAATGTCATTGTACTCTATGGCTTCTGGGAGCGCCGGCGCGGTCACGTTTGAATACCACTCCAACACGTCAACACGCTGGGTGTAGAGCCCAGCGGCAAACGCGATCAGGAGAATCATGAAGGTAAATAATTTTCGCATACATTACTGACAGACACCGCCGTCGTCGACGAAATCGCCGCAGGTATATCCTGAAGGACACTCGCTATCACTCTGACACTCGCAATACTCAACACAGAGCTCAATACAGATCCCCTCAGGATCCATTCGACATGCGGAACCACAAGCATTCCACGTTCCGCCTGTCTGCGAGCACGACGATTCCGTCAACCCATTGTCATCCTGACGAGATTCGTCCGTCGAGGAAGGATCTCCTGTCGGTGAAGAGATTAGTCGTCCACTATCGGCAGTCCTCGAAATGACAACGATAAAAACGACTACGCATATGGCTCCCAAAAAAAACCAAGTGCCTATTCCCTTTCTCATAACACGGCGTGTTCACGAATCCAACGTTGCAATTTGAAGGTCGCCCGCACATCGTCCTCATTGTACTCCAAAATCTTCTGCAGCAACTTCGGAGACTTCTTCTGCAACCATTCCTCAAACCACAAAACAGAGTTCGCTCCTGATGCATCATCCGCCCGCCACTCAAACCCAATATATCCCGCAATGTCTTTGAGTGAATAAAAGGAGAGTGGAAAGATAACCGTTGGGCGAATGACGCTCAGAACATCAATCATGTTGCACTCCAAGGCCTCGCGTGCAATCTCGCCAATACCGTACTTGGCACCAAATCGCCGAATAACTTCTTCCTCAAACCACCCATAATGGTAGATTGGTGCATCGATATGACGCTCGATGAAATGGACGAACTCCGCCCACATCTGTGCTTCTTGCTCGGGTGAGCTCGCAAAAAACGAGATATACTCCTCCCCTTCACGTGACACTTTCAGAATGCCAAACAAGTAATCAAAATCGCGAAGCGGATCACTCTCGATGTCAAAAAATAACTCAACATCCGCTTCTGGAAGCGTAGCTGTCCCGCGAATAATGTGACGATGATCTTTAATGGCGATCGCTTGGTCACGCATCGTTTCCAAACGGTTTGAACTCACATTCGGACACAGATGCTCAAGCTCGACAACGGACTTAAGAGCAAGATCACTCAACGTCGCCACCCCAACATCCTCAAGCGCACGGACTTCTTCACGCCACACACGATTCAGCAACGATAAGTCATCACAACTCTCTGACTCACTTCGACACTCCTTGTACCAGGGTGATTGTTTGCAGCCACTTGTGACAAAGTGCGTTGGTCGGCTCCCGGCAATAATCTTCTCGATCTCAGACAGGGTTAACTCATACTGAGCTTCAAACGCTTCAATCAGATACGACAAGATTTCCTGATCGGGAGTCACAATATATCCCTGCACCGGTTTCACTCCTTGAATCTTTTCAAGAAGCTCCGCATAAAAACATCCTTGAAACTGATAATCATCGCGGATGAACCGTGAACGCTTCATATCAGAAGCGACGTAGTAGTAGTTCCCTAGACGAGATCGACCTTCAACCTTCTCAAGAATATCCGGATGGCCCACCCAGTGTTTATCAATGAGGACTCCATGATAGATCGTTTGTCGACCTTCACGCATGAAGGAGAGGGTCTGATGAAAAGCCTCATCCGGATCCTCTGCAGTCACCTCAACAAGATCTTGGCGATCCGAAAGTAACTCTCGTTCTTTTTCTTGGATGAGTCCATCATCTTGAAGCTTGGCCATGAGACGTTCATGTGGGCGCGTCTGGCCTGCATACGTATCAAAATAGACCCAGTTTGGACACTTAAGATATTGGTAAAACGTTTTTTCGGTGATGGTGCCGCGCATGCCTTCATTATAGCAGAGGATTGACGAATCTGTCGGTTTTGCATATGCTCACCTGCCGGTTTCCAACCGGAATGATCTTTCCACAGGAAGAACCATGACAACGCCCGAAGAAACGATCAAGACGTTCTTGGGGAATCCGCTTCACAGTGGATTTCTCGTGCCTGAGGCGTATAGCGCCACGCATCGCGAAGCTCTCAGACAGGCCGGCTTCAAGACGACCTGGCAGACGGCTCGCAGTGGGAGGTTTATCTTCCGTGCCTTGCGGGTGAACATTGGCGCTCGTGGCCCACAGAGACTCGCGCGTCTCGCATCGGCTCTGGAGATTCTCTTCGCAACAACGCAGGGACTCGAAAGCTTCGAGGGTCGTATCCGCGATCACATCCTCCCGGTCGTTGCTCCCAGCAAGGTTGATGTCCTCCTCGACCAAAAAAAGAATAAGGACAACCTGACTGAGAAGACGGAACGTGCGGCCATCGTCGCCTACCTCCCACTGCTCACACGTCTCTCGCAGATCTCCGGACTCAAGCTGACCTTCCATAGATCCCAAGAGTGCATCATCCCGCCCCATGCGGATGATGGACGGATCCACATCTACCCCAATGCCTGCCCCCCGGGCGAAAGTGGTACCTGGTTCGTCGAGACGGCCTTCGGGCTCAAGATCTCAGCCGGAAGCAAGGAATCACCTGTAGGCTGTGGTCCAACTGAAGGTCGCGGACAAGTGCTCAAGGACGAGGACGGAAAGTCACTCGTGCAAATCCTGGGAAACACCTGGTACCTACTGATTCCGACCCTGGGCTACTTCAATTCGCTCACCAGCGTCGCAATCTTCGAGGGACTCCTAGCTCTGACTTGGGATGCGGTTTCCACGGGACCAGTTCAACCTAAGAAGACGCTATCTGCGTCACGATTTCTCAAGGAAGCAGGTAGCTGGGACGAAGGCTACACGCAGCACATCGACGATCAGATCCACCGGAACGAAGAGGAGATAGGTCGTCTGCTGAAGCTCGTCGCAGAGCTTCACCGCCATGTCGCCATTTTGCATAGCATCAAAGTGGGAGTGAGCACAGCCTTGTTCAGCCGTCAGATGCGTCTTCGGCTCCCCAGCGAGCTCAAGAAGATCAAGGACAATCCTCTTGTTGAAAAAATCGAGTTCTTCCGGGATGGGATTCACATCCAGACCACTCCCCTCACGACCTCTCACGAGGGGGTCGAGTACCTGACCGGTGTGTTTACCATCCGCATCAATAAACGCGGGGTGGTCTCGGTATGGAGCGAAGGTCCCACCCACCCCAACGGCATCCCGCATCCTCACATCGGGAAGCACGCCGGTCCTTGCTTCGGCAACGCCGGTACGGCCATCGCCAAAGCGGGAGGGGAAGCGCGCTACGCCGACGCCGTGCACTACGTGCTGGTGTGGCTCACCCAGGGATACACCCATGACTTGGCAACTGTGAAAATCCACGAATGGACAGTCGCGACTCAAGGAGATTCCGATGCAGCCACCTCCTGATGTGGGTACAAATCGAACAATGAACTTCGACCATCAAAGGGTCATCTTCGATCCCAACCTCGCCCGACCGGTGACGCTCATCGGTGCCGGATCGGTCGGGGGCGACGTAGCCGTCAAGCTGGCACAGGTCGGCGTCACAAACCTGGCCGTCTGGGATCACGACGACGTGGCCTCGCACAACATCCCCATGAGTGTGTACCGCGTGGGCGACCTGGGTCGCTACAAGGTGGATGCCCTCACGCAAATCGTGCGCGACAAGACAGGCATCGAGATCCGAGCCATCCGATGCGCATGGAGAGGTGAACCCCTTCGGGACTCCGTCGTCTGCTGTGTCGACTCCATGGACGTACGGCTTGAGATCTGGAAACGAGTCCGCAACAACCCGCTCATCGACTTCTTCATCGATACACGCATCGCCCAGGAGTTTGTCGCGGTCTACACGATCAATCCGACCGACCCAGAACAGGTCGCGTTCTACGAGTCACGACTCTACCCTTCCAACGAAGCCAAGACCCCGACCTGTGGGGAACATGGCATCACCTACGTAAGCTCTGTGGCGGCCAGCGCGGCTGTCGCACGGTTGACGAACTGCTGGAAAGGGGATAAAACACCCATGCTGTTCGAGATGTTGGTGGGGTCTCTCCGCCAAATCACCTGATCCGCGGCTGCAGCCCGCACAACTAAGGAGGCCACATGGCCGAAAAGTCCGTCACCGTCCGCGTCGTGCCGCTGAGCGGCAGCCCCACTGAAGTGACCGTGCCCTTCAAGAGAGGCATGACCGTCGCCCTGGCCCTGCAGGCCGCCGGCGTGTCCTCCGAACAGAAGGACATCTCCATCGAGGCCACCCCCGGCCAGGCCCTCAACCCCGGCGAGGTACTCGTCGCGACCGAACGTCTCGCGGCTGGGAGCCAGGTCACCGTGCGGGAACGTCCGCAAGGATCCTGAGAAACACCACAACAACAAAGACGCGATCTCTCGCGCCCACTCCACGCATCCGAGGCCACGCCTCGGTTTTCATTTTCCGAAATAATTTGCCGGCTCGTAGACATTACGCGCGTTCCACAGAATCCATCCGCTGGCACCGGCGTCGCGCGCGGCTTGAATTTGCGCCTCAATGAGATCCTTCGTGTAAACGGCACCAATATCGAAATCTTGAATCCACGGACGCCAGCGGGCACGCAATTCTTCTTCAGAACCCGCGTAGACTCCCGCTATCAAGCGCGTTCCTGAATCAAGCGCCATTTTCACAATCTCATAGGGATACATCGCCGGATTCCCCAATCCCTTAAACCCGTCTGGATAGTGCGAAGGATAAACCATCGGCGAAATCCAATCGGCATACGGAAGAACGTCTGCAAGTCGCTGGCCAATGTTGTAATCATGATGGGATTCAAACGTCATCCCAAATAAGTCAAACGAAACAGGAATTCCCTCTTCACGCATGGTTCCGCCCACACGCTCGAAAAAACGTTGCATGACCTCTATCTTTGTCTCAAGACCGTTGTACACCGGATAGACAATTGAACTCACGGCTCCATCGGATGCAAACCGAACATAGTCGTACTGAATCTCATCAAACCCCGCTTCGTAGAACTGCCGACCCAATTCAATCGCGTACTCGGCCACTTCAGGCGCGGCAGGATCCACCCATGCCGAACCGGTCGAATCTCGCCAATAGTCGGAAGTCGGACCTGACCCCAATGCCAGGTCTGGGTTCGAGGCGGCAAACGCGC
>SXGT01691949.1_pt1 | contig 23304 bp, 25 predicted proteins | sample 3176221 | NCBI WGS metagenome assembly SXGT01 (sample SAMN11356862, study PRJNA531348) | freshwater metagenome | isolation source: freshwater sample F1-120 | place: China: Fuxian Lake, Yuxi | collected 2017-12-25
GACCGGCTGACCGGATCAATGGAGCGCGCGCTGAACGAGACCGGCCGGCGCCGTCAGAAGCAGATGGAGTATAACGAGGCGCACGGCATCACGCCGACCACCATCAAGCGGACTATCAGCGACATCATCGCCCATGTCTCGACCCGCGACGGCGTTCTGATCGACACCGGCGACGAGGATCGGCCGCACATGGTGGGCCACAATCTGCGCGCCTACATCGAGGATCTGGAGAAGCGGATGCGCAAGGCGGCGGCGGACCTGGAGTTCGAGGAAGCGGGACGGCTGCGCGATGAGATCCGCAAGCTGGAGGCGGACGAACTCGGCCTTCCCGACCACGAGAAGAAGGCGCCGGTGATCGGGCACGCGACCGAGGGCAAGCCGGGCACGCGTAAGACAAGGTTCGGCAAACAGCAGCAGATACGGGCGGGCAAGCGGGCGGGGGGACGGCGCTATTCGAATCTGAACTGACTGGGATCTCGCGACTCAGCCCTCAAGCCCTGCGCAGCGCAACGGCGACAGCGCGGCGGAAGCGCTGGCCAACTGCGGCATGCTATTCACGGGTGGCTTGAGGTCGCAATCGAGGATGGCTGCCAAGTCCCTGGACCGCGTTATCGACCCGCGACTGACTCATCCAGGCGGGCCCAAGCAGCGTTGCGCATCGCTCTTGCATACAGAAGCCCCGGCCTTCGTGGGAAGGCCGGGGCAGGGTCACCGCTAGAGGGTCAAGGGAGTTTCCGCGGTGCGTGACTAAGGGGCTTACTGGCTGTTGCCGGTGGTGTTTCCGGTCGTGTTGCCAGCGGCATTTCCGGTCGCATCGGAGGTCGCGGTGTTGGCAGTGCCGTTTTCGGTGACCTGGTTGCCGAGCGCGTTGGTGGTCTCGAGCGCGTTCAGTTGATCGCTGAGCGTGTCGCCCCCGGCGCCGGCCGCGGCATTCTCGTCCGGCGGCAGGGTGGTCGTGTCGGTGGCGGTCACTTCGGCCGAGTTGTTGGCGGCGGTCTCCGAACCTCCGCCACCGCCGCAAGCGCCGAGCGCGAGCAGCGCGGAAGCCGTGAGCGCCGTCGTGAACTTCTGCATCTGGATCCCCTTTTCGTCAAAACCAAGGGCGGATGATTGCAGCGGCCAACGTGCCGCGCAATCCTTTGTGTCCGCCCCCTGACACTTTGCGGAACATGATTGCGCAATCCGCCGGCTGATCGCGGCCGTGCCGGTCAAGAACGTCACCTCCCGATTCTCGATGAAGCGGGTGAAATCAACCACCGCTTTTCCAATCGGGGCTTGATCGCGGTCCCGATATGTGGTTTCGCGCAGCTCGGCGCTGCACCGCAGCATGTCGCAAAAGTGTAACAAAATCCGCGCGTAAGCCGGGAGATTGAGAATTGTGTTGCTCGCCGCTGTGATCGCCACTGCCGTGTTCGTCGCGCTTGGCAGCCTCGTCTTCGAGCTCGAATAAGCGCGATCCGCCCGCCGTGCCTAGTGCAACGGTGCGAGGCGGAGCCATTCTTCCTTGATCGCGGCCAGCCGGGCGCGGCGTGCGCTATATTCGCCCTGATCACCGCGCCGAAGCGCGCTGAACAATTGCGTGAGATCCACGGAGATGCGCTGAAGCGCACAGACCGCTTCCGCGGAACCGCCGCTGCGTCGGATTTCGTAAAGCGCGCTCTGGACGGCAGCTTCGGTGCCCGGAGCAACGGCGCGCTCGCCAGTGGCGAGGGCGGAATCAAGCGCCTGATAGACCCGCGCATAAGGCGTGTCCGGCCTGAGCATCAACGCTTCTGAAACCGACATCCGTCCGCTCCCTTCTGCGGCAGCTCATATCATGGCGCTGACGAGAGACGAATTGTGGTTAATCGTCGGCGAATCGAATTCGGACGTTTGTTGCCGCCACGCAACGGTTCCGCGGACGGAGCACCGTCCTCTCCGCGGGCCCCGAGCCGATCAGCACGCTCAGCGGTTTGCGTGTGCTTGTTCGCAGCTCGACGAGTCCTCATCCCGAGTGTCGAGCGCGAGTGGGGTGCGGGCGCTCCAGCCGCAGCGCGGACAGAGGTCGTCCAAGATGGCCGGGTGAATTCCCCAGGGCTTGTCCGGCGAACAGAAAGGCGTTTGGGTCATGAGCCCCTCCTGGACTGGATGGGCTGAACCTAACCCATATCAATCGCTGCTCAACCGGCTTGTCGCAAACACGTCATCGGGCGCGACGAGCCGCGCGCCAGGCGAGCGACCGGTCGTTGAGCGCGACGAGATCGGCGCTGCCGTCCGCGACCGATTCGGCGAGCGCGACCGCAGCTTCCAGCTGCGCGGCCGAGAGATGCCGGTATGCAGGGCGGGCGGGCAGGTGATCGTACCAGCAGCCGCCGCACAGATGATCGAGCAGGATGCGGGCAAAGCAATGGTCGAAGCGGACCGGCCAGCTACGCTCGGCGGCCAAGCCGGGAAGGACGACGCGGACGAGTTCGAGCCAGCGCGCTTCAAGAACGTCTCTGGAGGGCATGCCTAGTCATATAGGAGCTGCCGGCCCGCGGCGACGCGCCCGGAAAATATGGTTACCGAGAAAAATTCCGTAACATCATGGAACAAAGTTGAAAAAAGCTTAACCGATCGCTTGACGGCCAGAGTTGCTCATGAAATAGGCGCTCTCGGGACGACGGGACAAGCTCCTGATTCTTCTCTGAAATCTTTGGCTCACGACGGCGGGAAAGGGGCGTTTTTCCGTGTATGCGTAAGTGTTGCCTCCGCGCCGGCGGAGTGGCCGTTGCCGCTGCTGCCGCGCTGCTAGCCGCTCCTGCACACGCTTCCGATCCCACGCTGCTGCTGAAAGTGTCAGCAGGCGAACTCGTCGCCTGCGCGCCCTTTTCGCAGGCGGTGCTGACCACCTTGCCTGCCGTGCCCACGGCGGACTGACGAGCCCCGGTGGCCGCGGCCACTTACCACCAGAACACAAACACAAGCTCACGAGAGAGGATTGCCAAACATGTATAGCGAAGTGATCGAGCACGATCCGTACACCGCCACCTGCGCCTGCCCGAGCTGCAGCACCGTCTTCGACGTCGATCAGGCTTCGCTTGATTCGAAGGCCGGCGGCACGGCGAACAACAAGCCGATCTGGACGGCCGATCAGGCTGCCGCCTATCTGAACCGCACCGGCGGCGGCTTCGCCAATGGCGCTGGCACGTACAGCGAGACGAATAACGGCCGCCAGAACAACATCGGCGACGGCGGCAACGTCATCACCTACGGCTTCTTCAACACCCTCGATCAGGTGATCGCCAACGGCTACACCTATGTCGCGCCGAACCAACAGGGCGTGAATACGCTCTACGGCCTGTCCGAGGTGTTCAACTTCGCCGCTTTCAACGAAGCGCAGCGGGACGCCGCCCGCGAAGCCTTCCAATATTGGGACGACGTGGTTGCGGTCTCGTTCGTGGAGGCCTCGGCCGACGATGCCGACATGAACCTCGGCAACCTCGCCAACGCGCCGAACACCCAGGCTTATGCCCGCATCCCGACGGCCGGCCTCGATGCGACGCTGGGCGGGCAGGTGCGCGAGATCGGCGGCGACAGCTGGTACTCGATGAGCCAGGCGTCGAACTTCCAGCTCGACGAGGGCGGCTACGGCATGAACACGCTGACCCACGAGATCGGGCACGGCCTCGGCCTGTCCCATCCGGGCGCGTATAATTTCGGCCCTGGCTTCGCGGTCACCTACGCGAACGGCGCCGAATATGCGCAGGACGCGCGCAACTACTCGATCATGTCCTACTGGAACCCGCGTGATATCGGCTCGGCCGGCGGCGAGCTCGCGACCCGCGACTTCGACTGGAGCCTGATGCAGATCGCCTATGGCGCGACGCCGATGGTGCACGACATCCTGGCCATTCAGCGCATCTACGGCGTGGACACGACCACCCGCACCGGCGACAACACCTACGGCTTCAACGCCAGCGGTGCCGAAATCCGCGACGCGCACGATTTCGTGAAGACGCCGTGGCCGACCATGACGATCTGGGATGCCGGCGGCGTGGATACGCTCGACGCGTCGGGCTATAACGTCAACCAGACGATCGACCTGACCCCGGGCTCGCTCTCCTCGATCGGCGGCCTGAATTATGACGAGCGGCCGAGCTTCGAGCAGGTCAACGCCAATCGCGCTGCTTCCGGCCTCCCGCCGATCGCCCAGGCGACCTATGATGCCAACATGGCGGCGTGGGCGGCTCAGCCCGACTTCCGCGGTCGCCTGATCGACAATGTCGGCATCGCTTACGGCACCACCATCGAGAACGCCAAGGGCGGCGCCGGCAACGACAAGATCACCGGCAACGCGGTCGACAACACTCTGGTCGGCAATGCCGGCAACGACCTGATCCGCGGTGTGGAGGGCAACGACTTCCTCGACGGCGGCAGCGGCAACGACACGCTGGACGGCGGTACGGGCCTCGACACGATGGCCCTGTCCGGCAACCGTGCCGATTACCTGATCGTGGCCGGCGAAGGCGACTCCTTCATCATCCGTGACATGCGCAGCGGCTCGGCAGATGGTACCGACACCATCTCCGGCGTGGAGCAGATCAAGTTCGCGGACGGCACCAAGGCCATTGGCCAGGTTGCTCCTTCGAACGTCGAAGGTGTTGCGGACGGCAAGCAGGGTTATGTGGCCGGCCGTACTGGAAACGACGATCTGGTCGCGCTCGGCGCTGACCGCGACGGTACGCAGCTGCGTGGCGGTGCGGGCAACGACATCCTGACCGGCGGTCGCGGCAACGACTTCCTGATCGGCAATCAGGGCGATGACCTGATGATCGGCGGCGCGGGCGCGGATCAGTTCCGCTTCATGGGCAACGAGATCGAGGGCAAGTCGGACTCCGACCGCATCTTCGACTTCGACTTTGCCGAGGGCGATTGGCTGGTCTTCACCGGCTTTGGCAAGAGCACCTTCTCGAACACGGCGGGCGGGTTCATCGGCGGCTCGGACGTGATCATCCGCTCGTTCGACCAGCTCGCCAGGCTGGACGCGGCGTCCAGCAAGCTGACCGTCTCGCGCGAGTCGGCGGGCAGCGACACCCTGGTCATGGAAGTTCTGCAGCCGAACGGACAGGTTCAGAAGATCCTGATCAACGATGCGTGGCAGGCCTATCTCGATGCGACCGGCATTCCGGGCTAAGTCCCGGCGGTAACATCGACTGAGTCAAGGGAGGGCTCCCGGGGCGGCATGCTCCGGGAGCCCTTTCGTTTGCCCGGCCGCCATCCCGTTCCGGTACAGGGCGGCCCGCACGGCGCAACGGAACGGTCGCGCCACTCGCGTCGTTATGGGGCTTCGAGCTGTGGCCCGCCCCGCGTAGTTCCGGGCGGAAGGGATGACCGTGGCATGTCGCCGCGGAGCTGCAGCCAGCAGGAGTTAATCCATGAAGAAGCAGCTGATGGCGGTCCTGATGGCCGGATCCGTGGCGTTGGCCGGGTGTGCGAGCACCTATGCGGAAAATGACGAGGTGCTGGAAGGTGCCGGCACGGGCGCGGCAGTCGGCGCCGTTGCAGGCGCGGGCTTGGGCGCGGTGATCGGCGGCCTGAACCCGATCGAGGGCGCCGCGATCGGGGCCGCCGTCGGCGGCCTGGCCGGCGCGATCTGGGCCGACAGCAATAACGACGGCTATGCCGACGGCTATGTTCGCGAGGGCCAATATTACCAGGGTGCGCCGCAAGGTTATGCGCCGGGTTCCTATGCGCCGCCGCCGCCGCCGCCGGCTTACACCCCGCCGCCGCCCATTCGTCGTTCAGGTGAGCGCGGCTAATCGTCCACTCGTGACGATGACGCATCAGAAGAACGGGTTGCCGTGGCTGCGCATGTGCGTGGCTGCGGCAATCGCATGTGCCGGCCTGCCCAGCGCCGCAGCTGCGCAGGGCGACCCCGCCGTGGCGGCCGCGATCGCGAAGGGCGATGCCGACCGCGAGACCAAGGCATTCTACCGCGGGCGGGGCTGGCAACCGCTGTGGATCCGCGGCAATGCGATCGGGCCGGAGGCGGAGCGGGCGCTCGAGCTGCTCGTGACCGCAGACCTGGACGGTTTGGATCCGGACGCATACCGGCCGCGCGACATTGCCGAAGCGCTCGACCGTGGGCTGGAAAGCGGTAACCCCAGGGCGCTGGCCAAGGCCGAGATCATGTTGTCGCGCGGCCTTGCCGCCTACATGCGCGACATGCGGGCACGGCGGCCCGAGGGCATGGTCTATGTCGACCGGATGCTCGCGCCGCGTTCCCTGAGCATCACCGACGCGCTGCAGGCGACGGCGCGGGCACCTTCCTTGCAGGCCTGGGTCGACACTCTTGGCTGGATGCATCCGATCTACGGCCAGCTGCGGGCGGGATTGGCGGCGCAAGAGGCCGATTCGCCGTTCCGCCGGGTCAGCGCCACGCCGGGCTGGGCGGGGCCGGAGGGCGGCCGGCTGATCCGACTCAACATGGAACGGGCGCGGGCATTGCCGGCCGATCCTGGCGAACGCTACGTGCTGGTCGATGCCGCGGCGGCGCGGCTGTGGATGTATGAGGACGGCCGCGTCGTCGACAGCATGAAGGTGATCGTCGGCAAGCCCAGCGAGCAGACCCCGATCATGGCCGGGCTGATCCGTTTCGCGATGACCAACCCTTATTGGAACTTGCCGCCCGACCTCGCCCGCCGCCGCGTTGCGGAAGGTGTGCTGAAGGACGGACCGAAGTTCCTCAAGACCAAGGGCTATGAGGTGCTGTCCGACTGGACCGACCACGCCCGGCCGATCGACCCGAACAGCGTCGACTGGCGGGCGGTGGCGAGCGGCGCCAAGGAGCTGCCGGTCCGGCAGAAGCCGGGCAAGGCCAATGCGATGGGGCGCGTGAAGTTCATGTTCCCCAATACGCTTGGTATCTACCTGCACGACACGCCGGAGAAGGCCCTGTTCGCAAAGGCGGATCGCCGGTTCAGCTCGGGTTGCGTGCGCGTGGAGGATGCGGCGCGGCTGGCCAAGTGGCTGTTCGGCAAGCAGCTGGCGATCAAGCCGGGCGGAACGGAGCAGCGCGTCGATCTGCCGCAGCCGGTACCGGTCTATATCACTTATTTCACCGCCGCGCCCGAGGGCCAGACGATCGCCTTTCGGTCTGACGTTTACAGCCGCGACGGCGCGATCGGACGAGACGGGCGGGCGCTGGCAGCGAGATAAGCAGGCGCCTGCGCGCGCGGGCGTGTCAGTTCGGCAGCTCCGTCCCGATTTTCGCCAGGACGGCATCGCTCGCCTCAAGGACGACGCGGTGCCAAGCGCCGTCGTCGGCTTTGCCTTCCAGCCGGACGAAGCTGAATGGCCGGTGCATATCCGGGAGCACGGACAGGCTGGCGTAGCGCGTCGGCAGGCGCGCAAGTGCCCGGGCGCGGTGCCGTCCGGGCCCGCTCGGGAAGGCGACGATCAGGGTGTCGCGGCGCCGCGGATCGAGCGGGTGCATGAGACCAAAATAGTAGGTTCGCACAGGCCAGCTCGCGATGAGGCGGTAACCGGGGAGCGTGGCCGAGGCTCCAAGGGCCGCGGCCTGAACAGCGCCGGGGCTGGGCGGCGGGGCGGGGCGGCGAAAGCGCAAGGTCCAACGCTGGAGATCAGCCGAGGCGGCATTCCAACCGGTGGGACCGTCCACGGCGGCGCCACATGGGTGCGCCGCCTCCCGAGACGGCGGCAGCGTGATTTCCCGGAAGCGCGGATCGGACGAACGGATCGTCAGCCCGTGACCGCGGTAGACGAACGGGCCAATAGCGAACGACGTGGGCTGCGCGTTGCGGATCGGGACCGCGCCGAGTGCGCGGCCCGGGATCGGGGTAGCGGTGATTGCGACGGGTTCGTCGATTCGGGCGGCGAAGGCGGCGCAGTCAGAAGGTGGGGTGCCTGGCAGGAACAGGGCGGTGATGAGCATGAGCTACGCTCCTCGACAGGTTCCGATCGCGAACCAAAACGGATAAAACACTTGACATCGTGACGCTGTTCTGGCACAAGGCGAGCAAGCTGGAAAAGTGTAGCTGATTCGGAGCGACCGGGCGGCGAGGCGGGCCCAGGCGTCACTGACCCCGGGCGCGGTCGGCCTGTTGCTCAAGCGCTTCGGCCTGTTGCTCGGCCGCGTCGCGCTGGGCTTGCGCCGCCTCTTCAAGCGCGTCGGCCTGAGCTTCCCTGGCGTCGCCGGCGCTGTCGGCGGCATCGTCCTGGCGCTCGCCCATGGTCTCGGCTGGGCCGCTCTGGATTGCATCTTCACCTTGCACGGCACCGGACTGGTTATCGGCCTGTTCGCCGGCATCCTCGCGGGCGCCGTCGCAGGCGGCGGTGGCGGCGAGAAGGGCGGCGGCGGCAAGGACGTCAAGCGCTTTCATCTGATGCTCCCGGTGATCGGGGCCAATACGAGGAACCCGGGTCGCCGGTTCCGGACGGAGACAGATATGCGGTGGTGGGGACGAAAGGCCGGGGCGGTGCCGCGGCCGGCTTTGTTGCGCGGGTTGCGCCTGTGGAGCGGGGACGGAGCAGGGTGGCCGCGCAGCTACGAAGCGCAGGTACGCGAGGCGTTTCTCGGCAACCCGGTGGCGCAGCGGGCGGTGCGTCTGGTGGCCGAGGCGGTGGCGAGCGTTGTCGTTTATGCCGAGCCGGCCGCTCCGGCCGGTTCTGCCCGGTCCCCGTCCACAAGCGAAGCTGTGGCAGTATTGGTGACGCCGGCGCTGCTGGAGACGGTGACGACGCAGCTGCTGCTGCACGGCAATGCGTTCGTGCAGGTGTTGCAGGATGGGGAAGGTGCGCCGGCGCAGCTGTTTGCGCTGAGGCCGGAGCGGGTGAGCGTGGAAACGGATGCGAGCGGGTGGCCGACCGCCTACCTTTACAAGGTCGGCGAGGCGAGGCTGAGCGTGCCGGCGCGCGACGGGCTGGGGCGGCCGGGGCTGGTGCATATTCGGGCGCTGCACCCGCTTGACGACCATTATGGGCTGGGATGCCTGGGCGCGGCGGCGGGCGCGGTGGCGATCCACAACGCTGCCACCAAATGGAACACGGCGCTGCTCGACAATGCGGCGCGGCCGTCCGGGGCACTGGTCTATGAGCCCAAGGACGGGGCGGCCCTGTCGTCCGATCAATATGAGCGGCTCAAGACCGAGATGGAGGAGAGCCTGCAGGGTGCCGGCAATGCCGGGCGGCCGTTGCTGCTGGACGGCGGCATGCGCTGGCAGGCCTTGTCCTTGTCGCCCGCCGAGATGAACTTCGCCGAGCTCAAGGCCGCGGCGGCGCGGGATATCGCGCTGGCGTTCGGAGTGCCGCCGATGCTGCTCGGGCTACCGGGCGATGCGACCTACGCCAATTACCGGGAGGCGAACCGGGCGCTGTGGCGGCTATCGGTGCTGCCGATGGCGGGACGGATCCTGGCCGGGATCGGCGAGGGGCTGGGTGCCTGGTGGCCGGTGCTCAAGCTGCGGATCGACGTCGATCAGGTGACCGCGCTGGCGGAGGATCGCGAGCGGCTGTGGGCGCAGGTGAGCGCGGCGGACTTTCTCAGCCGCGAGGAGAAGCGGGAGATGCTGGGGTTTGGGAGGGCGGCGCAATGACGGCGGACACTGCGGGAATGTTGGCGCGGCTGATGGCGCTGGCCGAGGGGCAGGGGGCGGACCTCGTCACCCTGCGTGCACTGATCGAGGAGGCGAGCGAGGCGGGGGCGGAGCGGGCGCTGGGCGCGCTCGGGCTGACCGATCCGAGCGCGCGTCGCGACATGGACGAACTGCGCGAACTGCTGCAGGCGTGGCGGGACGCCAAGCGCTCGGCCTGGCAGGCGGTGGTGACCTGGGTGGTGCGGATCGGGCTCGCGGCCTTGCTGGTCGGCATGGCGGTGAAGCTTGGGCTGGCCGAGCTGGTGACGAAGTGAGTGTGCGCTTCGCAGGCTATGCGGCGGTGTTCGACCGGGTCGACCGCGGCGGCGACGTAGTGCGGGCGGGCGCGTTCGCGGCGGCGTTGAAGCGGGGCGGCGGCACCGTGCCGCTGCTGTGGCAGCATCAGGCGGGGCGGCCGATCGGGCGCGTAAACTATTTGCGCGAGGACGGGCGTGGGCTGCGGGTGATCGGACGGGTGGTGGACCAAGCGGCGGCGGCATTGCTGCGGGCGGGGGCCGTTTCAGGCTTGAGCTTCGGCTATCGGGTCCGGGAGGCGAAAGGGGCGAAGCCGCGGGAGCTGACCGACCTGGAACTGGTCGAGGTGAGCCTGGTGACGTTTCCGATGCAACCGGCGGCGCGGGTTCATGCGGTGGAGGACGGCTCTCCGTGATGCTGGCGGGCGTGGCACCTCCTTTCAGCTGAGGTGAAGACCAGACCGGCAACGGCGGCGCTCCCCAAATAAATCGGCAGCAGAGCTGGATCGAACCTCGTGCCGGTGAGACCGACGCCGAAGCCGCGCGACAGGTCGGCGGGAAGCAAGGCGAGCGCGAGCAGGGCGGCGATGCAGGCGAACAGCGCGTTGAGCGTAGCGCCGGTGTCGCGGCCAAGGCGTCTCGCCAGCAACAGGGATCCGCCGAACAGGAGCGGGAAAGACAGCTTGGCGGCAGGGGCGACCTCGTCGGCGATCTCGAGCACGGCGGAAAGAACTTCCTCGCCCGCGGCGGCCGGGGACAGGCCGAACAGCGCGATGAAGATGCTCGGCAGGAAGATGACGGCGACCCAGGCGAAAACGAGCGAGGTCCAGAAGCATCTGGAGGTGAGCGGGCTGGCGGACATGAGCGACGCTTAGGACCCGGAAGGCAGGGTGGGAAGAATGAGTCCATCGCGGATCGTGTCCGGGATGGGTTCGGATTTCGGATGGAAATGGGAGAACGGGCATGTTGGAAGTGAAGGCAGACGGTCTGGAGGCTTCGTTCGAGGCGATCGAGCGGGCGGACGGGGAGGTGGCGGCGCTTCGGGACGAGGTTGCGCGGTTGAAGGCGCAGGTGGCTGGGCCGCGGCCGGCGCTGAGCGGGGCGAAGGCGGAGCGGTCGCAGTTCGTCGAGAGCTACCTGCGCAAGGGGCTGGAGGCGGGTGTCGAGCTCAAGGCGATGGTGGGCACGTCGGATGCGGCGGGCGGCTATGCGGTGCCGGAGGAAATCGATGGGGCGATCGAACGGACGCTGAAGGCGATCTCGCCCATTCGGGCGATCGCCAACGTGGTGAAGGTCGGATCGGCCGGGTACCGCAAGCTGGTGACCACGGGCGGCACCCCGTCGGGTTGGGTGTCGGAAGTGGCGGGCCGGCCGGAAACGGACACGCCCGTGTTCCAGGAGATCGCGCCGCCTTTCGGAGAGCTTTACGCCAATCCGGCGGCGAGCCAGGCGATGCTGGACGATGCCGCGTTCGACGTGGAGAGCTGGCTTGCAGCTGAGATCGCGACCGAGTTCGCGCGGGCCGAAGGCGCGGCTTTCGTGTCCGGCACGGGGGTGAATCAGCCCAAGGGCTTCCTGGCGGCGCCGGTCTCGGCGGCCGGGGACGGTTCGCGGGCGTTCGGGACGTTGCAGTTCGTGACGAGCGGAGCGGCCGGCGGGTTCGCGGCGAGCAATCCGCAGGACCGGCTGATCGACCTCGTCCAGGCGCTGCGGCCGCCCTACCGGCAGGGCGCGGTGTTCGTGATGAACTCAGGGACAGCCGCGCGAATCCGCAAGTTTAAGACGGCGGACGGGGCATTCCTGTGGCAGCCGGGGCTGGTGTCCGGGCAGCCTGACACGTTGCTGGGATATCCAGTGGTCGAAGCGGAGGACATGCCGGACATCGCGGCGGACTCGCTGTCGGTTGCGTTCGGCAATTTCCGAGCGGGCTATCTGATCGCCGAGCGGGCGGAGGTGGAGCTGGTCGCCTTTCATCGCGATGCGCGGGGCGGCAGGCAGGTCGCGGCAGTGACCGGAATGGCGACGGACGGAACCGCGACCGTCGCTGCGGGTGTGGCCGGGCCACTCGTGCTCGGCGATCCCGGCGATCGCCATGCGGTGATCGGCTACCGGCTCACGTTCGATCTGACGGGACTGGCGGACGGGGAGATCACCGCCAACGCCAGAGTCTTCCCCTGGCTGGGCGGGACTGCATCGGTGGCCGACAGTGCGGGTGGAGCGCCGGACCCGCGCGGTTTCGTGCCGCAGAAGTTCCTCAAGAGCCTCGCCAAGGCAAGCAGTCCGCCTTACGCCTATGTCGCCGGCAGCGGCGGCGTCGATGCGACCGTGCTGGCCACCGGCGCGACCAGCGGGGGCGTCCAGAAGGTTTCCAACGACTCGGCCGTCGCCAAAGCCAACCCATTCGCCACCATGGCCTCGGCCGCGTCAGCGCTGAAGGCCGCCGTGAACGTGACCGGAGGCTTTTCCTCCGGCTGCGTGATCCGGCTGAACGGCACGGTGTCGCTGGGCGCGTCGAACTGGGTCACCGGCACCTATCAGAATGGCGGCGAACTGATCGTGGAGCGCGATCCGGACGATGCCGGCGCAACGCTCACCTTCGGTACGGCGTCGCTGAACACGCGCCACGCCTACATACGCTACCGTGACCTGAGGATGACGCGCGCGGGCGGCATCGGGCTTGCCGGACGATCCGTTCTCGAGAACGTCCAGCTCGACAATGCGGGGTTCAGCGGACAGGTCTGCACGGGCGGCCTGCACGTGCTGGGACTCACGGTGACAAACGGCGCGCCGAACATCCTGAGCGCCGGAGCAGGCGAGATGCGGCTGCTGCGCGGCGTATCGGGCGCGGACCTGCAGCTGGAGGCGTGGGCCGTGGTCGGCTGCGCCATGACCGGGGGTTCACTGACCAACGGAGCGCGGTCGGCCTCGGGCGGTGTGGTGGCGTTCAACGGCTTCGATGGCGTAGGTGGAAACAGCGCCTTTCTCGACCTAGCATCGACAGCGGACGTGGACGGTTTCGCACTCGTCCAGAACGTCGTCGCCTGGACGAGCGCGACCAGCAATCCGGTGCTGAGGCTTTCGGGCGATAGTGCGAGCGGGAACCTGGTTCATCCCGTGATCCACAACAACAGCTTCGCCGGATGCAACACGCACGGGCGGGGCAACCTGTTCTACGATGACGGACCGAACGCGCGAACCGTGCGGCTGCAAAGCTGCAAGGGCAACATCCACGTCCAGATCAACACCAAGGGCGACGTGTTCAGGGGCTTGAACGAAGGCGGCGCGGACGCAGGCACACGAACCGGCAACTGGGCCTATCTGTATGGCGTGGGCTGCGCGGGTGAGTTCAGCCAGTTCATCGACGCAAATCAGGGCGGGCTCGGCACATCATTTGCGCAGGCCTTTTCGGGCCTGCGGGGGCGGGTCGGCACCAGCGCGACGGTGCGGCGGGATCCGCTGTTTGTCGATGACCGAGGGACACGTGCCTGGCCGATCGTGGGTCAGCCAGGCGGCAACTATCGCCTGCAGGCCGGATCGCCGGCCCGTAACCTGCTGCCCGAACCTGTGATGAGCCACGATCTGGCCGGGGCGGCGCGGCCGAGCAGCGACGACAGCGCAGGCGCCTACGCCTGATCCTTTCGGGACGGAGACTTCGACCATGACGAGAAACGAGGGGCCGCCGGAGAGGCGGGCGGCGGCGGAGCCGTGCGCATGATCGCCGCCGATCCGATCCTGCCGGGCGCGGCGGCGCTGGCCGAGGCAAAGGCGTATCTGCGGGCGAGCGGCGGTTCCGAGGACGCCGTGATCGAGCGGATGCTGGCGAGCGCGCTCGAACTGGCCGAACGGTTCACCGGGCAGGCGCTGCTGGTGCGCGGCTTCGTCGAAACCGTGCCGGCGGGCGCAGCCTGGCGACGCCTCGGGCGGCGTCCTGTTCAGGCGATTACGAAGGTGGAGCAGCTTGCGGACGGGCTCGCGACGCCAGTGCCGAGCGGCAGCTATTCCGTCGACATCGACGCCGGGGGAAGCGGGTGGGTGCGCCTGCTGCAGCCCGCCCAGGCCCGATTGGCGCGCGTGCACTACATGGCGGGGATCGCGGGGGATTGGCCGAGCCTGCCCGCGCCGCTGGCGCAAGGAGCATTGCGCTTAACCGGGCATCTGTTCGCCAACCGCGGCGGGCAGTCCGAAGGCGAGCCGCCTGCTGCCATCACGGCACTCTGGCGGCCGTACCGTCAGCTGCGCCTGGCCTGAGGAGAAAGAAATGCTGAAAGCGGTGGAGGCAAGGCTGCTCCAGATCGCGCAGCGGCGAACGCAGGCGCGCGCCCGTGCAGTGCTGGAGCGGCTGCGCGGCGCATTGCCCGCCGATGTGTCGACACAGGAGTCACCCGATGGCGCCATTGTTGCCGGTCGCGGGCTGAAGCGGCGCTTTGCGCTCGATCCGGCGCTGCGCTGGCTGTCGGCGGGGCTCAGATGATCGGAGCAGGGGCGGCGCTGCAGGCGGCCGCGGTCACCGCCGTCAAGAGCATCGAGGGGCTGAACGGCGCCTATCCCGGCAATCCGATCGAGGCCACGGTCCCGTTCGCCGTGGTCGAAACAGGTCCGGAAACGGACTGGGGCCACAAGAGCGCATCCGGCCGGGAGCTTCGGCTGGCGGTGACGCTGCGCGACGCGGGCGAGGCGCCGAGCCGGATGCAGGCGCTGATGACGCTCGCGGAGCAGGCGGTCGGCAGTGTCGAGATCGGGGAAGCGGACTGGCATTTGGTCAGCTTCGTCTTTCTGCGCAGCCGGCTGGTGCAGGATCGGAGCGGCGGCTGGGCGGCGGTGATGGAATGGCGGGCGCGCATGCTCGCCGAAGCTTGCGGAGATTGACATGGGTGCGGAAAAGGGCAGCGCGTTCCTGCTCAAGATCGGCAATGGCGGGAGCCCGCCGACATACGCAACGGTGGCCGGGATGCGGACGACGCAGCTTAGCGTCAACGGCGAGGCCGTGAACGTCACCAACAAGGATTCGGGTGGGTGGCGCGAGCTCCTGTCCGGCGCCGGCGTTCGCTCCGTGTCGGTCTCGGCAAGCGGCATCTTCACCGGCTCCGCAGCGGAAGGCCGGGTGCGGGCCAACGCCCTGGCGGGGCTGCTCGACGAATATGAGCTGAGCTTTGAAAGCGGAGAGCGGATGCGCGGCCGCTTCCTGGTCACGCGCCTGGATTATTCGGGGGATTACAACGGCGAGCGCAACTACACGCTCAGCCTGGAGAGTTCCGGACCGGTGGTGCCGGCATGAGCGGCGCCAATCCCGCGCGGGGCGAGGCGGCGTTCCTGGTGGATGGCACGAGCGTGGTGTTGCGGCCGAGCTTCGAGGCGCTGGTCGCCGCGGAGGAAGAGCTCGGGCCGCTGTTCGCGCTGGTCGAGCGGGCGGCGGGCGGTGGCCTCAAGCTGAGCGAGGTGGTTGCCCTGTTCTGGCATTGCCAGCGCGACCAAAAGGCGGAGCGCGAGCGGATCGGGGCGGCGATCGTCGAAGCGGGCCTGGCGAGGGCGACGCCGGTGCTGCGCATTCTGCTGAGCCAGATCCTGCAAGGCCGGTGAGCGAGTTCGCCCAGGCCGCCGCGCGGCTGGCGGGGCTGACCGGGTTGCTGCTCGGGTCGCGGCCGGGGGAATTCTGGGCGACGACCCCGGCCGAGGTGGCGGCGGTGCTCGGGTCAGTGGGCGAGGAGCCGGGCACAGTGAGTAGCGGCGAGCTGGAGCGGCTGCGCGCGCAGTTTCCGGACTGAGGACATTCGATCATGGACGAGGAAGTGGAGCGGCTGCTCGTGTCGGTGCGGGCGGACACGGCCGGCTTTGCGCGCGATGTGGCCGATATGCGCGGGCAGCTGGAGGGGCCGCTGACGGCCGGTGCGGAGCGGGCCGGGCGAATGCTGGAAGGCGCGCTGCTGCGGGCTGTGCGGACGGGCTCGTTCGGGTTCGAGGATCTGAAGCGGGTCGCCTTGTCCGCGATGGCCGAGATCGCGGCCGCGGCGATCCGGAGCGGGATCGGTGCGGCGTCCGGCGGGAGCGGATCGAGCGGGGTGGCCGCGATCGCCTCGGCGCTGGTGACCAGTCTGCTGGGTGCGCCGGGGCGGGCGACGGGCGGGCCGGTCTCGCCCGGCCGCGCTTATCGCGTCGGCGAGCGCGGGCCGGAATGGTTCGTGCCGACATCGAGCGGACGCGTCGAAGCCGCGGCGACGCGCGACGGCACGCGCGATGTGCGGGTGAGCATCACGGTCAATGCGCCGGCCGCGAGCGAGCCGGCGGTGCTGGCGCAATCGAGCCGGCAGGTGGCGCGTGCGGTGAAGCAAGCGCTGATGCAGGTGGAGTGAGGGACGTGGGTTTCTGGCTGGCACCGCCGGGCTGCGCGCAGCAGTTCGGGCACCTGAAGCGTTTCGATCCGCGCTACTGGTCGGTCAACGTCCCGCGGCCGATGATGGCATCGGTGGTCACGACCGATGCAAACGCGCTGCGGGTCGATGCGGCCTTCTATCGGCAGGACGATCTGGCGGGGCTGATCTGGGAGGCGGAGGATCGCCACGATCATCCGCTGCTGCGCTACGAGACGGCGCGCGACTTCCGCCGGTGCAGGCTCCGGTTCCGGTGGCGCAGCGGCGGCCTCAAGCCGCTCGATGCGGTGGACGGGCCGACGCTGACGGTCGAAGGCCGCGACCAGACGGGCGCGGCGCGGGCCTGGTATGTGCGGCTGTGGAACTATGCCGAGGGCACGCCGGAAGACGCACTGATCACGCTCGACTTCTCGGCGCTGGACGGCGGGTTCATGCTGCCGGACGAAGCGGACCCGGTCTGGGCCGGCGATCTCGACCGGATGTTCATTTCGCTGGTTCCGCCCGGCTACACACGGGTGAATGCGCCGCTGGCCGAAGCTGCCGAGGGCTGGGCGGAACTGAGCGGGATCGGGTGCGAGGGCGCGGACTCGGTGCTGCGGGTCGGCGACGGGCTGGTGCCGGAGCACCGGCTTCGGATCGCGACAGGCTATGACGACCTTTACCATCTGACGCCCGAGCGGGTGCTGCGAAACATCGCCTGGCTCGGCTATCGCGACTTCATCAACCATTATGTCGGGATGAGCCACTATTTCCGGCTCGGGGCGGACGGCAAGGTGGTTGCCGGGCTGAACGGAGCATGCCTGGCCTGGCACCGCGACTTCGCAGCGCGCGCGAAGCAACTCGGGTTCGAGCTGATCCTGTCGCTCTCCTATGAGTTGCTCGACCAGCATTGCCCGGAGGCGTGGAAGCAGCGGGCGGAGGATGGATCGCCTGCACTCACCGGCTGGTCGCCGCCGTCGACGCTGCTGTCGCCTGCCAATCCGGATGCGATGGACTATCTGCAAGGGGTCGCGCGCGCGTTCGCGGCGGTGGCGCGCGATGCGGGGCTGACGGTCCGGTTCCAGGTCGGTGAACCTTGGTGGTGGGTCAAAGCGGACGGACGGATCTGCATCTATGATGCCGACGCCGTCGCTGCGTTCGCGCCGGTGAGCATCGCCGATGCCCGCGACCATCTCGGGCCCGCGCCGAAGGCCACCCTTGAAGCGGCCGGCGCTGTCCTGGCGCAGTCGACAGCGGCGCTCGCGGCTGCGGTCAGGGACGAGGCGCGGGGCGCTCAGGTCGCGCTGCTGGTGTTCTTGCCGACGGTTCTCGACGGGGCGGATGTGAAGCGCGCGAACCTGCCGCTCGGCTGGGCCAAGCCGGCTTTCGACGTGCTCCAGCTCGAAGATTACGACTGGGTTACGAGCGGCCGGGGCGGGGCGACGGGTGAGGCGGTCGGGGCCGTGGGCGCGCGGCTCGGCTACCCGGTGCCGGAGCAGCATTACCTGGCCGGATTCGTACTCCGGCCGGAGGACAAGCCGCAGTGGCAGGCCATCGGCGCTGCAGCGGACGCGGCATTCGCGCGCGGGACCGCGGAGGTGTTCGTCTGGGCGCTGCCGCAGGTTTTGCGCGACGGGTTCACCTGGTTCGGAGGGGAGCAAAGGATGCAGGCATTCGATGACGTGCGTTTCCCGATCGCGATCGGCGCGCAGGCGAGCGTGGAGCCGACTTTCTCGACGGCGGTCGTGACCACGGCGAGCGGGGCGGAGCAGCGCAACAGCGACTGGGCCGACGCGCGCCTGCGCTTCGACGCGGGCCCGGGGGTGCGCAGCGAGGCGGAGCTGCAGGCGCTGATCGCCTTTTTCCGGGCGCGGCGGGGTGCCGCCGTCGGGTTTCGCTTTCAGGACCCGTTCGATCACGCGGCGGCCAGTCAGACGATCGCCACCGGCGATGGGGTGAGGACGGAGTTCCCGCTGATCAAGACCTATGGCGACCAGGTGCGGCGGATCACTCGGCCGGTTGCGCAGAGCGTGAGAGTGTTCGTGTCGGGGGCGGAGCGCATCGGCGGCTGGGTCTTGGGCGAGAAGGGGGCAGTGCGCTTCGATGTGCCTCCGGCAGCCGGCGTGCAGGTGTCGGCAACATTCCAGTTCGACGTGCCGGTGCGCTTTGCCGAGGACCGGCTGAGCATCAGCCTGGCGACCTTCGCCGCCGGCGAGGTGCCGAGCGTGCCGCTGATCGACATCCGGGAATAGATGATGGCGCTGTTCCTGCAACGCGAGGTGACCAGCGTCGCCTTCTGCTGGCGCGTGCAGCGGCGTGATGGTGTGGCGCTTGGCTTCACCAGCCATGATCGCGACCTGCTGGTCGACGGGCTGACCTATCGGGCCGCGCCGGGCATGGCGCCTTCGGCGATCACGCTCTCGGCCGGGTTCGATGCGGCGGCGCTCGATATCGCGGGCGCGCTCAGTGACGATGCAATCACCGAGGCGGACCTGCTGGCCGGGCGCTGGGACGGGGCGCGGGTCGGCCTGTTCATGCTGGACTGGGAGCATCCGCAAGGCGAACGCGTGATGCTCGCCCGCGGCGAACTGGGCGACGTGGCGCTGGAGGGAACGGGCTTCACGGTTGAGCTGAAGGGGCCGGCGGCCGCGCTCGACCGCCCGGTTGTCGAACAGACCTCGCCCGAATGCCGAGCGGAATTGGGGGACGGGAGGTGCCGGGTCGACCTCGCCGGGCTGGCGCGCGTTACACGGATCACCGCCCTGCACGGGGAGCGCACGATCGAAGTGGCGGAGCGGGGAGGGACGGGCAACGCCTATGCCTATGGCCGGCTGCGCTGGCTGTCAGGCCCGAATAGCGGGCTTGAAGGGCAGCTGCTCAGTTCCGACGATGGGCGGCTGACCTTGCGGGAGCCGCCACGCTTCCCGGTCGCGGTCGGCGAGCTGGTGGAGATCGTGGAAGGGTGCGACCGAGCCTTCGCGACCTGCCGGGGACGGTTCGGCAATGGGCTGAACTTCCGCGGCGAGCCGCATCTGCCCGGCATGGACCTGCTCACGCGCTACGAGATGGGCTGAGGAACCTGTGATGTCGGGGGAGCAGATCGTCGCGCGAGCGCGCGCGCTCGTCGGCGCACGTTTCCGCCCGCAGGGGCGATCGGTGGACGGGGGATATGACTGCGTCGGGCTGGTCGGCGAGGCGCTCGGGCTGGGGTGCCCGCGTGCCGACTATCGGCTGCGCGGCGGGTCTCGGGAGGCGCTTGGCGCGGAGCTGGCGGCGGCCGGTCTGCAGCGGGTGTGCGCCGCGGAGCCGGGCGACATCCTGGTGATGCGAGCCGGGCCGGAGCAGCTCCACCTCGGCATCGCAACCGGCACGGGCTTCGTGCACGCGGACGCGCGGCTGCGGCAGGTGGTGGACCGTCCGGGCGCGCCGCCCTGGCCGGTGCTGGAAGTGTGGCGCAAAGGGGAGGGGCGTGGCTGATGGCAACATTGGTGCTGACCGCGGTCGGCAGTGCGCTGGGCGGCCCGATCGGCGCGGCGCTGGGTGCGATGGCCGGCCAGGCGATCGACGCGCGGCTGTTTGCGCCCAAGGCGCGGCACGGCGCCCGCCTGTCCGACTTGGCCGTCCAGACCTCATCCTACGGCACACCCATGCCGAGGCTGTTCGGGACCATGCGCGTCGCCGGTACGGTGATCTGGGCAACCGATCTGGTGGAGAGCCGCTCGCGATCGGGCGGCGGCAAGGGGCGTCCCAAGACGGTGACCTACAGCTACTCGGCCTCGTTCGCGGTCGGTCTGTCGGCACGTCGCATCCTCGACATCGGGCGAATCTGGGCAGACGGCAAATTGCTGCGGGGCAGTGCGGGGGACTTCAAGACGCAGACCCGGTTTCGCTTCTACACAGGCGACGAGGAGCAAGCGGCTGACCCGCTCATCGCCTCAGCCGAAGGCGGGGACGGGACGCCTGCCTATCGCGGGCTGGCCTATGCCGTGTTCGAAGGCTTCGAACTGGCCGACTATGGCAATCGGATCCCTTCGCTCAGCTTCGAAGTGGTGGCGGACGAGGCGCCAGTCTCCATCTCGGCTATCGCGGCCGAACTTGCGGGCGGCACGTTGCTGGCAGGGGAGGCGCCGGGCGTCGCCGGCTATCTTGCGTCCGGAGACACGGTTCGCGGGGCGATCGAGGACATCGCCGCTTTCGTGCCGCTGTCACTGATCGACGAAGGTGCAACCCTTCGGATCGGAATTCCGGAGCCAAGTGCCTCCGAGATCGAACCGCTGGGGGCCGGCACACAAGCCGGGTCTGATCGACGCGGGCGCGACGAGCAGGCGCGGCGTGCGGCGTCGGCCGTTGCGAGCAGCGTTACCTTAGGCTATGCCGATCCCGAGCGCGACCATCAGCCGGGGCTGCAGCGCGCCTTTCGCGGCGCACCGGCGCTCCTGGACGAGCGGCGCGTCCTGCCAATCGCGGTCACGGCTGGAGAGGCGAAGCGGCTGGCGGAGGCGCGCCTGGCAGCGATCTGGGCGGGCCGCAGCACGGCGAGCCTGAACCTCACCAGCAAGTACGTGGCTTTGCGGCCCGGCACCATATTGCGCGTGGCTGAGCGGACTGGCTTGTGGCGCGTCGAGCGCTGGACGTTCGAGCGCATGATCGTCCGTTTGCAACTTGTCGCCATTCCGGACCTGCAAGCGGCGCCGGGCGGTGTCGCGTCGTCGGGCCGACCTGTCACCGAAGCCGACCTGCGTCACGGGCCCACCAGTCTGCGGCTCGTCGAGCTGCCCTCGACCGGAGGCCAGGTCGCGGCCGGCCCGCGCCTCTTCGCCGCGGCCGCCGGGGCGGAGCCGGGGTGGCGCCGCGCGGCATTGATCGCAAGCTTCGATGGCGGGGCGAGCTGGCAGGAACTGGGCGACACCGCCGCTCCGGCCGTGATGGGACAGGCCGATGCCGCCCTGCCGGGCGGGAGCAGCGCTCTCCTGGACACGTCTGCCGCGATCACGGTCACGCTGCTGAGCGAAGCCATGCTGCTGGAGAACAGGAGTGATACGGACCTCGCCAACGGCGCCAATCTCGCGCTGCTTGGGGACGAGCTGATCCAGTTCGGCGCGGCCGAACCGATTGGCGCCGGCCGCTACCGGCTGAGCCGTCTGCTGCGCGGCCGGCTCGGCACCGAATGGGCCTGCGCGGATCATCAGCCGGCCGAACCCTTTCTGCTGATCGAGCAGTCCGCGCTTGCTCCGATCGAAGCGCCGTCGAGCACCGTCGGCGGCGCGCTTCGCGTCACTGCCGCGGGACGCGAGGATGGCCCGGAGGGGGGCACGGCTTCGAAGATCATCACGGGCGAGGCGCTTCGGCCGCCGTCTCCCGTCCATCTGCACGTGAAGCGTTTCGGCGGGGATGTGCAGATCGCCTGGACCCGGCGCAGCCGGTCGGGGTGGCCGTGGCTCGACGGCACGGATGCGCCGCTCGGCGAAGAAAGCGAACGCTACGAACTTGTTCTGTCCGGACCCGCCCTCCGCCGGGTCGTTGTCATAGACGCGCAAGCCTACACCTACACAGAATCCAAGCAGCAGGCGGACGGCGCCACCGGCCCGATCACGGCTGCGGTGGCGCAGCTTGGGACGTACGCCCGCTCGCGGCCGGCGACGGTGACCTTCATCATCTGAGGACCAAGAACATGGACGAAAGCAGCGCGCGTTTCGGCTTGCCCTTCATTCTTCCCGGCCAGGCCCAGAAGGAGCTCTTCCACAACGAAGCGATCGCCGGGATCGATCTGGCCCTGCACCCTGCGGCAGAGAGCGGCCCGGTGGCGGCTCCGCCCGCCAACCCTGCCGTGGGCCAGTGCTGGATGGTGGCTGCCGCGCCGAGCGGGTCGTGGACGGGGCATGCGGGCGAGCTTGCCGCATGGACGACAGGAGGATGGCGCTTCGTCCGTCCGCAGCCGGGCATGTGCGTGTGGGACAAGACCGGATCGTTCCACCGCCGCTGGACCGGCTCCGGCTGGAGCGCTGGCGAGATTGCTGCAACCGCACTGATGATCGGCGGCCAGCAAGTCGTCGGATCCCGTCAGCCCGGCGTGCCGAGTCTCTCGGGAGGATCGGTTGTCGACATCGAAGCGCGAGCCGCGATCCAAGCGATTACTGTTGCACTCAAGTCACATGGACTGATTGATTGATGCGTTAACCTTTCAGCTTGAAACCTTCGGTGTCGGCTGCTGTTAGACGGCTGCTGCTGGAGAGGCCAAGGTCAGTATTAACTGCGGCTTTTCGGCAACATATGCGGGGTTGGACGTGCTTGCGCCGAAATCCTGCTTACCGTATTGAGTTCAAGGTCGTCCCTGTTGGGACGCATAAGAAAGGGGAAGATTATGCGGAAGCTCGCCATTGCAGTGGCGCTGACATCCACCATGCTCGCCACCCCGGCATTTGCGCGCGATGGCGCCTGGTATGTCGGTGGCAGCTTCGGTCCGATGATCGTCGAAGATATCGAAGTGGACATCGGTGCCGTGGGCAACGCGGTCCAGATCGATCACGAATATGGATATGACGGCGAGCTGTTCGTCGGTCACGATTTCGGCGCGTTCCGCCTGGAGGCCGAGGTGGCCTACAAGCGCGCACGCCTCGACGAGGTGCAGACCTCCGTTCGCCTGCCTGGCCAGGCCGCCGGTTTCCCGGCTTTCTCCGAGGCCGACGGTCGCACCGAAGCGCTGAGCTTCATGGTCAACGGCATGCTGGACTTCGGCGATGACGAAGGCGGCGTCAGCGGCTTCGTCGGCGGCGGCGTCGGCGTTGCTCGCGTGGAGTTCAATAACTTCCGCGTGTTCGACAACCAGCCGGCCTTCCTCGACGACAGCGACACGCGTTTTGCGTGGCAGGTGATCGCCGGCGTTCGCCAGGCGGTCAGCGACAACATCGACGTCCAGCTGAAGTATCGCTTCTTCAACGTCGATGAAGTGCGCATGCTGGCCGGCGGTGGTGCCGGTTCGACGATCGGCGGTCAGGACACCGACGCCCGTTATCGCTCGCACAGCTTGCTCGGCGGCATCATCTTCAACTTCGGCGCTCCCCCGCCGCCCCCCCCGCCCCCCCCCCCCCCCCC
>SXGT01320214.1_pt1 | contig 23298 bp, 15 predicted proteins | sample 3176221 | NCBI WGS metagenome assembly SXGT01 (sample SAMN11356862, study PRJNA531348) | freshwater metagenome | isolation source: freshwater sample F1-120 | place: China: Fuxian Lake, Yuxi | collected 2017-12-25
CGCGGCAAGTGCGGCAAGCGATCGACGACTTTGTTGAAGTCTACAACGAAAAGGCAGCGCCGTTTGAATGGAAGAAGGCAGTCGTGTTCCCTTCCGGCCCCAAAGCCAAGTACTCTGACTTATGCAACTAGGTACTAGCCATGGAGAGCCCGCCGTTTCCAGCAAAGTTTTGGACCTCCCCGAACAGCATCCCTCCGTCGCGAATCAACAACTTGTCGACAAGAATCAGCGATCACTTTCGAAGATGGGCTTGAATTGCCTTGAGTCACTGCTCTAGAAGAGCGATGACGGCATTCAGGAGCCTGGCACCTGGCGTTTCAAATGCGATTCGGGGTGGATCCCCCCGATTCATCGTGACTTGTTCGAGGTCAGTCGTTCTCGCTCGCGAATACAACGTTGTGATCCGCTAATCTAATATTCGGGGGTTGATTTGCAGATCAGGATGACGTCTTTTCCAGTTCAATCCGTGAGCCAGCTGTTTGGCGGCGATCCTTGTCCAGAAGGACATGAAGATGGCCTGTAGCGCAAATGACGACGTGCAGAGCCTTCCGCCGATGCTGACGTTTCCTGGCGGAAACGAAGACTTTGTGGGAGGTCCGCGCGATGGCGGCGGGCCAGAGAGTGATGAGCCCGCGCACCGGCTACGAGCGGCAGGCCCTAGAGCAACAGCGAGGAAATCCAAACAGGAATTGCGGGTTTGGGATATAAATTTTGCTTACATGAATCTGGCAATTCCGCCGTTTGCAGTTGCGGTTCTTTCTTCCATGCTATTGCATGGCCAGCATTCCTTCGGTGAACTGCGTCTGGAAGTGAAAGACCCGTCTGGGGCGGTAATGGAAATCTCCGGCAAGTTGCGTGACCTCGCGCGCGGAACGGACCGGAGTTTCCGAACGGACGTGCGCGGCCGCCATACGTTCGCCGACCTTCCTTTTGGCCGTTACCGGGTGGAAGTTCAGAGCGCCGGATTCAGCACGCAAACGCTCCCGATCGAAGTGGCGTCGAAGACTCCCATTTTGCGCACAATCACGATGACGGTTGGCCCGGCTGCGGGGAGCGCGATCACAGTGGTGGGGACAACGCCGCTCGCAGGCGTGGGTCTCGCGCCTGAGCAAATTCCGGCGCCGGTCCAGGCGGCGAACCGGCTCGAGATCGAGAAGAGCGGCGCCGCCGATCTTTCCGATTTCCTGAACCGCCGCCTCACTGCCGTGCATGTGAACGAAATCCAAGGGAACCCGTTTCAGCCCGACGTGAACTATCGCGGATACACGGCATCGCCGCTGCTGGGGACGCCGCAGGGGCTTTCGGTTTACGTGGATGGGGTGCGGCTCAATCAGCCTTTCGGCGACGTGGTCAGTTGGGACTTGATTCCGCGGATCGCAATCGAGGAGACGACGCTCATGCCAGGGTCGAATCCCCTATTCGGGTTGAACACGCTGGGAGGCGCGCTTTCGATACATACCAAGGACGGTGTGAGCGGGCCGGGCGCAGCCCTTCAACTGAACGGCGGCAGCTTCGGCCGAAAAACGGCGGATTTCGAACACGGCGGCTCGCGCGCCAACGGACTGAACTGGTATCTGGCCGGCAATTTGTATTTCGAGGATGGATGGCGGGACGGGTCTCCCTCGAACGTGCGCCAGTTCTTCGCGAAACCGGGCTGGCAGAATTCGAGGACCACGCTCGCCCTCACCGCCGCGTACGTGAACAACAGCTTAAACGGCAATGGAATGCAGGAGCAGCGACTCCTCAGCAGGGACCACGCGAGCGTCTACACGAAGCCCGATTTCACGGGGAACCGCGCTACATTTCTGAATCTCAGCGCGCGGCATCGCGCTGGAAATTCGAAGACACTTTCCGGCAACGCTTACCACCGGTTCATTCGCACGAGAAGTTTCAATGGCGACCTCAACGAGGATTCGCTTGATCAATCCGTGTACCAGCCAGGAGCCGCCGAACGGGCGGCGCTCACAGCGGCGGGATTCACGGGATTTCCTGCGTCCGGCGCGACGGCGGCGAACACCCCGTTCCCATTCTGGCGCTGCATCGGCAACGCGCTGCTACAGGATGAGCCCGGCGAAAAATGCAACGCCCTGCTCAATCGCACCAACACCAGCCAACACAACTACGGGTTCTCCGGGCAGGCGACGTGGTTCGCTTCGTCTTCGGGCCGACGTAATCAATTCACGGCGGGCGCGGCCTACGATCGCAGCAACGTGGGTTTCAGGCAATTGACGGAACTCGGGTATCTCAATCCGGACCGTAGCGTCACCGGCGTCGGCGCGTTCGGCGACGGCGTAACCGGGGGCACTGTGGACGACGAGCCATATGACACTCGCGTGCGCCTGGATGGACGCGTCCACAGCGGGAGCCTTTTCGTGACGGACACGCTTTCCGCGGGCAACAGATGGAATTTCACGGCAGCGGGGCGGTACAACCGGACTACGCTGGATAACAGCGACCGCATCCGTCCGTCGGCTGGACCGGGTTCGCTAACTGGCCGCAGTGTTTTTGGCCGCTTCAATCCCGCGGCGGGAGTCACCTTCCGGGCGTGGGGTGATCTGAACGCCTACTTCAGCTACGGTGAGGGGAGTCGCGCACCCACTTCCATCGAATTGGGATGCGCAGATCCGGAGCAGCCCTGCAAGCTTCCTAACGCGATGGCGGGCGATCCACCTTTGAATCAGGTGGTTACCAGAACGTTTGAATCCGGCGTGCGCGGCGGCCTTGAGAGCAACTTGCGCTGGGATATCGGCTGGTTCCGGGCAGACAACCGCAACGACCTGCTTTTCGTCGCGTCGAGGCAGACCGGGTTCGGTTATTTCAAGAACTTCGGAAAGACCCGCAGGCAAGGGTTTGAAGCGAATGCGCGTGTGCGGTGGGGCCGCGTGGCTCCCTCGGCCGGCTACACCCTCCTGGATGCCACTTACGAGAGCACGGAGACTGTGAACGGTTCGAGCAACAGCTCGAACGACGCGCCAGCCAAGGGTTTAGACGGCGTAACGCGAATCGGGCCTGGAGACCGGATTCCGTTGATTCCGCGGCACGCACTAAAAGCCTTCGTCGATATTCAAGCCACGTCGAACATGGGGGTGGATTTTGGCCTTGTGGCCATGTCGAGATCCTATGCACGAGGCAACGAGAACAACCTGCATGAGCCCGACGGGACACATTATCTGGGGCCGGGCTCGTCGCCGGGTTTCGCGGTTGCAAACCTCAACGCACGCTATCAGGCATCGCGTCGCGTGCAACTGTTCGTTCAGGTCAACAACGTGTTTGACCGGCGATACTCCTCCGCGGCGATCCTCGGGGTCACTGGCTTCACGGCGCAAGGGACGTTTATCGCGCGGGAGTTTCCGCCCGTGGACGGCGAGTACCCAGCACGGCACGCAACGTTTTACGCGCCGGGAGCGCCGCGGGCAGTTTGGGGAGGCGCGCGGATCCGGTTCTGACTGCGACCTGGCCGCCGAGCCTACTGACGCACAGTGTGCAATATCGGCTTTGCCTGCGGAATGGTCTGCCGCTTCTTCATCTGCTTCCCGATCACCGCGGCCACGCGGCGAATTCCCTGTTCCCATGAGGGATAGAGGTCGATGTACTGGATCTCGCGCTGAATCCTCGCGGGCAGGCGGCATGCGTCGAGCCGCACCGGAACGATGAATACTTCGTCGAGCGGCAGGCGCCGCGTACAATCCAGTGCGTAACGGATTTCAGCCTGGAATCCTCCCTTCTTCGAGACCGACTTCTGGGAAAAGCATGGAACGAAAAAGTCGGAAGTTTCGATGGCTTCCTCAATGGAACGCGGCCAGTTTTGGCCGGGAAGAAGCATCCTCTGATCGATCCAGGGCTCGAAGCCGCGCTCCCGAAGATCATCAAAAATCCGTTCCGCGAATGGCCGGTCCTCCTCCACGTAGGCCAGAAAGATCTTTGTCTGCGCCCGGGGAACGAATTCGTAGAACCCCCGCCCATCCGGCCGGAACACGCCGAGGCCGTCGATCTCCACTTTTTTCCCCTCTTCCAGGCATTGGCGGAGAATGCGGGCGACTTTTTGTGTGGTACTGGGTCCCCTACCTGGCATTGGCGTCCTTCTCGAACCGGAACGACCATGTCTTCCCGGGCGAGAATTGGCCAAGCCCGGGCAGCGGAGCCGGTTGCCCTCTTCGCAAACGGGATACGATCCGGCGAACAACTCTGTCGACTTGGTCCGCGGCTTTCGCGTTCGAGATCCGGGACTGCTTCGCCAGAATCCGGACGATTTGCGTTTTCTTCATGCCAGGCACATGCTAGCAGAACGTCCTGGCCACGCCGGGCGGCGCCGTCGGGCTGGAGAGCCGAAACGTCCCCGCAAGGTTTTGATTCGGAGACACTTATTCCCGGTCAAGAATTGAGGAAAAAAAGTCCCGAAGTTTGTGACCGCCAACGCCCACTTTGAATCTATTTTTGTGAACGCTCGACTCTAGCGCGGCCGCGGAACATGACGCCATGGATGCCGCCTGAATGGCGGCGCTCGAAGAACCGGCCGACAAGCTCCACGCGGCGGGGCGCGCGCTCATCTTGAGCGGCGCGTGAGCAGACGGTACGGCTCATTGCGCAGGCGGAGTCTGAGCAACACGTAGGGCTGGCGAATATCCTGTCCGAACGTCGCGGCGGCGCTGGAGCCGGCTCGAACGGTGCATGCGGACATGCGGTTGACCCGGCTCACGTCCGGCACTCAGTTCGCTTCGTGAGCAAAATTGCCGATCGCCGCCAGCCGCGCTCCGGGAGTGGAAGGAAGGACCGGCGACCGCTTACACCTTAGGCTTCGGCGGGGGTAATTCCTTCGCGATGCACTCGGACTTGAACCCCTGCCGCGCGTGGCTGCCGTCGCAGAAAGGTTTGTTGTCGCTCAGACCGCAGCGGCAGAGACCGATCGCCGTCCGGCCTGCGAGGCCATAGTCCGCGCCCGAGGCATCCGTGATCGAAAAGTCGCCTTCGAGACGCAGCGGACCGTTGTTGAAAACCGTAATTTTGGAAGCCATAGTGGATAGCCCTCTATTCTACCGCCGTCAGCGGTTGAACAGGAAGGCGTTGCTGTTCAGGAGCGCCCACATAAGGTCCTGCGCGCGCTCGGCGCGGTTCAGGCCGCCGGCGAGGTACGTCTGCGCAAGGTCCATTTCTCGCGGCTCCGGGGGCCGGTTGAGCGCTGCGAGATAGAGATCCTCCACAATCTTGCGGTCGTTCGCGCCTCCCAGGACCAGCTTCGCGATACGCCCTTCCTCGTCCGCAATGGCATCGGCGATCGTGGAGCCGTTGAGCAGGTTGAGCGCCTGCACCAGGCTGACGTCGCTCCGCCGCTCGCACTCGCAACTGGTCTGGCGCTCCGGCCTCCCGAAAACGTCGAGAAATCCACCCAGGCCGACCGTTGAGTCTGGGAACTGCTGCGCGCGAAACAGTTTCGGCACGTCGCGAAGGAACGGATGGCTGCCCGTGGCGAGGTAGATGCCGTCGTACAATTCCTCCGCGCTCAGCCGCCGTGGCTGGGCATGCGAGAAGTTGATTTCGTCTTCCGCATTCCATTCGTTTGTCCGGTAGCTAAGCTGATACGTGCGGGAGTTCACAATCGTCCGCATCAAGTGGCGAAGATCAAAGTTGTGATCGAGGAAATCCTTCGTCAGAGCATCGAGCAACAGGGGATTGCTCGGCGGATTGCTCGCGCGGATGTCGTCCACCGGTTCGATAATGCCGCGTCCAAAGAAGTAGCTCCACATGCGGTTGGCCATGGCCTTCGCGAACAGCTCGTTGTCGCGCGAGGTGAGCCACTCCGCGAGGCTCTGGCGCAATTCGGCCTCGCGCGGAGCGAGTTTCTCGCCGCCGAACAGGAACTTGGCCGGCATCACGCGCCCGTCTTTCGGATGCTTGATTTCGAAGTCCTCACGCTTCTCGAAGACGATCTCCTCGTTCGAGTCCATACCGTCTTTGATGCCGACGCCCCCGAAGAACGCCGTCAACTGGAAGTATTGATTCTGCGTCCATTTTTCAAAGGGATGGTCGTGGCATTGCGCGCAGACCATACGCACGCCGAGAAACAACTGGGTCGTCGTTTCCATGGCGAGCTTCGGATCGCGTGTGAAGCGGAAGTAGTTCGCGGGAGGGTTCTGGAACGTGCTGCCCCGCGCCGTGATCAGTTCACGAACCATCCTGTCATACGGCTTGTTGGTGGCGATGGTCTCGCGAATCCATTCGCGAAAGGCCCACATGCCTTTGTCGCCCAGGCGATTGCGGTTGACCTGCAACAGGTCCCCCCACTTGACCGACCAGTGGTTGACGAATTCGGGTTTCGCCATCAGCTTGTCGATCATCTTTGACCGCTTCACGCGGGCCTCAGTCTTGTCTGCGAGGAACGCGCGTGTCTCCTCAACGGTTGGCGGCAGGCCCGTCAAATCGTAGGACAGGCGCCTCAGAAATTCGGCGTCCCCGGCGAGATCCGAGGCTTGAAGCTTCACCTTATCGAGCTTCGCCGAGATGTGTTTGTCGACGTAGTTGTTCTCCGGAAAAGCAACGCGCTCAGTGCCCTGCTTTTCGGGCAACACCGTCACGTTGACGACGGCAAGCTTGCCTTCGTAGCGTACGAGAACGGCCGCCTCACCCTTGCGCAGGGACTCAAGCGCCCCGGTGTCGTTGACCTCAGCGATGACCGGGGTGTTGCTTGAATAGAGCGCCTCTTTTGTGACGTCGCGGGTGGCGTTGTCCGCGAAGTGGGCCGTGACCTTGAACTGTTGTTTCCCTCCCGGCTTCGGCAGCGTCACCTCGGAAGGAACGATATCGAGCTTCGTAACCTGCGCCGAAACAGGATCGCCAAATTCGGCGCCCTGCTCAATCCATTTGAGAATCGTCTTGTAATAAGGTGAGTCGATCTCGATGCGAGTCCCGCCGCCGTGGGGCAACTGCTGCGTCGGCTTGAGGAGCATCAAGCTGCGGGCGGCGTCGGCGCGATTGAACCGGCGGCCGGACAGGTCGTGAATCAGGGCGCTGTAATCGAACTCGGGATCGTAGCCGCGGAGCGACAGCTTGAAGCCGTTCTTCCCTTTCGCCGCGCCGTGGCAGGGGCCGGAAGTGCAGCCGGCCTTGTTCAGGATCGGCATCACGTCGCGAACGAAACTGACTTGTTCCTGCGCGGACGCGGCCGCAGCGGCGCATAAGGAGATTGCAAGGAGCGGTTTCATCTATTCACCATCAGTTTCATGTTCAAATCCGGAATCTTGTACTCGGCCTTCTGCTTGCGGCCGGTGTCGGGCGCGGCAGAGTCGATGCGCACGTCAAAGGCGCCGGGCTTCGCGGCGACGCCGGCGCTGCACACAAGCGTGAACGCCGTCTTACCGCTTGGTATGACTACCTCAGGGCAACTCACGTCATCCGGAAGGTCCTCGACGTTGACCCGGATTTCTCCGCCCTCGAACGTCAACTCCCGCCGAACACTTCCCGTGATTTCGACCTTGCCGCCCGGCGCCACTTCCGCGGCCATCTTCGATAGTTTAAGCTCGTAGCCCGGGACGACCTGAAATGTGACAATCGGCGACGGGATACTGACGGACTTCCCGTCTATTTCGGTCTGCGCTTCAAGCAGCATGTCGAACGTGGTGACGGGCGTGGCGAAATTTGTGGATACCTGGAAACTCCCGTTATCTCCCTTCGCCGTCTCGCCCTTCAGAATTCGCAGATTTCCAACCAACCCCGCCGTCTGCTGCGTTACCTTCACGGGCCCCGCTCCCGCGGTCCTGGAAACCTTGTAATCGAGCACATACTCGAAGCCCTGTGCAATGCGCACGATCGGAGTCGACGACGAAACGGCGACGGGCAGCGGAGCGCTCACCGCCATGGGCAACTGCATGTCAAGCCACGGCGCGCTGAACGTCTTCTCCTTCACGCCACGCACCGCCACCAGCATCCCAGGACCTCGCGCAACGCGTTCAATTGAAGTTCCATCGGGCATAAGAGCCTCGCCGAGCACCGAAAGATCGAGTGCCTGCGGTTTCACATCGGGACGCGCCGTGATTGTAATCACGCTCCGTTCGCGCGTTCGACCCGTATTGTCGGCGGTGAAGCGTTGCGCCGCTGCTTCGGGCGGTACGTGGCCTCCGGCCGCGGTAAACCCTTCGGGCAGATTCGGGATGGTCAATTTCAGCGCGCCCGAATACCCGCGCCGCTGCACTGCGACGGCAACCTGCGCCGTGCCTCCGGCCGGCACGTTGACAAACGGAGTGCCGAGTTCGACCGAGAAATCCGGATTCTGTTGCATCGCCTGCAAACGGTATCCGTACAGAGGGCCGCCGCGGCCGAGCAAATCTTCCACGTGAAGCACGAGTTCCTTGACGCCGTCAGGGACCGTAAAGGGAAGCACGGGGTCGACGCCGTTGCCGTCGTCGCCCGCGGCGATTTTTTTTCCCGCCCCGTCGCGCACGGTGAGAGTCGCGTCGAGTAGAGAGGTGCCGAGCGAGGCGGCGCTCAGCTCGAAGACCCACTTCTGGCCGGGTTCGACACGCAATTTATAGCGGTCAACTTCGCCGGGCCTTGAAATCCGGCCGTTCATCACCGTCGCCTCAGCAAGAGCAATAGGACTGCCTCCATCCGCCGTTTCGATTGTCTCCGGCAGATCGCTCACGGCGAGTAGAAACGGCAGCGCGGAAGAGGATGGCACACGCACGGGTACAAATTCCGACTTCGAGTGGAAATCCGTCTTCACTCGTACTGGAACGCTCAGGTTGCCGCCGAACAATGCGATCTCGACCGTCTCGCCGCGCTTCCAGCCGAGCGGAAATACGCCCGAGGCGAACGAATACGACCCGATCTTCAGGCGGTAGAAATTTTGTACCTGATCGCTGAATTTCGAATCGTGGATCTGGACGCGGTATTCGCCTGCCTTGGCGAAAGCCACCTCGACGCGCGAATCGACACCTAGACCTTCCGCATCGTCGTTGCGGGCGATCTCGCGGCCAGCCGCGTCGAAAATCTCGATGGACGGGTCAATGGCGGAACCCACACGACGAGCCTCCACTTCGAACACCAGCTTTTGTCCCGCTTTCGCGCGGAAGGAGTAGTTGTCGGACTCGACGCCGGCAAGAGTACCGTTGATGACCACGCCTGTTTCGATACGCTGCGCCTGCTCTGGGAAGTCGTTCACTTGCTTGAGGTCCTTCGATTCGGTCTCCTCGATTTCCGTCAACTCGCCAACCGGGAACAGCACGACATTCGAGATGCCTTCAGGAGTGACGACGCGAATCGGGTAGAGCCCTATGGGTGTGCCGGGTTTGAGCGCGACCAGAAGCGGGAGGACCGAACCGGGCATTCCGCCGCCCGCGTTCGATTCGGCAAGCGGATTCGTACTGCGCGCGAGCCGCGAAAAACTCGCTGGGAGTGTGGAGCGAATCTGAGCGCCTTGAACCAAACCTTCGCCCCGCAGGTAGAGAGTGAACGTCTTTCCCTGTTGCGCGCCTCGCGGATAGACATCGCGGAGCACGGGCGCGGCAGCCTGCGCGTTTGCCGCAAGAAACGCGGAGGAGGCAACAATCGCGAGCGGAAGAAACAGTTTCATCTTTGAGACACCACTGCCTTTTCAACCGGAACCGGAACAAATTCGGACAGAACCTTGCCGCTGAGGTCATAGGACCGCACCACGCCGTCGAAGCCCGCGGTAACAAGGCGTTGCCCATCAGGGTGAAATTGGACCGCGTAGATACCGCCGCGGTGGCCCGCGCATTTCGCCACCGCATCGCCGGTTGCGGCGTTATACACGTTCACGTTTCCGGCGGCGCTTCCGGCCGCAACCAGTTTGGCATCCGGGCTGATGGCGAGCGCGAGAATCGGCCCGTCCTGCTTTTCGAACTTGCGGATGAGCGTGGAATCGTCCGCGATTCTCATCGCGCGCGGGCGGTCCATCATGTAAAGGTATGGAATGCGCTCTTCTCCGCCGATGAGGACCCAGTCCTTGCGCGGGTGGCGGACGACGGCGTTCAGACCTTCTTTCAGCAGGTTCACGTTCTCGAGAAACATGCCGGTGTTGGCGTCGGTCAGTTTGGCCGCACGATCGCGGCTCACGGTGACCAGACGCTTGCCGTCGATTCCGAACGCCGCGCCGAAAACCCAATCTTCGTGGTGATCGATTTTGCGAATCTCCTTGCCAGTGGCTGCGTCGAACAGGCGGATGGACTTGTCCGCGCCGCCCAATACGAGGCGGGCTCCATCGGGCGAGAACGAACCGCCGAAGAGCGTGTCGTTCGTCAGAACCGTAGACTTCCGTTGCTTGCGCGAAGCGACATCCCAAATCTGAACTTCGCCAAAGCGCGCCGGACTCCCACCGACCGCGGCGAGCGTCTTTCCATCCGGCGAAAACGAGAGGCTGTGGATGCGGTCAGAGAGACCGGGCAGCCGCGAGGCGAGGCCCTTCCCTTCTTCGTGGAGCAGAATTTCACGGTAACCGGAGACAGCGATCAGCTTGCCATCGGGCGAGATTGCGAGCGCGGTAATGACGGGCGGCACGCGGTAAACGGTGGGCTTCGAGAGATCCACAGTTTCGGTTTCAGCGGGCGAATCGTCCTTGGCGCCGGCCTTGATCCAGCGCCGGAACAGGTCGATCTGTTCGTCCGGCAGCGGCCGTCCCCCGAACGGCATCTGGGGTTTGGCAGCGCCGGTGAGGTAAGCGATGACGAGGGACTTCTCGGAGTCGCCGGCGACAAACGCCGCACCCTTGGTTCCACCCGCCTTGAAGCCCGCAAAGGTAGTGAGCAGCAGATCGGACTGCTTCGACGCCGGCTGATGGCACGCCTGACACTGCCGGGTCAGGATGGGCCGGATGTGTTGCTGGAAGCTAACCGGCTCCTGCGCGAACGCGGACGCAAGCGCCAGCACTACAGCGGAAGAAAAACGCAGATATCGCATTTCAAGGCCAATTATACACATGTTCAAGGTCCTGCGGACTAACTGCGGAAACTTCGAACTATGGAGCGCAGAGACGTCAGCGCGCGTGCGGAAATGCGATTTGAAGGAGGGAATTAGGGGGGCCCTGTAGATTCGCAGGCCGGCCTGCCGCCTTCAGGCAGTCTGAAAACCCTAAGAACGTTGTTCGCGAGCCGCAAAACTTAGATTCTCCTCGCGTCTAGTCGATTCGCGATCTCCATCAGGCCCAAAAACCATGCGGAACCTTGACCGATCCGGATTCATGCCAAAAAGCTACAGCGAGCGTTTTCATTTCAATACACTCCCAAGGGCACACCTCGCCTTCATTTCTTGGACGCGAGAAGCCGGTCGATTTCCCGGAACAGCCCGTCCCCTTCAAAAATGTCTTTTGTGAGCAAATTGTAAGGAAAATCGTTACGAATAATTCCCTGAGCGTCGACGAGAAAGACGTGGGGAAGATTAATCGTCGGGTTTTTGGGCGTGACCTTGAGGAACGACGCCGAGACTTGACCGCAGTCAAACAAGATCGGAACACGGTTACCGTGACGCGCCATGTACCGGCTGACCGTTGTCTGATTGTCCGGCGGATTCGTGATCGCAATCGCGGCGACCCGGTCACCGTACTTTGCCAGGACTTTTTTCAGGACGTCCGAAAAGACCTCGCAATGGGGGCAAGTGGTTTGCATGAATTCGACGATCAGAATCTTGCCCCGGTAGTCCTGCCCGTCGTGGAACTTGAGCTCGACGTCCGGCAGGGCAAAGCCGGGGGCGCGGCCGCCGGATAATTCACCTGAGGCGCAGAGACAGGACGCGCTGAGAGCGATCGCAAGGAAGAGCTTCATTCTTGTACGGTAACATGGCCGCCGGGTTGAGCTAACGCCTGCCCGCGACAAGGAACAGCGGGCGGAAACACCAGTGGCCGTCTGACTCATGTGCCTCGTCGATGGTGCCGTGCCTTCGATAACTAAACTACGGAATCGGCAGACCTCAAGTGAACTGTTGTCGAGTGTTGAGGCCCGCGGTTGTCAAGCCCGTGCTGCTATCGATAAAGCCGCCGTTACCGCGAAGCGACGGAACACGCCGTGGACACGGTCTTTGCCGTTCCCTCCGCCGCCGTCCAGATCCATACCTCCGCGTCCGGCTGTCTGCACTCCCTGCCCTCGGACGGCTGGAGAATCTACGGTGGGGACCGGACTCAATTCCGTTTGCACCGTCCGTGGACTTCGTCTATAATGAGGCCACGTTAGTCAGGTAGCCCAAAATGGAGGTACTCGTATGTTTTTGAGGCGCCGAATTGCGGCCGGCTTTTGTGTCATCGGGCTCGCGCTCGCGCAGACCGACCGTGGCATCATCAATGGAACCGTCACCGACTCCACCGGAGCCACCGTGCCGGAGGCGCGAGTCAACGCCACCAACACGGCCACCGGAGTTACGTTCGCCACGAAGACCACCAGTTCGGGCGATTTCTCAATTCCCACTCTCCCCGTCGGGTTATATCGCTTTCGCGTCGAGAAGCAGGGATTCAAATCCGCCGTCCGCACCGACGTCACCGTTACGGCCGGCGGTACCGTGACCATCAACGCGCAATTGGAGGTGGGCGCCGTCACCGAGGCGATCCAGGTATCGGGCACGCTGGACCTGTTGCAGACCGCGACGGCCAAGGTTTCCACGGCAGTCTCGAACAAGATGGTGGATGAATTGCCGCTCGTGGTCGGCGGGGCGATGCGCGGCGCCTTCGACCTGGCGTTGATCACTCCGGAAGCCAACCAGCCTTCCGACCTGGAATTCAACGTCGGCGGCGGGCAGGGGGGCGCTTTCGGCGCAACGCTAGACGGAGTAACGGTTCTCACTGGCCGGGTCAACTCGGTGGAGTGGACCAATGTCAACACGCCTTCGGTGGACGCGATCACCGAGTTTGCCGTGGAGACCAATGGCTTCAAAGCGGAATTCGGCCGCGGCCAGGGAGGCATGATCACCTTCTCCTCCAAGTCCGGCACCAATAACCTCCACGGAACCGCTTATGAGTTCCTCCGCAACGACGTGCTGGATGCCCGCCGGTTCTTCGAGGACCGGAAGGGCAAGTACAAGCAGCACGACTTCGGCTGGAGCGTCGGTGGCCCGGTGTGGATTCCAAAGATTTATGACGGACGGAATAAGACATTTTTCTTCGCCTCCGGCGAGTGGTTCCGCAACCGGGTGGGCGCTGGAAGCGGCCGCTTCAGCATCCCGGCACCGGAGATGTTCAACGGCGATTTCCGCAATTGGGTGGATGGCAACGGACGCTTCCTTCCTATCTACGATCCGGCGACGACGACGCCAAGCGGCACCGGCTTCACCCGCCAGCCGTTCGCTGGCAACCAGGTTCCGCAGGGCCGGTTCTCGACACTGTCGCGGAACTACGTGGCCCTCGTCCGGGGAATTCTGACACCGAACAATGGAGCCGCCCCTGGAACCAGCGACTACGTCCGCAACAACTTCATCAATAACGTGGGCAGCGCGCTCGACCCTTGGACGAAGTTCAGCGCCAAGGGCGATCACAATTTCGGGCAGAACGACCGGGTGAGCTTTCTGTACAACTACGGCCTTCACGAAAGGCTGCCGGGCGCGGAGGGTTTCCCGGGGCTTCCCTACCCGTTGGCCGGAGATCTTACGCTCAATGATGGCAGTACCGTGCTTCGCGGTTCCTATGACAAGGTGCTTACTCCGACCATCGTGAACCACCTGTTCGGTGGCTTCAACGTGTTTCGCAATCGCAACACCGCCCAGACGTTCAACGGTGGATGGGAGGCGAAGGGCATCTGCCTCAAGGGTGCCTGGAACTGCGATCGCAATCTGCTGATCGCGGATTTCTCCGACTACAACAGGTGGGGGACGCGGTCATATGACGGGTCTGAAAGCTTCGCTTTTTCGATGGGCAATGACCTGTCAATTACGAAGGGAAAACACACTTTCAAGTTGGGGTACCTCTGGGAGCGCATTCACTACAATGGCTTCGGCCAGGCGACCATCGGCGGCCAGGTAACCGGGGACCGGCGCTCCACGAGCGTTCCCAACGACAACAACCTCTCCACCGGCGGCGGCAACGGATTCGCCTCATTCCTGCTCGGCCAGGGGTACACGGGCGGCACGGAGAACGAACGTTTTCTCGGCCAGCAGTGGCGCAGCCACGCCTGGTATTTCCAGGACGATTACAAACTGACGCCCAAGCTGACACTTAACTACGGCGTCCGGTACGAGCTGACGCTGCCGCCGCTCGAGCAGACAGATAAGTGGAGCGACCTCGATCTGAGTCTGCCCAACGCGAGGGCGGGAAACCTGCCCGGTGCCCTGCGCTTTGCCGGCTTTGGCCCTGGACGGGAGAATAAGCGTTCGCTCACGCCGGGGTGGTATGGCGGTATCTCGCCGCGCTTCGGCCTGGCCTACGGATTGGACAGCAAGACCGTACTCCGCGCCAGCGTCGGCCGCAGTTTCGGCGTCGCCAAGACCGTCACCGGAAGTGCTCACTTCGAAGGCGCCTTTTTGATTTTCTCCGCCTCCAGTCTGGATAATGGCGTCACCCCAGCCTTCCAGTTCGATCAAGGCCTGCCCCCCTACGTCAAGCCACCAGTGATCGATCCCACCTTTGTCAACGGCGGAACCCCTGCGTACTGGGACGGGGAAGCGATCCGGCTGCCCGAGAATTATCAATGGTCGTTGTCGCTCCAGCGCCAGGTGACCAGCTCGACGGTGGTGGAGGTGAACTACCACGCCACGATCGGCGCGCATCTGGTGGCCGGTCTGAAGCGTTACAATCAGCTTCCCGTGGGCTTGCTGGAGCGCTATGGCCGGGGGCTGCTGTCGAGCAGCATTGACTCGCCTGCGGCCCAAGCCGCCGGTCTGCGACGGCCCTATCAGGACATCAACTGCCAGTTCAGCACCACCTGCGCGCCCGTCAGCGTGGCGCAGGCTTTGCGTCCGTACCCGCAGTTCCGCGATATCAATACCGCCGCTGGACAGGGTGACAAAAGCGGACACGCCAGCTACCATGCCCTGCTCGTCAAGATCGACAAACGCTATGGCCACGGCTCGACGCTGCAGGGTTCCTATGTATTCTCCAAGTTGATCACTGACGCCGACGGCTACAACCCCGACAACGCGACTCTGGATCACCACAACCGGCGGCTGGAAAAATCGATTGGCGAATTTGATCTCACCCACAACTTCAAGTTCACCTACATTTATGAACTGCCGTTCGGCAAGGGCAAGAAGTGGATGGCCACGGGGCCGGCGGCGTGGGTGTTTGGCAATTGGCAGATCGCCGGCACCCAGTTCTACTCGAGCGGCTATCCGCTGCCGCTTACCAACAACGCCGCCCTGGGGAGCGTCCTGTTCAACGGGCGGAGCGCGGCGACCATCACCACCCACGACGGCTGGATTGTGAACAAGGCCAACCCGGACTGGAAAGGGAGCGACCGCTTCTTCCGGGAGCCTTCGTTCTTCGGGCCGCAACCCACGGACCGGTTGGGAAACTCGACCCGGCATAATCCCAAGGCCCGCCAGCCAGCAAACCTGAACGAGAATTTCTCTCTGGCCAAGAAGTTCCCCATCACCGAGTCCGTACGATTGGACCTCCGCTGGGAGATGTTCAATGCGTTTAACCGCTTCCGCCCGGCCACCGGCAGCACCAACGTTCAGGATCCGAACTTCGGCCGTGTGTTGGGCCAGTTCAACTCACCGCGACGGATGCAGTTGGGGCTGAAGCTGTACTGGTAGGTTTTGCCTCAGCCGTAGCTCAGAACCGTCGTTCGCCAGGCTTGCGCGGCTCTGGACTCCGCCAGCCGGCTATCGACAACACCGAGCCGATGAAGGTTACCCGAATCGATGCAGTCAAGTTCCGCATAGAGATTCGCGTCGGCGGATCGGGAGCGTCGGATGGGGCACGGTTCTGCCGGGTTCGCCTCCACATCGGCAAAGGCATCATCGGAACAGGAGAAACCTATCCGCTTCGGCGAAGTTGGATTTCTACAATACATCCGCTGACAGCGGGCATGATGGATGCCGCCCAGGACCAACTTCGAAATTTCAGACCTGATGGCCTCCCGCACGCTGCAAGCGGTGACTGCCGCAGAATACGACTCAACCACTGACTGTCCCGGCGCTGATCGTCCTGTCCGCACCCGTCCTGAGCGCATGCAGCAGAAGGCAACTGAATCTTTGCGAGAAGCCGGGGACCAGGTCGGCACAAACACTACCAAGGTTTATTTTATGAGTTCGGGCGCGCAGCGTGCCTGTTGTCTGGTACGCGCACTGAATTCCGACTCCGTTCCAAGGCCGCTCGGCTTGCAAACGCCTTTTGGACGGGCTTGAACCCCCGGGGCTCTTCATGGCACCCATTTACGCCGTAAATGCCGTTGTCTGGTAGTCTTGATCCACGGCTGATCTTCCAGTCTTGGAGCCGCTCGGTCGAATCCGGTCACCGTTCCGTTCCAGTTGTTTTTTTTCGCGGCAAACGCCAACCATCCGGTCGAATTCAGGCCGCCAGCAGCCTGGTCCCAATCCACCGCCGAATCTTGCAAATCAGATCCCGCGGATCGAATGGCTTCTGAACCAGGGGAAAGCCCATCGATAGACACGCCTGCTCCTCCTGTTCCGAAATCCTCCCCGACATGATCATGATCGGAACATCTGAGCGGACCCGGCGCAGGTGTGCTCCGAGACTCACGCCCGATCCGTCGGGCAGGAGGTTATCGAGGAGTGCGCAATCGAAACTTTTCTCCGCGGCTAATTGCTTGGCCTTCGACGCGGAGTCCGCCAGGAGCACGGTCCATCCCTCGGCAGCCATGAGCGTGTTGAGAAAAGCGAGCAACTGTTCGTTGTCGTCCGCAATCAGCACCATGGGCGGCAAGGACCTCGCCGCCGCCGAACCGAGTATCTGAAGATCGAGAGACTCTCCATCTCTCGCCAATTCCGCCCGCACCCCTGCGCCGGGTTCAATTCGCCCCACCGCAACCATCGCCGCCAGGGGCTGGGTCAGGTGACGGTGAATAGTGCGATTCAGTTCGCGCGCGCCGTATCGGGCGCTCGCCCCGTTCCTGAGCAGGAAACTCCGGCTCTCTTCGGAGACTTCAATCGCGAAACATCGAGCGCCGAGACGTGTATTCACGTGTCTCTGCAGTCCTGCGATCTGCTGATCGAGAATCAACGACAGCGATCCGGCGTCGAGCGGCTGATAGGTGATGACACAGTCGATCCTGTTTACGAACTCAGGCGAGAATCGTCTTCTTACTGCGGCAAGCCCCACTCTTTGAAGCTTGCCCCTCATGTCGCCGCGAGCGGCTGGCGCGCCCGCCTGGAAGCCAAACTCGGGAACCAGTTCCTTCATCATTTCTCTGGCGCCTAGATTGCTTGTCAGAAACACGACGCTATTTTCAAAATTGACGGTCGTGTTATCGCCTAACCGAAGCGTAGCCTTGTCCAACACCCCAAGGAGCAGGCGAGTCATGGATGGCGCGGCTTTCTCTATCTCGTCGAACAGGACAACGGAAAGCGCGGAATGCTCCGACGTGGCGGCGTTGAGCTTCTGCTGAGACAGCATTGGCTGTGTCTCGCGATGGCCCAAGTAGCCTGGCGGCGCTCCCACCAGCTTCGCCACCTCGTGTTCCATCTGGAATTCTCCACAGTCCACCTTGAGCAGGTTTTTCGCGCTTCCGTGGAGAGCCTCCGCGAGGACTTCGACCGTCCGGGTCTTCCCGGTACCCGTAGGACCCAACAGGAGGAAGACGCCCACGGGCCTTCCCGCCGGGGCAAGGTCCGACTGGAACATTTGAACGTAGGGGACAATCGCGTCCGTGGCGGCAGACTGTCCGACCACTTCCTTCGCGAGGATCGCCCTCAAATCCTCCGGGGAATCTACCGCTGGCTTTTTCGATCGTGACGATGGATGTGGGGACTTCGCTCGTTCCGCCATGTTGATCCCAGTCTAGGCTGGGACAGTGGAAAAGCGGACCGTCGGGCTCCTCGGAACGGCTTATTAGAAGAGGGCTAAAACCGCACTTTTCCTTTTGCTATCTTCGGCGTACAGTATCCCCCGCCGGTCCCGGAAAAATTTTCCGAAGCTCGTGACTGACTTGCTGAGCCTTAGCGGTCCCTGCGAAATCCGCCGCCACCGCCGCCGGGCCCGCGCGAGCGGAATCCGCCACCACCGCCGCCGCCCTCGCGTTGGGGACGAGCTTCGTTTACGTTCAGCGCGCGCCCTTTCAAGTCCTTGCCATTGACTCTGCGGATAGCTTCGTCGGCCTCCGCGTCGTCGTTGATTTCCACGAACGCGAAGCCCCTGGACCTTCCCGTCTCCCGATCCATGACAATCTGCAAACTGGCCACGCTGCCGAATCCGTCGAATAGCGTACGAAGATCATCTTCCGTCGCACTGAAAGGAAGGTTTCCCACAAACAATTTCTTCATCGTTTCACCTTTTGAACCAGGCGCCAGTAGCGCCTTTGCACAGCCAGAATATAGAATCCGTCGCTGCGTGTCAATGAGGTGCCCAAGGACTAACGAGGCGACGCCGCGTATGCCCGCCGCCGGCAGAGCCGGGAAGCGCGCCTCCTCACGCGCGCGGCTCCCGTGACATATACTAGTGTGCAGATGGAAGAAAAACTAAAAATTGCCGTCTTCATCGATTTCGACAACATCGAGATCGGAGTGAAGTCCACACTGCAGCGTGAGTTTGACGTCGCCGCAGTGCTCGACGCCCTGAAAGAAAGGGGCGAAATCGTCACCAAAATCGCTTACGCGAATTGGGGGCGGCAGGAGACGTTTACACGCCAGCTCTCCGAACACGCGATTCAGATGGTCCAGCGCGACCCCTCTCCGCGCGGCGACAAAAACGGCGCGGATATCAACCTCGCTCTCGACGCGCTGGAAATGGCGTTCACGCACGACCACATCAACACGTTCGCAATCGTCAGTGGCGACAGCGACTTTATTGCGCTCGTGAACAAGCTCAAACAATACGACAAGACGATTTTCGTGGTCGGAGGACGGGCCTTTACTAGCACGATCCTGCAGAAGAACTGTCACGAATTCATCAGCTACGAGTCGCTGCTGGTCGATCCAACCAGGGTTGAAAGCAGGCCCCCCCGCCAGCAGCATTCGTCTCAACAGCATCAGGCCTCACAATCGCAAGGACCGCAGCAGAGCGGGCACCAGCAGGGCGGGCAGGGGCGCCCGCAGCGTGAGCCGCACCGCCGGCCTGCGCCGCTCGAACTTGCGCAGGCCATGCCGCTGGTGGAGCGCGCACTGCAGGTCCTTGAGCGCCGCGAGGTACGACCGCAGCTCGGCCTGCTGAAGTCCACGATGCTTCAGCTCGACTCCACGTTTAACGAGAGAGCGTATGGTTCGGGGTCGTTCAGCGATTTCATCGAGAAGCTGAAGAAGAACGAACTGGTCCACGTCTCAGGCGGCGAGGGCCGCTATATGATCGAGCGGCGCGACCGTGGCCACGGCGAGAAGTCCACCGCCGTGAAACCCGAAGCCGCTATCCCGATTCTGCGTGACGTGCTTGAAACGCACCGCTTCGATATCGACAATGGATGCGCGGCAGACACAGTTGCCGAATGGGTCGCCGCGGAGCACGAGGGCTTCGATTGCAAAAAGTACGGCTTTCAGGAATTCAGCGAGTTGCTGAATTTCGCCCAGGACAAGCTGCTTGTGCGCATCGATCCGAACGAAGAGAAAGGCCTGACGGTGTTCCTGGGCCCTGAGTTCCACCCGCCAGCCCCCCCTCCCGAGCCTGAACCTCCGCCTGTCGAGATCGAACCGGAAGAGGAGCAGCCCTATGTGAAGGGCCAGCCCACGGCGCGAACGCCGAAGCCGAAGAAGACGGCGCGTAAAACCGCCGCTCCGAAAGCGGCCGGGACGAAACGCTCTGCTTCGCCTCGAAAGCGCGTCAACCGGGAGGCCGCCAAGGACCCGGTGCTGACGCTCCCGATGGAATGAGAATCCCAGAGCTCTCCTCCGCCGATCTGAACCTGCTCGGCCAGTTCGACACGCCCACGGTTAGCAACGCGATCGAACTCTTTGACGTACTGCCGCGTACTGCCGGCTACATGGATGCTCGCATTCGCGCGTGCTTCCCCGAGATGCCCCCGATTGTGGGATACGCATCCACGGCCACGATTCGCTGCGCTTTTCCGAAGGCAGCCGGAGCCGTCTACAATTCCCTTGACGAACAGGTCGCGGCATTCTCCGGCATCCCGGGACCGCCTGTGGTGGTTTTCCAGGATCTGGATGATCCGCCGGCCGCGGCCACGTTCGGCGAGATCATGTGCTCCACCTACAAGGCCTTCGGCGCCGTTGGGCTGATTACGAGCGGCGCGGCTCGCGATCTCGATCAGGTGCGCCGAATCGGATTTAGCGCCTTCAGCAACGGCGTGATCTGCTCGCACGGTTACAGCCATATTCACTCGATTCACGAGACAGTGCGGGTGGGCGGCATCGCGGTTCATCCCGGCGATCTGATTCACGCGGATTGCAATGGGGTCACGACGATTCCGCATGAAATTGCGGGTGAAGTTGCTCACGTCTGCGCGGAATACATGGCCGCGGAGTCCGTGATTCTTGATTACCTCAAGGCGGCGACGCCGGACGTCAAGGGGTTCTCCGAAGCCCGCAAGGAATCCATGCGTCAGATCAGCGAGTTGGGCAAGCGCGTTCGCGCCTCCAGAGGGACGGCTATCGCTTAGGGTTTCCACCATGACAGCGGACGAGGCGTTCGAACGCGAGACCAATCCCTGGGTTGCAGCGGAAACGCGCTTCGACGAAGCCGCCACCAGGCTTCAGCTCGACGACGGTTTGTGCAAGGTGCTGCGCAATCCTTCGCGGGAAATCACCGTTCACATTCCGGTCAGGCTTGATGACGGCCGCCTCGAAGTCTTCACGGGATATCGCGTCCAGCACTCGATCGCGCGGGGTCCGGGCAAGGGCGGCATCCGTTACGCGCCCGATGTCACACTTGACGAAGTAAGAGCGCTCGCCTCCTGGATGACCTGGAAATGCGCCGTGGCTAACATCCCGTTCGGGGGCGCGAAAGGCGGCGTTATTTGCGATCCAAGCTTGCTGTCCGATCTGGAGTTGGAGCGGATCACGCGCCGGTACACGGCTGAATTGGGAGAATTTCTGGGACCCGAGCGCGACGTCCCGGCTCCCGACCGTAACACGAACGAACAAACGATGGCGTGGATCATGGACACCTATTCCATGCATGCGCGCCATACGGTGACGGCAGTCGTGACCGGGAAACCGCTCGATCTCGGCGGGTCGCGGGGCCGCCCCGAAGCGACAGGCCGGGGCTGCATGATCGTGACGCAACAGGCGCTCAAGTATCTCGGAAGGGATGCGGCGTCGACGAGTGTGGTAATTCAGGGATTTGGCAATGTCGGCGGTATGGCTGCGCGGCTGATGTCGAAGGCCGGCTTCAGGATTACGGGCATTATTGAGTACGACGGCGCCGTGTGTAACCCGCGCGGTCTCGATATTCCAGCACTTGCGGCGCATCGCAAGGAGACTGGCTCGATCCGCGAGTTTCCCGGCGGCGACGATGTCGATTCGGCAGAAGCGATGCTGTTGCCGTGCGACGTACTGATTCCCGCAGCCACGGAGAACGCGATTACCTCGCGGAACGCAGGGAAGCTCAACTGCCGGATTCTTTGCGAAGGCGCAAATGGTCCGACGACGTCTGCCGCCGACCGGATTCTGGCGGACAAGGGGATTTTCGTCCTCCCGGATATCCTGGCCAACGCGGGCGGCGTCACCGTAAGTTACTTCGAATGGGTGCAAGACCGCCAGGGGTTTTTCTGGAACGAGCAACTCGTCAACGACAGGTTGGAAGAGATCATGGTGTCGAGCTTCCAGGCAGTCGTAAGTTACGCGGAAAAGCACGGCGTGAACAACCGCACAGCAGCGTACATGCTGGCGCTCGACCGGGTGGCATTCGCGATTCGGTTGAGGGGACTGTACGCGTAGTGGAAGCCTCGCCGGACGCAAGGATTCGCCCTGCGAACGGCGAGCCGCTCCACACCGCCAGCCTTTACATCTCCTCCTCGACGAAACCCCGCCGTGGCCGCCCGCAAAGAGGATGCCCTGGGCTCCCAGATGCGAAGGCAACCCGTCGCGGCGCGCTACTTCTTCTTGCCCTGGAGTAGCTTCACGAGGGTTGCCGCGATCTTCTCCGGCAATTCCCCGCGTTGTGACGCGGATGACGCGTTGTTTGACCACACCGAAGCTTTCTCCTTGATGCTGTTTTTCCACAACACTTTTCCCGTTGCGGAGTCCTTGATGGTGAATTCGATCGTTGCGCTTGACCTTCCACTGCCCATGCCCACGAGCACGCGGGTTGCCATGTTCCCGGCAGCGAACTGCGTCAACTTTGCGCTGATCTCCACCAACGTAGCCTTGTCTTTGTCCTTTGCCTCTTCTGGAGTCAGCACGCCGGGAAAAACGTTTTCATCCTTGAGGACTACAATCACAGCCGCGCGCGTTGCGTCCGGGAACCCGCGCGTCTTCTCCAGGGCGGTTTCAAACGGCAGGACAACCGCGATTTTCGACGTGTCTATCTTATTATTTGCCACCTGGCCGAAGCACACGCTCCCCAAAAACAGACTCAGCAAGATGCAGAAACGTGGCAAGCATCCCATCGGCGACTTCGTGAACCTAAGGTTAATCATAATAGCCTCCTCTCGCTATCATCAAATCCTTTACAAAACCCTCGCGCTCCGCGCCGCCGAACGTCACCCAGTGGAACGCGCAATTCGGCGTGATGAGCAATCAATCGCCGACCGCAGTTCGCCTAAGGGCGATCTGTCTCCGCGCGGGGGCTGCTATTGGCTGGCGCAGTTCGAATCCGAAAGTGCGGAGTCGATGCTTCCCCAACTGGACGAGCGCGTCAGTGAAAGCGCCTTGACCCGGATTGAATAGCTGCCCGTGGTCTCGACCTTGACGCAGATGGACGGTTGATGCCCCTCGTCACTTTTCATAGTCTTTCCGGCCTTGGTAACGGCAATCCGGATGTTGCCCATTCTGGGGCAGCCACTGGCCGCGAACCAGTAGCTCTTGCCGGCCACGAGATTCACGACTTCGTTCCGCTCTTCGTTAAGGTTGAAATCGCCCGCGATAGTCGCGCGGGTCGCGGCCCCGGCGGGCGATGGGTTTGCGGGCCGTGGCGGAGTGTGACAGCTCTGCGCCCCGGCGTGAGTGTTGAACCTGAGCTATGCGCTGTAGGAGGCGTCTCGGCGAAGTGAATTGAGAGCCAACCATTTGGGGACCCCGTTATCATGGGGTGAAACTGAAACTTTGCGGAGTCGCGAGCTTCGCAAGCCAACCGCATGGAGGCCACCCAAA
>SXGT01248963.1_pt1 | contig 23290 bp, 18 predicted proteins | sample 3176221 | NCBI WGS metagenome assembly SXGT01 (sample SAMN11356862, study PRJNA531348) | freshwater metagenome | isolation source: freshwater sample F1-120 | place: China: Fuxian Lake, Yuxi | collected 2017-12-25
CCTGCGGCCACGCTAAAGCTGTAGTTGCCTTGGCTGTCAGTGGTGGTGCTTTGCACGAGGTTGCCGTTTTTATCTTTCAGTTGGAGAGTGACACCGCTGACACCACTTTCACCCGTGTCTTGGAGTCCGTTTCCGTTTAGATCGTCCCATACTAAATTACCGATCGTGGCTTTTGCAGTATTTGCTGATTTTGTGCTCATGTGGTGTCCTCATTTAACAAAAGATAGTGGTTATAAAGCGCTTTGATGCAATGCTTTTAGCTCTATTACCTAAAACAAAGCATTATTTATACCATTATTGATAATAATATTAACTATATGAAATTAAATGAAAATATTGTTTTGCTTTTTTAAAAAAACTTAATATATCCGCCAGTTATGACATAAATGACATGACATGTCATGACAAATATAAGGAAGTGTCAGGTTATAATTATTAATTACGAAAGATAGACTTGTAATTAAACATTGTTCAATTATAATTTAATCTAACAGGTATTATTTGGATCTATTTTTGTTAAACTTCGTCAAAGGAGAAAATCTATGCTTTCGTTGAAGAAATTTTTGCAGTGGCTATTGGCTTTAGTTTATCGATTAGAAATCAAAGGTCTGGAGAACTACCATAAAGCAGGAAAACGCGTATTGATAGTGGCAAATCATACGTCTTTCTTAGATCCATTGTTGCTTGGCGTTTTTTTACCCGACGATATTACCTTTGCGATTAATACCCATATCGCTGAGCGCTGGTGGTTGAAGCCATTTTTGGGCTTATCCAAGGTCTTTCCTATGGATCCTACACATCCCATCAATCTCAAAGAATTAATTCGTTATTTACAGCAAGACACTAAAGTCGTTATTTTTCCTGAGGGGAGAATTACGGTGACGGGTTCTTTGATGAAAATTTACGATGGTACTGGGATGGTGGCAGATAAATCCGATGCCACAATTTTGCCGATTCGAATTTATGGCGCTGAATTTACGCCGTTTTCGCGCTTACAAAGGATAGTACGCTTACGCTGGTTCCCGAAAATTACCATTCAAATTTTACCGCCTACTCATATTCATGCGCCAGAGATTTTGCGGGGCAAGATAAAACGTCAATATAGTGGACATATCTTGTCAGATATTATGACCGAGATGATGTTTGCCACCAGTCAGTATCAAACGAGTATTTTTTCGGCATTATTGGCGGCTCGAACTATCCATGGAGGTAAACATGTCATAGCAGATGATGTTGCCCGCAAAACCCTGAATTACGATGCCTTGATTACGCGCACCCTGGTATTGGGTGAGGCTCTTAAGGCCTTAAGCAGTCCCAAAGAAAATGTCGGCATTATGTTACCTAATTCAACGACAACTTTGTGCGTTGTCTTGGCTTTACAGTTACATGAACGGGTTCCGGCAATGTTGAATTTTTCAACAGGTGCCGCAGGCATGCTGTCTGCTTGTCAAATCGCAGAAGTTAAGGTGGTGTTGACTTCACGAAAATTTTTAGAGCTGGGTAACTTAACTGATGAAGCCGAGGCTTTAGGGCAGCAAGTAAAGTTAGTTTATTTGGAAGATGTCGCTGAAACCTTGACGCCTCTGGCAAAGTTACTGGGTGCGGTACGCGCAAAAACCGCGGATTTTTGGTATCGACCACGGAATTTTGATCCCAATTCACCCGCAGTAGTTTTGTTCACTTCGGGTTCGGAAGGGACGCCCAAAGGTGTGGTGCTTTCACATAGCAATATTTTGGCAAATCATCAGCAAGTCTCCGCCAGAATTCATTTCAATGCACGCGATATTGTGTTGAATTTTCTACCGATGTTCCATTCCTTTGGTTTTAGTATTGGAACCTTGTTACCCGTGTTGACTGGGATGAAAGTGTTTTTCTACCCCACGCCATTACATTTTGCGGTCATTCCAGAAATGGCCTACGAATTGAATGCCACTATTATGTTTGGGACCAATACTTTTTTTGCTGCCTATGGTAAAAAAGCGCATCCTTATGATTTTTATAGTTTGCGTTATGTGGTCGCTGGAGCAGAAAAATTGCAAGAAAGTACTCGGCAGTTATGGGCAGATAAGTTTGGGATTCGTATTCTTGAGGGCTATGGTGCCACAGAAACCTCACCTGTTGCTGCAGTAAATACCCCGATGGATTACCAATGTGGCTCGGTGGGACGTTTAATGCCTGCAATGCGCTATCAATTAGAGCCCATTGAAGGCATTAATGATGCAGGGCGCTTGCATCTCCATGGGCCGAATATTATGCAGGGGTATTTACTCGCGGATAATCCAGGAAAATTAGTGCCACCGCAGTCTATTTTTGGCCCAGGTTGGTATGACACCGGAGATATCGTGCATGTCGATGAGCATGGTTTTGTAAGTATTCGCGGGCGCAGCAAGCGTTTTGCGAAAGTCAGCGGTGAAATGGTTTCTTTGACGTTAGTCGAACAACAGGCTACTAAAGCTTGGCCGGAGGCTATGCATGCTTCGATTAGTTTGCCAGACAGTAAAAAAGGCGAGCAAATCATTTTGTTAACCACGCAAAAAGCGGCACAATTAAAACAACTGACAGAAAGCAATCCAGGAATTGCCCCCATTTGCTTGCCGCGAAAAATTATTACCGTAGAACGCATTCCGGTATTAGCCACGGGCAAAACCAATTATCCTGAAGTGGCTAAATTAGCGGCACAATTACTATGAATAAACGTATTTTCCCGCTGTTGATTGCACAATTTCTGTCTGCTTTTGCAGATAATGCCATTTTATTTACCGTAATTGCCATGGTATTGCACACGCAGCAACCCAGTTGGTATGTCCCTGCGTTGCAAAGCATGTTTTTAGTGGCGTTTGTGGTTTTGGCGCCGTGGATCGGAGTATTTGCTGATCGACATGCTAAAGCTCGGGTATTAATTTTAGGGAATTTAGTCAAAGCCGCAGGAGCAGGGCTGTTGTTGGTGCAGGTGGAACCTTTATTGGCTTATGCTCTGGTGGGTGTGGGTGCTGCAATTTACAGTCCTGCAAAATATGGGATTTTACCGGAACTTGCAGGCCATGCGTATTTAGTAAAAGCCAATAGTTGGATTGAAGGGTCAACCATTTTAGCGATATTAGCCGGGATGGTCATAGGGGCAAAAGTGGCAGATTATTCTATTTTGTATGCTTTGAGTGGTACTATCGGCTTGTACATGATCTCGGCACTCACGACTTTGTTACTGCCCACCTTGACAACTCAAACAACGCCAACAGGTTCTTCGCTACAGGTTTTTATTGCGCAAATTAAAAGCTTTTTTGTCACCCCACGCTCTCGTTTTAGTATTTTAGGCGCCTCTTTATTTTGGGCGACTGCTGCGACTTTACGCGTGATTTTGGTCGCCTGGGCACCGTTAATTTTGCTGTCGCATAATGCCAGTGATATCGCTACGCTTACGTTATTTTTGGCATTGGGGATCATACTAGGCTCGGGTTTGGCCCCTTGGCTAATCCCTTTAGAACAGTTGCAGCGGGCGCATCTGCCAGCCTATGGTATGGCGTTATTTATTATTTTTCTGAGTCTGACGGAAAGTCTTTGGCCTGCCCGAGCTATGCTGTTTTTGATTGGCACCGCTGGTGGATTGTTTATTGTGCCAATTAACGCAGCGGTGCAGGAAATTGGGCAGCAACATATAGGAACGGGTGGCGCTGTTGCTTTACAAGGTTTTTTCCAAAATCTTGCCATGTTACTGGCAGTTGGCATCTATACTTACAGTACCTCGCTCGCTATCAGTCCGGTGTCCGCAATGCTGGCTTTAGGCGGTATAGTCTTGGTGAGTGTGTATATTGTAACTACACTGCGCAGTAAAAGTTATGCAGAACAATAACTTTAGTCCGTCGTTTTGTACCCACCTGCAGATTTTTTAAGCTAGACTGAATTAGATTAATAGCCTTGCCAAGCACAACAGTCGCAAAACTGTTGTGCTTACTATTCTGTGTCTTTGCTCCCCTGTGTACAGTGATGAAACCCAAACAACTCGAAAATTTGTATGTTATAGGTATTGGAGCCTCAGTAGGCGGGTTAGAGGCTTTGTTGGAGTTGTTGCCTAAGTTGCAACACAGCGGGAAGATTGCTTATGTGCTTGCTCAGCATATGGCATTAAATGGGCATAGTGACTTGATTGTGCGTTTATTAAAAAGGGTTACAACACTTGATGTGCGCCTTGCTGTTCAGGACGAGCAGATACTCGCTGATTGTTTTTATTTATTACCCGCTGGCTTAGATGGTTGGGTGCAACACGGGCGTATTCAATTATCGGCTCCGAAAAAAGAAAATTTTTCCACGCCTTCTATCAATGTATTGTTTACTTCACTTGCTGAAGAATATGGGCCACGGGCAATTGGTATTGTGCTCTCTGGTGCGGGTTCGGATGGGGTGGTCGGTTGTCGGGCGATTAAAGCGAAACAGGGCTTAACGATGGCGCAAAATCCTGCGACAGCAAAATTTTATGGCATTCCTGCTGCAGCAATTCATGCCAAAGTGATACATAAAGTGGTGCATGCCCACGAAATTCCCAATGAGATAGCGATAGCCTTTCCTGCACTGGCGGTTGCCTCGGTAAATAATGCTATGCAAGTACCGCAGAATCCTACACCTGTGCATTCATCCTTGAAGTTGCAACAGCTTGATCAGTTATTAGGTTTAATATTGCAAGCTACCCATATCGATTTTTCAGGGTATAAAGTAGAGACCTTATTTCGTCGATTACAACGCAGAATGGCAAATATCGTTCTTGAGGATATTGCGGATTATCTAGGCTATATCAATCAACATCCCGACGAACTTTTGCTTATTCAACAATTATTCCTGGTGTCGGTATCTGCTTTTTTTCGTGATCATGAAGCCTTTGATGTTCTGAAAGAGGTTATGCGCTCTAAGTTACAGGCTAATCCCCAGCGTAAGATTATCAACATTTGGGTGCCTGGATGTGCTTCAGGTGAAGAAGTGTATACCTTAGCCATCATGCTGGCAGAAATCTTAGGTAAATCCTTGGCTGAATATGAGATATCGATTCTCGGGACCGATTTAAACACCGAGGTACTCAATCTTGCTCGCGCAGGAGTCTACCGGAACGCTGCTTTTAAGGAAATGGATAAAAAGCTGCTCAAAAGCTATTTCGAGCAAGAGGGTCAAGATTTTAAAGTGTGCACAACGATTCGGGCATTATGTCACTTTGAAAAGCAGGACATTATCAAAGGCCCCAGCGTAAGCGAGTTGGATATGGTCAGTTGTCGAAATTTACTGATTTATTTAAAAACGCCGTTACAGGAGCATTTATTCAATGATTTTTATCGCTGTTTAGCGCCGCAGGGCATTTTTTTTATGGGGCCATCAGAATCTTTAAGTCCTAAAAGTATGGCGTTGTTTGCGACTATTGATCATCAATATAAGATTTTTCAAAGACGCTAGGGCTAAGTGACCCCATAATTCTGTCTGCAATTGTCAACTTGAGCGACTAGTGATTACAATTCCAGCGACGATAAAAAGCATGCCTACAAGCTTACTCGCCGTAACAGGTTCTTTAAAGAACAGGGCCGACAGCATTAGCACTAAGACAAATGCCAGACTCATAAAGGGGTAGGCATAGCTGACATCGAACTTAGTCATGGCAGCGATCCAAAACAGCGAGGCAACAAATGCTGAACCGAGTCCAGAAAGTAAAAAAGGATCTAAAAATAACTTCAGTAAATAATAAAATTTTTCGCTATGACCTTCAGGTAAAGCACCGTACTGCGCAATACGCCATTTTAAAATTAGTTGTCCATAGACGGTGAAGACAATGGTTCCGAAAATATAAAAATAGCCGATCATTGAATGATAATTCCTGTGTCCTGATGCCGACTGACTAATTTACACGGATTACCATGATATTTAGCAAACGGCTCGGTATCTCTGAGGATCACCGTGCCTGAGACCATATAGGTTTCATCCGCGATATGGACATTATTGACAGTCACTGCCGCATTGCCCATAAAACACATATTGCCCATGGTGCAATAGCCGCCAAAACCACAATTACCAGCGATATAGTTATGATCCCCAATGGTAAAGTGGTGGCCTAAAATCGAGCCAGTCCAAAAAATATTGTTATTGCCTATATTGGCGAAGGGTTCGATTTCGACGCGCGCTTGAATCAAATTATTCTCACCAATTATTAAATTTTCTCGAATTCCTGCGGTTTTACTGATGAAATTGACTAAGCGATAGTTTTTAGCTTTGGCTTTATCAAACATAAGCTTACGATTGCGCATACTGCTGTAACCTATGGCAACAAACATATTATGGCTCGTGTGTGGATGGCTAGTGCTGATGGTTTCAAAGGGAACGATGGGTAGGCCGCATAAACTGCTTTTAGTTATAAACTGTTGATCTAAGCAAAAAGCAACCACTTCATAGTCGGTTTCATGTACAAAGTGGTAATGCATCAATTCCGCCAGGGGTCCGGCACCGTAAATTACAAGTTTGTTTGACATAATGATTTTAGATTAAGAATAGATATGTTTAATGATACTGCGGGGGCGTTGTTTGCTTTCAGTATGAATACTCGCAAGATAAATGCCTAGTAAGCCGGAGCAGGTAATAATACAACTACTCAGGATTAAAGCCGCTAAAAGTAGGGCGCTGGCAGTGGTGAGCGGATGGTTAAACACCCAGCAATCTACAGCTAGATAGATTGCAATTAGCAAGGATCCTAGGCTCATAGCACATCCCAACAGAAACAGATATTCTAACGGTTTGGCTGAAAATGCCGTGATACTGGTCAGTACTAATTGCAGTTGTTTTACAAGGGTGTAGGTAGTTGTAGGCTTAGAGAGTTTGTGGACAATATGGCTTTGTTGTTTAAAGCCAGCATGCGCCATAATACCTGCCGCAAAAAGTTTTCGTTCAGGATAGTTTTTTAGACTGCTGACAAAGGCTTGCCGCATTAAGCGCACAGTTAAGACATTGGGCGCAATCTTTATATCACTGAGTGCATTGAACAACGAGTAAAACAGTTGTCCAGAACGTTGCTCAAACCAATTACCTTTGCGGGTTTCCTGCACGCCATATAACACGTCGATCTCAGGCTGCGCAGTCATGGTTTGCCAAAATTCTAGCAGTAATTCGGGTGCTTCTTCCAAATCACAGTCGATTAAAAAAACCCATTCACCTTGTGCGTGCTGTAACCCCTGCATCCCGGCCTCGTGATGCCCAAAATTACGCGATAGATCAATAATTTTAATTGCTGGATATTGCTGCTGTAGTTGTAGAGCCAGTTCCAGTGAATGATCGGGCGAGCCATCGTTTACCAGCAGCAATTCATAGTGGGGGGTTAATTGTGCAGCACTACTACAGGCGCGTTGGCAAAACTCTTCTAAGTAAGGCGCCGATTGATATAAGGTGCTGACAATAGATAATTGCATAGAATGTAGAAGAGCTCGGGGTTGTTGATAGTTATGCGGGTAAATCAGTGCGAGTGCAGCAGAAAATATGAAATTCTAGGTAGCTATTGAATGTTATAACTTTAAATTGTACCATCCTTACACTTTAACTCAACGCTTATTCCATTAAGTTGTTGCTCTCGGGCGCTGGAATTTAGCTCTTTTAAGAATTTACCTGTGAGGCGCATGAAGCAAAAAAAACTGATGGTATTAGGGGCCAGTTCGGCGCAACTACCTATGATTCAACGAGCAATTGACTTAGGTTGTTATGTGATTACTGTGGATAATATTCCAGGTAATATTGGACATCGTTATGCACATGCTTCGATAAATTGCAGTACCGTCGAACGTGAACAGGTTTTGCAACACGCCAAAACCCATGCTATCCATGGGATTGTCACTTTTGCTTCGGATATCGCGACCGGGACGGTGGCTTACGTGGCTTCGCAATTGGGATTACCCGGGGGGCAGACCGAGGTAGTAGACTGGATGTCGAATAAAGCCAAGTTTCGTAGTTTTCAGCAACACCATGCGCTCACGCATCCAGGTTTTTTAATCAGCCAGCACTGGCAAGTATCCGAGTTTGTTGCTGCGGGTTTAAACACGCCTGTAATTTTTAAACCGATTGATACTTCCGGTTCGCGTGGCGTGGTCTTAGTCGAACAATTTGATGCTGAGGCTTGTGCCAAAGCATTTAATTATGCGCAGCAGTTTTCCCGCTCCGGCCTAGTTAGCATCGAAGAATTTGCCACGGGTGTGGATATCAGTGGCGATGGTTTTCTAAAGGACGGCGAATTAGCCCTTTTTATTACCCAAAAGTATATGTCAGGCTTTGTGCCTGTCGGTCACAGTTTTCCCACCAATATCTCGGCTTTGGATCAACTACGTATTCAGGCAGAACTGCAAGCGACTTGTGAAAAACTCGGCTACCGTGATGGTCCTATTGATTTTGATGTCAAAATTTCCGCTTCGGAGGTCGTGGTCATAGAAATGAGTGCGCGTTTAGGTGGCAACGGGATACCTGAACTGATACACCGGGCCAGCGGTGTCGATTTAATTGCGCTGACGATTCAATTTGCACTGGCAGAAAATTTTAGCCTACCCAATACGTTAGCGATCACTCGTGCTTGCGGCTCTTGGGTGTTTGGCAGTGATATTGCTGGCGTACTCGAACATGTGCAAGCAACCCCTGCAATGTACGAGCAAGTCCCGAATTTATTTAATTTCACCTTTAATTATGCACCCGGCGATCAAGTGCCGTATTTTGAACATAGTGGAAATAGTTTGGGCTATGCCTTATTTGATTGTCCGCCCCCGTTAGACTATCAGCAAGTGTTAGCGGAGATACGCCAAGCCATGCAATTAAGCATCGTACCCCTGAGCGTTACCCAAGAGGTCAACTATGCAGTTTAGTTGGGACTTTTTAAACACCGTGGCGCAACAACACGGTGATGCTTTTTATCTGGTGGATAGCACGCAATTCTTGGCAAATTATCAGGAGTTTCTGCAGGCATTTCGTTGTGTTTATCCTAATACTCAAATTGCGTATTCCTATAAAACCAATTATCTACCGAAGTTTTGTGAGTTAGTGCAAGCACAAGGAGGGTATGCCGAGGTGGTCTCGGGTATGGAATATTGTTTGGCACTGCGTATTGGGGTTCCTGCAGCGCGCATTATTTTTAACGGCCCTTATAAACGCAGAGACGATTTCCAGATGGCTGCGCTCAATGGCTCAATCATAAATCTTGATGCGGCTTATGAAATTCCCTGGCTACAGGCTATAGCGGAAAAATATCCCGAGCAGACTTTGCGTATTGGCTTGCGCTGTAATTTTTCGCTGGCAGCAGAAACGCAACGCTCTCGCTTTGGTTTTGATGTGGAAACAGACGATTTTCTTAAGGCATTGCGCGCTTTGCAGCGCTTACCCAATTGTCAGATTGTGGGCTTGCATTGTCATTATCTAGCTGCAGAACGCAGCCCGCAAGCTTATCAGGCCATTGCCAAACGCTTGCTGGCACTGGCTACCGAACACTTTGGCAATCAGCCGCTGGAGTTTATTGATTTAGGGGGCGGATTTTTTAGTCATATGCGCCCAGAATTAAAACAACAATTTAATTTTCGGATTCCGAGCTTTACAGAGTATGGTCAAGCGATTGGGGAAGTCTTTGCCAATGCTTTTCCGCAGAGCACCGGGCCTGAATTAATTTTAGAACCCGGTTTAGCGTTAACTGCAGATGCTATGCAGTTTATCGCCGAAGTCATCCATATTAAACAGCTGGGTGCAAGACAGTTAGCGTTAATTGCTGGCAGCATTTACGATATCAAACCCACCTTAAGTCAACGTCAGCTCCCTATGGCCGTGGTCCCAAGTAACGCAAAAACTCAAGAGTCTAGAGTTTATGATTTAGTGGGTTACACCTGTATGGAAAATGATTGCTTATACCGAGGTTTTACAGGTGTTTTAGCCCCGGGAGATTTTGTGGTGTTTGAAAATGTCGGGGCTTATACCAATGTGTTGCGGCCGCCGTTTATTAATCCGGCACCACCGATACTATCCTTTTCTGCTTCAGGCAAATTGGAGATTTTGCGTCGCCGTGAAACCGCAGCAGATGTTTTTGAAACCTACACCTTTGCCGATTAATGGCGGAGATAGTATTACTTAACAGCTGCCAATTGGTTAAATTCAGTTAATTCGATCACCGCGATTCCATGCTGGCGGGCTTCCTTATGATCTAAGGACGTGTTATAGCCCCATGCTGCTAATTGTAATTCAATGCCCTGTAACTCAGGGTGTTGCTGGACACTGATTAAAGCGGGTAATCGATCTTCAATAAAGCGCAGTGTACTGTCAAGATGTTTTTGGCTAAGCTCAAGTAAAATTTGATCTTTAGAGGCATTTCGGTCTAGGCCAAAAATACGCTCAGCAGGCAATGTAATATCATTCGCTGCTAAAATTAATTTGACAAAGCGTTCCTGTTTGGTTGTGAGAATATAGCAACTATCGGTCGCGACCCACTGTTGAAGCTGTTCTTTGACTCCCGCAAACAAAGGGTTAAGTGCCACCCATTCCTCTATATGCTCTGCAATCCAGTGATCTCGGGTGGCTGCAAACAAATTTTTAAGGTGTGTAATATCAAGATCAAGCCTTTGCAACAGTTTGGGTTTTTCGGTGACAAAACTAGCTAAAATTTCCTCAGGTTCGACGCCTTGATGCAGTAAGTAAATAATCAACACAGCTTCGTAGCCCGTCTCCAAAATCGGGCGCGCGAAGCGAAATTTGTGTAATAGGTTGTCGGTAGGTTGAGTTTGCATTTCTGGCCAGAGTTGAGCTGCGGTTTTCCAGCCTGCCATACCCGTTTCCCAGGCACTATCACATATGACGCCATCAAAATCTAAGGCATAAATTATAGGTTGTTGCATAGCAAGATTAATTAACAATTTAAAGAGTTTTTGGCGTAGCACGGTTTAGCATTAGACGCGCTAAACTTGTTTAGGATTTCGATAAATTATACACGCATTAAAATTTATCACTCGATGCATGTATGGCCGCTTACCAATGAAGTAAGTGTTTTTTTCAGGTAATTTTTCTCAGGCGCTTGCATATTTTGTAAATCAGAATTCGCCTAAATACCATTTTATTTTCAGGGTAAATATATGAGATTTGCTAACTACTTTGCATTTATTTTACGAAATATCGGCATGCTATGCCTGCAATTAAGGCAAAATGGATTCTTTTTTACATTTAGGACGTGATTTGGCATGGTTTCAAGATATTGTTTTTTAAATTAAAATTATTTGTTCCTGAGTTTGGGTTGTTAGAAATATAAAAATCTTTTTTTTGCAAGTGGCTCTAACAGTAGTTGAAATTCGCTAATGATATATACTTAAGTTGTCTGTTCCGACTTTTATCGATCTTACACATGCTAATTACCAAATTTCTCCTCAGAATACTCCCGATTATTTTGTTTAGTGCGGGCATATTTTTTGTTGGACTGGTCCATTTTGAAAGGCAGCAAATGCGCATTGATAATGAGCTAAAATCTGTTGATTGGGCTAAAAATGACGTTGCGTTATTAGTCGAACCTTTATGGAACCTAGATGAAGATGCGGTGATTAATGTGTTAAAAGCGCAACTGAAGCGCCCACGTGTTCATTGTATCCGCCTGCGACAATACTCATCAGCGATGTCGCAGGTCATTGAGCAGGGCGAGTGCCAAAATGCCTTTGATTTTTTAAAAGTCAAAACACCTATCGTCAACCAATCCCCCTCAGCAACTAACGAAATTGGGGAGTTGGAACATTGGATTGATATCAATCCTAGCTCAGATGAATTGATTGATAAACTCACCCCCTTATTATTAATGCTTGTCATTTTAGTGGTTATTTTGGTGGTCTGTGTCGCAGGGGCATTTAGAAGCCTGATTTTATTGCCATTAAATTGCGTATCAAAATCAATTGCCATTTTTAGTCAAGAAGGTCGACGTGAACCTGCAGAATGGGATAGTAACGACGAACTTGGGCTACTGATTAAAAAATATAATCAAGGATTACGTGATCAAGAATTAAGTGAAACTGAGTTGAAGCAAAGCGTTGCACAAACTCAGAAAGCACTATTCGATTTACAGAATGCACAAAAAAGCCTCATCGAGGCAGAAAAACTTGCGTCTTTGGGAAGTTTGGTCGCGGGTATCGCCCATGAGATCAATACCCCTATCGGCAGTAGTTTAACGGTTGCAACAGCGTTAAGTGGTCGAACGCATGCGTTTAAAAAGGAATTAACTGAAGGGGCCTTGCGAAAATCCGCATTAATGGAATATGTAGAGGGTATGGAAGAGGCGGGACAAATTTTGCAACGAAGTTTGACAGTAGCGGCAGAACAAATTCAAAATTTTAAACAAGTCGCTACAGATCAGACCAGTTCTCAACGGCGACAATTTGCGTTGAAAGATACTTTAGAGGAAGTTTTGTCAACGCTAAGACCCTACATAAAAAATAGTCCAATTCAATTAGAACTTGATCTGGCGAAAGATATCAGAATGGATAGTTATCCAGGGCCGTTAGGGCAGGTTATCACCAATTTGTTCACAAATGCTCTAAATCACGCCTTTGCAGATTCAAAAAACGGTACTTTGGCTATCACTGCTGATTTAGAGGGAGAGAAGCTGGTAAAAATGATTATTTCTGATGATGGTTGTGGTATGACCCCAGACCAACTTAAACATGTGTTTGAGCCATTTTTTACCACTAAATTAGGTAAAGGTGGATCAGGTTTAGGGATGCATTTGGTTTATAACATAATAACTGGATTGCTAGGTGGGACAATTGGAGTAGAGAGTAAACCGGGTGTAGGAACACGAGTTACGTTAATTCTCCCGTTAATTGCTCCCCAACATCAAAACAATAACGGAGGCAAAACAAATGCAGATTGATGATTTAGTCGAGTTTGAAGACGACGAAATAAAATTTGAAAGTGAATCTCCAACTTCGATTGAAAAAAATGCGTGGTCCTTATTGGTAGTAGACGATGAGGAAGTCGTGCATTCGTCTACTAAATACGCTTTGACTGGGTTACGAATACTTGGCCGTAAAGTGGTTATTGATGATGCTTATTCTTCCGCAGAAGCGAAAGTGTTGCTTAATCAAAAAAAATACGCCTGTATTTTGTTAGATGTTGTCATGGAAACGGATAATTCAGGTTTAGAGTTAGTTGAATATATTCGTAACCATTTGAATGATAATTTAGTGCGTATTATTTTGCGAACTGGACAACCCGGCTATGCACCGGAATCTGAAGTTATTGAAAAATACGATATTAATGACTACAAAGCAAAGTCGGAATTGACGGCAATGCGCTTAAGCACCTCCTTAATCGCTTCCCTACGCACCTATGAGCAGATTCAGACTATTGATAATACCCGTCAAGGCCTTGAAGTTATTCTGGAAGCGGCCTCTAATTTATTACAGAAAAAAGCGGTGCATCAGTTTGGAAAAGGCGCTTTGATCCAAATCTGTAGCTTACTCAAAATCAAAAATGAAAGTTTATTAGTGGTTTCTAACCCAAATGCCAATCAGGATGATAGTTTAATTCTGGCGGCCACAGGGCAATTTGAAGATTTAAGTGGTCAGTCTTTGGAAAGACTAGGGGATAAAGATTTAATGGGATCGATACAACGGACACTGGAAAATAAAGTCAATCTGTATAGTGACCAGCATTCGATTTTGTTTATCTCTTCCCCACATGGCGTTGAGTTGATTATCTATTTGTGTACGGTTGCCCCTTTAGAAGAATTAGATAAGCGCCTGCTAGAAATTTTTACCATTAATATAGCGATTGGCTATGATAATGCGTCCATGTTTGAAAAAGTTGAAACCTTGGCTTTTGTCGATGCTTTAACTGAACTGCCGAATAAAACTTCTTTCGAGCAACAAATTTCGAACTATATGCAAGAACATCAGCAAATTGCGGTGTTGTTATTGGATGTAGATAATTTTCAGGCGATTAATGATGGCTTAGGGCATACCATAGGCGATCAGGTGCTTAAATTATGTGCTACCCAAATTAAAAATATTATTCCTAAACGTGCTTATTTAGCGCGAATCTCTTCAGATATTTTTGGCTTAATCCTCCCCTATACGCAAATCGCAGAAGTTGAAAAATTATTATTTCAATTAAAAATCTACTGGTTGAATGCTTTGTTAATTCAACATTATCAAATCTCAATTACTATGTGTGTGGGGGTTGCACTTTGTCCGGTACATGATTCTGCACCCATTCCCTTAATGCAAAAAGCGGGTATCGCGCTGAAACAAGCTAAAACCCATTGTCGTGGTTCCTGTAAGTTTTTTGATCAAACCATGGAAGATAGCTTGATCAAACGCTTAAATATCATTAGTGATCTCCACCATTGCATTGAAAAACAGCAATTACGACTTTATTATCAGCCTAAAATGGATTTAGTACATCATGGAATCAGAGGCGTGGAAGCCTTGATTCGTTGGCAAAACGAAGAGATTTTAGTGCCGCCTGATGCTTTTATCCCTGCAGCGGAAAGTTCAGGTCATATCATTGAAATTGGTGAATGGGTGCTCAAGGAAGCGTGTCGGCAACATTGCCGCTGGCGTGATCAGTTAAATTTGACATTACACATGGCGGTCAACGTTTCTGTCAGGCAATTGCAAGACCCGGGATTTTTAAATCGTCTGGAACATACCATTAACGAAACTGGAATTGATCCTAAATACCTCGAACTCGAAGTCACTGAAAGCATGATGAGTAATGATTTGGAGATTAATAATACGTTAATTAAAGTACGTGAAAAGGGTGTTACTGTTTCAATTGACGATTTTGGTACGGGATATTCCTGCTTAAGTACTTTGCAAAACTTGCCTGTGGATTGCTTAAAAGTCGATAAGAGCTTTACTCAAAATATGTTCGTTCATCCAGATTACATTACTATCATTAAGTTAATCATTAATCTCGCTCATCAACTTAGGCTGAGAGTGGTTGCCGAAGGCCTAGAGTCAGCTGAGCAAGAAAAAATATTATTAGAAATGGGCTGTGATTTGGTGCAAGGATACCGCTACTCTAAACCAGTCGTCCCAGCACAATTGGAACGATTGATTGCAGAGAATGATTGGTATCACCTAGAGTTACCTGTATGAGAACTATGATGAAATTTTTTAGCAAACATATCGCTTTTCTTGGGCTCTTAGTGTGGAGCAGTTTTTTTTGGGATCAGGCTAATGCTGAGCCACAAATTACTCAAATTACGACCATCGCTCCGCAATCATCTACAGACGCGAGTCACTTTTATTTTACGGATTTATTAAAGTTGGTGCTTAAAGATACCGAGACGGAATTTGGGCCTTTCGAATTGCACGATTTTAAAGAACCGATGTCACCTGCACGGGCGCTAGAACAGCTGGAAAGTGGTAAAGCCATTCAAGTTTATTGGACCGGAACCAATATAGAGCGAGAATCAAAACTGCTTGCAGTCAAAATTCCATTAGCCAAAGGTTTGTTGGGTTACCGTGTGCCCGTGATTCGACGCGATGATTTAGAACGCTGGAAACAAATTGATACCTTAGCAGAACTGCAACAAATGCGGGCCTGTCAAGTCTCAAATTGGCCAGATTCAGATATTTTAGAAGCGGCTAAGATTCCGGTAGAGCGAGTTTCAGTGTTTAAACGTATTTACTCTATGCTTGCGGGTAAACGTTGTGATTTTTCGCCGCGAGGAATTAACGAAGTGTTTGCCGAGGTCAATTCTATTCAGGCTGAGTTTCCTGATTTAATCGCATTTCCTGACCTCATCATTTATTATCCATTTCCGCTCTATTTCTTTGTCGCTCCAAATCATCCTGAGATCGCTAAACGTTTGGAAAAAGGTTTGACGCATTTAATCAATACTGGCGAATTTGAAAAATTCTTGGTGAATCATCCCGTCACTGCACAAGTTTTTCCATTAACAAAATGGAAAAATTCGCGATTGATTTTAATCAACAATCCACTTCTACCCAAAACTGCGGAACCTACTAATCAAAAGCTGTGGGTGATTCCGGATCAATTTAGCCGATTACAAAGTTCCCAGTAATGTCTAGGTTAAGCAATTTTTCCGCGCAAAAATAGCAAACTACATGACATAAAAATTTTTAACGCTTTACCCTCGGGCAATCACTAACACCAAAATGCCAACCAGTAAACCCGCGCTGGAAAAGATCAGTTTTAGCCGTCGATTACTGTCCGATGTGAAAACAGAAACTAAACCTAAGCCACTTACGATAATCAACGGATACGCCAAAATAACCAGCGTTGCCCAGCTACTGTCTGCAGGGTTATTAGTGCCTAAGGAATAATAGCCAAAGCAAGCGATGGTCGGAACGGTTAAAGCCACAACCGCCCGTAAAATTGCGGCTAACCCAGGAGAAATGCTGTTGTGTAAGGGGTGTGGTTTTTTCATCGCCAAAAAACAACATTCTAATTCAATGAATCCATGTTACGCAGCACAGCTAAGATTGTTTAAATAGCTGTTTTTACGTGCCAAATACTCTTCTACAAACGCCTGCATAGGGGCGGCTTCGTAATCGCTGGGAACACTGATTGCGAGTTTTTTGAAGCCACTACCTACAATTTCTGCCCCAGTTTTGATTTGAAAATGTAAAAATGCGGTTGCCCGTTTGCCGTTGACTTCAATTTTGGGTTGCAACATCTCAACCGAGGCTTGTTCAAAATTAAAGTGTTCAAAAGATAAGGTCATACTTTCATAAATGACCAACGGGCGATTAATGTTAAACATTACATTTTCCTGCGCCAGTAACGGCACTAATACATAGGGAAAATTTTGCCCGGAAAAAGCTACATAATCACGTATAAAGCTTTCAATGAGTGGGTAATTGCGCGTGATTGCACCCGAACGTTCGATTTGTAGATACGTTTTATCCTGATGATCATTGATATCAATTTGCTCGGCAGTACTGTCTGGAAATATCAACGACACCCCATGACCGACCATACCCGAAAAGATAAAGTGCATATTTTGACTTAAGCCATATTTTTCTAACGCCAAAGAGAACAATAAATCCCCCGGTACGCAAAAACGCTTAGCGTCAGTATCGTGTAAAGGATTGAAATCATGCGCAATTTCTTTGGCAAACGTGCTTGCTTGCTGTGCACTGATATTGACGATATTGTCTTGTATGCTGTAAAAATCTTTTAAAAACATATCATTATTGTTTTGATTAAGGTAATAGTCAATTTTACCATAGCGCTAAATGTGTTTCACAGAATACGTATTTATTTTAGGGTAAATTAATTTTTTAAGTATTAAAAATAAGCACCTAAAAATTAACTAACCTAAATTGGTCGCTGGCTAGCGTCGCATTTGTAGCTAAATTGCATCGGATATTGATAAGCTCCAACGATTGCCTAATATTGCACTGTGGCGACTAAGCCAGTTAATAAAAATGAATTGTGCTTTTGGCTGGCTAATACTTCCTGCGTAGCAAAGCATGCACACCCTAAGAAAACTAAAAGTCTATCTGGCAAAGAATTCCTGCCAAGCTGAGCTTATCTGCTAAAATTCTCGCTTTCTTTTGACCCTGAGTACTGCTGGCGAGGACATGAAGGCATTATCGATTAAAAATCTCAGAAAGACCTACACCAACGGCTTCACCGCCTTGCACGGCATTAATCTCGATGTGGCTGAAGGGGATTTTTTTGCACTTTTAGGGCCGAATGGTGCGGGTAAATCCACGGCAATCGGTATCATTAGTTCACTAGTGACGCCCAGCAGTGGTTCGGTAGAGGTTTTTGGCTACGATTTGCTGCAACAGCGGGAACAAGCGAAAAGTTGTATCGGTTTGGTGCCACAGGACAGTAATTTTAATCAGTTCGAAACCGTCTAGAACATCGTGCTGACCCAGGCTGGCTATTACGGTATACCGCGTAAAATTGCGGTCGCACGCACCGAGGTGTGTCTAAAGCAAATGCACTTGTGGGAAAAGCGTCATAGTGTTTCTCGGCGCTTATCTGGGGGGATGAAGCGCCGCTTAATGATTGCGCGCGCCTTGGTCAACTCTCCAAAATTGCTGATATTAGATGAACCAACGGCTGGGGTGGATATCGAAATTCGCCGTTCGATGTGGGAGTTGCTGCGTGAAGTCAATCAACAAGGTACGACTATTATTCTGACTACGCATTATTTAGAAGAAGCTGAAAGCTTGTGTCGCAATATCGCCATTATCAATCACGGCAATATCATAGAAAACTCCAGTATGAGCGATTTGTTGCGCCGTCTGCATATTAATCATTTTATTTTGGATTTAGCTCAGCCTATTACTGCGCCTCCAGAACTGCAGGGTTGTGCGTGCACCTTGCTTGATGCGCACACTTTGGATGTCGGCGTGCCTAAAACCTTAGCCCTAAATCAATTATTTGCACAATTAACCGCGCAGGGAATTGGGGTTATTAGTTTAAAAAATAAATCGAATCGATTGGAGCAGTTGTTTATGGATTTAGTTGGGAATGATGACGAGCAGGAGTTTAGTGCATGAAATATTCCGTGGCACTGATGACTATTTTCGTCAAAGAAATACGCCGCTTTATGCGCATTTGGCCGCAAACATTGTTACCCCCCGCGGTGACTACAGCCTTATATTTTTTGATCTTTGGGAAATTAATTGGCGAACGCGTCGGCACGGTTAATGGTGCGAGCTATATGGACTATATTGTTCCGGGCGTTATTTTAATGTCGGTGATTAGTCATTCGTATTCTAATGTGGTGTCTTCTTTTTATTCCACAAAGTTTCAGCATCATATTGAAGAATTGTTAGTCGCACCTATCGCAAATTGGGTTATTTTGGCGGGCTATGTCGGTGGGGGGGCCGTACGTGGGATTGTCGTGGGCAGCGTGGTTGCTGGGATTGCGATGTTATTTTCTTATATTGTTCCGCAACACTGGGGGATTTTGTTGCTCATCTTGCTGCTGACCGCGATTTTATTTGCGTTAGCTGGCTTTATCAATGGCGTTTTTGCTGATAGTTTTGATGATATTTCGATTATCCCTAATTTTATTTTAACGCCACTGAGTTACTTAGGCGGGGTATTTTATTCGGTCCCGATGTTACCCGAAATCTGGCAGAAGATTTCGCTCGCCAATCCTATTTTGTATATGATTAATGCTTTTCGCTACGGCATGATCGGGGTCACTGATGTCGATATTGGTCTGGCGTTTCTGATGACCTGTGGCTTTATTAGTGTCTTGACGGGCTTAAGTTTGTATCTGTTACACAAAGGGATTGGCATTAAAAATTAGCGATTACTGTTTGGTATACCCTTGGAGTGATGCCGGAAAATAAAAGTAGCTGCATTAAAACCACTTCATGCAGCTACGGTGATTGCAACCCTAGAGAGTTGGGTAGTCGGTATAGCCTTTCGCACCCAGAGAATAAAATGTGCTGGGATGTGGTTGATTTAAGCTTGCGCCAGCTTTGATACGTGCTGGAAAATCTGGGTTAGCCAAAAATCCCATACCAAAGGCGATGGCATCGACCTTGCCCTCGGCAATCGCAGCCTCAGCCTCTTCAGCGCTGTAGCCCATATTAGCAATCAATTTACCTTGATACAGAGCTCGAACGGGGCTTAAAACATCACCCTGTTGCTGTTGAAAAAAATCACCGCGCATCACATGCAAATACGCTAAATCAAACGCATTCAAACGTTCGGCTAACCAGGTCACCAAGCCGATAGGATCACTATCCAGCATGCTGTTATAACTGTTGAGCGGTGAAATTCTTAGGCCCACACGTTCGCTGCCCCAAACTTCAATTACTGCACTAAGCACTTCAATTAATAAGCGCGCACGATTTTCAATTGCACCCCCATAATTATCGCTACGTTTATTCGCGCCATCGCGTAAAAATTCATCCAATAAATAGCCGTTAGCACCGTGCACCTCTACGCCATCAAAGCCAGCGAGTTTGGCGTTTTTGGCGGCTTGTTGAAAGCCTGCGACAATGGCGGGGAGTTCAGCAGCATCTAAAGCACGCGGCGTCACATAAGGTTGTTTGCCTTTTGGTGTATGTACTTCATCGCCAGTGATTGCAATTGCGCTGGGGGCGACTGGGGTGGCTCCGTCATTTAACAAGGGATGACAAGCGCGACCACCGTGCCAAATTTGTAACACAATTTGCCCACCGGCGGCATGCACTGCTTGGGTGACTTTTTGCCAGCCAGCAATTTGAGCATCGGAATAAATCCCGGGTTCGCGCCAAAATGCCGAATTTCCAGGCAGTACCATGGTGGCTTCTGCAATGATTAGCCCCGCGCTAGCGCGTTGTGCGTAGTACTCTGCCATTAAGTCCCCCGGGACATGATCGTCCTCAGCACGACAGCGTGTTAACGGGGCCATTAAAATCCGGTTGGGTAGCGTGAGGGCACCCAATTGAATAGGCTTGAAGAGATTTTGCATAATGTTTTTACCTAGAGATATCAGTTGAAGAATTACATAAAATTAACGCGTAAAAGCGCACAGGGTGATTTTTTGCTAGTTTCCACTCTGACTAACCACGAACCGCAACAGTATTGTGTGCATCATAACTTAATCAAGCCGTCAGTTTGTTGGGTGAACATAATTTAAGACTAGGGCTTAGATTTCAAAGTTTCTGAAAATGCTTAACAGCAAACCTGAGGCAACACACCACTGTCTTATCGTAACACAGGGATAATGCCTGTATTAGGCCACGAGCACAGATTGGCGACAAATATTTCATCATTTCGCCGCATAAAGCTGCTACGCTTATAGCAGCAAATTAATTTTTCATGGAATGTACGCAATGGGTCCTCATTATTTAAGTCGATTTTTTACACCAAAATCCGTTGCTATTGTGGGAGCTTCTGAACGCCCCGATAGTGTAGGTTATCGTTTATTGTTGAATATGCAAGAAGCCGAATTTAAAGGTGGTCTGTATCCGGTTAACAATAAGCGCGAGCAGATTTTAGGCTTAAAGGCCTACCCCGATTTGAATGCCATCCCGGAAGATATTGAGTTAGTGGTTATTGCTACCCCTGCACCCTCGGTGCCGGGGGTGATGCGTCAGTGCGGCGAAAAGGGGGTAGGCTCGGTAATCATTATTACTGCAGGCTTTGGTGAATTAGGCGCCGAAGGTAAACGCTTACAACAAGAAGTCTTAGATATCGCGCATCGTTATAGCATTCGTACCATTGGGCCAAATTGTTTGGGGGTGATCTGTCCCAGTGGGAACTTAAATGCGACCTTCGGCGATGGCGTGGTGAAATCCGGGAATTTAGCGCTGTTATCGCAATCTGGGGCGGTTTGTACTGCGATTTTAGATTGGGCAAAATCGCAAGATATAGGCTTTTCTTCTGTGGTGTCCATGGGCGGTGCGGCGGATATTGATTTTGGCGAAGTGTTGGATTATCTCGCGACCGATGCCAAAACCACTGGCATTTTAATGTACGTCGAAGGGATCCGTGATGCACGCCGCTTTTTAAGTGGCCTGAAAGCAGCAGCACGCTTAAAACCCGTGATTCTGATTAAATCTGGTCGCCACGAGGCGGGCTGCAAAGCGGCAATGTCACATACCGGGGCCATGGTGGGTGGCGATAATGTGTTTGATGCGGCGATTGAACGCGCAGGGGTGGTGCGGGCTTACAGTATTGCGGAATTGTTCTCGGCCGCGCGGATCTTGGCGAACAATTACGCCGTGCAACAAGATCGTTTAGTGATTATCACCAATGCCGGAGGTCCAGGGGTGATGAGTACAGACCGTGCCGAAGATGTCGGAGTGCGCATGGCGGAGTTAAGTCCTGAAAGTATCGAGGCGTTAAATGCCGTCTTACCGCCGCATTGGTCACATGCCAACCCGGTGGATATTTTGGGGGACGCCACCTCCGAACGCTACCAAAACGCCATGGAAATTTGTCTAAAAGATCCCAATATCGATGGCGTACTCGCTATTTTAACCCCGCAAGCCATGACCAATCCCACGCAAGTTGCCGAATGTATTATCGCAGGTGCAAAAACCAGTAAAAAACCCGTGTTAGCTTCTTGGACGGGTGGCGCACGCGTGCAAGAAGGGCGGGATTTATTTGCCAATAGCAATGTTGCGCACTTTAGCACCCCAGAAGTGGCGGTGGATGCGTTTTCATTTTTAGCTAAATATTCACGCAATCAAATTTTACTGCAACAAATTCCGACGGCAATCAATGCAGAAGCTATTCCGGATGTCGAGGGTGCGAGACTGATTATTGAACGGGTGCTAGCCGAAGGACGGCAAGTGCTCACCGCGCAAGAAGCAAAAGCGATCTTACGGGCGTTTCATATTCCGGTTACGCAGACTATTAAAGTTGGCAGTGCAAAAGATGCCATGATCGCTGCCGAAACCTTAGGCTTTCCGGTGGTGTTAAAAATCAATATGCCCGAGTTTAGCCATAAATCGGATATTGGCGGTGTCAGACTTAATATTACTAGTGTTCAAGATATTGGCAGTCATTTCTTGGACATGGAACAGGCCATTTTGCAAAAATATCCTGAAGTCGGCGAAGTCTGCATGACGGTAGAGCCTATGTACCGCTCCAGTAGCGGGCGTGAACTTATGATTGGCGTGGTGCGCGACCCAGTCTTTGGACCAGCAATCAGCGTCGGTCTGGGCGGAACCATGGTTGAAATTCTCAAAGATAACGCCGTCGCCTTGCCGCCTTTGAATGCCTATATGGTCGAACAAATGCTCGCCAAAACCAAGGCCGCCAAATACCTAAAAGCTTTTAGACAATTACCACCCGCCAATAAACAGGCTTTGGTGAATGCCTTATTAAACGTCTCCAGCATGGTCAGTGCGTTACCCGAAATTTTGGAATTGGATATTAATCCACTGATTGTCGATAAAGATGGTGTGATGGCAGTGGATGCTAGAATCAAAGCTGAAGTGTCGCATCAACTAACACCTTACTCGCATATGGCGATACATCCCTATCCCAGTGAATTGCAACAACAGTGTCAATTAGCGAACGGCAAAAAAGTAATCATTCGCCCGATTAGACCCGAAGACGCTGTGATGGAAAAAGATTTTGTGCGGCGCCTGTCCGAACAAACCAAATATTTTCGATTTATGCAGGCTTTACAAGAACTGACCCCGGAAATGGTGGTGCGTTTTACCCAAATTGACTATGACCGGGAAATGGCCTTTGTCGCAGTTACTGACGAAGCAGATTCCCCACGCGAATTAGGGGTGGGGCGTTATCTCATGAATCCTGATGGGCAATCGGTCGAATTCGCGTTAGTGGTTGCCGATGATAGCCAGCGCCAAGGCATAGGGTCTCGTATTATGAA
>SXGT01763600.1_pt1 | contig 23290 bp, 23 predicted proteins | sample 3176221 | NCBI WGS metagenome assembly SXGT01 (sample SAMN11356862, study PRJNA531348) | freshwater metagenome | isolation source: freshwater sample F1-120 | place: China: Fuxian Lake, Yuxi | collected 2017-12-25
GCTTGGTGATGGCGTTCAAAAACCTCAAGCCTTGCCCTTCCTGAAGTCGCTGAACCACCGAAATTCACCAGAAATCAGATGCTCGCCATGGCCATTCAACTCTCAACTGTTTTCTCCAATGACTTTGTCACAGCCGTGCACAACACGCTCGGAGTCTCCACCAGAAGGTTGCGCTGGTCGGCGGGATAGGTTCAGAATCCCTCCCACGCCATGAAAACTTTAGATCTATCCAAACGGGTTCTTTCTTTCTCAACACATTTCGCGTTTGCCGTTGCTGCGTCACTGGCCGCGCTTGCGCCCTGCGAGTCGAGGGCGGTGGACAATGAGCCGCCGCCCGGTTTCGTGTCGCTGTTCAACGGAAAGAATTTTTCCAGTTGGAAAGTTCCCGAGGGCGACAATGGCCATTGGAAGGTGATCGACGGGGTCATCGATTACGACGCGCAGAGCGAATCTCAGGCGGATAAGAATCTTTGGAGTGAGCGCGATTACACCGATTTCGTGCTGCATATCGATTGGCGCATCAAGGAGACGCCGTACGTGAATCCGAACGTTCCTTACATCCTGCCGGATGGCACGCATGCCAAAGATGTGAAGGGCAAGGAAATGAAATTCGCGCTCCCGGACTCGGACTCGGGGGTCTTCATCCGCGGTTCCGGCAAACATCAGCTCAACATTTTCTGCTGGCCCATCGGTTCCGGCGAGATGTACGGCGTGCGCATGGACCGCCAAGCGTCGCCCGAGGTGCGCGCTGCGGCCACGCCGCGCACTCAAGCCGACAAGCCGGTGGGTGAATGGAATCGTTTCGAGATCACGGTTCGCGGAAAGACAGTCACCGTCGTATTGAACGGCAAGACCGTGATCGCTGGGGCACAACTCGCGGACTTGCCAGCCAGCGGGCGCATCGCGTTGCAGCATCACGGCGCCCAGCGCGACGGGAAATGGACCAGCGCGCCATCGCTCGTTCAGTTCAAAAACATTTTCATCAAGGAGCTGAATCAGTAGGGCGGCTCGAATGAGTCCAAGCCTGAAGTGGTTGGTCGCAGCTCTATGGGGCGGGGCGCTCGCGCGCTTCAATTCCAACGCTCCGGCGGCTGTCGTAATTCTACACGCCGCGAGTTTTTGAAATCATCGGCGGCTGTATCCGCCGTGCCTCGTGACTTGCCGTCGCGAGGGAAAGCTCCATAATTTTCGCCATGCCAAAGACGCTGTTAACGTTCGTGGACGACATCTACGAGGATTTGGAATTGTGGTATCCATTGCTGCGCCTGCAAGAGGCGGGCTACGTCATGCGTCTGGCGGCGCCGGAAATCCGCAGCTATGCCGGCAAGCACGGTTATCCGGCCATGAGCGACCTGCTGCTGATGGACGCGCGGAGTCAGGATTTCTGCGGCCTGCTCGTTCCGGGCGGTTTCATGCCAGACAAGCTGCGCCGGGACGCGAAAGTGCTTTCGCTCACGCGCGAGTTTTTTGAACAGGGCAAACTCGTTGCCTTCATCTGCCACGGCGGCTGGATCCCGATCTCTGCGAAGATACTCAAAGGCAAACGCGTCACCGGCTCGCTCGGCATCAAGGACGACCTGGAAAACGCCGGCGCGATCTGGGTGAACGAGCCGGTGGTCGTGGATGGAAATCTGGTTTCCAGCCGCACCCCGCGCGACCTTGCGCCATTCGCCAAAGCGATGGTGGAATTTCTGCAAACGGACACAAGGTGAACCTGGAAACCGCAGGTGAATGTGGAAAAATTACTGAGAGAAACGTGCGAGATGCTCCGAATTGAGGAGAGCGCCGTGGGCAGAAATTCTCAGCAGGCGGGTATCTGGAAGGTCATCCGACGCATCGCATCGAGCGGCTGCGTACTTCAGTGCAAGGGGAGCGAGAGAACCCCTGCTGGGAGCCGACAGAATCGGGAGCTTGGCAGACCGCATTAATGACCGGTCGGTTTTTCAGCGTGAGCGAACCTGCTGGACGAATTCACGGGGCGTCATTCCTGCCAGCCTTTTGAAATGCATTGCAAAGTGGCTTTGATCACAAAATCCAACTTCCAGCGCCACTTCCGCCATTGGAAGTTTGCCCCGCATCAAGTATTTCTTCGCGCGCTCCACCCGCTGTTTGAGCACGAACTGATGAGGGGAGAGGCCCAGACTTTTCTTGAATTGACGCGCAAAATGAAACGGACTTATCCGCACAGCCCCGGCCATTTCGTTCAACGATAAGTCCTCAGCAAGCCTCGCTTCGATCAACTCCAAAGTCTGACGCGCTATTTTTGGAGAAAGTCCGCCGCCAGATGACACTGCCGAGGATGCAGCCTGTTTGTTCCCGGCATAACGCACAACGAGGTGGACCGCGAGACTTGTGGCCAGCGATTCACTGTACAAGCGCCCCGTAATTCCGCCCAGCTCTGATTCCCTGTTCAGCGCTTTGCAGGCGCCACTGATAAACGCATCCTCGATTCCATACTCTTCCCTTAGTTGCAAATCGGCTCCGCCCAGGATTTCCCCGCAGGCAACTGCGAAAAAGGTCGGGTCAAATGCGACACATACGACCTCCACCTGACCCGATGCCCTGTTCCTTGTTTCCGCGCCAGATGGGACCATGCAAACATGCCCGGCCCGGCTCGGAGCGGGAGCATACCCGTTTCCCGTCCAGCGCTCGAGGGTCAGCGCATTGTTGAGCGTTACTCCCACAACATGCTTCATCCAGATGAGCTCCCGGGATTCGATGCTCGGAACATCATGATGCTCCACCATGAAGCCGCGCCAATCGAGCTGGTGGCTGGACGTTCTGGGTGCCTGGCCATCGCCCAGGCATCCGAATTGCCCGAGATTCCGGTCAAACATTACGTGTCTTTTACTTGGCATCATAATCAACTAAAGCAGAATTCTCGGCGCTACATATTCCTTTCGCGAGGCCCCTTCCTGCTCACAGGCGGTGGATTGATCGCAATTGTTGACGACCGCCTTCCGGATGCACCGGTTACACGCACTTCGCTCAATTTTCCTCGCGCAACAGATGCGCAATCCCGCCGGCCTGGCGCGCAAAGCTTGCGCACCTTCAAGCGGGAATTCCTGCAATACATGGCGCAAACCGGCTGGCACGCCGCGTGCAAGCGACTAATGGCAGCACCGTCATCGTTCGTCTGGCGGGCCGTCTGAGGAAAACAATAAACAACATTCAATCATTCAACTAAACATATGAACGTCATCTATCGAAATCTTGCCGTGATGAGCGCGGCGACACTGCTTGTTGTGGGGACAGGCAATCTCAATGCTCAGGATCAACAGGCTCAGCCACGCCAGCGCCAGGGCGGGGGGCAAGGTGGCGGAGGCAACTTCGATCCCGAACAAATGCGCGTCCGAATGATGGAACGCTATCGCGAACAACTTGATGTCAAGGAGGACGATGAGTGGAAGGCGCTCGCGGCGCAGATCGAGAAAGTAGCGGCCGCTCGCCGCCAAGTCGGCACAAGTGGCGGCGGAATGGCTTTTGGTCGCGGCGGTGGCGGACCGGGTGGAGGTGGCGGTGGCCAGGGAGGTGGCGGTCGTCGCGGATTCGGCGGCGCGGATCCATTGCCAGAGGCCGAGGCTTTGCAAAAAGCCATCGATGCCAAAGCCTCCAAGGACGAAATAGTGGCAAAACTCGCGAGACTCCGCGAAGCCCGCAAAGAAAAGGAACTCGCCTTGGAGAAAGCCCAGGATGAGTTGCGGAAGTCTCTGACATCAAAACAAGAGGCTGTGGCGGTGCTGCTGGGGCTGTTGAAGTAACAGGGGACGAATCACGCGCCTCCACTCCAGTCATGAGCCAGACAGCAAACAACGATTCGCTCAAGCCACTGCTCGATCGCATGGTTTCCTCGCGGCAATTGTCCGCGCTGGATGCCGAGGCGCTTGAACGGACATCTCGCGGTGGAAGCACTCCCGCCCCGGCGAGTGAAGAGGACGTCTTGCGCTGGCTTGCGACGGAATACGATCTTGAGTTCAGCTTGCTGGAGGACGTCGAGCCGGACAAGCAGGTGTTATCCCTGTTTCCGGCCCGTCTCCTTCTCAAAGACGAATTGCTCCCGCTGCGCCGCGTCAGTGGACACGTCGAGATCGCCACCAGCCGGCTGTTCGACACCCAGGGGTTGGATACGCTGAAAGCCATGACCGGGCTGCGACTCAAGCCCGTCATCGCTCCCGGCGAAGTCATCCAGCGCGAGATGAAGAAGCGCCTCGGAGTAGGCGCCGACACGATCGATACTCTCGCCGAGGAAAGCGGGCTTCAGGTCGTGGATGAAAACGCGCTCGAAGACACCGATCTCGACAACGCCGCGGAGGACGCCTCGATCATCCGTTTCGTCAACCAGTTCCTCCGGGATGCCATCCAACTGCGCGCCTCGGATATTCATCTGGAACCATTCGAGGATGAATTGCGCATCCGTTATCGCATCGACGGAGTGTTGCAGGAAGTTCCCGTGCCGGCGCAGATCAAACGCTTCCAGCCGGCCATCGTGTCGCGCGTCAAGATTCTCAGCCATTTGAACATCGCGGAAAAGCGGCTGCCGCAGGACGGGCGGATCAAGATCCGACTCGATGACAATGAAGTGGACATCCGTGTTTCCGTCATTCCGATGCTGCACGGCGAGGCTGTCGTCATGCGATTGCTGCGTCAAAACTCCACCCTGCGAGGCATGGCGGATCTGGGGATGGATACACGCGAGGTGCAGTGCTTCGAGCATGTTCTCGAACTTCCTCACGGAATCGTCCTCGTTACCGGTCCGACGGGCAGCGGCAAGACATCCACGCTCTATACTGCGCTCGCCACGATCAACGACACCGAGCGCAAGATCATCACCATCGAGGATCCCGTCGAGTATCAGCTCAGGGGCATCAACCAGATTCAGGTGGCTGAAAAGGCGGGACTGACCTTCGCGCGTGGCCTGCGCTCGATTCTACGCCATGACCCCGACGTCGTGCTGATCGGTGAAATTCGGGATGCGGAAACCGCTCAGATCGCGGTGCAGGCATCTCTTACCGGCCATCTCGTGTTTTCAACACTTCACACCAACGATGCTCCCGGCGCCTGCACACGACTGGTGGACATGGGTGTTGAGCCTTACCTGGTGGCCTCCTCACTTGAAGCGGTGCTGGCCCAGCGGCTCGTCCGCGTTCTTTGCAAGCATTGCAAGCAAGTCGATGACTCGCCGACAGCGCAGACCTTCAAGATCAAACTGGGGATTTCCCCGAATGCTCCGATCTACAGGTCTGTCGGGTGTCGTGAATGCCGGAACACCGGCTTCCATGGACGTCAGGCCATCTTCGAGTGGATGGACAGCGACAACGAGATTCGCCAGCTCATCCTTCGCCGCGCATCGAGTGATGAAATCCGGGTCGCCGCCCGCAAGGCTGGAATGAAGACCCTCGCCGACGACGGATGGCGGCTTGTGCGTCAGGGCATCACCACCGTCGAGGAAGTCCTTAGCGTCACGACGGCGAAGGAAGTTTCACGAACAACGATGGATGAAAAATCCGGAATCGAGGCGACGGCGGCCGGCCTGGCCGTCTCGCGGGACTGACCAACATCGGTTTTACCTGTTTCATTGATCCATGCCCGTTTTCACCTACAAGGCGATTCAGAGCAATGGTTCCGTGGCCGAGGGCCAGTTGGACGCCAATGGGCGCGCTGATGCCTTCAAGCAGATGGAAAGCCTTGGCCTGCGTCCGATCAAGCTCGCCGAGCGCAACGGAGCAAACGTCAGTCCCAAAAGTTCGGCCCGAGCCACTCCAAAGGAACAGCCGAAGAAGGAAATCCCGCGCAAGGACACATCGAAGCAGTCAAAAGGAGTTGCTGGTTCGTCCGCACCGCCTCCTGCTCCAGCATTCAATGTCCAGCTCGGCGGCAACAAGATTTCCGCGCGGATGCTGGAGAATTTCACCCGTCTGCTTTCCAGCCTGCTGGCGGCGGGGGTGCCATTGAGCCGCGCGCTGGTGATCCTGCAAAGGGAAGCAGCAAATGAGACGGCCCGCGCCAAATGGAAAGAGATTCACGACTCGGTTGTGGACGGCACGTCGCTCGCGGATGCCATGGCCAGGTCGCCTGACACCTTTCCCCGTGTGTACGTGGCGATGGTCGAGGCTGGGGAGACAGGCGGGTTTCTCGATGTTGTCCTCGCACAGATCGCCGACTTTCAGGCCCGCGAGAAGGAGATGAAGTCGAAGGTGATGACCGCTCTGCTCTATCCGATCATCCTGCTCGTCCTCGCTCTTGGTGTGCTGATCTTTCTGCTCGTGTTTTTCATCCCGCGTTTCCAGGCGATCTTCTCCGGCTTTGGCGCGAAGCTGCCTTTGCTGACCCAGGTGATTGTGGGAGCGAGCGAACTCCTGCGCTCCTATGGTGTATTTCTGGCGCTTGGCATTGGAATCGCCGGCTACGCTTTGCGGAGCTGGCTGACTTCTGAGCAAGGGCGCCGCGTTTGGGAAGGTTTCATCCTTCGAGCACCCATTGTTGGATCGCTCGTGGCGCAATTTGCCATGGCGCGTTTCTGCCGGATGCTCGGAACTCTGCTTGGAGCAGGCGTGCCGCTGATCAACGGGTTGAATGTCGCACGGCGTTCCATAGGAAATCAAATTCTGGTGGACGCGGTTTCCAATTCGATCGACCGGGTGAAGGAAGGCAAGCAGCTCGGAACAAGTCTCGGAGAATGCCGCGCGCTCTTTTCGGGCTCGACCCTGGAAATGATCTCCGTCGGCGAGGAAAGTGGCAAACTCGACGTCGAGCTGGTCCGGATCGCCAATGTCACTGAAAACGATCTTGATCGGCAGCTCAAGTCGGCCGTGGCGCTGGCTGAACCGCTCATGCTCTTTTTCATCGCCGGTTTCATTGGGACGATTTTCATCGGCATGGTGATCCCGATTTTCTCGCTGCAAGACCACATCAAGTAACTTCAACCTATCAAACCGAAATGAACATTCGTTGTGCTCAAATCCGAATTCTGAATTCCGAAACCCGAACGAAGGCCCACTTCTCAAGCGCGCCAGGAAATGGTCTTTCAAGTTTCAGCCTTCAGCCTTCAGCCTTCAGCCTTTCCAGAAGAGGCTTCACCCTCATCGAACTTCTGCTGGTGCTCGTGATCCTCGGCATTCTCGCCGCGATCGTGGTGCCCAAGTTCTCGGGGCGCACGGAACAGGCGCGGCAAACCGCGGCCGTTTCTCAAATTGCCACGTTTGGCACGGCACTGGACGCCTTTGAAGTGGATACCGGGCATTATCCGAGAGGCAGAAACGGACTGCTCGAACTCGTGCAGCAGCCGCGCGACGCCCAGAACTGGAAGGGGCCCTACATGAAGAACGAGATTCCGAACGATCCCTGGGGTGCCCCCTACGTTTATGAATGCCCAGGCAAGAACAACCCCAGCTCCTACGATCTGATGTCCGCCGGACCAGACGGACGGGCGGGAACTGAAGATGATGTCACCAACTGGCAATCCAGGCGCTGATCGTCGAGCCGCCTTTACGCTCGTCGAACTGCTGCTCGTCATGGCGATGCTCGTGATCGTGATGGGAGTGAGCTTCCCCATGTTGAAAGGATTCTTTCGCGGGCGGAGCATCGACTCCGAAGCGCGCCGGTTGCTGTCGCTGACTCGATACGGCCAGAGCCGCGCTGTGTCCGAGGGAATGCCGGTGGTTTTATGGATTGATGCTCGAAACAAATCGTATGGCCTGCAAATCCAGACCGGCTATGTCGATCAGGATTCCAAGTCAGTGACCTACACGCTGGACAGCACCCTGGAGATTGAGGCGCAGTTGCCTTTGATCGCCAACGCCGTCCGGTCCAAACCGGTGATCCCTGGCCTCGGCGATGTGCCGATGATCCGATTCATGCCGGATGGATTCATTGGTGAATCGAGCCCTGATCGCATCGTCCTGCGGCAAGGCGAGGAAACAGCCATCTGGATCATTGGAAACAGCAATCGCCTCGAATATGCGATTCAACCACACAACCCCAGCATCGCGCGCCGCTGATCTCGGCTCTCCATCGAGATGAAACTAATTCATCCAAATTTGTTGTTTGAAGCACCCCTCTCGCGTCCTTCGGACACCCTCTCCCCATCGGATGGGGAGAGGGACGGGGTGAGGGGCAATCTTCGCATTTCAAATGTCGCTTCAAGCAGTCGCCGCTCCGCCTTCACACTGGTCGAGGTGCTGGCCGCGCTGGTTTTCATGGCCATTGTGATTCCGACCGCGGTTCATGGATTGCAGATCGCGAACCGGGCCGGGCAGCTTGGTTTGCGGAAAACCGCAGCGGCTCGAATCGCGGATCGAGTGATGAGCGAAATGATGGTCACGGGCCAGCTTCGCAGCGGGACCGGCAGCGGCGTGGTTCAGGAAGGCGCACAGCAATACCACTGGATGCTGCGCACTGACATGTGGCCGGTTGTGAACACCATGCGAGTGGTCACGGTGCAGGTTACCTTCCCCTTGCAGGGACGGGAGTACGACGTCCGCCTCAGTACTTTGATAGACTCCTCCCTTTGATGAACGTGGCAATTACAACCCGCAAATCAGCGCCAGCCTTCACCTTGCTGGAGGTGCTGATCGCCACCGTGGCCTTTGCCATCGTGCTGGCGGCGGTGAATGCCGTGTTCTACGGGGCACTGCGGCTGCGAAATAAATCCGCTAAATCGATCGATGATGCCCTGCCGCTCCAGCGGACGGTGGCGACGATCAAGCGCGATCTCGCCAATCTCGTCCTGCCAGGTGGCACCATGCAGGGCGCCTTGCAGACGACTTCCGTCACCAACGCCATCGCGGGACAGGTCAGTCCGCAATTTTTCACCTCGAATGGAATTGTGGATGAGACAACAGCGTGGGCCGACCTTCAGAAGGTTTCCTACGCATTGATACCGTCGGCGGATCGAACCGCGCGGGGACTGGAGTTCATCCGTGCCGTGAATCGAAACCTCCTGCCGCCTGAAATTGAAACTCCGCCGCTTCCTGAGTGGCTCATGAGCGGCGTTCAGGCGGTGGTGTTTTCCTATTACGATGGCCTGCAATGGCGGACCTACTGGGACTCGACCATTGCGGACACATCCACTGGCGAAACAAACGCGGTGCCGCAGGCAATCAAAGTTCAGATCCAGCTCGCGCCCGGTGAAAACGACACAGCTCTGACACTCTCGGCACCGGTGGAGATCGTGGTCCCGATCCTCGTGCAGACAGCCACGAGCCTGACGACAGGAGCGGCGCAATGAAAATTAGCGTCTTCAATCCACCCAGGGCAGCCACGACAACCCGAAGAGAGTCGGCTTCCGTCCTGATCATTGTTCTGTGGGTGTCATTCGGACTTGTCGCTCTCACACTCTATTTTGCGCATTCGATGTCGATGGACATGCGCGCCGCTGACAATGCCGTCGCCAGCCTGGAGGCGGAGAAAGCGATCGAAGGCGCCGCGCGTTACGTGAGCAACGTCCTCGCCACCGTCCAGATTCAAGGCGTGCTCCCCGAGACCAACACTTATTACAACGCGGCACTGACGGTGGGCGACGCGGCCTTCTGGTTGATCGGCCCCACGGATTCCCAGGACGCTCCGACCGTCAGCCACTTTGGCCTCGTGGACGAAGCGTCAAAGCTCAACATCAATACAGCCACGCTGGCAATGATGCAGACTCTGCCACTGATGACTCCAGAGTTCGCCGCGTCCATCATCGACTGGCGGGACACAAACGAAACCGTGACCGAGAACGGCGCGGAGTCCGAAATGTATCAACGATTGAATCCACCTTACCGCTGCAAGAACGCGGCCTTCGAGACCATCGAGGAACTTCGTCTCGTTTACGGCGCCGACCTTGGAATTCTCTTCGGCGAGGACGCCAATCTCAACAGCGTGCTTGATCTCAACGAAAATGACGGAGCCATTTCACCGCCGTTCGACAACCAGAACGGCCGCCTTGAACCCGGCATCTTGAGTCTTGTCACCGTCTATAGCCGTGACGCGACCACCATCTCGAACACGACTCAGCGACTGAATGTTGGAGCCACGAATTTTCAGCAGCGAGTCGCCACCATTCTCCAAGCGGCGGTGGGAGCTGATCGCGCCAATTCAGTCCTGCGCCGGATAGCTGGCGGGACAGGCGGTGGCGGCGGAGGTCGCGGAGGTGGCGCTGGAGTTCCTGTCGTTGTAAACTTTACAAGCGTTCTCGATTTCTATGTCCGCAGCGGTTTGAGCGTGACTGAGTTCGCGCTGATCGAAGACCAGCTCCGGAACCCGAACACGAATGGCCTCGTGAATGTGAACACGGCCAGCGAGTACGTTCTCTCGTGCATTCCAGGGATCGGCGTGGAGAAGGCGCAGTCGGTGGTCGCCAGCAGGCGCTCGCAAACCAGGCCGCTCACGTCTGTCGCGTGGCTCAGGGATGTCCTTGATCAGACTAGCCTCCTTCAGGCAGCACCGTATCTCACCGGCAAGAGCTATCAATTCACCGCCGATATTGCGGCTGTGGGACATTTTGGACGGGGCTATCGCCGGGTGAAGTTCATCTTTGACACCAGCGCTGGCACGCCACGGATCGTTTTCCGCCAGGATCTCACTCACATGGGCTGGGCGCTCGGTCGCGATGTGCGGCTCTCACAACAGATGCTGGCCAACAAACTCTAATAATGGACTTGAAGAAGAAACAACCCGCCAATTCGATCCTCGGACTGGCCTTCGATGGCAGCCGGATGGAAGCTGTGGTTTTAAGGCGCACCAACGGTTCCGTGCAGGTCGCCGCTTCCATCAACGTCACGCTCTCGCTCGATCCATTGACAAACGATGTCGAGCTGGTCGGACAGGAAATCAAAAACCATCTGGAAGCCGCAGAAATCCGTGAGCGCCGTTGTGTGGTCTGTCTTCCTTTGAGCTGGGCGCTCACGCTGCGAACAATGATTCCGGATCTGCCGGAGGAGGACATCGCCAACCTTCTTCAGATCGAAGCCGAGCGCGGGTTCCCTTACAGCCCGGACTCCCTGGTCATTTCATCATCGATCGCGAGGCTCGCCGGGAACGAATGGATCGCCATGCAAGTGGCGGCGCAACGTGATCACGTCCTGCGGTTGGAGGCGGTGCTCAAGGCCGCGCGGCTGACATCTGTCAGCTTTTCCCTGGGACTTCCCGCGCTACAGGGCATCGAATCGGACAAGGCAGACAGCGCGATGGCGCTCACCATTTCGGATCAATCGGTGGGAATTCAAGTGACCGCCGGCGGCGGGTTGGTGGCCCTGCGCGCTTTGGATAACGCAACCGAAGCCGAAGGCGCCGAGAACCGGGTGCTCACCGACATCATCGCCCGGGAACTGCGTATTACTCTGGGGCAGATTCCCGCCTCCGTTCGCGACGGCATTCGAACGCTCCGCGTGTTCGGTGCAGGGGAACTCGTTGAGGTCGCATGCCGGGATCTTCAGCCCCGACTTCAGCAAATGGGGCTCACCATCGCGCGTTGTGCGAAGCCTTCCGCTGATGCATTTGGATTGAAGTTTCCCCCAGAGGCAAACGCCACGCCCGCGTTGGCTCTCGCGGCACGATACCTTGCCGGAAGCCAGTCCCAGCCTGAATTGATGGCTCCGAAAATCAGCGCCTGGAGGCAATTCACCGACCGTTACTCATCACGGAAGCTCGCCTACGCGGGCACCGTCGCCGCGGTGCTGCTGTTGCTGGTGATCATCGCGTTTGGCATTCAACAGGTGCAGTTGGCCGGCCTTCGTTCTCAGTGGGCTGGCATGTCCGCCAAAGTTCTGGAGGTGGATGAGTTGCAGAAGCAGATCCGGCAGTACCGGCCATGGTTTGACGAATCCTTTCGCACCATGACCATTCTCAAACGCCTCTCGGAGGCGTTTCCCGAGGATGGCTCGGTGACGGCTAAGTTGATCGAGTTTCGTGATTCGGCTGGTGTGAGTTGCGCCGGGACGGCGCAAGACAACAAGGCATTGATGAAAGCCACCGACAAGCTGGGAACGATGAGGGAGATCACCGACCTCCAGGTTGACCAGCTTCGAGGCAGATCTCCGGTGCAGTTCACCTTTAAGTTCCATTGGGGCTCAAACAATCAACCATGAACCTGAATTTTCAAAACCGGCAGCAGTTGCTCACCATCCTCGCGCTCGTGGCGATTGGTCTGTGGGCTGGCGACAGCCTCCTCCTCTCACCTCTGCTCAAGAGCTGGGAGCAACGCAAGACCACCATCAAGGATCTGCGACAGAAGATCGACAAGGGAACCCAGCTTCTCTCCCGCGAACATTCCGTTCGCGACCACTGGCAGACGATGCGGACCAACATGCTGCCTTCCGAGGTTTCCGCCGCCGAGGGTCAGGTGCTCAAGGCTTTCGATCAGTGGTCACAAGACAGTCGCATCAGCATCACCTCGGTGAGGCCGCAGTGGAAGCGGACGGCTGAGGAATATGCGACGCTTGAATGCCGGGTGGATGCTTACGGCAGCATGTCCACCATCACGCGGTTTCTATACGAAGTGGAGCACGACTCGGTTGCGCTGAAGATTGATTCCATTGAATTGAGTGCTCGCGATAGCGACGGCTCCCAGCTTAATCTCGGCCTTCAGGTGAGCGGACTCCAGTTGAGCGCCAACACACGATGAAAACGGAAACCGACACCAGCCGATTCGCCGGTCTTTGGCGACAATCGATTGCCAGCTTCATGCTCATGGCGTTTTTGTGCTCGGCCCACGCGGCAGTCGAGAGCGGACAGGACGCCCCAGGCACCAACACAGTCGATGTCACATCCACGAATGCTCCCGCTATCAAAGCCCCGCCGCCCGGCGTCCCTGAAGCGCGGGATTACGCTTCCTTCAAACTGATCAATGATCGGAACATCTTTAATCCGAACCGGACGAAAAGGGCCAGCCGCGGAGACAGGGAGCGGTCCCGTCCCACGGTGACGGAGTACTTCTCCCTGGTTGGAACAATGAGCTCGGCCAAAGGCGATCGTGCGTTCTTCGATGGATCCAGTTCATCCTACAAGAAGGTTCTTAAACCCGGGGACAAGATTGGTGGCCACACGATCACCGCCATCGATCCACACGCGGTGCAACTGGAAAATGAGGGCAACACGGTGGAGCTTGCCGTGGGTGCTCAGATGAAACGTCAGGATGACGACCCCTGGAAGATCACGGCTTCCAGCCTGGTCCTTGCGAGCGAACCCAGGGCGGCGACTGAAACAAAGGCGGATTCTGGCAATGCGGATGACGATGTGTTGAAACGGCTCCAGAAAAAAAGAGAGGAAGAATTGAACCAATGAAAACCTTACGAACAACCAAACTGGCCGCGGCCTGCTGGCTCGCGATCATGGTGAGCTGGAATGCTCTGGCGGACGAGGACACCAAGCCCGCCGCCGCCGTGCCAACAGAGTCCAAGTCCGAAGCCGCCGCGCCCGCCACATCCAAGCCTGTAGCGCCGGACGAACCAAAGCGCGGCGCCACCGCCAAAGCTGCATTGCCCCCGTTGGGCGAGGATCAGTTGCGGCTGAATTTCCGAGGCGTGCCAGTGGACATGGTGCTGGATTACCTTAGCGAAGCGGCGGGGTTCATCATCATCAAGGAAACCGATGTCCGCGGCAAAGTGGATGTCTGGAGCAATCAGACCGTGACCAAGGATGAGGCGGTTGACTTGCTCAACACCATCCTGAACAAGAACGACTATGCCGCCATCCGTAATGGACGCACCTTGACCATCGTCGCCCGTGATGAAGCCAAGAAGCGTGACATTCCCGTGATTAAGGGCGGCGATGCCGATTCCATCCAGAAGACGGACGACATGGTGACGCAGGTCATTCCGGTCAAGCACGCCAACGTGGCATCTTTGATGAACAACCTCCGCCCATTGATCGGAACGTATGCGGAAATCACGGTCAACGAGAGCGCGAACAGCCTGGTTGTCACCGCCACTCAGAGAGACATCAAAAGAATGATAACGGTCATCAACGCGCTGGATGAGTCGATCGCCGACAACTCAGACATCAAGGTGGTCCCGTTGAAGTATGCCGACTCCAAGGAAATTGCGACCATCATCAAGGAACTGTTTGCCGCGAATCAGCAGAACACTGGCAATCGTGGAACTGGCGGTGGAGGCTTTCAGGGCGGCGGCTTTCAAGGTGGCAATTTGCCGGCGGCTTTGTTGCGCAACGCATTTCAAGGAGGCGGGTTTGGAGGGGGTGGTGCTGGCGGCGGTGGCGGTCGTGATGGGCAACAACCATGAGCTGGAAGCCTTTTATGAAATCACACACGATATTTTCCCGGACTAGCCTTATGAAAACCCGCACAACTCAACAACAAGCCGTCTGCTCAACGATATCGGGCTGTCTGCTCATCTGCTGCGCATTGTCACTCGCCGTGACCAGTGCTTATGGCCAGGGCCGGGGCGGAACCGGAGGCACGGGGGGCGGCACTGGCGGTGGCCGTGGAAGCAACAACCCCGTCAACACCCGCGTGGTCGCCGTCGCGGATGAACATAGCAACTCTGTCGTCATCGCCGCGCCCGGTGATATCCTCCCTTCCATCCTGGAGGTCATTGAGAAGCTCGACGAACCGGTATCCGACATCACGGAGTTTCGTCTCTTTCCGCTTAAGAATGCTGATCCGACGGAGATCGCCAATGTGCTGGCCACTCTTTTTCCTGATGAAAGCCGGACAGGCACCGGCACTGGGAATCAGCAGCAGCAGCTTCGCCTCGGCGGGGGCGGAGGAGGAGGAAGGGGAAACGTGGCGACATCCCAGAGCCAGCGAATGAAGAAGCAGGTAACCGTACTGGCGGTGCCAGAACCTCGCACATCATCGGTCATCGTCCGCGCCGCGAAGGAACTCATGCCCGAGATTGCCAATATCGTCAGCCAGCTTGACGCGGGTTCCGCGAAGAAGCAGAAGGTGTTTGTTTACTCACTGGACAATGCGGATCCGCAGCAGCTCCTCCCGATTCTCCAGGAAATGTTCCAGACCACGACCACGAGTAGGAATAATGCCAACCAGAACAGCGCCCTCTCACAGCGGATTCAGGCGGGGACTCAGCAGATTTCGACAGGCCAGGGGAACAACACCGGCTTCGGAGGAAATACTGTGGGCGGCGGCGGCAATTTTGGCGGCGGTCAGACGCTGCGTTGAGGATGACGTAGGTGACATTTCATTTTGCAACAAGAAGGAAACCAATGATCTTAGGACAACGATTCTTTAGAACGCGCCTGTTCCATTCCGCTCTGGGCCTCACCCTGCTTTTTTCAACCTTGCTCCATTTGCATGGACAGCAGCGCGGCGGTCAGGGAGGCGGCTTTGGTGGTGGTTTTGGCGGGGGTGGCTTTGGGGGCGGTGGAGGCTTTGGCGGTGCTGGTGGTGCCCGTGGCGGTGCCACCGCTGGCGCGACACGTCAATACGCTCCGGCCGGCACCGTGGGAAATGCGATCATCACGGTGGATCCGGAATCTCGCCAGATCATTGTCATCACCGATGATGAGACCAGCTCATTCGTCAGCCAGGTCATCACGAACCTCGACCGCCCGAAGCCGCAGGTGCTCATCAAGGTCGTCTTCCTCGAAGTCACTTACAACAATAACTCTGATATCGGAGTGGAAGGTGGTTTCCGGAAGAACATCAACGATAGCACTTCCGCGAATGGCGCGAATGTGTTCGGCCTCGGCGGGCTGAACTCGATTGCCACCAACCTGTCCATGAACTCGCTCGGCCAGCCCATCCAGAGTTTTCAACCGGCGCCTCCCGGTGCGAGCCTTTACCAGGTTCTCGGGCAGGATTATCAGGTGACGCTCAGGGCCATCGCGCAGGCCGGCAAGACGGAGGTGCTCTCCAGGCCTTCGATTCTCACGCGAAACAACCAGCCCGCAACCATCACCGTGGGCCAGTCCATCCCGTTGGTGACCAGCGTCAGCTTTAATGGGCTCACGGGAACTCCCATCAACTCGATTTCATACACGAGCGTTGGAATCATTCTCAAGGTGACGCCATTCATCAATTCCGACAATCTGGTGGAGATGATCGTCTCGCCGCAAATCTCACAGTTGTCTGATCAATCGGTCTCAATTTCCGCCGGCGCCAACGCGCCTGTCATCGACGTGCGTTCAGCCGACACCGTCGTTGTCACGCCCAATGGCCAGACTGTCATCATCGGCGGCTTGATGCGCACCCAGAAGACTCAAACCGACAGCAAGGTTCCATTGCTCGGCGACATCCCTGGATTGGGCAATCTGTTCAAACGAAAAGCCAAAGCCAGCACGAAGACCGAGCTGCTGATCTTCCTGACGCCTCATATCGTGCGGCAGCCGATGGATCTCGCTGCGTTGTCCACATCCGAGAAGGGCGCGATCGAACTCGCACCCAAGGCTTTCACCCAGGAGGAGCTCGACAAGTTCATTGACGGCCTGCCTGTCAAGGAAGCCACGCCACCCCAGCCGCCAAAGACAAAGAAGAAGAGCAGGTGAACCGTTCCACTTCCGCCAGCGCAGCCCATGCAACTAAACCGCCGCAGTCCAATCGTCTATGGGGCGATCATCGCCGCCTGGTTGGGAATTGTAGCGTGGCAGGCTGTCGAACACTTTCGTGTCCGGGAGGAGGCGCGCGGTGCCGTCGTCAATCGCGCCCGTGACATCACCACCACCCTGGGAGTCGTGATCCGGTCGCAGCGCCGCTTCGGCATGGTGGCCCAGGATCGCATTGAACCGGCTCTCAACGAGTTGATCAAGAGCGGTGAACTCAAATCCATCTCACTTCTCAATGCCGGAGGTGCGGTCGTCGCCTCGGCTGGCGAGAGCGTCACTTCGGACAAAATCAACATGGCTGGCAGCGCCGCCTACTGGGACGAACGTGGCGTCACACTGGTCAATCTGGTGGACCTCGGCAGTGATGTCGCTCCGACGGGCGAAGCCAGCCTTCCGGTCATCGTCATGCCGCGGCGCGATCCGGCCGCCGGGACCAACATTGACAGGCGTGGACCACGTTCTCCCTGGCAGCGTCCCAATCGTGAGACCAACGCGGTTGGCAATGTGGAGAATCCCTCTCCTTCAGACGGGCCTCCCGGCCCCCCGCCGTCCCGGGGTGAGCGGAACTCCAATGGGCGGCCTTCCTTTGGAAGACCGTCCTGGGTCAGCGAAGAGGAATTCAAAACCTTGATCGAGAAACAGGGCTTGCATGGCTTCGTCATGGTCATGTCCACCGAAGGCTTGAGATCGAGAGTTCAAAGCGACCTCTGGATGCGTGTGCTGATCGGACTGCTGGGCGGAGCGGCGGTGGGCGGACTCGCGCTTGCCTGGCGGAGTCTGGAAATGTCCTCCGTGCTGCAAATCCGTCTGGTCCGGGCCAGTGCGTTGAACAATCACCTCAAGGAGATGAATCTGGCCGCGGCTGGCCTCGCTCACGAAACTCGAAATCCACTCAACATCATCCGCGGCCTCGCTCAGTTGATTTCAAAGGAGACGGATTCATCACCGGATGTCCGCAATAAATCCCGCGAGATCACGGATGAGGTTGACAGGGTTACGGCGCAGTTGAACGAGTTCATCAATTACTCGAAACCACGCGAACTCCGTCGTACCGCCGTGAAACTTGACGCTGTCATCAGCGAAGTCACCCAGGCACTCCGATTCGATACCGAGGACAAGAACATCGAGTTGTCCCTGGTCGAAGAAGGCCTGACTGTTGAAGCTGACGAACAATCGCTCCGGCAGGTGGTTTTCAATCTACTTCTCAATGCGATCCAGGCAGTCCCCGTCGGTGGCCGCATACAGATCGTCACCCGCCAGGCGGGCGCGGCCGACGCCATTCTGGATATCCGCGACAACGGCCCTGGCGTGCCGGCGGATCAGCGCGATGAGATTTTCAAGCCTTACTTCACCACGCACCAGAAAGGCACCGGGCTGGGCCTGGCGGTCGTGCAGAAGATTGTTCTCGCCCACGGATGGGATATTCAGTGTCTTTCCAATGAGCCGGGCGGCGCGATCTTCCGGGTGAGCCACTTGAAAGTGCTTGCCGCCTGACAACATGGTTCCGCAGACGCAAGATTCCAGCACGGCCAACCGGTGCGTCCTGATCGTCGATGATGACCCGGGACAGCGCAGCCTCCTGAATTCCTTTCTCACCGGGCAGGGCTTCACGACAGTTGTGGCCAAGTCGGGCGAAGAGGCTCTCGTGGCGCTGCGTGAGCGGGATTTTGCGATGATGATTTCCGATGTGCGGATGCCGGGGATCTCCGGTCTTGAAACTCTGCGCCGCGCGCGCAAAGAGCACGCGATTCTTCCCGTCCTGCTCGTCACCGCCTACGCCGACATCCGCGATGCCGTGGACGCCATGCGCGATGGCGCTGTCAATTACCTCTCGAAACCGATCGATCTCGATGAGCTGCTGGCATCGGTGCGCCAGGCTGCCGGCATCACTTCCGACCGGCCACTGGAGTTCGGGGAAGGCCGGCGACTGCCCGCGAGCATTATTGCGCAAAGCCCCGTGACCAGGGCTGTTTTCCGTGATGCCTCACTGATTGCTCCCTCGGAGAGCCGCGTCCTGATCACCGGCGAGAGCGGCGTGGGAAAGGAAGTGCTGGCCGACATGATTCATGAATGGAGCCCGCGCTCGGCCAGCCAGCTCGTCAAAATCAACTGCGCCGCCATTCCTGAGAACCTGCTGGAACGTGAACTTTTCGGCCACGAGACAGGTTCCTTCACCGGCGCTTCCTCACAGCGCATTGGCCGCTTCGAGATTGCGTCCGGCGGCACGATTTTCCTCGATGAAGTCAGTGAGATGGCGCCGCAACTCCAGGCCAAGCTGCTTCGTGTCACGCAGGACGGGAGCTTTCAGCGGGTCGGTTCCAACAAGGAAGTCCAGTCCGATGTGCGGCTGATCGCTGCCTCGAATCGCAACCTTGAAGAGGAGGTTAAGAAGGGCCGGTTTCGAGAAGATCTCTTTTACCGGCTCAACGTCGTTGAGCTTCACATGCCGCCTTTGCGCGAGCGTCGCGAAGATATTCTTCCCGCAGCCCGCCATTTCCTATCGCTCTTCAGCCAGGGACGCGCCCGTTTTTCCGCCGGCGTCATCGAGTGCCTGGAAAACTATTCGTGGCCTGGAAACGTCCGCGAACTTCGAAACGCCATGGAGCGGGCATCGCTCCTCTCCCGCAGTGAGCTGGTCTTGCCGGATCATCTTCCAAACCGGATTCGTGCGGCGATGCAGTCGCAACAACTGGCGCAAGGTTCCGAACCTTCCGACAAAGGCCGCCTGGAGGAAATCGAGCGGCAGGCGATCCTGCAGGGCCTGCGACAACACCATTTCAACCGCACTGAAACCGCCAAGGCCCTCGGCATCAGCCGGCGCACACTCGTTTACAAGATTCAGCGTCTCCGCGAACAAGGCCACGCCGTCGATGCGGCATAGCCGTGTCCATGCGATAGGAGCCCTGAATTCAATCTAAAGACGGTAGTTCGGATTCACAGAATGAAACAAAGAGAACGAAGGGACAGCAACTTCGACAGACATTCACCGACGACGTGAGCTCACCCAGTCAGTGAAGTCCGGGAGAGCGAGAGAACACTGCCAAATCCTTCTCACTTAGTTTCCTTCGTTACCTTCTGTTCAAGTCAACTGCTGCTTTGAGGTTCAATCTTCAGGTCGTTCGCCGCTCGGTGCCATCTTCACCAGTTTGGGGTCGAAGCGGCCGAGCACCTCAACGAGATCCCGCTGTGCGTCCATTACAGTGTTGATGTCCTTGTAAACCATCGGAACCTCATCCAGTCCGGCGGAGATGAGATGCACTCCGCGTTCCTTCAGCACGCGGTTGACCTTCTCCCATGAAAACTTCTCGAGCGCTTTTGTCCGGCTCATCACGCGGCCAGCTCCGTGGGATGCCGAGTTCAGCGACTCCGCATTCCCTTTGCCCCGGACGAGGAAGCCGGGACTGGCCATCGAACCTGGAATGATTCCGAGCATGCCCACACCGCCTGGCGTCGCGCCCTTGCGATGGACGATCAAGTCGCGCGGCAGTCCATCGATCATGTGTCGTTCCTTCCAGGCGAAATTGTGGTGATTCTCCACATCGAGGAGAACTTGCACTCCAAGATTGGATGCAATGTGGCGGTGAATGAGCGCATGGTTTGCCGCGGCATATAGGCCCATCAATTCCATCGCCGCCCAATACTCCTGACCGGCCTCGGAATTCAGGTCGAGCCAGGCGAGGTGTTTGAGTTCCTTTGGGAGATTCGGATGCTGTGCCATCGCCAGTTTGCTGTAGTGGTCGCAAACCGCCGCTCCCGTGCCCCGGCTTCCGCTGTGGCTCAACAACGCCACATATTCACCGGACGGCAGTCCGTTCACCTCTTCAGCGATCGTGAAAATGCCAAACTCTACGAAATGGTTGCCGCTCCCGCTGGTGCCGAGCTGGGCCCACGCCCGATCTTTGTTCTGCCGTGTCACCGGGCTGATGTTCCAATCCGCCTCCAGGACTCCATGCTCGCGACGATTTTGGAAAGACGCGCCGACACCGAACCGCGTCTCCTGCTCGATGGCCTTGGTGAGGCGCTCCCGTTTGCGTTCGAGCTCGCGGACCGGCCAATCCAGCACCGTCATCTTCATGCGGCATGCAATGTCCACCCCGACGGCATACGGAATCACCGCGCCCTCCGTGGCAAGGACTCCGCCGATGGGCAGTCCGTAGCCGACGTGCGCGTCCGGCATGAGCGCGCCTGCGACTGAGATGGGAAGCTGGCAGGAGCGGGCAAGCTGGTTGACCGCCTCGGGTTCGAGCCCTTCACCCCATTGTTTCCATGGCGCTGTCTTTTCACGCAACGGAGGCGGTGCCTTGAGCAGCGCTTTGGCGAACTCACCTCGCAAATCGTCGTGAATGAACTCGCCTGGTTGGCGCACGACGGCTTCCAGCTCGGCTGGTAATTTCAACTTGTCCAGACCCTTGAGGATGTAGCGGCTGATGAAATCCATGCCTCGTCGAATCGCTTCGCCGTGTGGCACGCCCAATCGGATCAGATCCTTTTGATTCACGGAGGAAGATTACAGAAGAATGATTGACACCGCCTCAAAATACGCTGCGCTATCGCAAAGTCCGTTATCGACTCTCTGTGACCATTGCCAAACTTATGCGATCCGCCTTAACCAGAATCTGTTTTCGTTCCACTGTGTTCATCGCTGCCATCGCGGCGGTATGGACGGTCTCTCTTCCCAGCCGGGTCCAGGCTGCGTCATCTCCTGAGACCGCGCTGGACCGCTACATCGCCAAGCCTGACCCGGCTTACGGCTATCAACTGGTGAACACGATCAAGGGAGAAGGTTTCACAACGTTCGTGATCAACATGACATCACAGACATGGCTGACGACCAATGAAGTTGATCGCCCCACATGGAAGCACTGGGTGACGATCGTGAAGCCGGACTCCGTGACGTCCACCAAGGCCCTGCTCTTTATCGCGGGTGGCGCCAATGACCGTCCCGCTCCCAAGGGGGTGGAAGAGAATATTTCAAGGACTGCGCTCGGCACGAAGTCGATTGTTGCCGAACTCCGAATGGTGCCGAATCAGGCGCTCGTGTTCAACGGCGAGACCAATGGCCGCACCGAGGACAGTCTCATCGCCTACACCTGGGACAAATATCTTCGCACCGGCGACGAGAAATGGCCCGCCCGACTGCCGATGACCAAGAGTGCCGTGCGCGCGATGGACACCATCACCAGCTTCTGTGCGAGCGACGAGGGCGGAAAGATCAAGGTCGAGAAATTCATGATCGCTGGCGGATCCAAGCGCGGTTGGACAACCTGGACGACTGCCGCCGTGGACAAACGTGTGGAAGCCATCGCCCCGATAGTGATCGATATGCTGAATGTGGTTCCATCCTTCAAGCATCACTATGCCGCCTACGGATTCTGGGCGCCGGCGGTCGGTGATTACACGGCGATGCGCATCATGGATTGGACGGACACTCCCGAGTACGCGGCTCTTCTAAAAATCGAGGAGCCTTACGAGTATCGTGACCGCCTCACGATGCCAAAATTCATCATCAACGCGGCGGGGGATCAGTTCTTCCTGCCGGATTCTTCCCAGTTTTACTTCGACCAGCTCAAAGGCGCGAAGTACCTCCGCTACGTTCCCAACGCTGATCATGGACTCAAAGGTTCTGACGCCTGGATGACACTGCTGGCCTGCTACCACGCCGTTTTGAACAAGGCCGCGTTGCCTGAATTCTCGTGGACATCCGAGAAGGCCGGCACCTTGCGCGTCAAGGCGGGCACGAAACCTACTGCCGTGAAGCTCTGGCAGGCGACGAATCCGGATGCGCGTGACTTCCGGTTAATGACCATCGGTCCCGCATGGACGAGCAAGGATGTTTCAGTTGGCGACAAGGGCGCCTACCTGGCAACCGTGAGCAAGCCTGAGAAAGGTTGGACCGCTTACTTTGCCGAATTGACATTTCCCAGCACCGGCCCGGCCCCGTTCAAGTTCACGACGAGCGTGCAGGTGATCCCCGATGTGCTTCCATTCAAGTACGAGCCGCCAACGGAGAAGCCCAAAGGTTTTCTGAGCCGCTAACCAGCTTCCTTCGGACTCCTGGGCACCCAGGCTGGGAGTGCGAGGACACGTGAATGAGGTCAAAAGGACTTGTACAACGTTGTGACTTCAACCCGATGGAAGGGTGGGGGACGCTCCAAGGAGTTGTTCCAACCTGGGTGGCGGGTGTTTTAATCACATTGTTGATGTGCATGAGTGCCGTGCAGTTACAGGCTCAAGGACGGGTTGTTTTCGAAGGGAGAGTGGAGTCGCGATCGCTCGGCACCAACCGTATGGTGCGAGTGTACCTGCCACCTTCTTACGAGCAATCTCCGAGAAAGCGATTTCCCGTGCTTTATGTGCATGATGGCCAGAACGCGTTTACGACCGTTGGAGATCATGTCGCTTTCGGATGGGGGAATTGGGCCATCGACAAATCTGTCACGGAGTTGTCTCGCGCCGGTCGGATGCAGGAGATCATCGTCGTGGCCGTTGATTGCAGTTCACAGCGTTACCTGGATTACCGCGGTCCTTCGTATCCGTACTCATGGCCCTCGACAAGGAGGGTGGAATGAAGTTTGAGGGCAAGGAGATGGAATGAATTTGGTGGCGCGCCGCTGTGGACTCTGATTGGATTGGCGCATGTCCATCGCGCATGTGGATCAAATGTTGGCAGGATTGCCCGCGGAAAGCCGGCTCCTGGGTGAGGTCACGGTGAGGCTGGTTCAAACCGACGAGGAACGGCGGCGGCATGATGATCTCATCCACCAGGAACATTACCTGCGCAACGCCAACGCCA
>SXGT01095274.1_pt1 | contig 23288 bp, 29 predicted proteins | sample 3176221 | NCBI WGS metagenome assembly SXGT01 (sample SAMN11356862, study PRJNA531348) | freshwater metagenome | isolation source: freshwater sample F1-120 | place: China: Fuxian Lake, Yuxi | collected 2017-12-25
AGCTTCCTTCGGAGGAAACTGCTGGTGCTGATAACCCACCTGGGGAAATCAGGCTACCAGCTACAGCCACTGCCTGCCCACCACTGAAGGGACTGTAACACCATAGAATTTCTTCTACCGCCCGCCAGCCTTTTCAAACTCGGCGTAATGCTCGGCCGCGTCTTCGATCTCGGTCGGGCAGTTGAAGGTAAAGGCCGCCGGCATGAAAATCAGCACGGACCACTTGCCCTTGAGAGAGGCTTCCGACACTTCGATGAATTCGCCCTTGCCGGTGCGGTTAACGAAGGCCTGGGCCTTGAACGGTTGAATAGAGGTATTGATCAGGGTTTGCATATAAAGCTCCTAAATAACAGGGGATCGAATGACAGAGAAACTCTGCTGTAGGGAACTTTATCGCGGCCTCGGAAATCAATCCAATTGATTGTTTTGAAGGTTCCGTTCTATAGCGTAGATCGATGTCGCAACAGGTCGTGATGGTCCTGTTATTAGGCGGAGCGTGCAAAAAAGACCCGGTTTAGTGGGAAGGTGACTTTACGGCTGGCGGCAAGCGCTGCAGCAAGGTGTCCGCTAACTGACGCAGGGTCTCGGCGACCGGTGAGCGTTTGCGCCAGACTAGGCCGATTACGCGGGAGGCCCCCGGTGCCTTGAGGGGCCGCAGAGTTATAGGTAAGGCCTGGCTGCTGCGCTCGTGGGTAGCCAAGGCAGGAATCAAGGTGACTCCCAGCCCCATGGCGACCATCTGGCGCAGGGTTTCCAGACTGGTGGCGCGGATTTCCTCACTCTTGACCCCTTCCAGGTGGCAGGCTTCCAACGCCTGATCGCGTAGACAATGGCCTTCTTCGAGCAACAGCAGTCCGGCCCGCGCCAGTTCATCAATATCGATCTTTGCCTGTGCTGCCAGCGGGTGCGTATTGGGAACCGCGGCCAAAAAGGGCTCCTCAAACAACGGCACGATTTCCAGATTGCTATCTAGCACCGGCAGCGCCAAGAGGCCCCCATCCAACTTACCTTCAGCGAGATGACCCAGCAAATGCGGCGTCATCTCTTCGCGCAACAACAGGCGCAGCTTGGGGTGGTTTTGCTGCACAGCCGTCAAGGCATGCGGTAGGTAATAAGGGCCCAGAGTTGGGATGATGCCCAGTTGCACCGTACGATCCATCGGGCTTTGGGAGAGCTTCGACAATTCGCGAATGCGCTTGGCTTCTTCCATAATCATGCGCGCCGAGGCGATGATTTCTGCGCCCACCGCGGTTGGCTCGACCCGTTTCAGACTGCGGTCAAAGAGCTGGATGCCGAGGAAATCTTCCAGTTTTTTGATTTGGGTCGACAGCGTCGATTGGCTCACGAAACACTGTTCCGCGGCTTGGCCAAAGTGGCCGGTATCGGCCAAGGCGACGATGTAGCGTAATTCTTGGAGGGTCATGGGGCGATGGCCTCGGAGTTAGGGGCAGCCTCAGACTCTCTGTCCATCAAACCCGTCCCACAACCGCATGCGCGACCAGCCAGACGAGCAAGAGCAGCAGTAAGGCGGCGGTGATCAGGCGCCAGCGATTGCCAGTGGCCAGCTGCCGTTGCACGCCGGCGAGCTGTTGGGCCAAGGCGGTATGGCTGTCGGTGTTGAGTTTCTGGTGTAACAGGCGCGGCAATTGCGGCAACAGCGTGGCCCACTGGGGCGCTTCGGCTTCGATCTGTCTTTTTAACGCCCGCCAGCCGATTTGTTCTTGCATCCAGCGTTCGAGGAAGGGCTTGCCGGTTTCCCATAGGTCAAGATCGGGGTCGAGCGTGCGGCCGAGGCCTTCGATGTTGAGCAGGGTTTTTTGCAGCAAAACAAGTTGCGGTTGCACCTCCATGCCAAAGCGGCGGGAGGTTTGGAACAGGCGCAAGAGAAACTTGCCGAATGAGATTTCTTTCAGCGGTCGACCGAACACCGGTTCGCAGATGGTGCGCATGGCGGCCTCGAATTCATCCTCACGGGTGCCGGCGGGGACCCAGCCGGCCTCGATATGGGCGCGGGCGACGGTGCGATAATCGCGCTGCAAGAAGGCCAAAAAGTTTTGCGCCAGATAGGCCTTGTCGGCCTCGGTGAGGGTGCCCATGATGCCGAAATCGAGGGCTACATAGCGGCCATCATCGAGTACCTGAATGTTGCCTGGGTGCATGTCGGCGTGGAAAAAACCATCGCGAAACACTTGGGTGAAAAAGGTTTCGACGCCGGCACGGCCTAAGCCTTTCATGTCGATATTGCGGCGCTTGAGTTCATCGACCTGGGCGACGGGGGTACCGTCCATCCAGGTCATCACCATTACCTCGGGCGTGCAGGTATCCCAATACACTTCGGGCACCGCCAAGAGGTGCGAGCCTTTGAAGTTACGCCCCAGTTGTGCGCAGTTGGCGGCTTCGCGCATGAGGTCGAGTTCATCTTCGAGATGCTTGGCGAACTCGGCGACGACTTCGCGTGGGCGCAACCGTTTGCCATCGCTCCATAGCACGGTAAGCCACCCAGCCAGGGTGTCGAGTAGGGCCAGATCTTTTTCAATAATCGGGCGGATGTTGGGACGGATAATTTTGACCGCGACGGTCTCGCCCGTATGCATCTGCGCCTTGTGTACCTGTGCGACCGACGCCGAAGCGATGGCGACGGGATCGAAGGCGGCAAACACCGCCGTAGCCGGTTTTCCGTAGCTGCGCTGGATGATGGCCAGGGCTTGTTCGGGCGCAAAGGGCGGCACACGATCCTGCAATTTGGCTAGTTCTTCGGCGAGATCAGCGGGAATAAGATCAGGGCGAGTGGATAGCACTTGCCCGAATTTGACAAAGATCGGCCCCAGTTTTTCCAGTGCCAGGCGCAGGCGCACGGCACGCGATTGGCTAAAGCGGCGCCAGAAAAACAGGGCCCGCATCAGGTGGCGCATCAAGCGGACACGCTCGTGGCCGAGGAAAAACTCCTCCAGTCCGTGGCTGGCGGCGATCCAGAGGATGCGCAGGGTGCGGAACAGGCGCATCAGGCGGCTTCTCCAGGGGCGTGTTGTTCGAAATAATTCAACCGCGCTTCTAGTCGATCCAGGCCTTCGCGGACTTGGTCGACGCCTAGATTGAATTCGGCGACGGCAGATGCAGAGGCGAGTAAGCGCGCCTCATAGATGAGGTATTCGGCAGAGTTTCCGGCCAGAGTGGCCAAGGCGTTGCGACGGCCCCGCAACAGGAGCCCTATGGCGGCATCGGCGCGGGCGGCCACGCTGTCGCCCGTTAACGGCGCGAGGACCAAGGCAAGATCAAAGTCTCTCAGGCAACCCAGGAGGTCGCGGGCCAGCCCCAGATTTCCGCTCACGGGCGCGGCTGGCAGTGCTTGGGGGTCGTGCAGGGCGAGGCGGAGCAGGATGGCGGCGTTGAGTTGGATCTCGGTGTCAGGCGTGACATCGGCGGCGGCCGGCTCCAACCCGCCTTGATTGTTAAAGCTGAAATTCAGTGCCAGCAGGGGCAGGCTGAAGCGAACCGTTCGCCCGGCATGGGCGGCCAGACGCTTGCTGCTGGCCGGCTGTGTGCGCAGCAAACGGTCGAGTGCGGCAATAACCAAGGCAGTGGAAACGGGGGTACTCATGGCGCGATTGTATTGCAAGCCTGTGGATTCAAGGATAATCCGCGCTCATGAAAGTCAATAACCTCCCCACCCGCACTCTTCGCCCGTTGCCGAACGGTGCGGTCGAAATCATCGACCAGACCCTGCTGCCGCACCGTTTGCAGTGGCGCCTGCTGCGCTCGTTGCCGGACGCGTGTGAGGCGATTGTGGTGATGCGGGTGCGGGGGGCGCCGCTGATTGGCGCGACGGCCGCGTATGGTATGGCCCTAGCTATGCGGGCCGATGCGTCCGATGCCGGCCTGGCACAGGCGAGTGCGGCACTTATTGCAACACGGCCAACGGCGGTGAACCTGCGTTGGGCCGTGGAGCGAATGCAGGCCCTGCTCTTGCCCTTGCCGATGCCACAGCGTGCTGAAGCGGCCTGGACAGAGGCCGCATGCATTTGTGACGAGGATGTAGCGTGTAATGCCGCCATTGGTCAGCATGGCTTGGCCTTGTTTCAGAATGAGGTCAAGGCGGGCCACCCGCTCAGGGTGATGACGCATTGCAACGCGGGTTGGTTGGCGACAGTCGATTGGGGCACAGCGCTGGCACCGGTTTATGCCGCGCAGGCCATCGGTATGCCGTTGTTTGTGTGGGCGAGTGAAACCCGCCCGCGCAATCAGGGTGCGTCGCTAACGGCTTGGGAGCTGCGCGAGCAGGGCATTGATCACGCCGTGCTTGCCGACAACGCGGCGGGCTTGCTGATGCGGCGAGGCGAGGTCGATGTGGTCATTGTCGGTGCGGATCGGGTGGCGGCTAACGGGGATGTTGCCAACAAGGTCGGCACTTACCTTAAGGCGCTGGCGGCATACGACAATGACATTCCGTTTTTTGTGGCTGTGCCTGGCCCGACCATTGACTGGCGCCTTCCGGATGGCGCGCACATTCCCATTGAGGAACGCGATGCCGTGGAAGTGACGCACATTCCCGGGGCGCTGGATGATGCTTTGCATACTGTCCGCTTGACGCCGGCCGGCTGCGCGGCGGCGAATCCGGCCTTTGATATCACCCCGGCGCGATTGGTGACCGGCATCATCACCGAACGCGGTGTGGTGGCGCCAGGTCGCCTGGCCGATCTATACCCCAACGCGGTGTGATGGCGCCGCGCCAGCTCATTCTCGATATTCGCCCCGAGGCGCCGCCGCGCTTCGATAATTTTCTGCCGGGTGACAATTTTGAGGCCGCCAGTGCCTGTTATCTTGCAGCCGATAGCGCGGGCGGAGAGGCGGTCACCTATCTGTGGGGCGAGCCTGGTTGCGGGCGAACCCATCTTTTGCAGGCGGCGGTGGCGCACGCACGGGAAGTGGGCCGGGCGGCGGACTATTGCCGGAACGATTTGCCTGAGGATCTGCCGCAATTCTTGGCCGTAGATGCGGTTGATGACCTGAGTTCTGAGGCGCAGATTCGCTTGTTTTCGCTCATTATTCGTGCCCGTGAGGGAGGCGGAACGATCCTTGTCGCAGGCGATCAGGCCCCGGCCGGTTTGGCCTTGCGCGAGGACCTGCGCACGCGTCTGGGGTCGGGTTTGGTGTTTCAGTTGCATCCTCTCAATGAGGCGCAGCGTGCCGAGGCGGTGCGCGAACGCGCCCTGGCGCGAGGCATGCGAATCTCGGAAGAGGTGGTGGGCTATCTGATCACACACAGTCGGCGCGATCTGCCGAGCTTGTTGGCGGTGGTTGATGCGCTTGATGTCTTGAGCCTGAGTCTCAAGCGACCGGTGACGGTGCCTTTGTTGCGCGAAATTCTGGGGCGCGCCACGACGCCTTGAAGCGGCTCTATATCTGCATCAGCCATCACGGTCTGGGGCATTTGGCACAGACCGCGCCGGTCTTGCATGCCTTGCGTGCGCGACAGCCCGACATCGAGTTCGTGGTGCAGTCGGCCCTGCCGGAGGACCAGCTGGCGGCGCGTTTGCCGGCGCCCTTCGTGCATCGAAGGGATCCCGTCGAGACGGCCTTGGTTATGCACGATGCCTTGCGTGTGGATGTTCCGGCTAGTCGTGCCGCCTTCACCGCCTTCCACACAGGACTGTTGCAACGCCTCGATGCGCTGGTGAGAGAATTGGATTACCTGCAGATTGATGCGGTATTGAGTAATGTGGCCTATCTGCCGCTCCTCGCTGCACGGCGTTCCGGGCGTCCGGCATGGGCCTGCTGCTCGCTCAACTGGGCGGATATTTATGCTCACTATCTTGGCCGGGACGAGATTTGGGAGACGATGGTCGACGCTTATGGTGGCGCAGCCGTTTTCTTTCAGCCCACGCCGTCCATGCCGATGGCTTGGCTCGCTAATCGACAACCGGTAGGCCCCCTCGCTCGCCACGGTCAGCACCGTCGCCAAGCCATTTCAGCGGCCCTGAATATCGATGCCGAGGCGCATTGGTGGTTAGTTGGCATGGGGGGCTTTGCTTGGCAGGCACCCCCAGATTTCTTACCCTGCCAACCTCGGCATATCTGGTTGTTGCCGGAGGATTGGCCCGGTCCTTTGCGTGCGGATCAACGCCGTTTTAGCGCAGCGCGCCAAAGCTTTATGGAGGTGTTGGCCTCAAGCGACGGTCTTTTGACCAAGCCGGGCTATGGCAGCTTTGTCGAAGCAGCAACACTAGGTCTGGATGTGCTGTATTTGCCGCGTGGCGATTGGCCGGAGAGTTCTGCACTGACGACCTGGTTACATGCCCACACGCGAGCGGCCGCCGTGAGCGGGACGAATTCCGCTGTTGCTGAGGGGCTGCAACGCATTGCAGCGCTGCCGCGCCGTCGGATCCCTAGCCCCGACGGGGCGAATGCCGTCGCAAATGCGCTTTTGTTTGGGCGCAGTTAGCGCCCCATCAGCTGGCTTGTGGCTGTTCCTTGGCGATGTCGGCGCGAACCTGATCCATGTCCAGTTCGCTGGCTTTGGCGATGAGTTCATCGAACTGACCTGCAGGCATGGAACCGGGCTGCGAATAGATGATGATCTGGTCGCGAAAGATCATCAGGGTGGGGATAGAGCGGATCTGAAATTGTCCGGCAATGCCTTGTTCATTTTCGGTATTGACCTTGGCGAAGACAATGTTTGTATGCTTTTCGGCGGCGGCTTCGAACACCGGAGCAAAACCCCGGCATGGGCCACACCACGGGGCCCAGAAATCGATAATCACAAACGGATGGTCGGTGATGGTGGATTCAAGATTCGCTTCGTTCAGTTCAAGGACAGACATGGGGTGCTCTGCAAAGGGAGGGGGAGAAAGGGTACAGATGCGTACGGCCTTTATATTAGCATTGCGTTAACGATCACAAAACCAAACGGGCCCGAAGGCCCGTTTGGTTTTTCTCAGCAACACTAACTTTACTTCTTGACCGCTTTTTTGGCGGCGGGCTTGGCAGCGGCCTTAGCAGCAGGCTTAGCGGCGGCCTTAGCAGCAGGCTTAGCGGCGGGCTTAGCGGCGGGCTTGGCAGCCACTTTTTTTGCAGCCGGCTTGGCAGCGGCCTTCGCAGCCGGTTTTTTTGCAACCGGCTTGGCGGCCGGTTTTGCAGCGGCCTTAGCGGCAGGCTTAGCAACGGCCTTAGCAGCCGGCTTAGCAGCCACTTTTTTTGCAGCCGGTTTGGCAGCGGCCTTAGCAGCCGGCTTAGCAGCGGGCTTGGCGGCCACTTTTTTTGCAGCCAGTTTGGCGGCGGGCTTGGCAGCCGGTTTGGCAGCGGCCTTAGCAGCCGGCTTAGCAGCTGGTTTTTTTGCAGCCGGTTTGGAAGCCGCCTTGGCAGCCTTAGCGGCTTCCTTTTTGGCTAAATCGGGTGCGATTACAGAGAGCAACGGGTTCGGGGAAGCAACTTTTTTCTTGCTAACAGCCATAACGGTCTCCTACAAAAATCGGCATCCAATCTGGATTGCCGCGAGCCTTGAATTAAGGCATTTCCACGCGTTGCGTGTTCCGCGGATTCTAGATCAAAAAAATATTTTTTCGTCAATAACTTTTGTGGCTACGCGAGAACCGTTTTGGATGTGGCATGAACAACACCGAAGAATGGATTTGGGTGGACGCGTCTATGCGCTTCAAGCGTGCCACGATGCCCGTTCAGGGCATGCACTGCTCCGTTGCAAAAAGGGCCGCCAGGGTTTCGCGCTGACGCACGACATGGGTTTGTGATCCATCGATCATGACCTCAGCGGCGCGCGGGCGGGTGTTGTAGTTGGAGCTCATGCTCATGCCGTAAGCGCCGGCGGAATGGAATACCAGCAGGTCGCCTTCTTGCAAGGACAGGCTGCGGCCGCGCGCCAGCACATCGCCGCTTTCACAGACCGGGCCAGCGATATCGTAGGCGCGGGGCGCATCGTGGCGTGGCGTGACTGGCTCGACCTCGTGCCAGGCCTCGTACAGCGCCGGGCGCATCAGGTCGTTCATCGCCGCATCGACTAAGGCGAAGTCGCGCGCCTCGGTATGCTTGAGGTATTCGACGCGGGTGAGCAATACCCCCGCGTTGGCAACCAGCGATCGGCCCGGTTCTAGAATTAGGGTTTCCTTGCGCGTACCAATCTTGGCGAGGATGGCTTGCGCATAGGCGTCAATGGCGGGGGGGATTTCGTCGCGGTAGCGTACGCCGAGGCCACCGCCGAGGTCGATGTGTTGCAGACCAATGCCTGCGGCAGCGAGTTGGTCAACCAACTCCAGCACGCGATCAAGGGCATCGGCAAAGGGCCCTAGGTCGGTGAGTTGTGAGCCGATGTGGCAGTCGATGCCACGGATCTCAATATGCGACAAACCCGCGGCCAGACGGTAGATGCGCAGGGCGTCGGCATGATGGATGCCGAACTTGCTCTCGCGCAGGCCGGTGGCGATGTAGGGATGGGTTTTGGCATCGACATCAGGGTTTACGCGCAAACTGATCGGCGCCTTTTTGCTCATCTCGCCGGCGATGGTGTTGATGCGTAGCAGCTCGCTTTCGGATTCGATATTGAAACAGTGAATGCCGACCGACAAGGCTTGGCGAATCTCGGCCGAGCTCTTGCCGACGCCAGAGAACACCACCTTGCCAGTATCGCCACCCGCTGCAATGACGCGCGCCAGTTCGCCGCCCGAGACGATGTCAAATCCCGCACCCAAGCGCGCGAAAAGACTGAGAATTCCCAGATTGGAGTTGGCTTTTACGGCGTAGCAGATCTGATGGCGATGCCCGGCAAAGGCGCTGTCATAGGCGCGATAAGCGGCCTCCAGTGCGGCACGCGAGTAGACGAAGGTGGGCGAGCCATAGGTTTCGGCCACGGTGGTTAGCGGTGTGTCTTCGCAGTGCAGCACACCATTTTTAAGCTGGAAGGGATTCATTGGCCGGGAACGGAGGTCGGTGCTTGGGCGGGCGCGCTGGTGGGTGGCGTATCGGGCAAGACAAGCGCGCCTTTTTTGCCACAACCGATCAGGGCGGTCAGGGTGAACAGAAGGGTCAGGGCGATGCGCATGATGGCTGGCTAACGGTTACGGTCAAGTAATGGCCTTAGAATGACGGTCCAGAGTTTATCACGCGCTTTCTGCAGCCCTCTTTTGCATTGCGAGCTTTTATGCCCATGACCGATACCGAATTTCACCAACAAGCCGATGCGCTTTTGACTGGCCTTGAAGATCGCCTCGACGCGGCCGACATCGAATGGGAGCGCGCCCCCGGCGGCGTGATGCAGATCGATTTTGATAACGGTACGCAGATCATCATCAACAAACAACCACCGCTGCATGAGATTTGGGTGGCTGCCAAGTCCGGTGGTTTTCACTTCCGCCGTGCGGGCGAGGTCTGGGTGGATACCCGCAGCGGGGTCGAATTGCTGGCTGCCCTGAACCAGTACTGTTCAGAACAGGCCGGGCGCGGAGTGCGCCTAGATCCTTAGCCTTTAAGTGTGGTTCGGGCCCGAAGAATGGCGGCGCGTACCTGATTCGGCGCGGTGCCGCCGAGGTGGTCACGGGCAGCGAGGGAACCTTCCAGCGTCAGTACGGCGTATACCTCTGCGCTGATTAGCGTAGAGAAGGCTTGCAGTTCGGCCAAGGATAGATCAGCTAGGTCGCAGCCCTTTTTCTCGGCGGTAGCAACGGCACGGGCGACGGCCTCGTGGGCCGCGCGGAAGGGCAGGCCTTTTTTGACCAAGTAGTCGGCGAGGTCGGTGGCGGTCGCAAAGCCCTCGACGGCGGCCTGGCGCATGCGGTCTTGCTTGACGCGGATGCCAGGGATCATCTCGGCAAAGATGGCGAGCGTGTCGATCAGGGTATCCACCGCGTCAAACAGCGGCTCCTTGTCTTCCTGATTGTCCTTGTTGTAAGCCAGCGGCTGGCCCTTCATCAGGGTCAGCAAGGCGATGAGGTGGCCATTCATGCGCCCCGTTTTGCCGCGCATCAGTTCGGGCACATCAGGGTTTTTTTTCTGCGGCATGATAGAGCTGCCGGTGCAGAAGCGATCGGCCAAGTCGATAAAGCCGAAACGCGGCGTCATCCATAGCACCATTTCTTCAGCCATGCGTGACAGGTGGGTCATGATCAAGGCCCCGGCGGCAAGAAACTCAATGGCGAAGTCGCGGTCGGAAACGGCATCGAGCGAGTTGTCGCACACGCCTTCAAAGCCTAATTGCTGGGCGACAAAGTCACGGTCTATGGGGTAGCTGGTGCCGGCTAGCGCGGCCGCACCCAAGGGTAAACGGTTGACGCGGCGGCGACAGTCAGTCAGCCGCTCGGCATCACGGGCAAGCATGGCTTGCCAGGCCATCAGGTGGTGGCCAAAGGTGACCGGCTGGGCGGCCTGCAAATGAGTGAAGCCGGGCATCACGGTATCGGCATGGTGTTCGGCCAGATCGATTAGGGCGGTGCGGGCGCGAACAATTTGGGTCTGGATTCCATCGATCGAGGCGCGCAGCCATAGGCGCACATCGGTGGCAACCTGATCGTTGCGCGAGCGGCCGGTGTGCAGGCGCTTGCCGGCATCACCAATGCGGCGGGTGAGATCGCGCTCGATGTTGAAATGAATGTCTTCGTCGTCGAGGTTCCACTGAAACTGACCGGCCTCGAAAGTGGCGAGGATTTCATTTAGCCCTCGGCGGATGTCAGACAGATCCTGCGCCGTCAGTACGCCAATTTTTTCAAGCATCGCGGCGTGTGCCAGGGAGCCTTGAATGTCGAACGGGGCCAGCCGCCAGTCGAAGGGGATGGAGGCGGTGTAGCGCTTGACGCGCGCGTCAACCGGCTCGGAAAAGCGGCCGGACCAGGTGGTGGCTTGGGTCATGTTCGGTTCTTTCAGGACGGTATCAGGGACGAGCGGAGGTGGGTGAAAGCACTTTTTCCTGAGCGGATGACGAAGTGCGGCCCAGAGCAAGGGCACGGTCGATGGTTTGATCTAGGTAATGGCCGTAATAGTCGATGGTGGAGAGGCCGACCAGGGGCTTGCCGAGTAGCTGTCCCTTGGTGCCAAACATCTGCACGACTGGGGTCATGCGGACCCCAACGCCTTGGGCAAAACGGCGATGGGTGAGCGGTTCGCCGCGAAAGTTCCGCAAGGAACGATCGCTGTTAGTCACGATGCGGCGCATGATGATGCGCTCGCTGTAGTCGGTATTACGGCTCATGGGAATGAGAAATTCATTCAGCACAATCTCGCAGTAGCCGCAGCGATCACTCACAAAGACCAGCAGGACGGCACCGCCTAGTTCTGCGGCAGCTTGCGCATCGGCTTGCAGGTCATCTGCCGTGGGGACACCGGCAGCGAGCTCCGCCAAGGGTTGGGTGGCAGCCCCGGCGCTGGGGGATGCGCATGCTAGAATCGCCAGCCATAGTGCGATGAGGTGTCTTTTCATCGAGTTGCAGAGGGTTTCTCTCGGTGACTTTTGGGCGCGTATTATAGCGCGCAACCTATCGCTACCCGTTTATTCAACTCCTGCTAGCCTTGCGATGATCCTGACCATTGCCACCCGAGAAAGTCCGCTTGCCCTTTGGCAGGCACACCATATCCGTGATCGTCTAATGGCGTTGCACCCCAGCCTCACGGTCGAGCTGTTGGGTATGACCACGCAGGGCGATCAGATCCTCGATTCCCCCCTGGCCCGCATTGGCGGCAAGGGGTTGTTCGTCAAGGAACTGGAACACGCAATGGCGGCGGGGCGTGCCGATCTGGCCGTGCATTCCCTCAAGGATGTGCCCATGGTCCTGCCAGAGGGTTTTGATCTGGTGACGATCCCGACCCGTGAGGATCCGCGTGATGCGCTGGTGTCCAACCAGTACACCCGCTTGTCTGACATCCCTGCGGGTGCGCGGGTGGGCACCTCCAGTCTGCGCCGGCAAGCACAGTTGAAGGCGCGCTACCCGCATCTGGTTATTGATACCCTGCGCGGCAATGTCAACACTCGTTTGCGTAAACTGGACGAAGGCCAGTATGCGGCCATTATCCTGGCGGCGGCCGGACTCAAGCGGCTGGGATTTGATAGCCGCATCGCCGCCCTTCTGGAGCCGGAAGAGAGTCTGCCGGCGGTGGGGCAAGGCGCGTTGGGAATTGAGATTTGTAGTGGGCGCGCCGATGTGGCGGCCCTGCTGGCACCTTTGAATGATGCGACAACGGCGGCCTGTGTGCGCGCCGAGCGGGCCATGAGTCGGGCCTTGCAGGGGGGCTGTCAGGCCCCGATCGGCGGCTACGCCGTGTTAAAAGAGGGCCAGATTCATCTGCGCGCCTTCGTGGCCGAGCTGGATGGGAGTGTTGTGTTACGCGCCGAGGTTTGGGGTGATCCGGGCGATCCGGAGGCCATCGGTCTGGCGGCGGCGCAACAACTTTTTGATCAGGGCGCCGAGGCCTTGATGGCCAAGCTGATCGCTCTACCCCAGTGAACTTGTGTCGCAGCCCTCAGCCCGCATTCGTTCTCTTCTGATTACTCGGCCGGTCGGATTGGCCGATGGATTGGCCGTACGGTTGAAAGCAATTGGGGTAGAGCCTGTTCTCATGCCCTTGATCGAAATTGCGCCGCCGCCCGAGCCAGCGCTTTTGGCCGCTATCCTGCCGCGCCTACCGGGCTGCCAGTGGGCCGTTTTTGTTAGCCCATCGGCCGTTCGCATGGGGCTCGCCGCGGTGCGTGAGCATCTTGAAGTGTTTCCGGAAGCGGTCCGCCTGGCAGCCGTGGGCGAGGGCTCGGCTAAACCGCTGCGTGAGGCTTTGGGGCGGCCGGTTCTGATCCCGTTTGAGGCGGCGGATAGCGAGGGCTTGCTGGCCTGTCCGGATCTTCAGGCGCTGGCGGGGCAGCATGTGATGCTGTTTCGCGGCCTGGGTGGACGCACCTTGATCGCCGATACTCTGACGGCGCGGGGGGCTACGGTGTTACACGCGGTGTGTTATGAGCGGCGACGGCTGATGCCAGAGGCGGCGAGTCTGCTTGCAAGCCGTACCGATTCTGGCCCCGCAGCCATATCCGTGACCAGTACGGAGATCCTCGATCAGCTCGTTCAAGTCCTCGGTGACTCTGGATCTGCGTGGTTACAGACGACCCCGCTGTTCGTACCGCATCCAAGGATTGCAGCAGCGGCACAGGCTTACGGGGTGCGTGATGTGCGCCTGATCGAGCCCGGTGATGCGGGCCTTATTGCGGCTTTGTCTGGCCCTAGCCCTGAAAACTAAAGCTGTCGGCGTAGAACGCGTCGCTCGGTAGGCCGCGCCCAGTAAAGTCGCGCCGTGCCGCATCAATCATGGCTGGCGATCCACAGGCATAGACCTCGACGCCGGACAGGTCTGCGAAATCGGCAAGTACGGCCTCGTGCACAAATCCGGTGCGGCCGTTCCAGGCGTCATCTGCGCCGGGTTCAGACAGGACAGGAATAAAATTGAAGCGGGGGAATTGTTGCACCCATTGCTGCGGGCCTTCCGTCTGATACAAGTCAGCGCGGGTACGCGCCCCCCAATAGAGAATGAAATGTCGGCCCTCGGCGGCATGGAGGGCGTGGCTGAGGATGCTTTTCATGGGTGCGTAGCCGGTGCCGCCAGCGAGCAGGATGGCGGGTTTGTCAGACTCATTCAGGCAAAAACTGCCCAGCGGACCGTGGATGCGCAGGATGTCCTTGACTTTCATGCTGCCGAAGACCTGATCGGTAAACCAGCCACCCGGAACATGGCGGATGTGCAGTTCGATGAGCGCGTCATGCTCGGGATGGTTGGCGAGGGAAAAGCTGCGACGGCGGCCATCCTTGAGCAGGAAGTCGATATATTGCCCGGGCAGGAATTGCAGGCGTTCATTGGCTGGTAACTTGAGCCACAGCGCCATGACATCGGGGGTCAGCCGCTCCATGCGTTCGACCCGGCAGGGCAGAGTGCGCGGGGCGATCTCGCCGGCCTTGCCAACTTCGCGGATCTCCAGGGTCAGGTTGCTACGGGCGTGGGCGGTGCAGAGCAGGGCGCGGCCCTCGGCCCGATCGGCCTCAGTCAGGGTGGTGGGCTGGAAGGCGCCCAGCTCGACCTCGCCCTCGACAATGCGGCCTTTACAGGCCCCGCAGGCGCCGTTGCGGCAGCCGTAGGGCAGATTGACGCCGGCATTGAGGGCGGCTTCAAGCAGGGTTTCCGTGCGCTCTGCGTTAAACTGGTGCCCACTGGGCTGGAGGGTGATCTGGCAAGGCATGAGGGTTCAGGATGTTGCGAGTATTGATTATTGGGTGTGGAGATATCGCGTTGCGTCTAGTTAGGCAGCAGCGTGAACAGCCATCTTCGCGCTACGGCGGGGTCCAATTCTACGCGCTGAATCGTTCGCCATCGCGAATACCCTTGTTGCGTGAAGTGGGTATTCGTCCCATTGGGGGTGATCTGGACGACCGCCGCAGCCTGAGGCGACTGGCCGGAATGGCCGATGTGGTTCTACACTTTGCGCCGCCTCAGGGCGAAGGACTTGTCGATTGGCGTACGCGACATTTGCTGGCCACCTTGGCCATGGCCACAGCCCCGGCCCGTTTGCTCTATATCAGCACGACCGGGGTCTATGGCGATTGCGCGGGTGCTTGGGTGGAAGAGACTCGTCCGGCCCGGCCCGGTAATGCCCGTGCCCGCCGGCGTTGGGACGCCGAGCGGCAGTTGCGGAGCTGGGCAATCCGGGCGGGGGTACGGCTAAGCATCCTGCGTGCACCGGGCATCTATGCCAAGGGACGCCTGCCCGAGGCGCGGGTGCGGCAAGGCTTGCCAGCGCTGCTGCCCGAAGTGGATATTCACACCAACCACATCCATGCCGAGGATTTGGCCCGCCTCGCCTGGCAGGCCGTGTTCTGGGCGCGGCCACAACGGTTGTACAACGCGGTGGACGAGAGTAGTCTCAAGATGGGCGACTGGTTCGATTGTGTGGCTGCTCACTTGGGGGTGCCGCGTCCGCCGCGTTTACCGTACGAGGCGGTAATGTCGGCTGTTACGCCGGCGATGCAGACTTTCCTGAAGGAGTCGCGCCGTCTGTCCAATCGGCGCATCCGCGAAGAACTCGGTTTCCGTTTTCGTTACCCAGATGTGCATACCGGCCTTTTCGGGGATTAAAATCGCGGTTATGAGCGGCATCAATCTAACCCACCACTTTCTGCTGGCCATGCCCGGCATGACCGACCCGAACTTTACCGGGGCGTTGACCTATCTCTGTGACCACGGCGAGCAAGGGGCGCTGGGCATTGTGGTTAATCGGCCGATGACGCTGACTTTGGGTGGATTGTTTGAGCAGATCGGTCTGGACTCAACCAACGAACGCCTGGGTCGGCAGCCGGTCTATCTGGGGGGGCCGGTCCAGAACGAACGCGGTTTTGTCCTGCATCGCCCCATCGGGACTTGGAGTTCGACCTTAAGCGTGGGCGGGCAAGTCGGTCTGACCACCTCCAAGGATATTCTCGAGGCGACGGCCCGGAGCGAGGGCCCGGAGCAGATTATTGTTTCGCTGGGTTATGCCGGCTGGGCAGCGGGCCAATTGGAGGAGGAGATCAAGCAGAACGCCTGGTTAACTGTCCCGGCTGACCCCGAGGTGATTTTCGCCCTGCCGCCGGCCAAGCGGCTCAATGCCGCCTTGCGTATCCTGGGTATTGATATGGCCATGTTGTCTGACGAGGCAGGTCACGCTTGAACGACCAAGCACCTACCCGAATGGGCGGCACGGTGCTGGCGTTTGATTTTGGTACCCGGCGTATTGGGGTCGCGGTGGGCGAACGCGAAACTGGCACGGCGCACCCGCTGGAAACCATCGAGGCCGAGGATAACCTGACGCGTTTTGCGCGGATTGGCGCGATGCTTCAGGAGTGGCGTCCAGTCGAGCTGGTGGTGGGTTTGCCGGTGTTCATGGATGGTACGACGCATGAGATGACATTGCGTTGTCAGCGTTTTGCCAATCAGTTGCGCGGTCGCTACAACCTGCCGGTCCATTTTGCCGACGAACGCCTGACCTCTGCTGACGCGGCGACGCGGCTTTTTGAGGCGGGCGGCAGTCGTTTTGACAAGGCCGCGATTGATGCGCTGGCGGCGCAGCGCATTTTGCTGGATCATCTCGCCCGCACGGATGCCATGAACCATGACGCTACCTGAACCGAATGCCCTCATAGACACGCTCGCGGCACAGCTCGCGCCGGCCTTGGAGACCGATTGTGCGCTCATTGGGATCCACACGGGCGGCGTCTGGCTACGCGATGCGGTTATCCAGCGTCTGGGGGGCGATCACCTCTTGGGCGAACTGGATGTCTCGTTTTACCGCGATGATTTTGCTCAAGGCGGACTGCACGCTGAGGTCCAACCTTCGCGCATCCCTTTTGATATTGACGGCCGCTCGGTCATCCTGTTCGACGATGTACTTTTTACCGGACGCACCGTTCGCGCGGCCATAAACTTGTTGTTTGATTACGGTCGCCCGGCCTCGGTTCGGCTGGCCGTTTTGATTGACCGGGGTGGCCGCGAATTGCCGGTCTGTGCCGATTTCACGGGCCTGCGGCTGGATCTGCCCACCAACGAGCATATCGACCTGCTGCGCAGCGACGCCGGGGTGTTAAGCCTGGTGCACGGTCCGTGGTGAGGGAGGGACGATGACCGCCAAGATGACATCTAACCTGCAACTCACAGCGGATGGCCGTCTGCGCCACCTGCTGACCCTGGATGGTCTGCCCAAGCGCATCTTGACCGAGATCCTCGATACGGCGCAGTCCTTTGTCTCGGTCGGCGAGCGCGATGTGAAGAAGGTCCCGCTGTTGCGTGGCAAGGCGGTGTTTAATGTCTTCTTTGAAAACTCGACCCGCACTCGCACGACCTTTGAGATCGCTGCCAAGCGACTCTCAGCCGATGTGGTCAATCTCAATGTCAACGCCTCGTCACAGAGCAAGGGCGAGACTCTTCTCGATACGGTGTCTAATCTGTCCGCCATGTTGGCGGACATGTTTGTGGTCCGCCACTCGGCAGCCGGTGCAGCGCACCTGATTGCCCGCCATGTGGCCCCGCACATTCATGTCATCAATGCCGGTGACGGGCGCTCGGCGCACCCCACCCAGGGTCTTTTGGATATGTTCACTATCCGCCACTACAAGGGCGATTTTCATAACCTGCGCGTGGCTATCGTTGGCGATGTCCTGCATTCGCGGGTGGCTCGTTCGCAGATCCACGCCCTAACCACGCTAGGTTGCCCCGAGGTGCGGGTGATTGCGCCCCGCACCCTGTTGCCGCGCGATGTCAGCGGCATGGGCGTGCATGTGTTTCACCGCCTGGAAGAAGGCCTTAAGGATGTCGATGTGGTGATGATGCTGCGCTTGCAGAACGAACGCATGCAGGGTGCGCGGCTGCCGTCGGCGGGTGAGTATTACAAGCATTGGGGCCTGACTCCCGAGAAGCTGAAATATGCGCGGCCGGATGCTATCGTCATGCATCCGGGGCCGATGAATCGTGGGGTCGAGATTGATTCTGCGGTGGCGGATGGGGGGCAGTCGGTCATCCTGCCGCAGGTGACCTACGGCATTGCCGTACGGATGGCGGTGATGTCTCTTGTCGCGGGGGCCAACCCATGAAGATGGCGATACGCAACGGTCGTGTAATCGATCCGGCCAGCGGGCTGGATCAGGTGCAAGATGTTTTTATCGCCGCCGGGCGAGTGGTGGGTCTCGGCACAGCCCCGGCCGAATTTCATGCCGGGCTGGAGATTGATGCCTTGGGTCTGGTGGTTTGTCCCGGCTTGGTGGATATGTCCCTGCGCCTGCGCGAACCGGGTCTCGAATATGTGGCTGGCCTCGAGTCGGAGATGCAGGCGGCCTCGGCTGGCGGGATCACCTCACTGGCCTGCCCGCCAGATACGGACCCGCCGCTGGATGAACCCGGCCTGATTGAGATGCTCAAATTCCGCGCTCGTAGCATGCCCGGCCCGCGCGTCTATCCGGTCGGCGCCCTGACCCATCAGCTCAAGGGTGAACGGCTGACCGAGATGGGCGAGTTGCACGAGGCAGGCTGTATTGCCTTCAGTCAGGCCGATGCGCCTCTGATCGATACCGCGGTGCTTTTTCACGCGATGGAATATGCGGCCAGTTTTGACCTGCCTGTCTGGTTGCGCCCTGAGGATCCCTTTCTGGCGCGGGGGGGGGTGGCGCACGATGGTCTGGTGGCGGCGCGTCTGGGACTCCCGGCCATTCCGGTACCGGCTGAGACGGTGGCCCTGCAAACCATCCTGTTGCTGATGCGGCAGACCGGCGCGCGGGTGCATATCTCCCGTCTATCGAGCCGGGCGGCAGTGGATATGGTGCGTCAGGCTAAGCTCGAGGGCTTGCCGGTGACCTGCGATGTGGCCGTTCATCATGTCCACTTGTCGGAGATGGACACCGCCGATTTCAATCCGCATTGCCACCTGGTGCCGCCACTGCGCAGCCTTCGTGATCGTGATGCGATTCGCCAGGCGCTGGCCGAGGGTGTCATTGACGCGATCTGTTCTGATCATGCGCCGGTGGACGAGGATGTTAAGGAACGTCCCTTCCAGGAGGCTGAACCTGGGGCCACGGGGGCCGAGCTATTGCTGCCACTCACCCTGCGCTGGGGGCGCGAGGCAGGTCTGTCTTTGGTGCAGACCCTGGATCGGGTGACCCAGCGCCCGGCTCGCATTATGGGGGTCGACGCCGGCTTTGTGCGGGTGGGTGGGCCGGCAGACCTGTGCGTTTTCGATCCGGAGGGTGGCTGGCAGGTGAGCGCCGAATCTTTACGGAGTCTGGGCAAGAATAGCCCTTATCTGGGTCACGAGATGCTGGGGCGCGTCCACTACACCGTGATTGACGGGCACCTCGATTATCGTCGCACTTAGCGTTCAGCTAGCTGCACGCTTACTTGGGCGCGCAGATCCAGCAGCTTGCCGTGGAAGAAATGTCCGGCGTTAGGAATAATCACCAGATTCAGGCCTTGGGTTTGCGCGTAAGCGCGCACGCTGGCAAGAGGAATGATCTCGTCCTGATCGCCTTGCAGGATGGTTGCGGGACCGTTGACGATGCCGAAGGGGCGCAGAGTGACGGCTGGCGCCACCAGGATAACCTGCTTTAGACCTTGACCGACCGGTAAGCGGAGTGAGAGTTGCTGCTGCACATAAGCGCCGAACGAGAATCCAAGCAGGGTCCAGTCGAGCTCAGGGTAGCGTGCACCGATGATTTGGGTGAGCGCAGCCAGATCATCACATTCACCCAAGCCGTGATCGTGCACCCCTGCGCTTTGTCCCACGCCGCGAAAATTACTGCGCACGGCCACGAGTCCGGCCGTGAGGGCAGCCCGGGCCAGTGTAGTGACCACCTTGTTGTCCATCGTGCCGCCATGGAGCGGGTGCGGGTGAGCAATGAGGGCGAGTCCTGCAGGCGAACCTTGCGGTGTTTCGATGACGGTTTCGATCGGACCCACGGGTCCGGGCAGGAGCAGATGCTCGCGCATGAGGTTAGGCGCTCATTAGGCGATTTTCAGGCGCTTGACCTCGCGACCGTGTTGCAGGTGTTCGGTGAGGATCTCGTCGATGTCTTCTTCATCCACATAGGTGTACCAGGTGGCATCGGGATAAACCACGCAGACGGGGCCGTGCTCGCAGCGGTTTAAACAGCCGGCACGATTGATGCGGTTCTTGCCCTGCTTGCCATGCAGATCGAGAGCTTTGGCCTTGTCTTTGGCATGTTCAAACAGGGCCTCTGCGTTGGTTGTGGCGCAGCATTCGCCGCCGTCCTCACGCTGGTTGAGGCAAAAAAAGACATGTCTTTTGTAGTAACTCAAAGCTATTTTCCTGTGTCGGTAGTTGAGGGCGACGGTTTTTCAGCGCAGCCGCGCGCGCGTTCAACGGGATATTTGCGGGCGTTGATGCCGAGTTTGTCCTCGGCGGCGCGAAGCAGGTCGATGTCCAGACAATTGGCCAAACTAACCAGATAAATCAGGACATCGGCCATTTCCTGACGCACGGCTTCGTGTCGTTCAGGGGAGAGATTGAGGCTTTCTTCGGGGGTCAGCCACTGGAATGGCTCCAGCAGCTCGGCGGCCTCGACAATAAGCGCGGCGGTCAAGTTTTTGGGGGTGTGGAATTGGTGCCAGTCGCGAGCGCGACCGAATTCCCGCACGGCCAAAGCCAGTTCACGCAGATCCTGTATGGGCATGAAGATTCTTCGCAAGTCTCTCTGGTTGAGAAGTTTAGCACCGCCTTCATGGCGGCGTAAAACTTGACGGAACGGCCTGAAATCGCTAGTGTTGGCCCCCTTTCAGCATCTTGTTTGTAGCCCCATGGCCGACACGGAACTTACTGGCGCGGAGATCGTCGTTCGCTGCTTGCACGCAGAAGGCGTCAAGCATGTTTTCGGCTATCCCGGTGGCGCGGTACTCAATATCTACGACGAGATTTATAAGCAGGACGGCTTTCAGCATATTTTGGTGCGGCATGAACAGGCCGCTGTACACGCGGCCGATGCTTATTCCCGTGCTACCGGCCAAGTTGGCGTGGCCTTGGTGACCTCCGGCCCGGGGGCGACCAACGCGGTCACCGGCATTGCCACGGCCTATATGGATTCGATCCCGCTGGTGGTGATTACCGGTCAGGTGCCGACGGCTGCGATTGGTATGGATGCCTTTCAGGAAGTCGATACGATTGGCATTACTCGCCCCTGCGTGAAACACAACTTCCTAGTCAAGGATGTGCGCGAGCTGGCGGAGACGATGAAAAAGGCGTTTTATATCGCCGCAACCGGCCGACCTGGCCCGGTGGTGGTGGATATTCCCAAGGATGTGACGCAAAACACCTGTGCCTTCGCCTATCCCGAGTCGGTGTCGATGCGCTCGTATAACCCGACCAGCAAGGGCCACACTGGGCAGATTAAAAAGGCCGCGCAGATGCTGTTGGAGGCCAAGCGCCCGATGTTGTATGTTGGCGGCGGTGCAGTGCTGGGCAATGGCGCTGAGCCGGTCCGCGCCCTGGCCCGGAAACTGGGTTTTCCGGTGGCTAGCACCCTGATGGGCTTGGGCGCCTTCCCCGAGCCGGATCCGCAAAATCTGGGCATGCTGGTCATGCACGGCACTTATGAAGCGAACATGGCGATGCAGCATTGCGATGTCTTGCTGGCCATTGGCGCCCGTTTTGACGACCGCGTGATTGGCAATCCCAAGCATTTTGGCAAAGAGGCGCGGCGTATCATTCATATTGACGTTGATCCGTCTTCAATCTCCAAACGGGTGCGGGTGGATGTGCCCATTGTCGGCGCGGTTGATCAGGTGCTTGACGATATTTTGACGCAGATCAGCGGCACGCCGGATACCCCTGAACTCAAGGCCTGGTGGGCGCAGATTGAATTGTGGCGGGCACAGGACTGTCTGAAGTTCGACCGCACGAGCCCGATCATCAAGCCGCAGGCGGTGGTTGAGGCTTTGTACAAGGTCACCGGTGGCAACGCCTTTGTGACTTCCGATGTGGGGCAGCATCAAATGTGGGCGGCGCAGTATTACAAATTCAACGCGCCACGGCGCTGGATTAATTCCGGTGGTCTGGGCACCATGGGCTTTGGCTTGCCTGCCGCCATGGGGGTTGCGATGGCCTATCCTGATGCGCCGGTGGTTTGTATCACGGGTGAAGGCAGTATTCAGATGAATATCCAGGAACTGTCTACCTGCAAGGAACACAAACTGCCGATTAAGGTGATTCTGCTCAACAATGGTGTTTTGGGTATGGTGCGACAGTGGCAGGAGTTCTTCTACGAGGAGCGCTATTCCGAGTCCTATGTCACCAGCTTGCCGGACTTCACCATGCTGGCCGAGGCCTATGGCCATGTCGGCATGAAGATCGAGCGGCCCGAGGATGTTGAGCCGGCGCTCATCAAGGCCTTCACCGAACACAAAGATCAACTCGTGTTCATGAACTTCATCACCGATCCGCGCGAGAATGTGTATCCCATGATTCCCGCCGGCAAGGGACTGTCGGAGATGATTCTGATATGAGACACATTATTTCTCTGTTAATGGAAAACGAAGCGGGCGCCTTGTCGCGGGTTGCCGGGCTGTTTTCAGCGCGTGGTTACAATATCGAGTCGCTGACCGTCGCCCCGACGGAAGACGCTACCCTGTCGCGTATGACGATCGTCACTCGTGGCTCGGATGAGGTGATTGAACAGATCAATAAGCAGCTCAACAAGCTGGTCGATGTGGTCAAGTTGCAGGATCTCTCTGACGGCAGCCACATTGAGCGCGAACTGATGCTGGTCAAGGTACGCGCCGTGGGCGAGGGCCGCGAGGAGATGAAACGCATGGCCGATATCTTCCGGGGCCGCATCATCGATGTCACTGAAAAGAGCTACACCATTGAACTGACCGGCGACGGCAAAAAACTGACGGCCTTCCTGGAGGCCATCGACCCCGCCGCTATTTTGGAAACCGTGCGCACGGGCACCTCTGGCATTGCCCGGGGTGAGCGCATTCTCAAAATCTGATTTTTACCGAAGGAACTGATATGCAGCTTTATTACGACAAGGATTGCAACCTCGCCCTGATTCAGAAGATGAAGGTCACGATTGTGGGTTATGGCTCCCAGGGCCATGCGCATGCCAACAACCTGAAGGACTCTGGTGTGGATGTTACTGTTGCCTTGCGCCCCGGTTCGGCCTCGGCCAAAAAGGCCGAGGCTGCAGGTCTGACCGTTAAAAATGTTGCTGACGCGGTCAAGAGTGCCGATCTGGTCATGATCTTGACCCCGGACGAGTTCCAGTCCCGCCTCTATCGTGATGAGATCGAACCCAATATCAAGCAGGGTGCCGTATTGGCCTTCGCGCACGGCTTCTCGATTCACTATAACCAGGTTGTGCCGCGCAAGGATCTTGATGTCATCATGGTAGCCCCCAAGGCGCCGGGCCATACCGTGCGTTCCGAGTTTGTGCGCGGGGGCGGCATTCCGGATCTGATCGCCATCTTCCAGAATGCCTCCGGCAAGGCCAAGGATATTGCCCTGTCTTACGCCTCTGCGATTGGCGGAGGCCGTACCGGCATCATCGAGACCACCTTTAAGGATGAGGAAGACGCTGGCCGCTTCCAGAAAATGCTCGATATGATCGACGACCTCGACGATGTGCAAGAGGTTTATAGCGCGGCGATCTTGCCCGAGTGAAGATCCTCGGCCTCGACCCCGGCCTGCGCATCACCGGGTACGGGGTGATCAGTCTGGACGGACAGCGGCTGGAATATCAGGCCAGTGGTGTGGTGCGTACCGAGGCCGGCGCGTTGCCGGGGCGACTGGC
>SXGT01743336.1_pt1 | contig 23288 bp, 23 predicted proteins | sample 3176221 | NCBI WGS metagenome assembly SXGT01 (sample SAMN11356862, study PRJNA531348) | freshwater metagenome | isolation source: freshwater sample F1-120 | place: China: Fuxian Lake, Yuxi | collected 2017-12-25
TCGGGATGACAAGACGCCGTTAGAACTTTTTCTGGCTGGATTGAATGGCTGGAACCCAGGGTTGCGACGGCATTTTCCTTGAGAATATGGCGACCGATAAAAACAAAGCAGTATCCACCTACAACTACACGAAGTTTCCAGTCTGGTCCTTCTGACGAGCCAGAACCCTTTCCCACTCGATAATCAGCCCATCGTTGCGGTGAGCAAACACTTCAAGGTATTCGATGGCTCGTGTGCAGCCGACGTAAAAATTGACCCGCCCGATAATGTTTCGGTTAAATTCATTGCCAGATGCCAACAGCACACAGTAGGCATCGTAGCCTTTGGCCGATGCGGTGGTCGAAAGAGCTAGCGTTGCTCGCCGACCAAGGAGTTTGTCCTGCTCCCTGAAAGCAATATGCAGTTCCTCAATTCCTTTAATCTGAGCGCTCGTCACAGCAGCTGCGATGGCTTCGATCCGATTTTTGGTCATAGACAAAACCAGAATGTCCTGTGGTCGAACCCGTTGTTCCTCGATCAACCATCGAAGTCGAGTGACAATCTCTTGGGCTTCAGCGGTGGGAGAAGAGGTCATTGAAAGTCGTGGCACATGACCGTCACGCACTGCGAATGCGACCCGCCAGTAACCCTCTTCGCGAGCGATTAGTTTCCTCTCTTCCAGGCTTGCTATGTCCCCGAATTCTTTCGTGGGGATCACTCCCTCGCCGTTGGCGCAAGTTCCGTAAAGCACATTAAAGGCCGCTTCGACAATCGGCCTGGTGTTGCGAAAGGACTGCGACATGACATTGGCTCGTCCGCCCCGGACGTTTAGGCCAATCGAAGACCAGTTGGGACGTTTCTTGCCGAAGAGATTTTGGGCGTCGTCGTAAAAGACGTAGAGGTTCGGCTCTTGCCCTGGCGCAACTCGGCACAATTCCTTGAGAAGTCGGAAGTCTTCTTCTGAAAAATCCTGACCTTCGTCCACAAAGATGGCATCGTAACTTGCTGCCTCGAAGATTTCGGGATGCTGCTGTTTGGTGTCTTCAAGCTCTTTGAGGTATTGAGCTGCCCGATCTTCGTCACTGATGTCATAAACACTTTGGTAGCGCCACAGCCCTTTTTGCGAAAGTTGCCACATCAGGTTGTTGTAGCAGCACACATCGATGCCCTTCGCCGGCAACGGTTGCCCCGTCCGTTGCTGAAAGGCCAAATCAATCTTTTTTTTCAGGAACGGGACAAGCGAGTGATTGTTACACAAGGCAAGCAAACGTGGCGGCGAATCCTGTTCCGCAAAGAGTCCTCGATCTTCCATGCTGCGGCGCAGGCGTCGGGCCAGATTGTTGGCTAGGACGATGGTCTTTCCGCTTCCGGCAACACCACGAACCAACCTTGGTCCCTCATGCCAATTCTGCGAGGACAACCGTTGCTGCTCATCGGAGAGTGTTTTGTACGTTTCAGCCGCTTCATCAAACTGCTCACCGAGCGTTCCTTCCTGAACTCGACGCGCTTCCCGATCTTCCGGACGGTGATAGAGCACGGACGAATCTCCGAACGCCTTCCAGACGGCGGCGATCTGGTCGGCGGGCCAGCGCTCGAATCCTGGATTGGCGAGTTGCTTCTGACCGACCGCCAAGAGCCGATCTGCCAGACGGCTCATGTCTTCTGCAAAGAGGATTTCGTTCGGACAGTAAGCGTCAGCTCCCCAGCGTTTGTTCCATTCCGCGCGGCTGATGCGGGGAAACACGACCCAATACTTGAACGGCAGAATGAGTTCGTTATTGAAGGATTGTTCGGTGGCGTTCTTCACGTCGAACATGGCGCTACGAACCTGGGTGATGGGGTTCCGGGTCCGAGTGCCATTCTCGTATCGAAATCGAATCTGCCCTCCGGGTTCAATCCCTTCGATTTGCTGAAGATCGTGTCCTTTCACTTCGATGACATGAAGGCCCGCAACGGTATCGACCAGCACGATATCCGGGGGCCGCTTTGATGATCTCGCAAGACTTGGTTCGCAAAGGACCGAGGCATCCAGGTGATTGAATCCCTTGATCAGCAGCCCCAGGACCAAGCGATGCGCATCGTTGCTTGCGTCTTCCCAGCCGAAGACACGGCACTTCGCAGAGTTGACCAATGCCTCAAGCTCACTCTTCTGCATCGCGTCGAGTTTCCATGAACAGGAGATTTTGAGGTCGTGAGTTGCTCGAACGATGTTTACATCGAATTACGCTGAGTGACGGTCGAAGTTAGTTTGAAGAGTCTTCGATATCGTCGGAATTAACAACTGCTGCGTAGTGGAAGCGGATGCAACGCTCCGGCGAAACACTGCACGCGGTCTATCACCAATGTGCCTCTAAACCATTGAATGGAGTTGTCGTTAGCCCCGCCGTCGCATCAGCCTTCATAACTTGAGGTTGATGCGACGGCGAGGCGAAAAGGGGCGGCCCACCCCGTTTGCTGAGCCTGAGCGGAAGTCTTCGGGATGCTCGGTCAAGTGGCTGATCGCAGCCCGAACGTGTTGCTGTCATCGAGCATACACGCATGTATCTCGAAGTCCCCATGTTGACAAACTCACCGGCGTCGCGGTAATGTGGCGCTCATAAGTGAGTAACTAATGAGTCTTGTGTGACACAAAGGAGGGCACGATGGCAATCGCCGAAGACAACGTCCGCGTGCAGTCAATCATTGATCGGAAGCTCGCCGACAAGATCACGGAGTTGGGAGAGCGATTGGGAGTCAGTCAGTCGAAGATGGTGTACTACCTTCTCGAAGCGGCGGTCGAGGACGAAGAGTGGATCATCAAGACCGTCACCAGCAAATTCGCGCAGAAGATTTATGCGGCGTTTGGTCGGAAGTTGCGCAGTGAGCGAACCGGCAAGGGAGTGAAGAAACCAGATACGGCTTGAAACCGCCTGAGTGGTGGACCTTGAAAGCGGTGCGTCCACGCAGAAACGAAAAACCCCAGCCGACGAAACTTTGGCGAGTGCGCGTCGGCCGGGGCTGATTTGATGTCCTGTTGGTAATGCCGGTTGGACCGGCATGGCAGGACAGTTTGTAGCCCAGAACGACATGGAGGTTTTCCAATGGTTCCTGACCACGAGAGGAATCGTAGCAACTCGAAATTGAGTCCCCAAGATGTGACGTCACTACAGAAGGCTGATGGCGAGGAAATTGCTGAGCCGGAAAAGGCACTGCCGGAAGTTTCCGATGAAGCCAATACCTCTGCGGTCGCGGAGGGGCCCCGCGAATGCGGGGAGGCCGCGACCGCAGAGGGCATGGGGTTGTCTGTAACACCCCATGCCCTCTTTTTACAACCAATAAGACCACCCACATCTCCTGTGAGTTGGCAACCGTTGATCAGCGGATTCGATACTCTCGACTTGGGTGTCTATGTCCTGTGGAATGACAATTGGGATCGGCTGACCAAACGGTTTCAACAGGGGAAGGAACGGGCGTCGGGAAGCGAGGGTATTCCGTGGGGGACCGGCGACTTCCTGATTTGGCCGAATGGAAAAACGGGCGGCTACCGGTGGCACTTTGAAGGGCCGCACTTCCACTTCTACTTGGCCGACTATCAGGCCCCTCATCAAAACACCCCCAATGTCTATGTGTCGCCGAATGCTAAATTCCTTTGGACCACTCCGCTGTCAGAAGTCCTCCGAACGATTGAAACCGTGATCCGAGGTCTCGGTGGTCATGTGCGGACAGTGAAACCGAGTCGTTGTGATTTGACCGCTGATTTCCTGATTCCGGGTGGCCTCTCCCTGGAGTTCATCGAGACGCATCAGGTACCGCGAGCCGGTAAGAACTCGCAGCACAAAGACGGCAAGAAATTGGAGACGTTCTACTTCGGTGCGAAGAAGTCGCCGATTCAACTGCGAATCTACGACAAGGGGCTTGAGGTTCAGAACGAGGACGGCAAGAAGCTCTGGTTTCGAGACGTGTGGAAATTGGATTCGTGCCAGGACGTCTGGCGGTTTGAGTTTCAGGTCCGTCGATCGGTGCTGAGGCAATTGCGCATCGACACGATGAGCGATCTTCAAGTGAAGGCCGGTGGCGTTTGGGAGTATCTCACCCGGTGGTTCTCGTTACGGCTGCCCGACAACAACAACGTGAGTCTCCGAACACTGCATCCCTTGTGGGTGGCCGTGCAAGGATGTCGAACGCAGTTCGGTCCTGAGTTGGAACTCCGGCGTGATCTGTCCAACGATGTCGCCAACGCTGAGTGTTATGTCGGACGTGGAGCCGGTTGCCTGCCTGGGTATGCCGCTCGCAAACGGTTGGGTGACTTGGACACGGTCCTCATATTCTTCATGGATGAAATCCGGGTCTACTGGGAGAAGCGGGGCGACTTCGATCAGCAATACCGCATCCGCTCCATCAAATTGGGGTTCCCCGGTGAGTCTGCCCCTGAAGACAACCGAGAGGCGGCGTGAGTGAGTGACGGCGGCATGGATGCGGCCGTGAGAGGTTTGGTCAGGGATGACAGAACGTCGAGACGAACGAAGGGAGACACCGGGGATCGTTCCTGCATCGAACGCTTCTTCGGACAAAGCCGTCCCGTCGTGGATCACTGACGATTTGATGGCATTGACCCGCACCGTCTGGCAACCGTTCTATCCGGTTCTGTTGACGGATGACGACGTGCGGGCAATGCTGACAAGCGTCGGGCAGTTGTGTCGTGCATTGTCACCAAGGGCCAACCGATGAAACAGTTTGTCGCGCTCGCACGGGTCAGCAGTCGGGAACAGGAACGCGAAGGATTCAGCCTCGAAGTGCAAGAAGAGGCGTTGATCCGCTATGCGACTCAGCAAAGCGGGACGCTCCTGCGGCTGTTCAAGATCGCTGAGACGGCCAGCAAGCGAGATGAGCGGAAGACGTTTCGCGAGATGATCGCATTCGCCAAGAAGCATTGCTCGGAACTCGATGGGCTGCTGTTCTACAAGGTGGACCGGGCGGCCCGAAACATCTTCGACTATGTCGAACTCGAACGGTTGGAATCGGAATACGATGTCCCGTTCGTCTCGGTCTCACAGCCGATGGAAAACAACCCGGCCGGTCGGATGATGCGGCGCACGCTCGCAAACATGGCCTCGTTTTACACCGAACAACAATCGGTGGATGTCCGCGAAGGCTTGGCCCGTAGAGTTCAAGAGGGCTGGTTCGTCGGCAGAGCTCCCTATGGTTATCGCAACATCCGCAAAGAGGGTCGGGGCGTCATCGAGTTCGATCCGCTCCCGGCCGAGAATGTGCGACGGATGTTTCATCTCTTCGCGTATGAACCGCTGACGCTCGACAACCTCGTCGAACGTCTTGAGCGCGAGGGCCGTGCGTTCCGTCCTGGCTCACGAAAATTCCCCCGGAGCAAAGTCCACAAGGCTCTCCGCGACCGAGCCTACCTCGGCGAGATTGAGTTCCTCGGTAACTGGTATCCCGGCAAGCATGAGCCGCTCGTGGATCGGACCACCTGGGACCGCGTGCAAACGCTCCTGGGCGAGCACACCTACCGCGCTCACGAAATGACCTACGCCAGCGAGTTGATTCGTTGCGGACACTGCGGCCATCCCATCACCGGCGAGAACAAGCTCAAGAAAACGAAGAATGGCGAGCGGTCCTACGTCTATTACCGCTGTGCCCGATACACGAAAGCCGGACACCCTCGAACACGCATCCCCGAAGCGGAATTCGACCGCCAAGTCTTGGCGTTGTTTGATCGAATGCGAGTCGCCGACGAATCGGTTCGCGATTGGTTCCAAGCTGTGCTCTTCTCGCAGACGAAGGACGCTCAAGCCGAGTCACTCGCTCAACGAGCCGAACTCAACCGTCAGCAAACGCTCCTCGTCGAACAACAAGACCGGTTGCTCAACCTGCGCTTGTCGGACTCCATCGACCAAGACACGTTCGCCCGCAAAAGCACCGAACTCCGCGACCGCCTCGCCGCGATCAAACTGCAACTCGACGCCGTGGACCGCTCCCACGATGAAACCGCCGAGTTAGCCAGCAAAGTGTTTGAACTTTCGCAAACCCTGAAAGAGCGCTGGCTTGCGGCCGACTATCACGCGAAACGCCGAATCCTCGAAATCGTGTGTTTGAACTGTCGACTCGATGACACAACTCTCGTCTTTGAAATGAGAAAGCCCTTCGACGTAGTCGCCGAAGGGCTCATTTCTGCAAATAGTCGGGCTGGCGGGATTTGAACCCACGACCTCTTGCACCCCAAGCAAGCGCGCTAGCCAGACTGCGCTACAGCCCGTCAATGCATCAGCGCGGCGATGGCGACTGTTGGGTGCCTTATTGCCTTGCTGATGGCGGGCGGAGTTATCGCTCCGTAAGTCGTGAATTACAAGCACGACACGCGGGTGTTGCGGAAAGGTTACGACGAGCGGTTCGTATTGGCGGCAGGGTCGAAGTTGGCGGAGCGCGAGGATTGAAGTTGGTGGGCCAGGGCGTGGCGTTGGTTCTTCTGACGTGGGGTGCCTTCGGCTTCTTTGATTTCTTCGCGAACCTCTTCGCGAGTCATTAGCAACGATCGTTCGAATCGCCAGCGCTGCAAGCCGTAGTCCAAGACGCCGAAGGCCATAAGTGCGAGCGCAACTTGGGAGACAAGTTGCAGAGCACTGGAGGCCAAGCCCGTGAATTGCCCGAGGAAGTCCGTGGTGAAGTTCGAGGCTGTGTTTTGCAGAGTCTGCGGCAGGGACAGCGCGCTCACACCGATCACGATGGTCAGCTTCAACAAGATTGCCACAGCGCGTCCGGAGGTTGACGAGGAGAATAAGCGTTGGAGTCCTGACAGCGGCGATAAGCGGGCGGACTGTGGTGCCAAGTTGTTCCAGCGCCAGAACCAGCCGACTTGCAGGAAGTGGGCCAGCAGGATTGCGGAGGTCGCTATCAACAACGGCCAACTGGCGGTTGCGACGAATCGCCAAGACTGTTCACGAAATTCGTTGAGGGCGTTTTCGGAATGGGATGACTCGCCGGCATGTTGAAGTGCGTCGCGAAGCATCGTACTGGCGAAGTTGGCAAAACTCAGGAACCACCAGCCTAGGACGATCCAAATCGAAAGTGTTCGCGTAGCGATGACCAGTTCTGTGCTGCGCGCGACCATGCCTCCCTCGCGCGCTTGTCGGCGACGACGCTCGGTGGGGCGTTCGGTGCGGGAGTCGTTGGTGTCGTCGAACAAAGCCATGTGGAAGACTCTGAGTCTCAATGGGACGGAGTGTGATTGGACGTGGCTGCGATTCCGTCACGGACGTAGTCAGCGACGGTTTGCTGGATGCCGGACAAATTCAGGGTCAGCACGATCACGGCGGCGACGGAGCGGGATGTGTTTCCGAGCGTGGTAGAGACTCCCGGCAGTCCGGCGGTGCTGAGCAATCCGAGTGCGAGATTGAGCAGCGCCAGCGTGGCCAGAGCCGGCGCGACCAACAGCAGTGCGAGTTGGCTGGACTGTTGAAGAAACTGCGCGGCAACCTGAGTGTCGAACAGAACGGTCGTCGAACCGATCGGGGTGGTTTGAAAACTGTCAGCGAGGACTCGAACGGCTTGGAGGTGTCCATTGACCGGAGAGCAGAGCAGGAAGGCTGCTGTGCCCCACAGCGTCAGCCAACGTGTGATGGGTGATCCGGCTAGCGGATCGTCGTCTTCCTCCGAGGGGAGTGCGTGTTGTTGGTCGAGTAGTCTGCCCGCCAATGGCAGAGCCCAAAGGATCAGCAGCGATCCGCAGCCCAGCAAGAATCCCACGCTGAACTCCAGCACCGCGGCAGGGGCGAACGCTGCTATCTCGAAGGTCGTGAGCTTGGGCGAGCCAGCCAACGGCGCGAGCACCAGCGACAGTACGGTCGCCAACCCGATGCGGATCGGCCACGGCAGGATGGCTCGGCCGAGCAGCGGGCCGACCGACAACAAGCCGCCGATTCGCGACAATACCAGCGCGAACGTGACGAGTTGTCCCGTCCACGGGGAGACCAGAACGGCAATGTCGGCGATGGTGAGTTGCGGCATGACATCACCCACCGTGCGGAATGTTTTCGATCAGCAATCGCGAGAACTCTGTCAGTCGCGATGCCATCCAAGGAAGCAATGCTGCGCCGGCGAAGACTGCCGCGAAGAGTTTCGGAACGAAGCTCAGTGTCTGGTCGGTCAGTTGTGTTGCCGCTTGAAATACGCTGACGACCAAACCAACCAACAGGCACACCGCCAGCAATGGTCCAGCGAGTTGCAGCGCCAGCCAGAGCGATGAGCGGATGAGTTCGATTGCTTGGTCGGGTGTCATGTGCTGAGGAGTGAGGAGTGAAGAGTGAGGAGTGAGGAGTGAGGAGTGAGGAGTGAAGAGTGAAGAGTGAAGAGTGAAGAGTGAGGGGTGAGCGGCAAGGCGCTAGCCGCCGGTTTTTTTTGAGCCACCGGCGGCTAGCGCCTTGCCGCTCATTTTTTCAATGCACGCTGGCGAGCAGCATGCCGGCGGTGAGGAACCAGCCGTCGATGAGAACGAACAACAGGAGTTTGAAGGGCAGGGCGACCGTTGATGGAGTCAGCGTGGTCAGGCCGAGGGCGGTTAGGACCGAAGCGATCACGAAGTCGATGACAAGGAACGGCAGGAACAATTTGAAGCCGATCAGAAAACCGATTTTCAGTTCGCTCAACAAGAAGGCGGGGAGCAAGACGGTGGTTGGGACATCGTCATAATCTTGAGGTTCAGAGGTGTCGGTTTCGCCGGCACGTTGGCGTTGCAGGTCGAGCAACATCCAGACGCCGTCAGTGTTGCCAGCCGTTTCGATTTGGTTGCTCATGAAGTTGCGAATGGGCGCGAGCATTTTCGGCAAGGCTTCTTCGAAGGTGGCTGCCGTCAGACCGTCCGCAGATTGAGCGTAGGGTTTCCAACCGGTCTCGTAGGATTCCTGCCATACGGGAGTTATGACGGTGAAGGTCAGGAACATGCTCAAGGCCATCAAAACTTGATTGGGCAAGACCTGCGGGGTGCCGAGTGCTTGTCGCAGCAGGCCCAACACGACCGAGAAGCGGACGAAGCAGGTACTCATCAGCAGGACGGCGGGAACGATGCTGAGCACTGTCGCGCCAATCAGCCACGGAAGCGAAGTGGATAGTGTTTGCGGTGAGACCAGGTTGCTCGGTTCTAAGACGCTGCCTTCGGCGGCGAGCGATACTGATTCCGAGAGGACGAGTGTCGCGAGGCATGTGACGCTACGAATCCCGAAACGTGTCGTGGATTCAGGTCGTGTTGAGTTGGGATAACGGCCATCAGCCATCAACCATCGGCCATTAGCTGGACGATTAACTTTCATGTTCGCACCTCCGACGAGAAGGAGGGGCTGGCTCCGACCGTCTGACGTGCGGCCAGTCGTTCCGCGAGTAACGGATTGGTGTTGGACTGGCGTAACGTGGGCTTTGATTCATTCGGCTTGTGCAGCAGCGAGCGGAATGTTTCGACGAGCGATTGATCGCGCTGAGTCGCGTGACACAATCCGGCGAGGCAATCGACTTCAACCGGGTCGGTGATTTCGGCGAGTGTTTGGAGGCCGTGTGGGGACAGGCTGAGCAGTAACACTCGAGTTCCGCTTCGCGCCAGCACGACCGACGTGCGAGTGTCGATCGCTTTGCGGCCAAGGATCTCGAACGCTTCGCTGGGCAGGCCGCGTGCCGTGTTGGGGGATCGAGATTTCAACCATCTCGCGCCAACGACGATCAGGCCAACGACAAACAATAGTGGCCAGAGGGTTGCCGACCAACCGGTTCGATTTGATGCGGTGTAATTGTTGTCTGGCTTTGCCGAACGTGGCGTCAACGGAGTCGAGGTGGTGGCCTGCGAGTCCCGTCGTCGGGCGGTATTCGGTCGAACTTCGATTGACCGAGCGGACTCCCCACTGTTGTGTGCGAGGCGAAACGGTGTTTCTAATAACTCCGGCGGATCGTTGTCGAAAAAGGTCGATGGCGTTCGTTCGTCAGCGAAGATTGTGGAAGCTCCGAGGGCGAGCCAAGCGACCAACAGCATCAACAACTCGACAATCCGCACACCTAGTTTGCCTTCGACGACAACTAGCTCGCCGCGTGCGATGGGACGGCCGGCGGCCACCACGTTGAGCGGTTCGTCGGCCAGTTGATCGAGTTGCAATGAATCACCGATTTTCAAGGGGGGCTCCGCCGCGTTGAGCGTGGTGTGTCCAAACTCAAACGTGACTTCGACGGCGGGCGTGTCCTCGGCTCGCAGTTCGGCATTGAGCATGGCGACCCAGCGATTGACGTCAGGGGGTCTCTCGCGAGCGCGCGACGTGGGCGCACGATCGTTTGAGCCAACAGTCGCAGTTGTGGCCAGCTTCATGACATCCCTGTCGCCGAGGCTGGCTTCCTGCCAGCTCAAGGGTGGGGTCGTATACGCCGCGCTCAAAAAACGGTCAATCCCGAAGCGGGCAATGAGCGGTCACAAACCCTCGCGACGACGCCAGCTCACACGAAGGACGCGACGATCGCGTTCGAGAGGCGTTGGAAAGTCGCTTGGCTTTCGCCGAGCGGCTGGGTCGTCAACATCAGTGCGAACGAGTTGCTCTCCAGGTCGATCCACAGCAATGTGCCGGTCGAGCCCCAATGGCCGAACGTCGCGGGGCTGATGAGATCACCGAACGAGTTCGAGTGATTCGCCCACTGCAATCGCCAACCGAGCCCCCACGGTCGGAATCGCCGCTCTTCGTCCGGGACATCCTTCATCGGTGCGAGTTGATTGCGAGTCGCTTCAATCACCGTGGCTGGTGCCAGGAGTTGTTTCTCGCCGAAACGACCGCCGGTCAGCATCAGTTGCGCGAACAACCCCAAGTCCCACGGAGTTGTCAGCAACCCGCCCCAAGGGGCTCCGAACTGACGCCAGTAGCGGCTGTTCCAATTCCAATCGGTGACGTCGGCTTGATCGGCCGCGACGCGAATCTCGGCGATGCGATCGACGGTCGGTGACGAACCGTTGAACCAGCTATCGGGCGCACCGAGTTCCGTATCGCGCATCTCCAGAGGCTCGAAGAATTCGCGCCGCAGGAATTGGCCGCAACTCAGGCCGCTGAGTTTTTCGATGATCGCGCCGAGCAGTGCGATCCCCATACTCTGATATTGCACCGAGCGGCCGGGTGGGAAATCTGGGGTCAGCTCACACGTGCCGCTCACGAACGCCGAGCGCGGCGAGTGCTGCTTGCGCAGCTCGGTGTTGTTTGGGAGCATGTCGGGCAGTCCGGACGTGTGTGTCAGCAGATGCCGGATCGTCGTGCCGTGCTTGCCTCCTTTGCCGAACTCAGGCAGGAACTCGGTCACGCGGTCGTTGAGCGTCAGTTGCCCCCGTTCGATCAACAGCATCACTCCCATCGCGACGATTGGCTTTGTGATGGACGCAATCAAGAACATCGCGTCCTGCCGCACCTTTACGGAATTCGCCGCCACGCGCTGACGCCCAAACAACTGTGGTCCCGGCGTGTGTCCGTTCCGAGCCACCAGCAATCCCACCGCCGGCACGACATCACGTTCGGCCCAATCGCGCGCCATCCCTAGCGCGGCGTTCCATCGAACCGGGTCCAATCCACACTGTTCCGCAGGAGCTTTCGTCAGCAACATGGTGCGACCTCTTGGGTGAAGTGGCCTGAATCTCAAAGTCTGCCAGATTTGGCGAGCGGGGCGGCGTCAGCTCCCCGGTGGGTGCAATCTCCGTTGAATACCGTGGGGCTGTCGCCCCCCGCTCGCCTAAGAGTCTGATTACGGCGAGACTTGAAAGATTTGGTTGAGCTTCGTGACTTCAAGTGCCTCTCGCACGTCGTCACACGGATTGAGAATTTGAATCTTGCTCACCGTATCCCTCAGCGACGCGAGCAGTCCCAACAATCCACTGGGAATCAACCGCACTCCGGTCATATCAAACGCGAGCGTCTTTGTTTGATTCCGTTTGACTAATTCGGTGATCTGGTCACGACAGGCCGAGAGGTTGATTTGATCCAAGAGTTCCCGCCCGCCAAAGCCAACGACCGTGGCCTCTCCGTTGCGAACGATTTCCAGGGTGGCAAATAGGTCGTCCATGTTTCGAACTCCGCGATGAGAAGTGAGCCGAGACTGTTGCGATGTGTGAGGTGGAGAATAACACCTCGCGTCGCCGACTGTCGCCTCTCATTTCTTTGCGGCGATGCGATACAGCGCTTTCTCCGTCCGCACGAACAGATCGGAATCGACAGCGGCCGGGGTCGCCATGATTTGGCCTTCGAGCTGATTCGTGGCGAGCAATTTGTACGCCTTACCCGGGGCGATCACGTAGGTTTGGCCTTCGCGGTTGCCGATGAGGATTCGTCCGTCGGCGAACAGCGGCGACGAACAGAAGTTGCCGCCCAATCGTTCGGTCCAATTCGTTTGCCCAGTCTTCGCGTCCAGACACGTTGCGACCCCTTTTTCGGCGATGACGTAAAGCTCGTCACCAATCAGCAGAGGCGACGGCATGGTCGGTGCCTGCTTGTTGAATCGCCAGGCAATCTTCGGCTTATCGTCGAGCGTCACCGCCAGGATCTCTGGCTTCATGAAACTGGTGCCGAAGAAAACCATCCCGTGACCGACGACAGGCCGAGGCACAATCGAAAAACCCTGTGCGCCGTAGCTGACCTTCCACAACTCGCGACCGGTTTCCGGTTCGTAGGCGTACAACCAATCGGCCGCCGGCGAGATGACCACTTCGCGACCGCCGACTTTGGTAATCAGCGGCGTGCCATAAGCCTTCTTGAGTTGCGGTTCCGGATTCATCTCACCGCTGCGGTTCGTGCGCCAAGCGATCTTGCCGTCGAGCTTGTTGAATGCCGCGATGGACTGAGTATCGCTGCCGTCACAATGCACGATCAGCAAGTTTCCCCAAAGCACGGGCGTGCTGCCCGGACCGTTCTCATGCTTGAGCTTCAACTCGCGATTCGTCCATAAGACTTTCTGCGATTTCGTGTCGAGACACGCGGTCCCATTCGTGCCGAAGTGAGCATACAGCCGCCCGTCTTCCAAAGTCGGCGACGGCGACGCGAAGGAATTCAATTGATGCACCGGATCGGGAGACTCAGCCGTCAGAAGCTCGATGTCGTGGATCACCTTGCCCGAAGCTCGATCGACAGCGACGGCTCGCAGACTCAACTTACCAACGATATTCAGTGGTTGCCCCGCGAAGTTGTCCGCCAGCTTCTTCGCTTTTTCGGCTCCCGGCGCTTCCGACTCGACGGCCGTGGTCATCCAGATGTGTTGTCCATCGATCACTGGCGAAGACCAGGCGCGTCCCGGAATCGCCGTCCGCCAAACGATGTTTTCAGTCTCGCTCCAAGTCAGCGGCAAGTCCTTTGCGGTCGAATGCCCCTGCCCAGCCGGCCCACGCCACTGCGGCCACTCGGCGGCAGACACGGACGAAACACTCAAGATCAAAAACGACAGTGCCACAAAAAGCTTCACGACAAACTCCTTCAGATCAGATGCAAAATCGCGAACATTTAAGCTATTCATTTCTCTAAACCCGATCCTCCGGCAAGCCTTGTTTGCCAGGAGAATGGGGGCAGAGGAATGGAGCAAAGTTACTTCGCGTCGTCGGTGCGCTTCTCGAATTTCAGTGCGGCGGAGTTCATGCAGTAGCGTAGCCCCGTGGGCTTCGGACCGTCTTCGAAGACATGGCCGAGGTGCGCGTCGCAGCGACTGCAGACGACTTCGGTTCGAGTCACGAACCAACTGCGGTCGGCCACTTCGCCGACACTTTTAGGTGTGAGCGGCTGATAGAAGCTCGGCCAGCCAGTGCCGGATTCAAACTTGGTATCGGCGTCGAACAACTTCTGGCCGCAGCAGACGCAGCGATACACACCTGGTTCGTGGTTGTCCCAGTAAGCGCCGGTAAAAGCTCGCTCTGTCCCTTTGAGGCGTGCGACTTTGAATTGTTCCAGCGTCAGCCGCTTCTGCCATTCGGCATCGTCTTTGGCCATCGGCAAGAGACCAGGGTCGCTGTCCGTTGAGTCATTCATGGCGGGAACCTTTCGATTGCCGGTGGAAGTGGCTTCGTTTGGCGTCCGGCGGATGAGAACTCCCACCAGCAAAGCCACGCCGGCGACAGTCGCGAATACGGCAACACGCTTGAGCATGGCAGCCCCTCGGATCAGTCAGCGAATTCCGCAAACAAACGATGAGATGACGGCGCGGCAAATTGGTTACGCCAGGCTATCCAAGTCGATGCCCGCGTCTCGGCGTTTCTTCCCTTCGGTCGGGCTGCCGTCGCCGGAAATGGCGACGCGGCCGGAGTTGTCGAGGAAGATTTTGTCACCCAGGATTTCCGCGACCACGATCTCCATCGGATTCTTGCTCGACAGCTCGATCAATGGCCGAGCACCACGATTCAGCGCGACCAGCCGCTTCTGGATCAGCGACGATAACTTGAATCGGCCACCGACCTTGTTCACGATCGCTTCGTCTTTGAATACGTCAAGCATTCGAGTTCTCCTCCAAGCCTTTAAGGATTTGTACGATCTCGGCCGTCACCCGATCCAGGTCGTCGTTGATGACCTGATAATGGTAGCGGTCCGCCATTCCGAGTTCTCGCCGAGCGGTCTGCAACCGCCGCTGAATTGCTTCTTCCGTTTCCGTGCCGCGTGCCCGAAGCCGCTGCTCAAAATCCGCCTCGGAAGCCGTGCAAATAAAAACCGTCACGGCATGCGGGTATTGATTCACGACGTGCATTGCTCCTTGCACATCAATTTCCAACATGGACCAGCCGCCGGCGTCGTGTGCTCGCTGAACATCCGACTTCAAAGTGCCGTACCAGTTGCCGGATCCGTGGACCTCAAAGCATTCCACAAACTCGTCCGCGTCGCGTCGTCGTTGAAATTCTTCTTTGCTCAGGAAGTAGTAGTCCTTGCCGTGCTGCTCTTGGTTGCGAGCGGCTCGCGTGGTCGCGGAAATCGCCTTGATCAGCCGGACCTCCGTCTGCGCGGCCAAACGATTGACGATCGTCGATTTCCCCGAGCCGCTTGGCCCGGAGAGCACGACAATACGCCGTTCGTCCACACCAGAGTGTGACGGAGCAACTGTCGAAGAGGGATTCGAATCAGACACAACCACTACTCCACGTTCTGTAACACTTCTCGAATTTTCTCGACGGCCGATTTCATCTCGACGACACACCGCGCGAGCGCCACGTTGTTGGCCTTCGAGCCGATTGTATTCACCTCGCGGAACATCTCTTGAGTTAGGAAATCCAGCTTGCGGCCCTGCGAGACTTTGTCGGAGAGAAACGCTTCAAATTGTTCGAGATGACAACGCAGCCGAGTGATCTCTTCGTTAATGTCGCAGCGGTCGGCATACATGCTGACTTCGCGGATCAGATCCGGCTCGCTGATGACGACACTGGTCCCTTTGAGCAACTCGCGAATGCGATCCAGCAACTTGTCGCGGTACTGACTCACCACCTCCGATGCGGTCTTCGCGATCTCATCGAGGCTGCTGGAGATGACCTTGGCGTTCAGCCGCAAGTCGTCTCCCATCGAGCGGCCTTCACGCTGCCGAAATTCTTTGAACTTGCCGATCGCCTCTTCCAACTGCGTCTTGAGGATCGGCCAATCCCGCGCCGCATCGAGTTCGCCTCGCGCGCTATCCGTCACGACTCCGGGCAACGTCAATAAAGTGTTTAATTCTGACGGCGCACCCGCCGCGAGCTGCCGCGACAGATCCTTCAATTGATTCCAATAAGCCGTGAGCACTTCCACATTGAGCTGCGCTGCGGACGCTCCAGAGGCGGGTCTGACCTCGAATGCCACCGTCACCGTGCCTCGCGAAACATGCTCGCGCACAACTCGTTCGATTTCCCCTTCCAGTGCCGCGTAGGCATCGGGAAATCGCGAAGTGACTTTCAGATATCGATTATTGACGGCGCGGATTTCCACGGCGACGCTCAGCCGATCGTTCAGCCCCTTCGAGGCTCCGAAGCCAGTCATGCTCAGTAACACGCGGAATCCTTTGCAAAAACTCGGTGCCTGACCGTGCGAGCCAAACGCTTTGAGGTGAACCGACTCATCGATTCTGTTGATGATGAAAAACGAAATCTTTGCCTGGCCAATACCGCTACTTTGGCTCGACGTCCTTCTTGGCTTCGTCCTTCGGTTTGACTTCTTCTTTCGGCTTCGCTTCGTCGTTTGTTTTGGCGTCTTCTTTCGCTTCCGCTGGCTTGGAGCCGGTCTCAGGATTCGTCGATTCCTCCGAGGTGTCTTTTGTCGCCGGCTTTAAGGTCTTGAGCTTCTTCTTTGGATCTTCATCCTTGCCGACTTCATCTGGCTCGTCGCCGACAGACCCAAGGCCAGAGCCAGTCTTTGAGTCATTCGACTTGGTTGAAGAAACGCCGGACTCTTTCTCCTTCGCAGGGGTCTCAATTCGATCCGGCAAGCCGCTCGTCTTGTCATCGATGCCCGACCGCAGCACATGCCCGTGGACTCCAGCCAGGATGACCCAAGCGGCGGCGATGACAATCGTAATGCGTGTGAAGGTGTCCCCCGCTTTAGTGCCAAAGGCGCTTTGCCCACCCAAGCCGCTCAACGCGCCAACGAGTCCGCCGCCACGGCCGCGTTGCAACAGAATGATCCCGATCAGCACAACGCTGATGAACATGCCCACCAAAGCCAAAAACGTAGCCATGAAAACTCCCGCAAGCCGTCGCCTGATGACGAACGGACTTAACCTTTCAAAGTCTGAGCTTTAATCCCGGCCTCAATGATTGCCGTGAACGAATCTGTCTTCAGTGCCGCGCCGCCGACCAACGCACCATCCACGTCAGACTGCGACAGAAGCTCGAACGCATTGTCCGGTTTCACGCTGCCGCCGTACAGAATTCGCGTCGCGGCGGCGACCGCTTCGCCGTATCGCGACTTCAACTGACTACGCAAAAAAACGTGAGCCTGCTGCGCCTGTTCCGTCGTCGCCGTGACTCCGGTGCCAATCGCCCACATCGGCTCATAGGCCACGACAACATTGACCATTTGCTCGGCCGAGACTTGATCGAGCCCGGTCAATTGCCTCGCGAGCACCGCTTCCGTCTGCCCCGCTTGTCGATCCGCCAACTGCTCGCCGACGCAATAGATCACTTTCAAACCGTGAGCCAACCCCGCCGGAACTTTTTTCGCGAGCAGTTCGTTTTGCTCACCGAAAAATTGACGGCGTTCACTGTGGCCGACCAAAACCCAACCACAGCCAACGTCCCTCAGCATGTCACCGCAGACTTCACCTGTGAGCGCACCCTGCGGAGCGAAATAAAGGTTCTGTGCCCCCAATTGAACCGCTGAACCTCGAACCGCCGCGCCGACCGAGCTTAAGTACGGAAACGCCGGACAGACAAGGATTTCAACGGCCGCAGACGAAGGGTACTTCGCGGCCAAGGCTTGGCTGAGCGCAGTCCCTTGGCTCTGCAACAAATTCATCTTCCAATTGCCGGCGACCAAGATTTGCCGCATGAACTTTCGACCTCTCCAAAAACAACAACCTCATCGCCGATGACGAGTTTCAGCCAAAGTCCGGCAAAAGGCGGGCCGCGAATGATGACGGCGAACGGCCTTGAGTTCAACGCCTGCGTCTCGATGTTTTCTAGCCGTCAATCCGCGCGGTATTCAATCCACGAGTTTGCGTGAGAGCGAAACTCCCACGAACCGCAGGATGACGAGCGAATCGACCCACAACAGTCGGTATTCCCACGGACTCCAAGGACCGGTCCCCACGAACCAGTTCAGAACGGCAAGTTGCTCGCGAACCTGACGAGGTGCTGGAAACGTCGGTGTCGTGGACGCGATGAACCGGTCCAAGAGGAACAACAGCAGCAGCAGCCCGGCCGTGAGACACCAGCCCATCCAGTATTGACGCGGTGATTGAGCTTCCGCGGAGCGTATGGGCACATCAAGCGGCGTTGCGACTTCGCTATTAGACTGTGGAGCCAGACTCTCTGAGTCTTCGTCCGCAGTGATCTTATTTTGAGCAGCAATCGGCCGATGATTCGGCTGGCGACGAGTCGGCGGCGAGTTCTTTTGGCGACCGAGTGCCGTTCGCAATTCCGGGCATTGACTCGCCACCGTCCAGACCTCGTCGGTCTCGCGGCGAACAAGATCGCCGGGGCCGAGCGTCTCCGACACCACCAATTCCCGCAGTTCATCAAACTCCATCGGACCGAGTTCGTTTTGAAGTAGTCGGCAGCACCAGCGCGTGGTCATGGTTGCGCTCCAGACGTCGCGGAATCGGTCGGTGATTCACTGCCGGTTCGTTGGAGGACATAAACGAATTTCGTTCGCCCCCGCCAACCGCTCACGAAAGAATAACGTTGCACTTCGTGAAATGTCGGACGCTCGCCGGCTTGACCGGATTCCGGCAACGAAAGAGCGATCACAAACTCGACCTCTCCCGGCGGACGCACCGGACCGGACCACCAAGCGGCTTCGGGAGTATTCAGGATGACCTTCGAGGTTGAACTCAGTGACTCCAAATGCGGCCAAATCCGGTAGCCCCACCACGGAGGCAATGGTCGCACCGGGACAGGTCCGGGATGTGTGTCGTACAGATGCCAACCGTCAAACGCATAGCCGCCGTTGATCTTTTCCGGTGGCACGTCAGCGGCGATCAAGTCGCGTCCTGCCTGAAACGCCAATCGCGATTCCGCATGGACGTCATGGCTACTCGCCAGCGAGTAGTAGCCCAACGGGAGCATCACGGCCGCAAAGGGCACGAATTCCCAACGTGTTTGCAGGGGCGTGAGAACGACAAACAGCAGCACGCTACTCGGCGCGAGGATCAGTAAGTGACGGTCAAAGAGCAGCGGTGTCGTTCCCACGATGTAGGCCAATTGCCACGCCAGCCACAGCAAGCACAATCGGATCGTCACGCGACGTGGCGATTCCCACGAATGCGACTCCACGGCACTGACTCGTTGCACAAGCGCGACGAATCCCAAGACACAGAACGAGGTGATCACCCAAGCGAGAGGTTGTCCCCACAAGATTGATTGCGATCCCAGCAGATAAGTGTTGGGCGTGAACAACCCAAAGGGCGTGAGCACGTTTCGCAGATAAGGAAACAACAAGTTCCGTTCAAAGTAGAAATAGAAAATCAAATTCAGGAGCAACCACAGCGCCAACAATCCGGCGGCCGTGGCCCGACTCCCAAGCCTTTGCCAAGCGGTGATCGGCAATGCCACGGACAGGACAGCCACGAAGCTGCCGAGGTAGACCGCATAAGTCAGACCGATCTCCGGCAGGCTGCTCCAAGGTGGGTTGAGAGCAAACTCACGGGTCTGTCGCATTGACACTTCAAACACATCGGTCGGTCCATGCAGAAACCGATACCAGCCTGTGAAACCCACCAACAGCGCCGCTCCGGGAAGCAGAGCACACCAGCCCTCACGACGAAACAACAGACGGCGCTCCCACAGAACCAGATAGGTCGCCACCGCGAGCCACGCAACTAAACCATGTTGCCGAGTCCACGATGACCAACCCAACAACGCCGAGCCAAGCAATAACCAACTGAGAGCGTGCCTGGAGCGATCTCCCTCGCCCCCGCTTTGGGGGAGAGGGCCGGGGTGAGGGGGTGTTTTCAAAGCTAAGCCGCGCGCGATGCACCACAACCCCAGCACTTGCCAAGTGATCGCCGGGATGTCCGTGTCATAGGTGTAGCAATGCAGGAAATGCAGCGGATGAAACATCAACGCCAACACCGCCAGCCACACGCCGCGACTCGGCACGCTGCACCAGCGCAGCCACCGCGCCAAAGCGAACATTTCCAACACATGCAGCACGACCACGCTCAGCTTCGTAACCGTGAACGACACGCCGAAGAGTTTCGTGAACAGCCAGCCCCACAACACATGCCCGACCAGCGACATCGGATTCCAGTGCAGAATCCGCAACTCACCCCGCTCGTTCAGAAACGACAGCGACTTATTGAACGCCCAATCGTCGAGGATCGCGTATTCTCCCACTGGCCACACCAGCCAGTAGCAGACGCCAATGAGCAACCCGATCACAAGCAGGTCGGCGCACATGCCGCGACCTTTGGAGTGCGGCGATTCATCGCCGCTTTCATTCGCGGCGGAGCCGCTGTATTCACCTGAAATCACCACTGCAACTGGACCAAAGAAAGCGGCTTCGCCGCAACCCAAAGCGGCGATGAATCGCCGCACTCCAAAATCCGCTAAAACTCATCACCAGACACCAACTGCTGCCGCAGTTCCCCTGAAATGAGCGTCCCTTGCGGACTAATCAAGCTGGCATACACGCGGCCGTCGATCAGTTCGTTGGCAAACTTCACGCGCCCGTCCCCGAAAGCGAAATGCACGCCACCGGAATGGTGCGAGTTCGGCCACGCAGCCTCGCCTTCCGCTTCGTAGCGTCCCGAATTGATCTTGCCGAAACCTTGATTCGCACGCGAATAGTCCACCGTCCCCGGAGCACAACTGGCTCCCGGACAGATGTTGGAGAGGCTCAGGAAAAAGCTATTTCGACTCGCCAACGGTGAGGCCCACGTCAGTTCCGGCTTCGTCGGGTCGGCTCCCGCGCGAATATTCTCCGACAGAAAGACCGTCTGCGACAATCCATCCAAAATGCTGTCCAGCCGATGATGCCGCGTCGTGCCAGGAGTCTGCCAACTCTCCAAAAAAAAGACTCCGGTTTGCAGGAAGTGCAACTTGTCCCCCGGCACCCCGTCCGTGGCGACGTTCGCGGGACAGCTCACGCCGTTGCCGTTCAAGTCCAACGGCTGCCCGGTTGGAGACGCGGGGCAATCACCAACGGCACCCATCACGATCGTCCAGCCAAAGCCGCCATTGACCACATAGCTCAAGTCACCCTTTCTCAGTTGCGTGTCATCCTCAGGACAGGTCAGCACATTCAAGTGCGTTTGAGCCAACGCTTGATTCGCCGGATCAACACTCGGCTCGTTCCACTTCCATTGTTTGGCAATGCTGTCCCGGTCCAACCACGGAGTCAGTGGGACCACCCAACTATGAAAGTGCGCGAAATTCCCGCTGGTATCGAACCCGAAATTTCCAGACGCCGGCAATCGCCGCGTCTGATCCGCTTCCGCCGTCATGGCTAAAGCCAAATCCTTCAAATGGCTTTGGCATTCTCCCCGTCGCGCGGACGCTCGCGATTTCGCGATGGCCGGTAACGCCAAGGCCACGAGGACAGCGATCACCGACATGGCGACCAACAACTCGATCACGGAAAACCCGCGCCGGTTTATTTGCAAGCCACCTTGTCGACGGGTTCGCGACATTGTTTTGTAGGTCAGGCTTTCCAGCCTGACCCGAATGGAAATCACGTCAATTTTTTGAGTCAGCCTGGAAAGGCTGACCTACGAAACCACAACAGCACTCACCGCACTCACGGGTCCATCACCGCGCGAATTGCGTCCCATCACTTGATAGTCATAGCTGCCGGCAGCCAGCCCGGTGGCGTCATAAGTCGTCACGATCACGTCGGCCGCGACCACAATGAACTCGGTCGCGCCGGGAGCCTTCTGCAGCACGTCATAACTGGTCGCTCCCGCAGCCGCGTATTCCAAGTGGACTTGGCCGGGGCCGGGGGACGTCGCCACGCTGATCGTGGGTTCGGCGGGCGGTTGCTGAGACGGTTCCAACGGAATGGCATCAATGACTTCTCGTTCGGCCGTCCCTTCCACGAATTGCGCGCGGCCCTGAATCAGAGCCGCCGTGACGAAGTCTTCCAGGGCATCCAACCCCTCATGCAGATTGCCCTGAGTGATCTCGTAATCCTGATCGACCGTGGCGAACGCGGCTTGTTTCGTCTTGAGCGTCGTCAGCAGCGCATCGAACGCGGCCTTGTCCATCGTATCCCAAGCTTTGAAGACCGTGGCCGAGCCCGGCGGATTGGGCAACTGACCCCACAAGATGGACAGCGCCTCCATTCGCCCAACCGTTTGAGCCACCGTCTTGTCATCCACCGGCAACCGGCTGATCGCCGACAAGCTGCCTGGGTCTGAGCGATACCGGCTCTTCAGAATCGGGAACACTTGCACGCAGGCAAAGTGTGCCGCCTGCCGAGCTTCCTCCAATTCCCCGCGCGCCAAATTGAGCGCGGAGTTCGCCGTCTGAAACGCCGTCCGAGTCGCCAGCGTCGCATCAATCAGCGTCTGCACGTCCGCCGGAGCCTTCCCATCCGGCCGAAACGTCGCGATTTGGACCATTGCCGCCTTCACATACCGCGCCTGCGTCACCTCAAAGTCAAAGATGTCAAACATCGCAACCCCTTTCAATCGGGTAAATTGAGCTGCTCGCGTCCGGGTTGCCCATTTCGCGAGCAACTCCCTTCCATTCGCCGGGAACAACGACCGCTTCGTGAGAGGCCGCGATCGCATAGTCCCCAACTCTCGTCCATTCGGCAGAACAACTCACCGCTTCGTCAGCACTAGTGCTCAATTCGTTAGCCAACGAGACTATCAACCCAGCCGAACCTGGCATCTCTCCTGCCGAATTGGCACCAACTCCAGTCGAACGCCCCACTCCACCAGCCGAATCGATCGTTCGTTCAGCAGAAACGCCAATTCCATCAGCGGAAGAGGCCCGTCGGCCCGCAGAACGAATTCTTCGGCTTGCCGAATCAATCACCCCAACCGCCGAAAAAGCAATTTCTTCCGCAGCGGAACAGGAATTTTTTTCTCCTAAGAAACCATCTCGCCGCCGAACGCCAAAACTCTCTCGTCAAACACTCTCACAAAAAGTCGTATTCTCAGATCCGTGGAAAACGCAGCCAAAATCATTTACGGGCGCGTCTCTCTTGCCGAGTTCTAGTGACCGCTGAGCCTGCCCTGAGCCAGAATACCTCACGGCATAACCGGCAAATCGGGCACAGGCCGTGGAAAAGGCGATGGAGCAGTAGGTACCGGCTTCGGTAAGTTCACAGCCACAATGAAGAAAAGCACGCAAACGGCGACCGGCCACCAACGACGGACTTTCGTTGACCAACCCCCAGGACCACGCCAGATCTCACCTGTTCCAAAAAACACCTCAGTCCCGCATTTTGAGCATGTATAGGTTCCTTCTAACCATTGCCGATAAGACATAGATGGAGTCCAGATTGGAAGCGGAGATTCCGTCCCACACCCAACACATCGACTCCGACACCCATAAAAAATCCACAACACAAATCCTAAGCCTTGGACTTCCCCCCGTTTTGCGGGCGCGTAGATAAGCGCGTAGAGTGCGAGACGAGGAGCGAGCAAGATGCGTCAGCGACGGAAGTTTACCCGAGAGTTCAAAGTGGAGGCCGTTCGGTTGTCGAGGCAACCGGGTCGAA
>SXGT01456893.1_pt1 | contig 23276 bp, 16 predicted proteins | sample 3176221 | NCBI WGS metagenome assembly SXGT01 (sample SAMN11356862, study PRJNA531348) | freshwater metagenome | isolation source: freshwater sample F1-120 | place: China: Fuxian Lake, Yuxi | collected 2017-12-25
CCCGGGAAGGAGAACTGCTTGAACAGTCGTCGACTTCCGTCCTCATTTTCGCCAACGTTGGGGTAGAACTCGCTGCAGGTCCCTTCAAGGCAAGTGTTGGCGACAATGCCTGGACCGCCGTGACCGGGACCAATCACATACATCGTGTTCAGATCATGCTGCTTGATGACCCGGTTGAGGAGTATGTAGATGAAGTTGAGGCCGGGTGTCGTGCCCCGGTGGCCCAAGAGCCGCGGCTTAATGTGCTCCGGTTTAAGCGGATGCCGCACGAGCGGATTGGCGTAGAGGTAGATTTGGCCGACGGAGAGGTCGTTGGCTGCGCGCCAGTAGGCGTCGATCGTGCGCAACATCTCCGGAGAGAGCGGCGTTTCGGTCGACGCGACGTTTGAGCCGTTCATGAGTGGCTCCTTTCACGCTTGAGATTTTGAGCCAACAAGCAGTCGACGGTGTCCTTAGCAATGACGAGTTCCTCATCCACGGGAATGACAAAAGCGCGGATCTTCGAACCGGCTGCACTGACTTCGCCTTCTTTGCCGATGAGTTGTCGATTTTTCTGCTCGTCGATACTCAGGCCGCACCATGCCATGTGGTGACAGATGCGGCTGCGGATCTCTGCGGAGTTCTCACCGATGCCCCCGCCAAATACGATTGCATCTGCCCCTTCGAGCACCATCAGATACGCTCCGATATATTTCCGCAGACGATAACAGAACATTTCCAGGGCCAACTTAGCGCGGGCATGGCCGCCGGCTTCCAACTTAAGTAGTTCGGAGACGTTAGCTGTTGCGCCCGATACACCCAGCAGTCCGGAGCGATGATTCAAGCAATCCTCTACTTCAGCGGGCGTCATCCCCGCATGTTCGCAAAGATAGCGCATGCCGGACGGGTCGATGTCGCCTGAGCGGGTTCCCATTACCAGTCCCTCCAACGGCGTGAATCCCATGGAGGTATCGACGGATTTTCCGCCCATGACCGCCGTCGCGGAGCACCCGCCACCCAGTTGCAGCGTGATAAGCTTGCCTTGTTCGACAGGCTGACTCAAGTATTGAATACACTTTTCGGCCATGCACCGGTGAGCGAGACCGTGAAATCCATAACGGCGAATGGAGTGGTTTTGCGACAAGTCTGGTGGAATCGCGTAACAGGCCGCGCGCTGAGGTAAGCCGTGGTGGAAAGCCGTGTCGAACACGGCCACCATGGGCACGTCATCACCCATAGCTTCTCGGGCGGCATCGATTGCCTCAAGTGAAGCGTGGTTATGAAGCGGCGCGAGTTCACCTGCCGCAGTTATTTCGTGGATGACTTGTTCGTCGATGATCGTTGAGTTGAAGAGATGGGGCCCGCCATGCACGATTCGATGGCCGATCGCGTCTGGGTTGGCGTCGAGTAGTCCGGTAGCCCGAAGCCATTCGACCGCTCGCGTGGTCGCTTGCCGATGATCGAAGATTTCCGCTGATGTGCGAAGCTCGTCGGAGCGGGCGGCGCGGAATCGTAGTTCCGCGCTGGCTCCAACGTTGGCGATACTTCCTTTCGCCAGCCGATTCGGAGCCGAGTCGCAAGATTCGAGGGCAAGTAACTCGAAGCGGAGCGAAGAACTGCCGCAATTGATTACAAGTATTCGCATCAGAAGGCAAATCCTTTAAGCGATACACCAACAAGATAGGCGAGAGCGGCAGCGCTGCCTCCCACGACCAACGTTTCCAGCCCAGACCAGTGCCAACGACTTCCCACGAAGCGCCCCTTCAAAGCGCCTACGATAAAGAACGCGACGCCGGTCATCAAGGCACTATAGGCGAAAGTATGGGTTACGCCCGCAGGCACAAGCGGTTGATAGACGAAGGGAAGTAGTGGTAGAAAGCCGACAAAAATGAAGGCGCTAAAAGTGGCTAGCGCCGCACGCCACGCAGACGGCCCTTCCAGCAACATTCCCAATTCCTCTCTGAGCATGGTATCCACCCATCGTTTCTTGTCGGAAGTAATGACTTTCACAACCCGCTCTAACTCCTCGCCAGCGAAACCCTTTCTCGCAAAAATCTGGCGAATCTCCTCTCGCTCTCCTTCCGGGAGATTGGCGAGGTGAAATTCTTCTGCGCGGCGAGCCTGGTCGAGGAGTTGCCGCTCTGCTCGCGTCCCCACGAAATTGCTCGCCGCCATACTGAAGCCATCTCCGACCAGGTTCGCCATGCCCAAGACAATGACGACGCCCGCGGACAATTCCGCGCCGGCTACACCTGACACGACCGCAAAGGTGGTCACCGCTCCGTCAATGCCGCCGTAAACAAAATCGCGGAGATAGCTGTGCGAGGGTCCAGCCTGGAGACGCTCGCGAATGGCTGCCGGAGTATGCGTAGCAGCGAGTTCGACATCGGGCGTTAGTTTCCTTGTAGCCATGTTGTGTTTTTTCTCCGCAGCCTTCAACAGTATCTTGCATCAACGCAGATTGTATCGCTTGAACTGCCATTCTTTCACGAGGCAATAACAGCATGGAATGACAAAAAGCGTGATGAGCGCGACGGCCATGCCGCCGATGCTGGGAATTGCCATCGGCTGCATCACATCCGAGCCGCGCCCGGTGTGAAGAAAAATCGGCGCTAGTCCAAAAATAGTTGTGATGGATGTCATCAGGCAGGGGCGAATGCGCTTTCGGCCCGCCGCCACCACGCGCTCGCGAACCTCTTCCACCGACGTCGGCGGTGTTTGCCGAAACAGATCCTCAAGATAGGTTAACATCACGACACTATCGTCGTCGGCGACTCCCAACAGGGCAATGAAACCAACCCACACGGCCACGCTCAAGTTGGCGCCGTAAATGTGCAGGCCGATGAACCCCCCGGCAATCGACACGGCGATATCAAGAAAGACAAGCACCACAAGCCACCACTTGCCGAAGCCTAAATAGATCGACAAGATCATCAACGCCACAACCACGGGGACCACGAGCGAAAGCCGAGCCATAGCGCGCTGCTGGTTCTCGAACTGTCCAGACCAATTCCAGTAATAGCCGGGAGGCACGATCAAGCTGGCTTTTTCGTGGCGTTCTGCCGCAACAAGTTCATCGCTTCGCCGCTTTTCCTCTTGAAGCATTCGCTCGGCATCCTCGACCACGCCAATCTCGTCACGGTCGCGCGTATTGAGCGTGACATATCCGACTAACAGGCCGTTCTCACTCTTGATTTCTTGCGGTCCGACGTTGAAGTTCAACTTAGCGACCTGCGCGATCGGCACGTGTGCGCCCGTCGAAGTGGGGACGAGAATTTGGCCCAGGTCGTCGAACCGTTCACGCAGTTCACGGGGATATCGGACTCGAATCGGGTAACGCTCGCGGCCTTCGACCGTGGTGGTGAGCCGCTCACCGCCGATCGCTACTTCGATCACATCCTGAATGTCCCGAATACTCACGCCATAACGCGAGGCAGTTTCGCGGTTGATTTCGTACTCAAGATAGGGCTTACCAACCAGGCGATCCGCCACTACGTCGACTGCCCCAGGTACCTTCTTAAGCAATTGCTCCATTTGCAGCCCGATGCGTTCAATTTCTTTCAAATCAGCGCCAAAGATCTTCACACCCATCATGGCGCGGAAGCCGGTTTGCAGCATCACGAGCCGCGTCTGAATGGGTTGCAACCACGTCGGGAGCACGCCGGGAATGGCGGCCTTCTGATTCAACTCGACAAGGATCTCATCCTTGGTGATGCGGCGTTGTTCAGGCCAGACCTGGCGAAGCAGCGGACGGCACCAGCCGAGCAAACGCCAATCGCTATGCCAGCGTGTCTGAGAAATGGTGCGCCACTCGCCCTCTGGTATCAAGGTGACGATCGTTTCAATCATGCTGATTGGAGCCGGATCGAGCGAAGACTCGGCACGGCCTACCTTTCCCACCACGTCTTTGACTTCGGGCACGGTGCGAATTGCCATGTTCTGCCGGGCGACGACTTCATGGACCACCGTAAGCGACGCCGATGGCAGCAGGGATGGCATGTACAGGAACGAACCTTCATCGAGAGGCGGCATGAATTCGCGACCGATACCGGGGAAGCCGCGTCCCATGCGTTGCCAGGCGGCGGTGCTTGTCAGATCCACTCCCACCGCGCGGCCAGCCCAAGAGATTGGCGAAGCCAGCCGATTGAACCCAAGCCATACGAAAAGCCCCGACAGGACGATCATCGTGGGCAGCGAAAGAAAGACGAGCTTATGCGTTAGCACCCCGCGCAGGGTGGGCGTGTAAAACCGGAAGATGAGCTGCGACACGCGATTGTCTTCGAGCGAGACGAGCCGCTCGCGTCCCATCCGATAGACCATTGTGGCGATGATGACACCCAGTCCAACTGCCGTGGGCCAGCCAGCCCAAGAATTAGCGGGAGCAAGTTGCCAAACCAGGGTGAATCGGAGCGCAATCGCGGCCACGATTCCGGCCGCCAGACCCATCAGCAGCGATCTCTTGCGGGACCAGACGACCGGTTTCAAACAATAGTAACACAGTACCGGCACGACCGTGATTGCCAGGATCACCGAGGCGGCAATCGCAAATGTCTTGGTGTACGCCAGCGGTCGAAATAGCTTTCCCTCCGCGCCTGTGAGCGCAAAGACGGGCAGAAACGAGACGACCGTGTTGACCACCGCCACGACGATTGCGCCGCCAACTTCCGTCGCCGCATCGTAAACCACCTCGAAGTGCGGACGAGCGCGATCTACCGTCAGCCGGCGATAAATGTTTTCCGTCATGATGATGCCCATGTCGCTGACATCGCCTATCGCGATCGCCAATCCGGCAAGCGACATGATGTTACTATCGACTCCCAGCCAATACATGGCTGCAAAGCTCATGGCCAAGGCCAGCGGAAGCGTGGGCAACACTGCCAGCGAACTGCGGAGGTGCAGCAGAAACAGCAGGATAATGAACGCCACAACGATCGACTCTTCAATCAGATTGTTCCTCAGGGTGGCAATCGTCTCGTAAATGATGTCGGTGCGGTCGTAATAGGGAGCCAACCGCACCGGGACCACTTCGCCGGAGGGCATCAAGATGCGCAGGCCCGGTTCGATTTCCGCAATCCGTGCTTTGAGTCGGTTGATAACCTCCAGTGGATTCTCGCCGAAACGCATTAATACCACTGCGCCGACCGCTTCGCGTCCTGCATTATCGAGAACGCCGCGACGAAACTCAGGCCCCAGCTGCACGGTCGCCACGTTCTTAATGAACAGCGGCGTGCCCGACTGCTGGCGAATTACGATGTTCTCGATGTCCGCAATGTTTCGCACAAATCCTTTACCGCGAATGAAAAACTCAAAGCGGTTGTTTTCGACCACCTTGGCACCGACGTCGATGTTGCTCTTGCGAACTGCCTCATAGATTTCGGGAAGCGTGACTCGATGGGCGCGTAGCTTCTCGGGAGAGACGTCGATTTGGTATTCGCGGATGTGGCCCCCAAGCGTGGCAACTTCAGTCACACCCTCGACGGCCTGCAATTGATAGCGGATGTACCAATCCTGAAGAGACCGAAGCTGTTGCAGGTCGGCTCCCTCGGCTTCGAGCGTGTAGAAAAAGATTTGGCCGAGTGCCGTGGCATCCGAACCCAACGTTGGCGTCACGCCGGCCGGCAGCTTGCCAACCGCCACATTCATTCGTTCGAGCACGCGCGATCGCGCCCAATAGTAGTCCACTTCATCCTTGAAGATGATGAATACCATCGAAAAGCCGAAACCCGAGAACGACCGAATCGTACGGACGCCAGGAGTTCCCGAGAGGCTCACCGTCAGCGGATAGGTAACCTGGTCTTCCACATCCTGCGGCGATCGCCCCGGCCAGTCGGCGAGCACGATCACTTGCTTCTCGCCGATATCGGGAATGGCATCAATCGGGATACGAGTTATCGCATAATAACCGGTGCCCAGCGCGGCACCAGCGGCAAGCAACACCAGAAAGCGATTGTTCAAGCACCAGCGAATGATCAGGTTGACGAACATCCGGGGATCCTCGCCGCTAGTGACTGTGTGCTTTGTGTGGCGATATTTCGGGGTGAGAATCGTCGTTCGAAGTCGGCGGTGCGCCGTGACGTGCGTGAGGTGACGTGCCGGCCTGTCCGCGCGGATAAAGCAGGCTAGGCATGCCCTCGATTTGTCGTTGACTATCGAGCAGAAAACCACTCTGCGAGACAACGCGATCCCCGGCTTCGACTCCGTCTAGTACGACGAAGAACTCGCGCCGCTTGCCGGACGCATCGGGCGCATGGGCTCGCGGCCCAAGCTTCAGCTCTACTAGTTCATAAGTCCCGTTTTTGCACAGACGATAAGCAATTTGGCGCCGCCCCGTATCGAGCACCGCCGAGACGGGAACGGCCAGCGGCCCCGCATCGCTCCCGTTCTCAGGCGATGCTTCAACGGCCGGTCGAACGGATTGGGATGCTCTCCGCTCGGCAACACGTTCCAAAGGCATCTCACAGATTTTGCAATCGCCGGGATCGCGCTGGATGATTTCGAGGTGCATCGGGCAAACAAACATGCCTTCCATGCCTGTCGGAGCGGGAGTTCCGTCGGCTTCGAGTCCGATGTGAATCGTCGCGGTGGCATACATTTGTGGCTTGAGCCGGCGATCTGGATTCGCGATGTTGACACGCACTCGAACACTGCGCGTGGCGTCATCGACGGAGGGATCAATGAACATTACCGATCCAGCAAGCGACTCTCCCGGAAAGGCTTCAATCGCAACGTCGACTTTCTGACCGTACTGCACCCAAGCGATGTCGTACTCGTAGATGTTCAAGTAGAGCCAAATCGGATCGAAGCTCGCGATGCGATAGAGTGCGTCGCCGGTGTTAACGTACTGGCCTTCGCGGATGTTCTTCTCGATCACCGTGCCACCGATGGGCGCGAAGATGGTAAGATACTTTGTTGCACGCCGGGTCGTCTCGATCTCTCGAATCTGCTCATCCAAGATGCCAAGCAAGCGTAGCTTGACGCGAACACTTTCTGGTCCAAGGCCAGCGAACTCCTCCGGCTCTCGCGTATTGGAGCGGCGTTCCTCGGCCGGCTTGAGCGCGATCAACAGCTCCTTTTGAGCGACGTACAGGTCGGGGCTATAGATCTGGACCAGATGGTCGCCACGTTTCACCTCAACCCCCGTGAAGTCGGCGAACACGCGGTCGACCCGCCCGGGAACACGGGCGGAAAGCAGCGCGATTTGGCGCTCGCTGTAATCGATTTTGCCGGTGGTGCGAATCTCTTTGAAGAGCTCTCGCCGTCGGATGACTTCAGTGACCAAACCGGCGCGCTCTTTCAGATGTTGGTGCGCGTCGGATAGTTCTGACACGGTAATCAATTGCATTCCACAGATCGGACAATCGCCTGGCTGGGGCAACCGTATCTGTGGATGCATGGAGCAGGTCCACTCGCCCCGTGTCGTACCGTTCGTCACTCCATCCCGCAAGCTAGCAACGGCGGCGATTACGAGACCAGCAAAAACAAGTGGCACCGCCACCTTTCCGATGAGTTCGCGGTTCATAACGTGTTTTTCGGGACATGGATTCGATATGTCGCCAATCCGAGGAACCTCGACTGTCAATCAGTAAGTCCGCTGCGGCTCTCAGTTAAGCGAAGCCTCAGGAAATAATTTCTTGGTTGAGTCCTGTTTGCATTAACTTCTCTTCATTGGCCTCGTGCGCGAAAAGATCTCGCACGAACCGTTCGAACCCATCCGCTACATTCTTCCAAGCGGATAGTGGGGACTCACCCGTTGGCGCTTCATCAATGAGCTTGTCGAGACATTTTAACAGTGGGTCATGATGGCTCTCCAAGACCGTCAGGTCATGTGCTAGTCTGGGCCGATCATGGTACGATCCTCTTTCAAGAAAGAGCGAATACATTTGTCTGAAGATGGGTGAACGAACTAGATAGTCGCAGTTGCGAGCGTCGTGCCAAGATAACTTAACCGCCACCGCTTTTTGTCGATAAAAGCCGCAAGGGGTTGGGACAACAGCACTTGCATGTCGTTGATCACATCGCCTCGAATGCTTCCATTTGCTGCGAAAATGCTCGGCACTGCGCTCGATCGCACGTTTTTTTTGGAACGAAGGTGTGCTGATTACTGCGCTGATGAGTTATGATTCCCGATAAAGTCGGAGTATCCGCGGGCGTTGAATTGGCTCACAAAGGCGCGCGATTACGCACGCCCTGCGCCCTTTTGGCACATTGATTGGCTCCCTTGTCATAAACCGGCCGAATAGTTCCGTCATAATCGCAGTCTCCCCACGATTATGAGGCATGGGCATGGTGGTTGCTTGGGCGTGAATCGACTTGTGTTCGGTCATCCCGTGGCCAAGCTATTTCGAGGATTCACTTGTACGCCCCCGGCCAAATCGATTTGCTGATCGTCGACGACGACGCGGAGTTTCGCGCCACGGTTTCGCGGCGATTCGGGCGTCGTGGCTTTCGTCTTAAGGAAGCCGCCGATGGCGCTGAAGCGCTTGGGTTCGCCACCGAACGAGAATTCCAAGTGGCCATCGTCGACGTGATGATGCCGGGAATGTCGGGTATCGAAGTTCTGACCAGGCTCAAACAAGCCCAGCCTGAGTGTGAGGTCATACTGCTGACGGGCCAAGGCACCATTGAGACGGCGGTGGAAGCGATGAAGCGTGGAGCTTATGACTTTCTCACAAAGCCCTTTCCGCTCGCTGAGTTGGAGATTCTCATTCAGAAAGCCTTTGAGCGTCATCAACTGCAAAAGGAGAATAAACACCTTGCGGCGGCCCTAGAGCGTGCCGAGCCTAAATCTGAAATTATCGGCGAGTCGCCAGCGATGCGCGAACTATTTCGTCTCATCGAACGTGCCGGTCCGACAGATAAGGCCATTTTGATTCAAGGCGCCAGTGGAACCGGAAAAGAACTAGTGGCTAGAGCACTACACCTGTCTAGCCAACGATCGCAAAAGCCCTTCATTGCGATCAACTGCGCAGCGTTGCCCGAATCGTTACTGGAAAGCGAATTATTCGGTCATGAAAAGGGCGCGTTCACCGGTGCAGTCGCGACCAAACTGGGGTTGTTTGAAGTCGCTGATGGCGGGACGCTCTTTATCGACGAGATCGGCGAGATGCCCGGCTCATTACAAGCCAAATTGCTGCGTGTGCTGGAAGACGGATCGCTGCGGCGTGTCGGATCACCTAAAGAACTTCGCGTCAATGTTCGCCTCTTAGCCGCCACGAACCGCAATCTGCAGCAGGAAGTGCAGGCCGGCAGATTTCGAGAAGACCTGTTCTACCGAATTAACGTGATGAGCCTGGAATTGCCTCGACTACGTGAACGCGCCGGCGATGTGCGCCTCCTTATTAACAAGTTTATCGGACCTGATTGGAAAGTTGATGACGACGCATTTGCGGCGCTGGAAATATTTGAATGGCCTGGCAATGTCCGGCAACTGATTAACACGATCGAGCGGGCCAAAATCCTGGCCGATGACAAAGTGATTCAACTTGCTGATCTTCCTGCGGAAATTGCCAGAAAACCGCAGGGGCAGCGTACTACCGTTGCCACTGGGGAAGAATGCCTGGCGGACCTGGAGCGCAAGCACGTGGTTGGTGTGCTTGAGCGTACCCGGGGTAACAAAGCACGTGCGGCTCGATTGCTGGGCATCAGCCGCCGCAGTCTTTACCGCCTGATGGAAAAGTATCACCTTCAGTTGATGACCGACGAGCATCCACTAGATAATGCAGACTCAACAAGTGGCTGAACGGCAGCTCATTCAGCACGCCTGAAGGGACTTTTCCCGAATCAGCCCTTGTGCTTCAGCTCAATGTAAAACACGCTGCCGATTCCAAGTTGTGATTCAGCCCAGACGCGGCCCCCATCTTGTTCAATGAGGCTTCTCGCAAAATACAAGCCGAGTCCAGAGCCCGGTCGATCCTGGTGCGTTTTTAGCCGTCGAAATGGTGAAAAAATGCGATCGAGTTCCTCTGGAGGAATGCCGGGACCATTATCGGCCACCGCCAGCTTACACGTTTCGTTACTGATCTCTGCATAAATCTTGATCGTCGCCGGTTGCTTGTCCACGAACTTAACCGCGTTGGAGAGAATATTGAAAATTGCCTCGCGCAGCCGGACACGGTTTCCCCAGACCGGTGGCAAGCTGCTTGCAAGTGAAATCGCGATTTTACGTTGATCGATCTCAGGCGCCATTCGCTCGATTGCTTCGGCGATCACTTGATGAGTGTCAATCGGACCGCTTGCTTTGAGGTCGTCGACCGGGATGCTGAGTTCGAGCAGTTCGTCGATCATCGCGCTCATGCGATAGGTGCGCTGCTTAGCCATTTCGATCAGTCGACATGCCTCGTCGGGCATTTGTGGACCGAACTCATCGAGCGTCTCATCGCAGAGATTGGCAACCGTTGCCAACGGAGTTTTCAGGTCGTGCGACGTAAGCTGTGCGAACTGGCGAAGTTCCGTATTCGCCCGGAACAACATGTCCAGTGCCTGTCGCAGATTGGATGTGGCTTGTGCGAAAAAAGCGTCGAGGGTCAATTCTACATCCAAAAAAATCGCCTTCAGCAGCGAAAGCACTTCCTCCACAAAATCAGGCAGCAGGACGTCGCGGCTCGATGCCATCTGCCGCAAGCCGTACTGGAGATACTGGTTATAAGCGCCCAAAAACATCTGGGGGGTAATTCCGACCTGGGCGTGAACGTCTCCCACGCGACGCCGTCGTTCGACGTAAGCCTCGTCGACCTCATCCTCAAGCATCGACTCCAGGTGAGCCTGCTGCATGCGTTTGAGCCGCTCGACTAGTATTGGATCCTGAAGAAAGCGTGCCGTTTCCGGGAATGCAAAGAGGTGACTGTAAAAACGCTCGACGAATTGTTCGCCGCCGGCGTTAATCAGAGGGGCAATTTCCCGCAATCGCTGCCGGTCAGCGCTTGACATCTGCAAAAATTCAAGACGATGAGCCAGGCTTACTGTTTCCGGGAGATCTGCCCTGCCTGATGGTTGCGAGACTTGATTCATACACGTATCGTGGCATCGGGCCGAATAAAACAACACATCTTTAGTTGCAGTCTTCCACCGCACCTGGTGGGCGATTTCGCACTACCCGCCCAAGTCATTGGTCGTGACTTGCAGGGAATTCTCGCGTGTCGCTGCCTGGCATATCAATTGCAATATCATGCTCCAGCAAAGGCATGTCGCTGGACTCGATCCGGCTATTGTAACAAAAGGAGCAGTTATGGGGCCTGCACGTAACACAATCGTATTCTTTCGTTCTTTCTGGCTGTACGTGGTGGGAATTGTCGCAGCAATTGCATTCGTGCTTGTCGCCGCGCGCGTCGCCGGCGCGGCGGAGGCAGAGGAGTCCAGCTTTTGGATGAAAAAGAAAATGGAGTATTCGGAGAAAATACTGGCCGGCCTCGCCAAAGCCAACTTTGAAGCGATTGAGAAGAGTGCGATGAGCATGAATAGTCTCTCGCAAATCGAGAATTGGATTCGCGCCAAGTCACCCGCGTATAAGCACCAGTTGGCCACCTTCCGGTCGGCTAACAAGAGCCTCATTCGGATGGCCCAAGACGAAGATATCGACGGGGCGACGCTGGCTTTCATGCAACTTACGCAAAGTTGCGTGCAATGCCATAAACTTATTCGCGATAAGGAATAGCTTTTCGACAAGGCCTATTGCTTATCGGGCTGCTGTGAGGTGTCGGTCCATTCCTTAGAAAGGACGAAATTTGAAACGGATTGTTACTGTTTTGGCGTTTTTGTTCCTGGCGACTTGGAGCGGCGTGCGAATGGCATCGAAGTAGTGTTTTTCATGGTGACAAGCGAACACATTTCGCAAGGAGCTCGTCACGCCCTGGGGCCGACCCAGGGCCGAAGATCCCGCCATCATTTGGGCAGCGTACCATGGTGCGAAGTCCATTCGACAATCAGGCGGTTAAATTCCTGCCGGCTCTCTGCGGAACCGTACTTGCCCAGGTAGATGTCGCGGCCACCGATGGTGACGACGGCTTTTCCGGCGGGCTTGTGACGACGATACGACGGGATGCGAAGTGCGTTCGACATCGTGCGGGTCTGCCAAATGGTCCGAATCCGGTGATTTACCGGCTTCTCGGAAGCAAACGGGCCGCACTGCCGCACGCGGGCAGGTAACGTAAGTTGCGTTTCGGCTTGTACTTGTGACGATTACACTCGGTAGGGCTCGAACCTACAACCTTCGGTTCCGTAGACCGATGCTCTATCCAATTGAGCTACGAGTGCGTCAGCGAAACTCAAAATCTACCATACCGACGGCTCGAGACAAGACCCACGAAAGTTGAGAGACGGCTGGGAAAACTCGCGTCGCATTCGAGAATCGGCCTTACAGATACATCCCCACATAGCCGCCCGACTGGTCGACCTGACTTTCAAGCTGCTTGAGCCGTTCGATCGTTTGGGCCAAATCGCCGTTGGCAATGTAGCGGTTGAACTCGGCTCGCACGGCGTGCGTCACGCTTTCATGAAACCAATGCACAACCGGCTCGGTGAGCCAATCGACCGTCTCGCGAACTAATTCCACCGTCACGTCCGCGCGCTCCGTGTGGGTGTCGCTGGAATCGGTAAACAGCGTGCCCTCAAATCGGAACTCGATCATGCCCAGATCGGGGTCGTTCATGAGATGAAATTTGCAGGCGGCGTTGTGCAGATAGTACGTGCGCAACGTGCCATGCGTTTCCAAAGCATGCTTGATGCGTTCGAGCTTGGCCTGATACTTGGGTGACGCATCCAGCGGAATATCGAGCCGTCCGATGGAACGCAGCGGCAAACAATCGAAGGAGATATCGACGTAATGATCCATGAGTCTCACTCGACGTTAGTTCCGGGAGGCCACTTTCGTGTTGGGCATGTCCCAGCCGACCGCCGCCCAGCCGTGCTCCATGGAATAATCCCCCAGGGGCAGTTTGCCGAGCGACTTATATTTGCCGGGCAGTTCCAGCCCCTCGCCTTCGATCCGCTCCTTAAAGAGTTTGCTGAATTTTTTACGCAGCACGGATCGCAAGGCGACCTCGCCGATCGGGATTTTCTCCCCCTCTTTTTCCGCATCGCGTTTGACCAGCAAATCTCCCTGACGTACAAACACCAGCCGCGTGCCTGCTTTCTCCCCCTTGTAAACTGCCGAGACGTTGACGCGCTTGAGTTCCCGCTCACCCGACCTGAATTCCCGGAACTTCAGCAGCACATTGAAACCTCCGTCGGCAATCCGAAAGTGAATCGGCTGATCGTCAACAAAGCTAATCGACCATGAATCGCGGTCCTCGTCTTGCTTCATGTCGTCGGGCAGCGAGCCGCGACGGCGCTCGATCTCGGCACGGATTTCATAGTCCCGTAGCGTGCGTCCGCTGTACATCGTGTTGCCGGCGTTGTTGACAGCCGACTCGTGTGCCAGGACGACAAGATCGTGATCGCGGGAGAGGGAAGGGGGATCATCCGGCGCGCCCAATTGCGTCCAGGCGGCTTCGAGCGCCACGACGTTCAGGTGATCGTCGGTGCTGCTGAACTTGAGCGCGTGCGGATAGGTGCCCGATCGTTTGAGCGGATCGCGAAACTTGGCGCGATAATCTCGATTGGAAACTTCAAGCTGCTGGGCGGCCTCGGCGTCGAGCCGCTGGCAAATTCGACTCTCGGCGCGGTGTGAGGCGATGGCCGTGGCCTGGCCCTTGCTCTCGGCGACGCGCTTGGAGGCCACGTTCGTGACAATCTTGCCCATGATCCCCCCCTTGGTGCTGCCAATGCCGGTGATCCGAGTCTTGGTTTGAGCATCGGCAGTCGAGGGCGTGGTGAAAATTCCGCCCTCTTCGATCGTGATCCGCTTCAACCCGCTGATGGTGGTGGCCCCCGTGCTATAGATTCGCGCGGACCGGTTGCTGCCCACCGTGCGTGAGGTTGTAGTTCCGCGCAGGATCAGGTCGAGCGCGGCCCTCTGAGAATCGGGACAAAGGTTGGCGTCGAGCCGGCCGACCGTGCGGCCGATGCCGCGAATGCGCGTACCAAGTATGACTTCATTGATAGGCGTTGGCTCATTCAGATCGCGGCGCGTGCCGTAAGCGATCAGCGATTCGTCGGCGCGGACGAACAAGTTGGGCTTGGAATATCGCTCGCGAACAGCGATCAGCAAATCGTCCGGTTTACCGTAGCGCGCGAGAAACCGCAGACTGCCTGCCAGCTCCCCGGCGCCCGCCTCGCTCGGCGCGGCTTGATACGCGGCCAACAGTCTGACGATGTTTTCGGCTTCCGCATCGTAATTCTGTTTGAGATCTTTTTGCTTGGATGCGTACAGCACATTCGCGTAGTTTCGCAAAGCCTTGCCGACGGCCATGAACGGCGGCGTTCCCAAGGCATCGAAGTCGCTGAAATACTGGATCGCAACGCGACGCAGCTCAACCGACCTGGCATCATTGCCCGCATCCAATTGCGCCCGCATATCGTCCCACCGCAGATAGGACTTGAAGCGAACCGCAAGCGGATTGCTGTTCAGGCCCCGCTCCAAATCGACGACCGCAGCGTCAAGCTGGGCGCGCGCATGCGACACTTCGGCTTCGGCGGGAACTCTAACGCATTGTCGGGCTGCCTCGATCGCCGCATCGATCCCGTGGCTTGTCGCTACGGCAGGCGCCTGGGCGTAAACACCGGTAACTAAAGTGGTTACAACGAACTGACCAACCAGGGCCGTCATCCAATACCGAGTTGCCATGATTGTCGCTCCTTGACTGGGAAGAAAAGAAAACAATGAGGAGAACTGCCTGGCATCTGTGATAACCGATTGTGTGGCTGCCTATAAAGCCCAGTCCCAGCCCATGGGCAAGACGTAACCGTTCACGGGACAAAGCGGGGGGCACATTTTCCCGGGAATCACGTAGGACAACCTCCTGACAGAACGATGCACATTGTGCGAATTCGCCGGGAAAATGAGCCGGTCGCCGGCCCGTGAACGGTCACCCGGCAACTATAAATGCCCGTAATCCGCTTCGCAACCATAGACTTTGCGCCTTCCGCAAAGTCTTCAGATACCCCGCTTATTACGTAGTCAGCCCATTGCCGCCCGGGACGATCTATGGCAGTATGTGGCTCCAAAAGGAGGGGTTCTATGTTCCATCCGATGGTTTACTGGCTTGTTGCCGCGTTGGGGGTTCTTCCTGGCGCGCTCATGAAAACCGCCTTGGCGGCCGATCCGCCGGCAACGAACGCCAAGGCCGACGCCCGCGCGCCGTTCGCCTGGCAGCAGGATTACGGCCAGGCCGTCCGGCAGGCGATTGAAGAGCAAAAAATGCTCGTGATCTACTTCGAGGGACCGAAAGGCTGCTCGTATTGCCGCACGTTCGAAGCCCAGTCGCTGGCCGCTGAGCAAATTCAAGAACAACTGGGGAGCTTCGTCGCGCTACGGTTGCCAATGACCGCGCAAGTCGCCGTCGACGGTAAGCCGGTGGCGCTTGTCAAACATGCGTCTTTTGCCGAGATGCTCGGTCGGCCGGGGCTTGCAATCCTGGATATGACCGACCGCAAGTCACCCCACTTTCATCACGTCGTCAGCGTGCTGCCATTTACGTCACATCGCTTCGCGACCAGTTCGTACGCATCCAAGCGAGCGGTCTCGACGTTGTTAACGCTGCCGAAAGGCACGCTTACCCAGCGGACCATGGTCTTCGCCGTGCGAATGCACCCCGAAGCGCCGGCCAGCTCGCAAGGCGCCATCGATCCGGCGTTAACGTCGGAGGCGCTCTCGCATTCCAGTTATCAGGCGTCGATCGGCGTGCAGGGACACCATCATTGGGACGCTCGCTACCAACGCATCAACGGCAAACTACCGTCTGGCTTGATGGCACAGGAAGTCGTGGCCGAGAGCTGGCCGGGCGAGAACCTGGTCGAAGCCTGTGAAGACTGCGTGCACAGTTGGCGTCAGTCGCCGGGACACTGGGGCGCGGTGCGCTCGTGGCACCCGCGGTTCGGCTACGACATCAAGCGCGGCCGCAACGGCATCTGGTACGCCACCGGAATCTTTGGCCGCCGGTGAATTCTCGGATCGGGAGTTGGGTTTCCGTCTGGCGCGGCGGGATGAAACCGTGACTTTCGGCCCTCTCGTCTCGATCGCGCGGACGGAAAATCCGTCCTAGGCTTCGATTTCAATCCGTTTGCTGAAGCGGCATCCGACGAGGTGACAGGTCATCCCGTCGCGCTGGGCCTGCGTCCAATGCATGACCTTGGCCTCGTGATAATTGGCGCGATTGCGATAAGGCAGCTCGATCACTACCCGCGCGGCAACAGGCTTCTCCACCGACCAGTACGAAAAGCCGTCGGGCGAATAATTGCAGGCTTCGAACGATTGAAACTCATGTTGGCCAGGCATCGTCCGACCATCGTACTGGGCCAGGCGAAACATCCGGGAGCCGGGCAAGCGTTGGTACAATCGCTGCTCACCGGAGTCGACCGATGCTTGCCGCTTGCTACTGACTGTCTGCGTATCCATCCAGCACCGAATTTTCTCGAGCCCGGGATCGGGGCCCGCAATAGGATCTTTTCGTCCCGCTACTGAGAAAAAAATAGCTTGTCCTCACCGTCAAAGCAAAGCAAGTCCCTTAGGGAACTTGCCACGGCTCGAAAAATGGGAGACCGAGCCTGAGGGCTGGCGAAATCGGCGATGAGCAGGATGAGTGCCCTGGATAAGGATTGTGCCGATCGTAACGCCGGAATCTCTTTCGCCGACGGCAAATGTTGCGAAAAGTCACCATCGTCCGTTCCCCGCGCGTCATATTTCACGTGGCGGGTTGTTTTCTCGCACCATCGTACTCTCCCCTAGCGCCGTTCGCTTCGCGTCGGACGCTCAAACGATGACCTGGAACCGCACCACTTCGGCACCAAGCCGATCGATCGCGCTGCGTTGGACGCTGATTGGTTCGTGGTGCGCGATTGCGGCGGCGGGTTGCCAGAACTTTCAGTTGCCGCGGATCGATCCCAGCGGCGAGCGACTCTTCTTGCCTCCCGGCGCCCCTGCGCCGGTTTCACCATTTGCCAACGTGCCCTACGGCACAACGCCTCCCTATAACCCGGGCGTGGCGGGAGCGCAGCCTCCGCTGCCGGGCACGACAGTCGTCGCGCCGCCGGTCCTATCGGCCCCGCCAACGCCCTCTCCGAGCATGCTGCCGCCGGGCATGTCGAGCCCGATGATCCAGTCGCCGCTGCAAACACCGCAGCCAACGCTGGATCTGGCGGCGCCGGCGCCCAGTCTGTCCGAACCTCCGAGCGCCTCCGGTCAATTCGCAGCACCTCTCAGCGTGAATCCCGCGAACATGGCAGCGCCGGCGCTCGCCAGCGCGCCCCGTTCGCCATTGCCGGGCCTTAACGTAAATCCCAATCGAGTCGTGGCGCCGGTGGGCAGCGAAGTGGTGATGATCGCCAGCCTGCTTGGCTCAGACGGCTACCTTGTCTCGGGGGATGATGTGGAATGGATGATCAGCGGCGATGGCGCCGGTAGTTTTGTCTCGCCGGGTGAACGCGGCACATTCGACGTCATCAACCGTCTGCGCGGCCTGCCTCGTAAAGTGAACGCCACCTACGTGCTCAATGCCACGCTGCGCAGTCCCCAAGTGCTCGACCGCGGCACGCCGGTCCCATTCGACGATCTGGAAATTCAGCCGGGGCAGGCTTGGGTGACGGTTACATCACCCGTCGAAGGCACGACCCATCTCAGCGTGTACGCGCCGAATGTGCCCCAATGGGATCGGCGGCAGCAAGGGGCGACCATCTATTGGGTCGATGCGCAGTGGAACTTTCCCCCGCCGGCGATCAATCCCATGGGCACGCGGCACACCTTCGTCACCAGTGTTAACCGGCAGTCCGATGGTTCGCCGATTGACGGCTGGAGCGTGCGTTACGAAATCGTCGGCGGGCCGGCCGCACAGTGGGAAGCCACTGGCAGCACCGTAGTCGAAGTGCCGACGAACGAAATTGGCCAGGCGTCCGCCGAGATCGTGCAGGTCGAGCCGCTGGCCGGCACCAATCAAATCACTCTGCAAGTCATTCGCCCCGACGGCAAAGGCGGTCGCAAGTTCGTCATCGGAACGGGCGGAACGTCGAAGACTTGGACCAGGCCCAACATCTGCATCAATGCCATCGGCCCGTCGCAGGCGTCCGTGGGTTCGACGGTCAATTACCGCATCGAAGCCTCCAACCCCTCGAGCGTGCTCGCCAGAAACGTGGTCGTCACCGACGATCTGCCCCGGGCGCTTTCGCTCGTGAGTTCAACTCCGCCGGCCGATGCTTCGCCGAGTGGCCAGGAGTGGCGGTTGGGCGATCTTGCGCCGGGCCAAATGAGAACAATCGACGTCAGCTTCAAAGTCGCACAGGCCGGTAACTTCAACTACTGCGTCACGATCACGGCCGACGGTGGACTGACGGCCAAAGACTGCGTTACCACGAGTGCCGAAGGCGCGGGCACTCGGCCGCTCGATGTCCGCGTTCATGGCCCTTCAAGCGCCATCGTGGGCAGCAAGGTGCAATACGAGATTGAAGTCATCAACGTCGGCACGACCCCTGCCACCGGCCTCGTCGTGACCGACACTTTTGACGACGGCCTGCAGCACAGCGTTGCCACCAGCCCGATCGAACGTGATCTGAGCGACTTGCAGCCAGGGCAGCGAACGCAATTCAAGGTCACGTTCCAAGTCACCAGGCCAGGACAACTCTGCCAGCAGGTGGAAGTCCGTGGCGCGGAGGGTCTGCGGTCTTCCGCGGCGCGCACCTGCCTGACCGCCACGACAGCACCCAGCCTGCCGCGCATCGGCGAAGACGACGGGGGCGTGACCGAGCCCGGCAGCCGAGACCGTAACGAGCGCGGCGTCAGGCCACCTCCCGGCGCAGCTTCGGGCCCGCAGTTTACCGTGCGCAAGACGGGCCCGGTGCGTAAACGGGTGGGGGAGACCGCCGAGTTCACCATCGAAGTTGCGAACACGGGGGACGTGGTGCTGAACAACATCCGCATTGAGGACAATTATGAGCGCAGCCTTGAGCCAATCGCCGCGACGGATGGCTACGTGATTAGCGGCGGCTCGCTGGTCTGGACGGCGACCGGCCTGGCGCCAGGAAAAGCCCTTAAACGGCAGATCCATTGCGAATGCGTTCAGGCCGTGCGCAGCGCGTGCAACCGTGTCAGCGTGACGGCCGAGGGGCTCAAAGACGCCGTTGGCGACGAAGCCTGTCTGGAGATTTCGCGATCCATCGACCCGCTGCGGCCAGGCGATGATCCCGACGAATCCCCGCCCCCCATCTCGCCGACGCCCATTCGTCCCGATCCCGGCGCCGCGGCGCCATCGCCGACGCTTGAGCCATCCCCCCGATCGCGCGGCGGCATCGCGCCGGCGACGGGCCTTACGCTCAGCGTTGGTGAGCAGGTCGATCCGGTGCGAATCGGCGGCGAAACGAACTACCAGGTGGTTGTCTCCAACAAGAACGCCGGCGGCGACCGGCAGGTCGTGCTCCAAGTGCGGATTCCCGAGAACCTGACGCTGCTAACCGCCGAAGGGCCGGTGCGGGCCAGGATTGTCGAGCGGGGCGTCAACTTCGAGCCGATCGCCGAGTTGCGTGCCAATGAATCGATCACCTTCCAGATCAAGTGTCGCGGCGTCGAGGCCGGTGAAGGCCGCTTCCAAGTGGAAGCCACCAGCCAGCTCCAACGCTCGCCCATCCGTGCCGAGGAACCAACCCAGGTCGTGCAGTAACCGTTGAGCGGCGCGGCTTGCCCGTCGTGGCGTGTCCCCCCATACTGGGACGCATGTTCTATTCCTTCGACGGCATCGACGGCACTGGCAAATCGACCCAACTGCGGCTGTTCGCCGACTGGCTCCGCACGCATGGAGACGACGTAATCACATGCGTCGATCCCGGCAGCACACCCCTCGGCGAAGCCATTCGCAAGATCCTGCTCAAGAGCAATGGCACGCCGATGTCTCGCACGAGCGAAATGCTGCTCTTCATGGCCGCGCGGGCTCAACTGGTGGAAGAAGTGATTCGGCCGGCGCTTGCGGCGGGCAAGACGGTCGTCTCCGATCGCTTTTTGCTTGCGAACGTGGTCTACCAAGGCCACGCCGGCGGTTTGGATGTTGGTGCCCTTTGGCGTATCGGCGAAGTCGCCACGGGGGGCCTGAAGCCGGACATGACATTTCTGCTCGACATGCCACCGGAAGCCGCCACACAGCGCATCGGCCGCGAACTCGACCGCATGGAGAGTTTTGGCCACGAATATCGCGATCGACTCCGCGACGGCTTTCTCGCCGAGGCCGCCCGCCGCCCAGAAGAGATCGTCGTCATCGACGCCGCCCGTCCGATCGACGCCGTCCATGCCGAAATCATCGCGCGCGTCGCAGCCGCCCGGTAACGCCACCCCGTTCACGGCCTGGGGACTGGCTTATTTTCCGGCGAATTCGAGAGAGGCGGCTCGTCCCGTTCGCGGGTTGCCCAGCGTGGTTCCCGGAAATAATGTGCCTGTCCCGCTCTCTTTGCCTTGAACGATTACGCGCAAAGCATCGCCGATCGGGTGCCTGTGCTCGATGCGTCGGCGCATTGATTGATGGAGCGGTGCAATGTACGCCACGACCGTCTACTCAACGACGGGCAGATCTACCGTCACCGTGCGTGGTTGGCCGAAGGTTTCGACGAGCAGTTCGAGTGGGCCGGCCGTCGAATTCAGCATGTCGATGAACGATTCGGTGGAGAGCGCGGTGACATCGCCCGCGGAATGGATGCGATCATTCAGCTTGATGCCTGCACGATCTGCTGGACTGCCTGGAATCAGGCGGTTGACAATCAGCGTATCAGGCTCTGCTTCGTCCGTGCGCCAGGAAAGTCCCAACCTGACGGGGTTTCCGTTGAGTTGCAACGTCGGCTCGAGGGGCTCCTCGGAATCGGGCCGCTTTACGACAGCGATGACAGGGTTCTTTGCGCACAGCACGGCCGTGCGAAAGTCCGCGACCGAAGCAATCGCCTGGCCTGCAAATTGCAAAATCTGGTCCCCCGGCTTGAGGCCGGCTGTTTCCGCCGGTGATCCGGCGACGACTCGGGTAACCAGAATCTTGCCGTCGGCAGCTTGCTTGTCGTCCCACGACAGGCCCAGCCGTCCGGGCAGCGGCGCTAGCGGCCGGTCGAGCATCTGCGACATCCAGGGCCCCTCTTGCCGAGCCTGGGAGCGAAACTTGCCGAGCTGCGGCTCGTCCGCGGCGCGGTCCAGAAAACGAAACAGCAGCCGGGCAGTTTGTTGCATGCCATCGATATTCACTTTTTCAACGTCATCACCGGGGCGATGATAGTCATCGTGCAAACCCGTATGGAACATTACGATGGGAACCCGCCGCTGCACGAACGAGTGGTGGTCGCTGTTCTCCTTGAGCTCCCAGTTGAAGAAAATACTCAGATTCGGATCGTCGTTCGACAAGGCCACCAGCTTGCGCAGCCCAGGCGCCGTGCGAGTCCCCAGCACGTGAAGCCGCTTGCCGCGCAGACGGCCGATCATGTCGGCGTTGAAGGCGATGGCGATCTGCGCCAGCGGCACGGTGGGATGATCGACCCAGTGCTTCGATCCGTAAAGCCCCTTCTCCTCGCCGTCCCAGAAACAGAATAGGATCGACCGTTTTGGACGCGTGCCGAATTGCGCAAACGCCTGGGCAACCTCCAACAGTCCGGCCAGGCCGCTGGCATTGTCGTCGGCGCCGTTGTGAATGTAGCCGATCGGTCCGTAGCTGTTGCTTCGCGTTCCGTAGCCGACATGGTCGTAGTGCGCGCCAACCAGTATGAATTGCGTCTTGAGCTCGGGATCGCTGCCTTCGAGAACTGCGAGAATGTTGGTGTAGGTTCCGAACGGTTGGTAGTAGCTGCCGTGGACAGCGCCTGGCAGGCCGTACTTCTGGAGTTGCTTAACGAGGTAAACGCCTGCCGCGCGCCCGCCGCGCGAGCCGGCTTCGCGGCCTTCGAAGGTGTCGTCGGCAAGCGCGGCGACATGGCTGCGGAGTTCACTCGAGGTGATCGACGCGAGGGCTGCGGTGAGATTGGCGGTTTCCGCCCGCGCGGCTTGCGCGGCGAGAAACATCAACGCAAGAACGAGAAGTCGCATCACGGCGGTTGTCTCGAGGTTAGTTCGAAGATCCGGCAGCAGGCAGGTTCTTGCGACCGCTGAACGGCTTCAATCCCGAGTATAGTTTGCGGCAAGCGCGCACGCCCCCGTCACAGCGGCCAGAACTGCCCAAATGGCTCATGGCGGAGCGACAACCCTACCGATTATGCCGGCCTGATGGTACATTCGCGGTTGGCGGATCGCCTCCGGGGCGGAGGGATAGGACGGTCGGTTGGAATGGCAATTATTCTGACATGCCGAGCACGTCGCAAGTGCCCCCAAGGACACCCCGGGACGATTTCGCAGGCGGCAAGCAGGATGGATTTTCGATCCGTCGTGTGCCCCTGCCGCTGAGATCCTCAGGCGGGTCGGATTGGAAATCCGACCTACCGGGACTTTGCAATCGTCCTGAAAGGATACCCGTCGCGAAAATGGTTCCCGACTCCCGACCCCTGACTTCTGATCCTCGACTCCTGAGTTGTGCAAAGTATGTCTGATATTCGCAAGCTGCTGGTTGCCAATCGCAGCGAGATTGCCATTCGCGTTTTCCGTACAGCTCATGAATTGGGTATTCGCACGGTTGCGATTTACTCTCACGAAGACCGGTACGCGTTGCACCGGTTCAAGGCTGAGGAGGCGTATCTCGTGGGGATTCCCGGCGAACCAATCCGATCGTACCTGAATATCGACGCGATCATTGCGGTGGCCAGGCAACATGGCGTCGATGCGATTCATCCTGGCTACGGGTTTCTCTCTGAAAATCCGGAATTTTCGCGCGCTTGCCACAAGAACGGCATCCTTTTCTGCGGGCCGACGCCGGAGATTCTCGAGGCCCTGGGGGACAAGATCTCGGCCAGGGCCATCGCTGCGAAGGTGAACGTGCCGACGCTGGCCGGCAGCGACAAGCCGCTGACGACGGCCAAGGCGGCAGCGACAATTGCCGAGCAGCTTGGTTATCCGGTGCTGCTCAAAGCCATGCATGGAGGGGGCGGCCGCGGCATGCGGCCGGTTTTCAAGCCGGAGGAGATTGCCCCGCAACTCGAGGCCGCCATGCGTGAGTCGCTCGCGGCATGCGGCTCGAACGAAGTGTTCATGGAAAAGTTTATTCTTCGTCCGCGGCACATCGAAGTGCAATTGATGGGGGATGAGCACGGGAACCTGGTGCATTTGTTCGATC
>SXGT01016403.1_pt1 | contig 23275 bp, 23 predicted proteins | sample 3176221 | NCBI WGS metagenome assembly SXGT01 (sample SAMN11356862, study PRJNA531348) | freshwater metagenome | isolation source: freshwater sample F1-120 | place: China: Fuxian Lake, Yuxi | collected 2017-12-25
CCGCGGGAGGCAGGGTGGGCGGATGAGCGGACCCCATGGACCCCGTGGCGCGTGCCGCCGGGGTAGGGCGCAGGGCCGCGTGCGGTGGCAGGCGCCACCGCCACCGCCGTGGGGTATCCCACGGGGACACCACCGGTCCCCATCCACGGGGGCCTGATCCGCGCCCCGCAAGAGTCCGGCCAACCGCCGGCCTTGTTGGCGACCAAGCGGGCGCATCCGCCTGCGCAGAGGCTGGGCGGGTGTGTCCGTCGCTGGACGATGGCAGTGACGTGTGAAGACGCACGGGCACCTCTGGGGATGGCAACGCCGCGCCAAGGGAATGAGCGCGCGATGGCTCGCACCACCCCGGCGCTGCGGCGCCTCGACGCGCTCAGCACGCTGACGCCCCCGCTGCTGATCGCGCAGGGAGCGCCCTGCGTGCGCAGCACGGCGGGGTATCGCACAACGCGTCCCACCTTGGCGGACGCGATGGCCTTGGTGCGGCGGCACTTGGGGGATCCTCTCCCTTTTTCCACGTCCCCACAGGAGACCGACATGAGAAAAATGCCGCGCGCATTGCTCGCACGCTTCGTGGATGCGGTTTGCTCTGCCGCATAATTGGATAAAGTCGAGCTGAGAGCCTGGCTTGCGTGTGCGTCCAGGCGTAGAAATCCTGTTCGTATAGTTCGGCATTAGTCACTATCGTTGCCTCCTCACATTATGCATTCCCAAAGCGAAGTATAGGCCAGGTCTACAGGCTTGACCAGAGGTCGGCGCGCCGCGGCTGGCAAAGGCCGTGGGCATAGCCTATACTCAGGCAACTTCTGTTTTCTATAGGCTATTTCCCTTGGCGCTAGAGAGGTGTCCCATGGCTGAATCGCCGATTCCACTGGCTGAGCTCATTGCGGCCTTACGTCACGAGCTGGCGCTGGCACAGCAGCAAGGACAAGGCCTGGCCCCACGCCTGCGCATTGATGAAGTGGAAATCGAATTGCAGGTAGTACTGACCTCTGAGAAAAACGCCGGTGTTGGAGTGAAATTTTGGGTGCTCAACGCGGATCTGAAAGATAAGTACAGCGACGCGACTACGCAAAAGATCAAGCTGAAGCTGAAACCCAGTGCCGATGATGGTGGGGATTTTACGATTGCGGCGGAAGAAAAGTAGTACCCGCCGGATACCAGGGACAGAGGCTACGGCCTTGCACCTGGTGCTGTGCTCGATGTCTATTGCGTAAGTCCTGGGCCAGTCCCCCCTGGGAACGCCGGGCTCCAGCCCGGCTCCGGCAGCCACGCTGGCGCGTGGCGCTCCCAGGCCAAACCCTGGAGAACTGATGGTGTATTTACGCAATGGACATCTCATGTGCTCCAGAGGCTGGCTCTCTGTCATGGGAGGGGATCACTGTGGAATCTAAGCTCGTGTGTAAGATTGACGTGGAAACGTCAGACGGTAGGAAGCTGCGCGGCACGGGATACCCTATCACCCCGGACCGGATGATCACCGCGGCGCACGTGGTCACTGATGCCAAACGTGCCAAAGAGGGGTCTGCGGACGGTGATCCCCGTTGCATTACGCTTTCGTGTGGCCTACCGGCGCAAAAGCTCACGACACCAGTCTGGCTCGAATGGAGTGGTCGGGAGCAGGGGGTAGATGTCGCTGTGTTACGCTGCGAGTTGCCGCCCGACCTGCTGCCGATCCATCATCTGGCCACCCAGTCACTCGATAAGCTCACCAAATGGCGCGCGCAAGGCTATACGGATTTTGGGAAACGGAGGCGACCAGACCACAAAGACGACTATTACGGTACGCTAGGAACTCTCGCGATTGAGTCCCCTACCGTGGTGCTCAATGTGGACAACGGGCTCACCCAAGCACAGCAATGGCGTGGTGGTTCCGGCAGTGTGGCGTTCGAGGCTGATATGCCTCAGAGGGCGCTGGCGGTCATCACGGCGTGCCAGGACGGTAAGAAGCTGGATCAGCTGGTGGCAGTACCCCTCGGCTACCTCCTGCATGCGGACGGCATCCGGGACGGCTTTCGCCGGGCCATCCAGTGTGAGACGTATGCCCAGCGGCAGAAGCACTACCAACACGTCATAGACGCTATCGCCTCCCAGTTGAAAACTCTGGGGAAAGCCTTAGGAGAGGAGGGAGTATACAAAATTGTTGACCATCTGTGCGCCGACGACACGCTGAACACGCAGGGTATTGATCGGCAGGTCAACGAGGCCATCCTCCCTGGCAAGATTGCCACGTGTTTTGTGACGCATAGCGCAGTCATCGACGTGGTACGCAGCCTGATGGCTTTAGGCAAGAAGCTTGGAACACCCCCCACCGAGGCGGTCTCTGCCATCATTGATCACCTCTTGCCGCTCAATTACGCTCCAGCCATTATCCATGATCTCCGTGAACGCAGCACCGGCCAGCAACTCGTCGGGTTGATTGAGGACAAGGTGGCCACGCAAACCCTGGCGGAAGTGATCATGGCGGGCTACGATGGGCAGCCCGCGACGTTCGTGGTAGCGGGGGGAGAGCATCCACGCCTGCGAGGTGAACGAGCCCTCGACTACTGTGACGGGCCAGAGGAAGGGCCAGGCGTGCTTGACGCAGAAATCGTGGCGCTGCGTGTCGCCAGAAATATGCTTTTTGACCTGGTGCTCCTGAAAGACGCTATGCAAGGGCGATCCCCCCAGCATCGTGGCAGCCGAGGCGAGACTGACGCTGAACAGGCAGCCCTGGAGGGTGAGATCAAAGCCTACGCAAGTCAGCTCCAGGGCGCGGTGAATGCCGCCCGTTATCGTGATCAGCGGACGCTCTATTGTGTGCTGACTGCGCCAGAGATGCACGAGCGTGCATCGCGTCGGCGTGTGCTTGACATCATTCGAGCGCATGTGCCGTGCTTGTTCTTTGTGGCATTGATCCCGCAGGCGCAGGCGGATAATGACGTGGAATTCGAGATTGACGATTATATCCAGGGTCGTCTGAGACATCTCTCATAAGGCGTAGGCCATGCAATTTCTCTCATACGATCCCCACCGCCCGATGACCGTCAAACTCCCCAGCCACAGCGGCCTGCCCGTGCGCGTGCATACCTTTGACGAGCCCAGCATCGGCGCGATCAACGCCGCCCTGGCGGCGCAGCGCCCCCTGCTGGTGCGGGGTGAGCCTGGGGTGGGTAAGACACAACTGGCCGAGGCCGTGGCTGCGAAATTACGGCGCGCCTTTTATCCCTTCACGGTTGATTCCCGCACCGAAGCGCGTGATGTGCTGTGGCGCTTTGATGCCGTCATGCGCCTGGCCCAGGCGCAACTGTGCGCCGCGCTGCACCAGGACGCGCCGGCCGTTGAGCGCGCCCTGGCCATCACCAACTTTGTGTATCCTGGCCCGCTGTGGTGGGCCTTTGACGCCAAGAGCGCCGGGCAGGCTAGCGGCGGTCGTCCGCCACCAGGCCCGGCGGACAATGCCAGGCGGCAGAAAAACGGCTGGGTGGTGCTGATCGACGAGATTGACAAAGCCGAGAGCGATGTGCCGAACGGCCTGCTCGAAGCTCTCGGCGCCGGGCAGTTTACGCCAGAGGGTTTTGCGCAGGCGGTGAGCATCAGCGGCATTCCGCCCCTGGTCCGTACTGACCACCAACGAAGAACGCGCCTTGCCGGATGCCTTTCTGCGCCGCTGTCTGGTGCTGCACCTGGCCTTGCCACCGGGTGACGAGGCCCTCATGGCGCATCTGCAACAGCGCGGCAAGGCGCATTTCGGCACGCACACCACCACGGAAGTGCTGCGCGAAGCAGCCCGTCAACTCGTGGAAGACCGGCGCGCCGCAGAACAGGCGCAACTCAGCCCGTTGCCAGGGCAGGCCGAGTATCTGGATCTGGTGCGGGCGGTGATTGAGCTGGCGCCGAAAGATATGGCGCAGCAACACGCCCTGCTGGCCTCGGTGGCCCGCTTTACCTTACGTAAACATCCGGCCCTGGCCCGCCCGACGCCGGAGACCACGCCATGACGCGGGGCATGCGGGGCCGGGCCGATTTGCTGCGCGCCCTGGCACAGCAGAACCCGGCACTGACTGCGGCCATGGCGGCGCTGCTCGACTATCATGAGATGCCGCTGGCTGCGCCTGCCGAGACGCAGTCGTCCAGCACGGCAGCCCGGTCGTCCTCTGTCTCTTCTCCCACCCTTCCTGATGCCCCGTATATCCCGGCGGATGTGCCGTTCTGGCGTTTGGAAACCTATGAAGCGCTCATCCAGGATGCCACCCCGCTGGCGCCGCCCACCACCCGTAGCGCCACCGACCCGGTGTGGCGCCGGCGTCCGCAGTACACGCCGGCGTTTACGCCCCTGGCGCCCAGGCGCCTGATTCGCACCCGATTGCGGCAGGTGGCGGCCCTGCGCCGCGCCACGGCTGATCTTGACCTGGAGGCGGCGATCGAGCGCCTGAGCCGTGGCGAGCTGCTGCGTGAGGTGCCGCACCGCACCCGGCGGGCCTGGGGGCCAGCGCTGCACATCATCGAAGACCGGGCCCGGCGCCTGGTGCCGTACTGGCGCGATCAGGATGACGTGACGGACATGCTGCAGCAGATGTACCCGCCCGATGGCGTGACCATTGCCCGCCTTGGCGACGGCGACAGCCAGCCCATGCTGCGCTGGCCGGCAGCGCGGCGTGGCGAGGTCGGGCTGCCGGCGCCGCATACGCTGGTGCTGGTGCTGGGCGATCTGGGTTGCCTGGCGACCCGAGGCGAGCCCTTACAGCGTTTCTGGCGGCACTGGGGGCGTCTCCTGCACGACAACCATAATCCAGCAGTGGCCCTGGTGCCGATGCCACTGCAGGACATCCCGCTGGAGCTGGCGCGCTTGTGGACCGTGGTGCGCTGGGACGCTGGCGCCGCCGCAGGGGCCGCTGGCCCGGCAGCCTCGACGACTGAGACCGTGCAGCATCTGTTGACCCTGCTGGCCCCGGCTGTACGCCTGGAGCCGGGGTTGTTGCGGGCCGTGCGCGAGCTCCTGCCCGCCGGGAGCCGCGATGCTGGGATGGAAGCGCGTGTCTGGCAGGATGCCGCCCTGCGCAGCCAGCACAGTGTGGCCGCCACGCCGGACCCGGAGCAGCGCAAGGCCGCCCTGGCGCGTTTTACCGCCGAGCCTGAGCCGTTACGTCGCCGAGTCCTGGAGCACATCCGCGCCTGGCGGGCTCAGGTGGATGAGTTCGTCTGGTTTGAAGAGGTGTTAGACCTGGAGCCGGAGGTCCAACGCACGTCGGTTGAGGCAATGGATCTAGACGACGCCCAGCGGGCCATGCAGGCATTGACGGAGATACTGCAACAGCCAGGGGCGGGCTCGACCGCGACCAGGGCCTGGGCCTCTCGCTTCCTGCAACGCTGGCCTGACACTCCGGGGCACAGTCGGGGGGTACAGCAAGCCGTGCATGTCTTATACGAGCTGGTGCGGCCGTACTTGGACGAGACGCAGGTGCCCCAGTGGTATGACCCGGCACTGCGGGCGACCGTGGCCCAGACGGTGCGCCGCGTGGCCGTGTGGCAGGTGGGGGATCAGGTGCGCTTACAGGTGGTTGACCCGGCGGTCTCGCCTGAGCCGGCGGTGCTGACACGCGGTTCGCCGCTGGGCCTGCTGCACAGCAGTGGCGAGGTGATCCTGGCGCCCGGCCCGGCCCCAGAAAGCCCCGGTGCCTTCTGGCAGGAAGGCCAGGCCCCGGCGTGGGCGCAGGCCTGGGGCGATGATGTCTATGGAGCATGGGTGACCTTTCGCATCGGCGCGGTCGTGCAGCGTATGCGCTGGATCGCCCCTGGACGCTTTCGCATGGGGTCACCGCCTGAGGAAGCAGGACGATTCGACGACGAAGGGCCACGGCATACAGTGCAACTCACCCAGGGCTTCTGGCTGTTTGACACGCCATGCACGCAAGCCCTGTGGCAAGCGGTGCTGGGGGGGAACCCGAGCCGCTTTCAGGGGGCGCAGCGCCCGGTGGAGCGGGTGAGCTGGGACGATTGCCAGCGCTTCCTGCAGCGCCTGCATGCTGTGCTCCCTGGTCTGGAGCTGAGTTTGCCGACCGAGGCGCAGTGGGAGTACGCCTGCCGGGCGGGGACAGAAACGCCGCGCTATGCGGAGGATCTCGTGCCTCAACTGGGCTCTGTGGAGAACCATCCCCTGGGAGCGCCATGCTCCAGCCCGGCTCCGGCAGCCACGCTGGAGCATGGCGCTCCCAGGAGAACGACGCAGCTGAGTTCGGTTGAGGCACTAGACGCCATTGCCTGGTATGACGGTAATAGCCATGGCGAGACCCATGACGTCGGCACCAAGCGCCCAAATGCCTGGGGGCTATACGACATGCTGGGGAATGTCTACGAGTGGTGCCATGATGGACGTCGAACCTACGAGGCAGGTACGGTGCGCGATCCTCTTGGCCCGACCACGGCTGGCGCTCATCGTGCCCTGCGGGGCGGCAGTTGGGTCGGCGCGGCGCTGCTCGTGCGCGCGGCCGACCGCGGCGGGCCCCCCCCCCGGCGACCGCGATGCCTACTTGGGCTTCCGTGCCGCGAGTTCAAAGGTGAGCCAGCCAGGCACAGCAAGGGCGACGTGGAGCGCGTCGCAGCGCTGGGCGGAGCCCGCGCCGACCGCGACACGGCGTCCCGCCGCGCAGAGGTACGACCTGCAACAGCAGCCCATCGCGATGATGACCCTCCCAGAGAGTGCGGGCTTTATCCTCCACACCGACCGGGAGCGCTTGCATTTTGGGCGCGTGACGCGCCCGGCGTGGGCGACGGAGATTGGACGCGACGCCTATGGCCTGTGGGCCATGTGTGCGGTCAAGAGCATCCGGCAACGCCTGCGCTGGATCCCCCCGGGCTGTTTTCTCATGGGCTCTCCACAGAATGAGGAGGGGCGTTTTAACGATGAAGGGCCGCAGCATGAGGTGCAGCTCACGCGGGGATTCTGGCTATTTGAGACGCCATGCCCCCAGGCCTTGTGGCAGGCGGTGATGGGCAGGAATCCGAGCCGATTCAAGGGAGCGCAGCGCCCAGTAGAGCAGGTGATCTGGGAGGAGTGCCAGCGATTTCTCGAGCGGCTCAATGCCCAGCTCCCCGGTCTGACGTTGGGTTTGCCAACGGAAGCGTAATGGGAGTACGCCTGTCGGGCAGGTACGCAGACGACGCGCTACGCGGCGGAGCTTGATGCCATCGCCTGGCATAGCGGTAACAGCGACGACACGACACATGCGGTTGGACAAAAGCGTCCGAATGCCTGGGGGCTGTATGATATGCTCGGGCATGTGTGGGAGTGGTGTTACGATGGTCATCGAACCTACGAGGCGGGTACGGTGCGTGATCCTGTGGGGCCGACAGCCGCTGGCGCCCGTCGTGCCCTGCGGGGCGGCGGTTGGGTCGACGCGGCGCGGAACGTGCGCGCGGCCCTCCGCCACGGGCTCCGCCCCGGCCTCCGCGATGCCGGCTTGGGCTTCCGTGCCGCGAGTTCAGAAGAAAATGGCAAGTGAGTGAGCCGCGAGGCAGCGCCGCTGGGTCGGTCGGCGCCAGGTCGGAGACCCAGCAGACCAATACATCCTACGGATTAGGAAGAGAGCCTAAACTATGGCACAGCACGGCATGCATACCGACAACGGCCATCCGGTGCTTCCCGGAACCACAGTAACCGTAGATGAGATCCTGCAAGAACTGGCGCACCATGCGTCCTTTGATCATCTGCTGACGGCACACCCAGAATTAACCCATGAAGCCATCGGCGCCGCGTTGTTGTTTGCCGCTGAGCGCCTCCAGGCGCCCGCCCCTCCTACGGCTGAGGCGTCTGTGTCTCAAGAAGCCATCGCCTTCACCCCCAGCACCCCTTTTGGCCAGGAGATGTGGGCCCTGCACCAGGCTATTGTAGCAGAGCAAGCCGCTGCCCAAAGCCCCCTTGTCTTGGAGATCTGGGAAGCATTGGAACAGGAAGTACGTGCACGGCGCGGCGGTTTGGACCAGGGAGCGGTGTAGTGACCACTGCCTATGCTTCCCACCCGCTCGCCGCTGGCTCTCCGCCGGTGTGGGCCTCTGCCTGGGACCAGGACGCCTATGGCCCGTGGTGTAGCTTCCGCCTGCGTGAGGTCACCCAGCGCTTGCGTTGGATACCCCCCGGACGTTTTCTCATGGGCTCCCCGAGTCGAGAACGTGGGCGGGAGACCGCTGAAGGGCCACAGCACGCGGTGCGGTTCACGCAGGGCTTCTGGCTGTTTGACACCCCTTGCACGCAGGCTTTATGGCAGGCGGTGATGGGTATGAATCCGAGCCACTTCCAGGGCGAGCAGCATCCGGTAGAGCAGGTGAGCTGGGAGGAGTGTCAGCACTTCCTGGCGGCGTTCACCCAACTACTCCCTGAGTTGCGGCTGGTGTTGCCCACCGAAGCACAGTGGGAGTATGCCTGCCGGACGGGCACGCAGACGCCCCGCTATGAGGCAGAGTTAGACGCCATCGCCTGGTATGCCGGCAATAGCCATGACACCACGCAGGCGGTGGCGCAGAAGCGTCCCAATGCCTGGGGCCTGTACGACATGCTGGGGAACGTGTGGGAGTGGTGTCACGACGGTAGGAGGATCTACACCCGAGACGGGGTGGTGGACCCTGTGGGGCCGACAGCAGTGGGCACAGATCAAGCTCTACGGGGCGGTGGTTGGGATCTCCCCGCGCAGTACGTGCGTACGGCGAACCACCTCAGGTTCTTCCCCCGTGGCCGTCATGCCGCCCTTGGCTTCCGTGCCGCGAGTGCAGGCATGTGAGCGCAGGCCCAGGCAGTCAGCGACGTCAGCGGAGCGGTGCGTGGTAGGCGGCGCCCGTGCGGATGGCGTACGCGCCAGCGGTTTATTTCTTGCGCTACAACCCGGACGAGCATTGGAGGCTGTGGCTCGGCCCGGCTTGGTCGATCGTCGTTTTTCCAACGAGGGCTTCGACCCTGTGGCGCAGGATAAGGCCCTGGCCCTGGCTGCGCAGCCAGGGTTACAGGTTGCTACTACCGCCGGAACACCGAGGGGAGAGCGGAGTGCAAAACCGCGAGGCACGTTGTAGGATCATCTCGTTGCACGGGAGGGAGCCCGCATGGCGAGTTCTGGCAAACGCTGGACGGTTCAGGATCTTGACGGCCATCCAGTGTATCTGACTGAAGAACGGTGGCAACACATCGTCGATGCCAACAACCACCCAGAAATGGCAGACTACGAAGACTATCTGCAGACGACACTCCGCCGAGGACGCCGACGCCAGGAACCGCTCAATCCGCGTAAGTATCGCTACATACATCCATTCGACGACTTGCCGGCGGGTTTCAATCACGTGGTGGGGATTGTGCTCTGCGGCTTTGATGTCAATGCCAAGGGTGAGACGGTGCCGAACAACTTCATTGCTACGGCTTTTCTGACGCATATGCGTCCCAGAGGTGTCTAAGCATGGTGGACATACCGACGTATTCTTACGACCAAGAGGCTGACGTCTTGTACATTTCTTTCGCTCCAGGAGAGCAACCCACAGCAGCAGTGGAACTCAATGACAATATCCTACTGCGCTTTAACCTGCCTGAGAAGTATGCCGTTGGTCTGACCCTGATGGACTTTTCGGTCCTTGTACAAATGACACATATGGGACCACGTAACTTCCCGTTGAGTGGTCTGCAAGACCTTGAGCCCGCATGGCAGGAGACCGTAATTGAGATCATCACGCAGCCACCAGTCAATCAGATTCTGCACGTGTCCCTGTACACGCCATCCATGGCCGAAGCGATCCCTATCACCTCAGTAGTGAAGCCACTGATACCAGCCGTCGCGTGACGAGTGCGTCCCCAGTTGTATCTAGGATACTATATGGAGTACGCTGAGAGCCGGGCACTCTGCTTCCGGCAGCCACCACGGGGAGCACGGCGTCTGGCTCAACCGCACCGCCCTACTCCCGATGATGGCACCCCACACTTAGGCGATTTTCCCATGCCGCCATGGCGACAATCACCGCTGCATGCACGGCGTTGCGCAAGCCGATGACGCCATCGGTTAGGACAGTAGGGCGGGAGAAGCGCTCAATTTCCGTCTCCAGGTGGCGCAGTGCACGCAACACAGGGTGGTGGACCCTATGGGCCCGACAGCCGCTGGCGCCCTTCGTGCCCTACGGGGCGGCAGTTGGATCTTCTCGGCGCGGGTCGCGCGCGGCCCGCCGCGTCGGGTTCCACCCCGGCGACCGCTTCGCCTCTTGGGCTTCCGTGCCACGAGTGCAGGCATTCAAGAGCTGGCATAGGCGGTGGGCGCAGGGCGCGTATCGAGCGGTAAGCGGAGCCCGCGACGATGCGCCCAAGCCACCGGCGGGACACTGGCCAGAGGGCACGGGGCGCGCTGGCTCGATGTCCAGGTCGTCAGTCCTGCGCCAGTCCCTCCTGGGAGCGCCGGGCTCCAGCCCGGCTCCGGAAGCCACGCTGGAGCGTGGCGCTCCCAGGGCACACCCTGGAGCACTGGCAGTGTATGTATGAAACGGACATTGAGGGGTGGGCGCGGCCGGTGGCGGCCGGTGCCTCTCCCCTACGACGCTGGCGCGACATCGGCCAGGGCACGCACCGCCTGTTCCAGCGCCTGCACCATCTCCTGCCGACTACCACGCAGCTGGCGGGCTTCCCCCAGGCGGACCTCACAGAAAAACGGCACCGGGATACACTCCCCCTTCGGCAAACTGCGTCCCATGTTGACCAGATAGGCCGGCACCACCGGTACCTCGGGCATCTGTTCCAGTACCCGGGCTATGCCGGAACGAAAAGGCCCCATCGCGGCGCCCGACCCACGCGTACCCTCAGGAAACAGCAAGAGCGATTGCCCCGCTTTGAGACAGGCGATCATGCGTGGGATGGGATCGTTGTCCTCGGTAATGTCACGCCGGGCAATGGGCAGGATATGACACGCGGTTCTGGTGATGGCGGAGATGAGACGATTGCGCTGGAAGTAATCGGCAGCAGCGACCGGATGGATGCGCCGCAGGCGCGTCAGGGGGAAGAGGCTGAGCAGCGCCAGGGTATCAAGGTGGCTGGAGTGATTGGCCACGACAATAAACGGATCCGTGGCGGGCAGATGGGCGCGGCCGCGCACCCGGAGTCCGATAAACAAGGTCAGGAACGGTTTGATCAGCAGCGTAAATAGCAACATCTGCAGCACATCACGCCCGGTCAGCCGTGTCGATGCCGCTTGAGGTGTGGGATGGGACATGGATGCAGCCATACGAGCCCCTACGCCTCTCACGTGTGAAAATAGCGCACATAGTGCAAGAAAATGGGCGCTGCATAGCATAACGAGTCCACCCGGTCGAGCATGCCACCATGGCCCGGAATCAAGCTGCCAAAATCTTTCACGCCAAAGTCGCGCTTGACGGCACTCATTACCGCCCCCCCGGCAAAACCGGCCACGGTAATCAACAACGACACCAGGAGAGTTTCCAGCAGACTAAACGGGGTCAAGAAGCGTAGCCCCAGGCTACAGAGCATAGCGCTGGCAATGCCACCGACAAAACCTTCCCAGGTTTTATTCGGGCTGACCAGTGGGAGGATCTTGTGTCGTCCCAGGGTTTTCCCCCAGACGTACTGCCAGACATCGCTGATTTCGACCACGAAGACCAGAAACAGCAGCAACGTTCGACCATGCGCCGCGCTCCCGCCGACCAGTGGCAGGGTCAGTAGCAGCCCAAGATGGCTGAGGCCAAAGACAAAGGCCATCAGGCCCCACTGCATCTGCGACGCCGAGGCGACGAAGCCGTGGGTATCCTGCGCCAGCACCATTTGCAGAGGCACAACCAAAAACATGTAGACCGGGATAAAAATGATCGCCATGCCGTACCAATCGCTGCCAATCCAGTAATACTGCAAGGGCACGGCGCAAAACGCCAGCACCAGGCTGCGGTGGTCCGCCGGGCGCGTATGCAAGAGCGTGATGTACTCTTTCAGGGCCCAGAAGCTCAGGAAGGCGAAGAAGAGCAGCGCCAACGGATTGCTGGTGAGCAAGACGGCAAAAAACAGCCCGGCCATGCCCCACCACGAGCGCACCCGTGCCACCAACTCCGAGACGTCCTGCTGTGGTCGCCAGCGACGTAACAGCGCCACGAGCCCCGAGGCTAGCACCAACACGGTGAGAACTATAAGCCCCATCTGGCCGATGGGGGCGAGATGGGCCTGGGTCAACAGGGATCGCACAGGTCTACCTTTCGCCGTCAGGCCCGTCGTGCAGCAGTGCGGCCAGACGATGCCAACAGGTGAGGGCCGTGAGCAGCGCGGCCACGCCAAACACCCAGGGCCACAGGGCCATGGCCGCCGGGACGCACCCGGTGAGCACGGCCAGGGCACTGACCAGCACTGCCCGGTCGCTTTTGCCCATGGGGCCAGCGTACTGGCGCGTGCCGGTGAGCGCGTGCCCGAGGACACCGCAGAATTCCGTCAAGATGGCCCCCAGCACAAACGCGATCACGCCCCACTGCGCCGGCGCATAGACGAGGGCGAAGGGCAGATAGAGCGCGGCATCCGCCAGCACATCCCCCAGTTCGTTCAACACCGCGCCGCGCCGGGTCGCCATGTGGAGTTCCCGCGCCATCATGCCGTCCAGGGCATTGAGTGCCATGCGCACCAACAACCATACCGGCAACACCAACAACACCGCGGGGGCGTACACCGCAGTCACCAGCAGGCCCCCGACGCCACAGGAACCGTACAGGGCAAACAGGGTGATGGCATTGGGACGCCAGCCGCGACTGGCCAGGCCGTGCATCAGCGGTCTGAGCCGCTGCTGGAAACGCGGTTTCATATTGTAGATTGAGGGCATAGGGACGGTGCACACTCCGTGGCAGGGACGACACCAGCTGCGTCTCCCGGCCAGCGGCCAGGACCAACGCAGCACAGGGAGCGGTATTATACGCATTGTCGCCAGGAAAGTATAGAACCTATGGAGGGGCTGCCGTGTGGGTCATGCGTGTCTTGTCGCCCGACTGGAGAGGACAGCCTGGTATCTACAACGGACACCGCCCCAGGATTGGGGCGGTATCGTGTCTCGTGGAAAACATGCAGGGCTCGACTCGTCGCACTCGCGGTGCGCTTGCAGTGCCACTGCCGTCGCAGCCAGGGCCAGGTGGCACTGCCACCCAGCGCGCTGCGGCTTACCCCACGCCTTACTTGCTAAAGACAGCCTGGACTGACGTATCCCGGGTGATGGTCACACTGCATGCCGGGACCGTCCCGGCACACGCGCCGCTCCAGTTGACAAAGGCTTTGCCGGCTGGCGGGGTGGCTGTGAGGGTGACGACTGTACCATTGTTGAACTGTGCTGAGCAGGCATTTCCACAGTGCAGAGCGCGATCAATGCCGTTCGGAGTCGCGGTCACTGAGGAGGCTGAGGACAAAACAGAGACCAAGCACGCGCCACGGTGGCATAGGCATCCTCCTACGTATGCGTCTGACGCCAGGGTGCAAGGTGCGCTTCGGCCATCACGCGCGCTGACAACGCCCCTGGCTTAGGGCGTTGTCAGGGCGTGCACAGCGCGTGGCGCGGGGGCGCCCTTACGCTGTGGCCGTCTCGTGGTACAAACTGTTACGCAGGACGCGTCCGGGAAGTGCCCCCGTATGCCGGCCATCTTCCAGCAACACCTGCCCGTTGACGATGGTGTAGTGGATCCCCTGGGCCAGTTCGCGAATGCGCCAGCCCCCAGCCGGGAAGTCGTGCACCGTGTCCTCCGGCAGTGGGCTGATGGTGTCGGGATTGAAGATCGTGATGTCAGCCGCCAGGCCCGGATGCAGCAGGCCGCGATCATAGATGCCAAACGTCGAGGCCGGCTCAAAGGTCAGACGCCGTACCGCCTGCTCCAGCGACATGATGTGCTCCTGGCGCACCCAGTAGCCCAGCAAGCGCGTGCTGTAGCCATAGCCGCCGTGGAACTGCACGTGGGCGCCGCCGTCGGACAGGCCGATGTAGGCGTTGGGATGGGTGAGAATCTGCGCCATCGCCGCCTTGTCGACATTCGAGGAGCCTTCCAAGAACACCGTATCCAGGTTTTCGGCCACCACCAGATCCAGGAAGCCATCGATGATGCGCTTGCCCTGGGCTTCGGCCATTTCGCGGATGGATTTGCCCTGCCACTGCTGGTGCTGCGGTAACAGCGTTTCCCCGACCCAGATGTAGTCATACCAGCGCCGCCCAATGTTGGCTTCGGGCAGGTCGTGCACCCACTCAACGACTTCCTCATGCAAGCGCTGCCGTACGGCGGGATCGCTGTAGGCCCGCAGTTTGTCCTCGGCGGAGGTGAGGAGAATGGGATGCCAGCTCGGGATACCCCGGAACGCTTGTGTATTGCGCATGGTAAAGCGGGTCATATTACTGTTGGGCGTGCACAGCGGATTGGCCCGAATGCCGGCTTTGGCGGTTTCCTCGATGAGCGCCATGTGCTGTTTCCAGGCGTCCGGCTGGCGCACCGATTGCCCCAGATTGTTATAGACGAGCTGGCGACCACAGGCCTCGGCCAGACGGGTCATCAGACGATCTTTGAGTTCGGCATCGCGCCCGCCACCACTCTGGATGGTGCCGACCCCGAGTTCGCTGAGCACGTCGGCCAGCGCAAACATCTCGGATTCCTCAGCCCAGAAGGCCGGAATATGCACGCCCTGGGGATCGTAGTGGCCGCGATTTTTCGACACCGACAGTCCCAGCGCCCCGGCCTGCATGCCGTCGCGCACAATGCCGCGCATGGCCGCGACCTCCTCCGGGGTGGCGGCGCGTCCCTGGCACTCGTCACCCATCACGTAATAGCGCACCGCCGAATGGCCGATGAGGTTGCCCACATTCACCCCGAGGCGCTTGTCGAGGGTCGCCATGTACTCGCCGACCGTTTCCCAGGTCATGTCGACGGTGCTCAACACCTCCATGGGAATGGCTTCGACGTAGGAGAGAAACTCGGCCAGGCGGGATTCGTGGCCCCGGCGCACGGGGGCGAGGGCGAGGGAACAATTCCCGATGATCACGGAGGTGGCGCCGTGATAGCAGGAGAAAGTGCAGAGGGGATCCCAGGTGACTTGTGCATCATAGTGGCAATGGTTATCGATGAAACCGGGGGCGACCACGAGGCCGTCGGCATCAATGGTGCGCGCCGCGGAGTCGCGCAGTTTGCCGACGGCGACAATTTTGCCGTGGCGCACCGCGACATCGCCGCGGAAGGCAGGCATCCCGGACCCATCGATGACTCGACCGTTCTTGATTAAGAGATCATACGCCATGGTCTCGTCCTTCTGATGAAGCGGCACTGGGTCATAGACCAGCGCGCAAGGCGTGGTGAGGGGTAAACCCCCTCGCGGTGACAGGGAACCACATCTCCGCCAAGGCATCCATGCTGTGACTGCTGCTCGCTTCCGGCGTGAGGCGCGATGACGAGGGTGGGTGAGCTGCGGGCATGCCTCGCGTAGCTAGATAGTATCCTACGAGGCTCTGGCTGCCATGTCCACAAGAATCTGAACGTAGCGCCTAGGCCGTACCGGTGCCGGTCTCGCCGTGGATCAACACGGTGGGCGCGTCACCGCTCTCAGTCACGCCGAACGTGACCAGACGCGCCGTCTGCTGCCGCAGGGCGCGCCTGGGTGCTGAGTCTCCCAGGAGCTGGGTAAGATGCCCCTCCGCTTCCCCCCCGGGCCTTGCGACAGGACAGCTTGCGATGTAGGCGCAGATGCGCCACCGCCTTGTCCAGCACCATTCGGGTCATCGTCGGATCGTAGATTGTGACACGCAACACCTCCGGCAGCCGGATCACCTGGTGGTAAAATGCCGGACCATGCTCCTGGGCTGCCGGGGGCCACAAAAGCGGTGGGCAGTGTGTGGTCCAGCCCACGCTCAAGAGATTAGGTTGAACTACAAGATTCTTGTTCGAGAGGCGAAGCCAACTCTTATAGAGGACGGCCGCTGCCATGATACTGTCGTGAGAGGAGAACCACAGGAGGTGTCTCATGGCTATGGCCGTGCAGCCGATCCGTCCCGTTGTGCATTGGCCTTGAGTCCTTGGCTTCTTACGACGCCTGGCAGTCGCCACCCTGCTTGACCGCTTCCTCCCACCCCACCGGCGCATGGACTCTCGTCTGGGCGTGGGGTCGCAGCCCTGGTGCGCGCCATTTTGGCTAGGGACCATGCCCTGGACCCAGTGGGGAAACGACTGGCAGAGCGGGGCATCGTGTCGTGGCTGCAGTCAAGGCTCACGCGGGCCTCGCCAAAACGGAGGGCAACGACTCATCCAATACCTTGCTGGGCACCAGTGACTAAGACGATCTTGTTCGCACAGCGCATGGTGGTGGCCTTGCTGTCTCCAGGGTTATGTGAGGGCCTGTGGACGCCCGGTGACACTCGGCGCCCACTGCCTTACGACAGGCAGTGCACAGCAGTAAACTGTCCGTCCGGGTCGGGCGTCAGAGGCAGCGCATGTTGCACCGCACCGAGCGGGATGGGTCCGTACACGTGGGGATACTCCTGGCCGCTGGGTGTCAGGTCTTCCCAGCGTAGGGGGGCCTTGAGGCATGTTTCGTCAATGGCGAGCACTAGCAAGCCCGTCTGCCCCTGGTAATAACGATTGGCAACGGCGACAATCTGCGCCGCTGTGCAGCAGTGGATAAAACCCTCTGCCGTGAGGTCGGCGCTGGCAAAGGCGCCCGAAACCTGGGCGGCGTGCCAATCCTGGACGTCCGTAATGCGATAAATCACCTGATGTCCTTCACGGAGTGACCGTATGTTACCTTTTGAGACATTTCGCGTCCTCACCTTTGATTGCTACGGCACCCTGATTGATTGGGAGACCGGCCTGTGGGCTGCTCTCCAACCAATCTTGCGCCGGCATGGGGTGGACATACCTCTGGCGCAGGCCCTGGCCCTGTATGGCACCCTAGAGGCTAAAGCTGAACAGGGACCATATCGACCCTATCGCGCGGTGTTACAGGCGGTGCTGGAGGGTTTTGGGGCCCGCTGGGGCTTTGTACCCACCGAGGCAGAATGTCAGCATTTCTCCGACTCGGTGGTGGATTGGCCGGCTTTCCCGGACTCCGCGCCAGCGCTGCAAGCGCTGCATACGCGCTATCAACTGGCCATTATCTCCAATATCGACGATGTGCTGTTTGCCGGCTCGGCAGCACGCTTGCAGGTATCGTTTGATTGGGTGATCACCGCGCAACAGGTGCAGTCGTACAAACCGTCGCCGCATAATTTTCACGTGGCCTTGGCACGTATTGGCCTGCCACATGCGCAGGTGCTGCACGTGGCGCAGAGCCGCTATCATGACATTGTGTCGGCGCGGGCGCTGGGCTTGCACACCGTCTGGGTCAATCGACGTCACGCACAGCCGGGAACGGGCGCCACCCCGCTCGCCGAGGCCGAGCCCGATCTCGAAGTGCCGGACCTGCATACACTCGCCGTGCACGCCGGAGTGCTGTGACCGCGAGCCGCTCCTAGCCAGGGCGACCAGCCGGTCGCCCTGACGGATGCGTCAGCACCTACTTTATAGTGTTGCCCCGGAGCTTGGACGCGCCTCCAGGCGCTCCAGGCGCTCCAGCAGCTTTTTATTTTCCTCACGTATCGCTTGGAAATCATCGCGTAATTGCTGCACTTCGTCCGTTTGTTTGCGTGCGCTGCGGATGGACTCAATAACTTCTTCGACACGCCGTTTGATGCGCCCGTCCAGATCACGTGCCCGCAGCCGTTCCAGTGCCGGCAGGGTTTTGGCGCTGTGCAGCGACTCCATGGCATCGAGCACGGCCATCCTGGTGCGCACATGCTCCTCGTCTAGCATCGCCGTCAGGGTGTCAACAATGGCTTCTGGAGCCGGATCTTTTTCGCCGCCAATCACTCCGAGGGCGCGTAGCGCCGCATAACGCGCCAGTGGCGGTTGGCCATAAGCGGTGAACGCCTGCAGGACAGGAATGGTGCTCTCCTCGTGCAACTCCGCCAGGCCCCGAAACACGCCATTGCGGATGGTCTCATTCCACGACGTTTTGGCCGTGGCCTGTTGTAGAATCTCCAGCGCCGTGGCTTGGCGCGTCTTGCCCAGGGCCGCCGCCGCTTCGGACTCGACAAAGTAGCTGGCATCGCCGTGCTGCAACACGCTACCCAGGGCCGTGGCGGCACGCTCCTCCTTAAATTCGCCTAAGGCCGTCACCACAGCACGGCGGGCTTTGGGATGGGACAGCGCCACATTGGCCAGCAGCGCTTCCAGGGCAGCGGGCGTATGCAGTTTGCCGAGGATGCGGGCAATCTCCGCCTGCACGCCCCAGAAGGCCTCGTGCTCCAGGGCCTGCCGTAGGCTCGCCACCGCCTCCAGGCTGCCCAATTCGCCCACCGCTTCTGCGGCATAGATGCGTCCCATAATGTCGGGATCGTGCTGTAACTGGGCGATGAGCAGGTCTTTGGGCAGCTTGAGCTTCAGGCGTTTGAGGATTGCGTTGCCGGGATCAAAGCTCAGCCAGCGTGGGGCGGCGGGCAGCACCAGATGAAAGGTGTGGAGCTGTTCATGCACGCGCAGTGGAAAGCGCTGCTCGCCGTCAGGCAGCGCAAACAGTAAGGTCACGGGCATGTCGAATAACGGCGTCTCGACGTTGTGCTCTGTGCCCGTCTTCTGGGTCTGCTTCACGGTCACGGTGGCCAGGTGAGAGGCTTCCTCCCAGGCATACGTCACTTCGTATTCTGGATGCCCCCCTTGGTAAATCCACTGCTGGAAGAAGCGTTGCAGATTGCGCCCGGTGGCCGCCTCAATGGCTCGCTCCAGATCCACCGTTTCAACCACCTGATGCCGGTTGACGGTGAGATAATGCTCCAGGCTGTGCCAAAAGGCTTCTTCCCCAAGCACATAGCGCAGCATGTGCAACACTAATGCGCCTTTTTCGTAGAGATGATGATCAAAGAGGTCAATGGGCTCCTGGTACACGTTGGTGACGATGGGCCGTCGGTACACCTCCGCATCTTCGCGGAAGTAGGTTCTGGCGTTTTGATGCATGTAATAGCGAAAGGCGTCTTGGCCTTGATGGTGCTCGTGAAACAGCGCGTCAAAATAGGTGGCAAAACCCTCGTTGAGCCAGGCGTGCGACCAATGCTTACAGGTCAGGAGGTCGCCAAACCATTGATGTGCCAGCTCGTGCGCCACCAGGCCATTGCTGGAAAAATCGAGATGGGCGCGGGCGTCGTGCAAGGTCAGATCCGTTTGCGTGGTGGCGGAGGTGTTTTCCATGCCGCCAAAGATAAAATCGTTCACCGCCACCTGAGCGTATTTGTTCCACGGATACGGCACGCGCAGCTTGTCGCTGAAAAAGCGCACCATTTCCGGCGTATCGCCAAAAGCCCGCTGGCCATCGTCCTCGCGTCCGGGGGTGACATACCACTGCACCGGCAGGCCGTTGACCAGCTCGGTGCGCTCGCTGAACTCCCCCACCACCATGGTCATGAGGTACGTCGTATGCGGCTGATCCTGGAGCCAGTGATAGGTGATGGTCCCCGCCGCCTCATCAGGTGTGGTGGACAACAGGGCGCCGTTGGAGAGGACAAAATACGGCTGCGGCACGGTGACGGTCATTTCCGTGGTGGCTTTTTCATTTGGCGCATCAAAACAGGGAAACCAATAACGCGCATCTTCGTCCTGGCACTGCGTCCACACCTGTACGGGCTTGTGCGGATAGGCCGCATCAGGCGCGATAAAATAGAGGCCCGCCCGGGGTTTACTGACATGGTAGTCCACCGCCACCGTGGCGGACGTATCGCGCGCTAACGGCGTGGGAAACGTCATGTGCAGACGCTGACCATCATAGGTGTACGGCAGCACTGCGCCACCCACCTGCCGGACCTGCGTCACCTGCAAATCCACCGCATCAAGCGTTAGCCCGCTCACGGTCTCCTGCACCGCCCGGATCGTCGTGGCACAGGTGCCGGTCACGGCTTGTCCCACTATGTCGAGCTGGAGTGTCAAGGCAATGTGCGACACATCACACGGACGATCGGGCGCAAAGTGCGGTTTGGCCTCGGCCAGCGCATAGCTCCGGCGCCCACGGCGCCGCGCCTGCTGGGCGGTAAAATGCTCGCTGGCCCACCGACAATACAATTCCTGCATGGCTTGCTCCCCCCTTATCTTTCACCCTTGGACACGTTTTTCCTGTCCGGCCCAGTACGGTTCACGCAACGCAAACTTTTGCACCTTGCCGGTGGCCGTCTTTGGCAACGTCTCGACAAACTCCACCGATTTTGGCGCCTTAAAATGCGCCATACGGTCGCGGCAAAATTCCATGAGTGCCTGCGCGCTGGCCTGCTGCTGCGGCTTGAGGACGACCAGCGCTTTCGGCACTTCCCCCCACTGGCTGTCTGGCACGCCAATCACCGCCGCTTCGAGCACCGCCGGATGCTCATAGAGCATGGCCTCGACTTCCACCGATGAGACATTCTCCCCCCCACTCTTAATCACATCCTTGGCGCGGTCCATGACCTCAATGTAGCCATCCGGATGGACCACCGCCAGGTCACCACTGTGGAACCAGCCGCCGCGTAGGGCTTCGGCGGTGGCCTCCGGCTGCTTATAATACCCTTCCATGACGTTGTTGCCACGGGCGACGATCTCGCCCACGGTCTGGCCATCCCAGGGGACTTCCTGGAGGTGCTCGTCCATCACCCGCACATCGGTCAGGAGTTGCGACAGCCCCTGACGCGCCTTGAGCCGATAGCGCGTGCTCACATCCAGGTCGTTCCAGGCCGGCTGCCATTCACACGAGGTCAGGAAGGGGCCCGTTTCGGTGAGGCCGTAGAGATGCAGCACTTCGATGCCGAGCGCTTCCATATTGCGCAACACCGCCGCCGCGGGTGGGGCACCACCCGTACCGATGCGCACGCCAGGGGCGAACTGATAGTCGCGGGCCCCAGAGAACGTCGCCAGCGTCACCAGCACCGTCGGGGCGGCACAGGCCAGCGTCACGCCCTCCTGCTGCATCAGCGTGAAGATGGTCTGCGCTTCGACTTTACGCAGGCAGACTTGCCGCCCACCGCGCCCGGCCAGGGCCCAGATCCCACCCCAGCCGTTGGCGTGAAACATCGGCAGGGTGTGCAGATACACATCCGTCGGCACCACGTTCAGGGCGGTAATATAGTTGAGGGCGCTCATCACACAGGCGCGGTGCGTCAGCATGACTCCTTTGGGACGCGCCGTGGTGCCGCTGGTGTAATTCAACGTCGCCACCTCCGTCTCGGCCACCTCCACGGGCACTGGGAACACCGGGCTGGCGGCGGCGAGAAGGGTTTCGTAGTCGTGCGCCGGCAAGGGCGCCGTGGGGATTTCGTCGTCCCGCAACAGCACCGTGTGCTCAAGGCCAGGCAGCGTGCCCAGCAGCGGTGCCACCTGGTGCGCGTACTCCCAGTCCACCAGCAGCACTTTGGCTGCGGCATGCTCCAGAATATAGGCGAACTCGGGTGTGGTCAGGCGAAAATTGAGCGGCGCCAGCACCGCGCCGAGTTGCGGCACGGCAAAGAACGCCTCGAGCATGCGGTGGCTGTTGGGGGAGAGCACCGCAACCACATCCCCTTTGGTGACGCCCAACGACCGCAGGGCATTGGAAAGCTGGTGCACACGGGCTGCCAACGCGCCATAGGTCAAACGTCGTGCTCCGTCAACCACGGCGGTTTTGCTGGGAAACAACCGGGCGGCACGGCGCAGAAAGTTGAGCGGCAGGAGCGGCTCGAACATGGTCTACCCTTTCTCTAAAGGCCCAGTCGTGGGCTATTCTGGCACGCTGGCAAGGTACCTGGGCGGGGCTAGGGGCGTCAAGGGCAAAATCCGCGTGCGCTGGCAAGAGGGCCTGACGAGGAGAGTCTTGGGGGTGAGGGGCTTGGTGTCTATGCTACATGCGGCCTTGCGTGGTCATTGCGGACTTGGTGAGCTGCCTTTCAGGCACCCTTCTCGGCATCTGCAGCCAGGCCGGCAAGGAACCACGGAGTGACACGTACCGTACGGCGATCGTCGCGGTGTGCTCTCGGCAGGAGCCGCAGCCACCCAGCGCGACACGACGGGAGAGCGCATCGTCAGCCAGTCTGGGCGCGGTGGAGGCGTAGATGGTTGCACGCGCGCTGGAAGCACGTGGCGTTGCCCCTGCAGTCTCTCCATAGAGGGATGATGCATCCCCGGCGGTTCCTCCATAGAGGAACCGCCGGGGCACTACAGGGAGGAGCCGTCACGAGAGGGAGGTATGTGTTACTCGATGTAGGGACCACGCTGTGAAGCCTACATGCGTTCGGCACCCACAGGGCGCAGGGGCCAACCCCCATCACCCGAGGCGACGCCCTCCTACATCGCGACGAACGGGCCAAGACAGGGAGACCGCCAAGACAGGGAATCGCACGGCCCCCACGGCCACAAGCTCAGGCCCGGTCTCCTTTCCCCAATCAGGCCCGCGGGCCTTGAGGGCTGTGGCGCGGCGCCGAACCAGGCACTCTATCCGACTGCCCCCAGCGGCCGCTGGGTGGCAGGTGGCCGTTGGTCGGTGGGGGCGACGGCGCACAACAGGCGTTAGACAGTCGTAAAAGACATCCTATGGGTAGGCTTGACGACGAGGTGTCGCGTTGGCCAGCTGCGAGGCCTGCTTGGTGACTCGCTGTGGTCTGGCATGCTTCTAACATAGGAAAGACGACACAGAGTCGTCAAGTCCCGTAAAAAAAAGAGGCTCGACGACTCTACGTCGTCCCGCATCCGCTCGGGTCATGCTATGGTACTCTACTTCGTCTTTGTATGGTATTCTGGTATGCTTTGTGACAGGGAGTCGTCGGATACAGAGTTAGCTGTCAGAAGAGGTGACTGAATTGTTGACCCTGAAGGAGAACAGTCTTACGTGGGCGCTCAAACACGCCATCGAACTGGGAGATACCGACGTATTCCCCCCACCGTTCGAGTACCTTGCTATCCAACACGACTGGGACGCGCTACGTCCGAAGTTGGCGAGCGAGAATGTCCTGAAGTGGCGTACCGTCCCGCGCGCACTCTTCTTTCGCCAAAAGCGAAGTACGGCTTCCGTGCAATCACGCAACTGGATCCGCTAGATGCGCTGATTTATTCGGCATTGATCTACGAACTGGCAGACGACTTAGAAGCCCGGCGCATACCAGCAAGTCAGGGGATTCACCATCGTACACTTTTTTTTTGCTCAATGGTGACATGGCATTGCACAGGGATCGGTAACTCTGCGTTGAAAACAGGCGCAAGAGTCCTCCCTCCCCACTGGAAGAGACGTACAGCACAGCGCTGCCTACGCTGCACACGCGCTCTC
>SXGT01275177.1_pt1 | contig 23273 bp, 17 predicted proteins | sample 3176221 | NCBI WGS metagenome assembly SXGT01 (sample SAMN11356862, study PRJNA531348) | freshwater metagenome | isolation source: freshwater sample F1-120 | place: China: Fuxian Lake, Yuxi | collected 2017-12-25
ATCCGCACCCCGATGAACGCGATCATCGGCATGAGCCACCTGGCCTTGCAGACGGAGCTCAATCCCAAGCAGAAAAACTACATCGAGAAAGTCCACCGCAGCGCCGAGGCCTTGCTGGGCATCATCAACGACATTTTGGACTTCAGTAAGATCGAAGCCGGCAAGCTCGACATGGAGAAGGCCGACTTCCGCCTGGAGGACGTCTTTGACAATCTTGCCAACCTGGTCGGCATGAAGGCTCAGGATAAAGGCCTTGAGCTGCTTTTCTCCGCCGGCATCGCGGTGCCCACTGCCCTGATCGGCGACCCGCTGCGACTCGGGCAAATCATCCTCAATCTCGGCAACAACGCGGTAAAATTCACCGAGCGGGGAGAAATCGTCATCGGAGTCCAAGAGGTCTCCCGCACCGCCAACGACGTCGAACTGCACTTCTGGGTCAAGGACTCCGGCATCGGCATGACGGCAGAGCAGCAGGGCAAACTCTTCCGCAGTTTCAGCCAGGCCGACGCCTCCACCACCCGCAAGTACGGCGGCACGGGGCTGGGTTTGGCCATCTCGAAGCAGCTCGTCGAAATGATGGGCGGCAGGATCTGGGTTGAGAGCGCAGCCGGCCGGGGCTCCTCCTTCCATTTTCACGCTCATTTCGGCCTGCAGCAGAACCCTGGCGCCCGCCGCGCCTACAAGACCGAGGAACTCAAGGGCCTGCGCGTCCTGGTCGTCGACGACAACGCCCATGCCCGCGAAATCCTCGCCACCATGGCTACGAGCTTCGGTCTCGACGTGGAGGTCGCCAGCGATGGCAAACAAGCGCTCGAACTCATCGATCAGGCCGAGCGGAAGACGGCACCGTATGACCTCGTCCTCATGGATTGGCAAATGCCGGTCATGAACGGCATCGAAGCCGTGCAACGCTTGCAGAAGGGAACTTTGCGCCGCCCGCCGGCAGTCATCATGGTTACAGCCTACGGCCGACAGGAGGCTCTGGGGGTCGCCAGTCAACAAGGTGTCATCCTCAGGTCTGTCCTCGCCAAGCCTGTCACTCCCGGCTCGCTGCTCGAAGCCATGCTTGAAGCTCTGGGCAAGGACGTCGAAGCCGGTGGAGCCAACGTCAAACGTCAGGAAAGCGCCCCGAATGCCATGAGGAAACTGGCCGGCGCCAGGGTGCTGCTGGTCGAGGACAATGAGATGAACCAGGAACTTGCCCTCGAACTGCTGAGTCAGGCCGGCATGGAGGTCACCCTGGCGGAAAACGGCCAGATCGCACTGGACATCCTGAAGCACACCCGGGACTTCGACGGCATCCTGATGGACTGCCAGATGCCGGTGATGGACGGCTACACCGCGACCCGGCAGATCAGGAAGGACCCGGACTTCAAGACGATCCCCATAATCGCGATGACCGCCAATGCCATGGTGGGTGACAAGGAGAAGGTGATTGCGGCCGGCATGGTCGATCACATCTCCAAGCCGCTAAACGTCACCGAAATGTTCAACACCCTGGCCAGTTGGATCATTCCGGCCAATCCCGCGACATCGCAGCAAACCGGCGCGAACAGACATGGCAGTGGAGCGGCGAGTGCCCTGCCGGATTTGCCGGGCATCGATGTGCAGGCCGGCATGGCGACGACCATGCAGAACCTGAAGCTCTACAAGAAACTCTTGAGCAAGTTCCGCGATACCCAGGGCGAATTTGCGGCGCTCTTTCAGACGGCGCAAAAAGATGCCGATGCGACCGCGGCCACCAGAGCCGCGCACACCCTCAAGGGCACGGCGGGAAACATCGGAGCGAAGGCGCTGCAGGCGGCGGCGGGCGAACTCGAGTCCGCCTGCCACCGGGCGGCGACCGCGGAAATCGAAACCGCTCTGGCCAGAACGCTCGCGGAACTTGCGCCCGTCGTGGCCGGATTGGCCACCATCGGCGGCGAGACGACTGCTCCGTTTGCCCCGCCTCGCACGCTTGATCGAGCCAGCGTGGAAGCACTCCTGAAGAAATTGGAGGGAATGCTCACCCAGAGCGACTCCAAGGCGGCCGACGTGGCCGACGAACTGGCCGCGGCGGTCCAGGGCACAACGTTGGCGCCGGTTATCAAGCAGGCCGCGGCCGCGATCTCCGACTACGACTTTGACGTGGCGATGGCGCAGGTGCGCGCCGCGCGGGAGGCCCTCGCCGCCATCCCGGCATAATTACCCGATGTTTCCTGCCGCCTCCAGCGCCGCTCGCCCCTGCATCCTGCTCGTCGATGATGCGCCCGCCAACATCGATGTGCTGGTGGGTTTGTTGCAATCCGACTACGACCTGAAAGTCGCCAACCGGGGCGCGAAGGCGCTGAAGATCTGCGAGACGAGCGACCGGAACGACATGATCCTGCTCGACATCATGATGCCGGAGATGGACGGGTTCGAGGTCTGCCTCCGTCTGCGCCGGATGCCGAGGATGGCCGACGTGCCGATCATGTTTCTCTCCGCGCTCGGGGAAGTGCAGAGCAAGACGCGCGGCTTCGAAGTGGGCGCGAACGACTATCTCACGAAACCCTTCGAAGGGCTGGAGGTAAGGGCGCGCGTGCAATCGCTGCTCAAGGCCAAGGCCTACAACGACGCGGTGAAGGAGCAGATCGCCAGCGAACTCAGAATCGCGCGTGAAATCCAGATGGGCATGCTGCCGCATGACTTTGCCGGGATGGAGCAGACGTATCGCGTCGAACTCGGCGCGGTGCTCGAACCGGCGCGCGAAGTGGGCGGTGACCTCTACGGAGCCTGTGCGGCCGGGCCGGAACGGCTGGTTTTGTTCCTCGGCGATGTCTCAGGCAAGGGCCTCCCGGCCTCGATGTTCATGGTGCGGGCGGTCAGCGTCGCCCGGTTGCTGGCGCGGGAGATCGCCGAACCGGAGCGAATCCTCGCGCGGCTGAACGACGAACTCGCGGTGGACAATCCTTCGGGCATGTTCGTGACCTTTCTTTGCGCCATGTTCGATCCTGGCTCCGGACGCCTCGTCTTGGCCAATGCCGGCCATTGCCGGCCGGTGCTGCTCCGCGCCGGCGAACCGCCGGACTGGGCCGTCAAGCGCCTCGGCACGGCACTGGGATTCGAACCCGGTCTCGAATTTGAGCGCACAGATTTGATCCTGAACCCCGGCGACACGTTGGTCTTCTACACCGACGGTGTGATCGAGGCGTTCAATGCGCAGGAGGAGTGTTACGGCAGCGAGCGACTGCTCGCCGACGCGGGCGCGCTCGTCGCACAATCCGTGCCTGCCATGACCGCGGGGTTGCTCCGGAAGGTCCACGCCTTTGCCGGCGGCGCGCCGCAGTCCGACGACGTTGCCATTTTGATCCTGCGGGTCGCCGGCGCACCAGTCGAGCGGGGAGGATCGCGGCTGACCTTGGAACTGCACGCGACGCCTCAGGAGGTGATGCGAGCCGTGGAAGCCTTGCAGGAGTTTGGCCGAACGCGGCGGGTTGACGAGAAAACTCTTTTCGGGCTGGCACTCGCCTTGGAGGAATGCGGCAGTAATATCGTCAACCACGCCTGTCAGCGTGACGCTCGTCAGATATTTTGGGTCACCTTCGATTCCACCGGCAGCGGACTAAATATCGAATTGCGCGATCGCGGACCGGAATTTGATCCCACGCGAGCGCCCGCCGGCGCGGACCCAACCGCCGGCGAGGAAGCTGAGCCCGGCGGCTGGGGCCTTCAACTGGTCCGTCGTTACACCGACGAGATCCGCCATACTCGCGAAAACGGTGAAAATGTCCTGCGTCTGACCAAGCAGCTCAGCCCGATTGCTGGCTCGCCATGATTTTTCTATGACCCTAAAAATGCTCGAAACCAATCCCAGCCATGCCACTTGAAATTGAAATCCATCACAACAGCTACGTTCAGAACACAGATGCGGTCACCGTGAAACTGTTTGGCAGTCTTGATACGGCGACCGCGCCCGAGTTGGAGCGCCAACTCTCCCCCGTGCTGGCGGGCACGGTCAAAGACCTCGTGTTTGACCTCGCCCAGCTGAAGTTCATCAGCAGCGCCGGCCTGCGGGTGTTTTCGATTACGCGTCGCCAACTCAAGGATCGCGACGGCCAGGCCGTTTTCGTCTGTTTGCAGCCGCAGATCAAAGAGGTCTTCGAGATCATTGAGGCCCTGCCGGGTCTCTCCGTCTTCCGCGACCTCGACGAGTTGGATGCATATCTGACGGCGCGGCAGCAGGCGCATGAGGAAAAAACGTAGCGGATTACGGCGCGCCCGCAGTTTCAACCAGGGCAGCCGGGCGGCCTTCCAGACTCGTTCCTTTGGATCCGGGCGTGGAGTGAACTGCTGAATCTGAAATATTTGATTTCGTCTTTCCCATGACATCTGAAACACCTCCAACCGTCCAACCGCGTCCGTGTCTCCTGCTCGTCGACGACACGCCGGCCAACATCGATGTGCTCGTCGGCCTGTTGAAAGCCGACTTCGATCTCAAAGTCGCGAATCGCGGCGCGAAGGCGTTGAAGATCTGCGAGACGATTGAGCGAATCGATCTGATCCTGCTCGATGTGATGATGCCGGAGATGGATGGGTTTGAGGTTTGCCGCATCCTGCGATCAACGCCGACGACCAGGGAAATCCCGATCATCTTCCTCACCGCCAAGACCGAAGTCGACGATATCGTCAAAGGATTCGAAGTGGGAGCGAACGACTATGTGGCCAAGCCTTTTCGGCCGGCGGAATTGCTGGCCCGGGTCAGGACCCACCTCACGCTGCGCGCCCAACAACGCGAGATCGCGAAGAAGAACACGGAATTGAAGGAGATGCTGCACCTCGTCTGCCACGACGTCGCGAACCAGTTCGCCGTCGTCGGCATGTCTCTCGACCTGCTGGCCAACCACCCGGGGCAGAGCATCGACCGCTTCCTGCCCCGCATGACGGCGGCGACCCGAAACGGCGTCGCCTTGACGGACTTGGTCCGCGATCTGCGGCGCTCCGAGGACAAAGGGATGACGCTGCAGGCGGTGTCGGTGCAAGCGGCGTTCGCCGAGGCGCTGTTGCTGGCGGAGGACAAACTGCGCAACAAGGAACTCCAAGTGGTCGCCGATCTGCCGGCCGTCAGTGTCGTGGCTGAGACCTGCTCGCTGACTAATTCCGTTTTCGGCAACATTCTTTCCAATGCGATCAAGTTTTCCCGGCGGGGCGACCGCATCGAGGTCGCGGCCGAAATGGCGGCCGGAACCATTCGCGTGCGCATGCGGGATCACGGCATGGGCATGCCGGCGTCCGTCTTGGAACATTTGTTCGACGTCGGCCGCAGCCATAGTCGCAAGGGAACCGATGGCGAGAAAGGCACCGGATTCGGCATGCCCTTGATGCACAAATTCGTCACGCAATACGGCGGCAAGGTGGAGGTCACGAGTCGCGATGTGGCGGCGCATCCCGACGACCATGGCACGGAGTTTTGTATCATTTTGAAAATCGCCGAGACGACGGCGGCGAGCGCGTGAACGCCGGAGGCGGGCGTGATTCTCGATCAAAGTTTTTTGAGCCACCGACGAGGCTGACGATGAAAATTCTGATTATTGATGATACCGATGGAATCCGGCAGTCGCTGCAGGACATCCTGGAGATGAACGGCCACGAGGTGCTGGCGGCCGATAACGGTGCTGATGGAATCAAGCTCGTGGCCTCCCGGCCCGATTTTATTTTCTGCGATGTCTCGATGCCGGACTTGGACGGCTTCGCGGTGATCGCTGGCATCCGCCAGCTGGAGGAGGGCAGATTCGTGCCCTTTGTTTTCCTGACCGGCAATGCCGATCGCGCGGACCAACGACGCGGCATGGCGCTGGGGGCGGATGATTACATCACGAAGCCATTTTCTGAAAAAGACGTGCTCGACGCCATCGCCGCCCGCACCCGTCGGCAGCGGCCGATGCAGGAGCGGATCGACGAGTTGGTGGATCAGCGCCGGCGCGAAGTTGGCGCCGACTGGTCACATGAATTATTGACACCGCTCAATGGGATGCTCGGCGGGCTGCAATTGCTTGAATTGGAATTGGAGACAATGAATCGCGAGGAATTGAAGGAGATGATCGCGATCATCCGGGGCGGAGTGGAGCGGCAGGAGAAACTGTCGCGCAAGCTCCTCCGGTATTTCGAACTCGAGCGCTTGAAGGAGGCGAGCCGGCTGCCGGGGCGCGATCGGTGTCAGGCCGAGGTGGTGATCGCCGCGGGCACCCAGCGTGCGCTCCTGGGGACAAACCGAGAGAAGGATCTGGCGGTGCAGTGCGAACCGGGAATGGTGCCAATCCGGGATGTGTTCCTGTCGGATGCGGTCGCCGAACTGGTCGACAATGCGCTGCGTTTTTCGACTCCTGGCCAGCCGGTGACGGTCACGGGACGAAGGCTCGATCCGTTCTACGGTATCGAGGTAGTGGACGAAGGGCCGGGAATGACCGCGGCGGAACGAGCGGCGGTGGCGCCCTTCACGCAATTCGGACGCAAACTCCGGGAGCAGCAAGGACTGGGACTGGGTCTCGCGATCGTGCGATCAGTCGCTCAGCTGGCCGGCGGAAAGCTGAGTCTGGAGGATGGGCCGGGAGGTCGTGGATTAAAGGTCACCGTGCTGCTGCCGTTCGCCTGACACGGAGCACAACGACAACCGGCTCCGGTAGGCGACGGGCTCTGCCGTGGCGACGAACGAAATCGGACCGGCGAAATTCGGAGAAGCGTGGCCGATGCAGACGTTTTTTTCCGCGAACCCCGTTGAGATGCCTGACGACCCCGCTCGCCTCGTTCTTCAAGTCCCTAATCGTTTGTCACGTAATACGTGACAATGCCGAAATCACCTTGAAATTGATGTCACGTAATAAGTGACAAGAGTGAGGCGTGGTGCTGAGGGACGGAGGATGTGAGGGTTGGAGCGGGCTTGAACATGTTCCCCGGTCTCGGCTTTCCATGACTATCGTGGTTTTGATCGCAGCGTCGTCTGGTCAACCGCGCTTTCGCATGAAGACACTGTTGTTCTTCGCTCCACTGCTCGCTTCGCTGTCCCTCGTCGTTGCCCCGGCCACGGCCGCGGAAGTTTCCCTGGTGGTCGACGAACCCAGCGGAGTAGTGCGCGCGGGATGTTCGTGCAATACCTCCGCACGGGGGACCGGCGGTTTTTCCGGCGCGGGGCGCAGGCGGCGCGGCATCACCTCGATGTGGATGTGGTGCACGCGGTGAATCCGCTCGTGAAAAATCCTTTTGGCCTGCCGCCCAAGGTGGGAGAGATCTGGCTGCACAGCCTGAACCACACGGGCGGCTACTACGCGAACGCGCCACTCCCGGTCGAACTCACCTACCAGATGGGCCACAGCGCCAACTACGGGCACGTGTGGATCTCGGGCGATCTCGACTACCATTATCTCACTGGCGATCGCCGGGCGCGCGACGTGGCGTTGCAGGTGGCCGACATGATGTCCTCGGCGATGACCGCCAGGGTGGGCACGCACATTCGCACGCTGGGCTGGCCGACGATTCTGGTGTTGTCCGCCTACGAGGCCACCGGCGATCCGCGGTATCTCGAGGCGGCGGCGAAGAACTGGCAGGCGCTCCGGCAAAGCCTCGATCCGCAACGCGGCTGGGTGGTAAAGCTGGCCAGCGATCATTGCCTGCACCCGGCCGGCAGCACGCAGCAGGAGCGCAACACGAAATACCGTGACCAGCGTTGCGAGGGCAACGTGCCCTTCATGGAGGGGCTCACGCTGTGCGCTCTCGCGCGTTATCACCGTGTCACGGGCGATCCCGAGGTGCTCCGGGCCGTCACGGTCGGCATCGACCAGATGATCCGCGAGTGCTGGCAGGAGGACGTGAAGACCTTTCGCTACACCGCGTGTCCGCTTTCCATCAAGACGGGGTACGGCCTCTTCATGCTCTCGGCGGAGGTGATCGCGTATGAGGCACAGCTCACGGGCAACCTCGAGCACGGGCGGATACTGCGGGAAGGATTCCGGTCCGCAGTCGAGAAGAACCAAGGCGACAGTTTTGGGAAGAGCCTGGGCCAGAGGACCATCTTCGCCCCGCATGCGTTGACGGCGTTGGAGTAGGGCTCCGGGTCGGGCAAGGAGCACCCCACGCTGAGCAGGGAGGCAAAAAAACGGTTCTTCCGGAAAGTGGCTTTGCCGGGGCGGCCGGGGTCAGCGACAATCGATCCAGCATTTGGGCCGCAGTCATGGGATGCGCCCGTCGTGGTGCGGCATCGGGCCCGGCTTGGCCCCGCATCCTCGGCCCGCAGAACAGCGAAATGTCCCTGTCCGCTTCGAATCCATGGGGATCAAGCCCCAACCAGACCGGCGGGATTGGGCTTTTACTCCATCAGATTCCCCAAGGGATTCGAAACGTCCATGGATTAGCCGGGCAATCGTACCCATCGCGCCGCAAGTGCTTGTCGCGGATTCGATCCGCGATCACCATGTTCCGCGCGCATGAATCACCTTTGACGGCGATGAACCGACTGAATCCAGCCGAGGTAAAAATCTTGATCGTCGACGACGATTCCGCCGTCCGGGCGGGAACCGCTCGGCTGCTGGCAAAAGCCGGCTACGTCGTCAGCGAGGCCTCCAGCGGCGAGGCGGCGCTGCAGGCAGTTCAAGATCGCCGGCCCGACCTGATCCTGCTGGATCGCAACCTCCCGGGACTGGATGGCCTCGAGGTCTGCCGTCGGATCAAGCAGGACCCCGCTTGCGCGGACCTCTTGGTGGTCATGGTTTCGGCGTCCCACGTGCAGAGCGACGAGCAGGCGGAGGGCCTCGAGGCCGGAGGGGATGGCTACCTTTCGCGCCCTCTCGCCAGTCGCGAACTGCTCGCCCGCGTCGAAGCCTTCGGCCGCCTCGTGGTTCTGACGCGGTCGTTGCGTCTCCAAGCGGAGGAACTGATGACGAAATCCGCCACCGCCCGCCGCGTTCAGGCCGCCTCCCTCAATCTGATGGAAGACGCGGTGCAGGCCCGGGACCGGTTGGAAGCCAAGAATCGGGAATTGCGGCACGAGATCAGCGAGCGGCAAAAGGCCGAAGCGCGCTTGCGCCTTAACACCGCCGCCCTTTCCGCCGCCGCCAATGGGATCGTCATCACGGATCGCGCGGGGCTCATCGAGTGGGTCAACCCGGCGTTCACCACCCTCACCGGCTACTCCGCCGCTGAAGTCCTCGGCAAAAACCCCCGGGAGTTGGTCAAGTCGGGCCGGCATCCCGTGGAATTTTATCGTCGCCTGTGGGAGACCATCCTCGCCGGCGAGGTCTGGCACGGCGAAATCATCAACCGCCGGAAAGATGGCAGCGTCTACACCGAGGAAATGGCGGTGACTCCGGTGCGGGGCGAGCGCGACGAGTACACGCACTTCATCGCCGTCAAACAGGACATCACCACCCGCAAGCGAACGGAAACCGAGCTGCGCACCTCCCAGCAGCTCCTGCGGGCCCTCACCAATCGTCTGCAGGCGGTGCGTGAAGAGGAGGCCACCCGGATCGCCCGGGAAATTCACGACGAATTGGGTCAGCAACTCACCGGACTGAAGATGGATTTGCGGTGGCTGGAGCGCGGCCTGGAGGAGCTGGGCGAGCCCCGGCTCAGCGCGCTCCTGGAGAAGACGGTCACGGCGACCGAGCTGGTCGACGCCACCATCCAGACCGTGCAGCGCATCGCGGCGGAGTTGCGGCCGGCCGTGCTCGACAAGCTCGGCCTGGTGGCGGCGCTGCGGCGTGAGATCGCCCAGTTCCAGCGGAGCAGCGGGGTCATCTGCCGGCTGACCGTGCCGGAATTGGAATTCCGACCGCCGGCCCCGGTGGGCATCGCCTGTTTCCGAATTTATCAGGAAGCCATGACCAACGTCGCCCGCCACGCGGCGGCCACCGTGGTGGAGGTCGACCTGCGGACGCCGCCGGGCGGATTGGAACTGGAGATTCGCGACAACGGCCGAGGCCTGCCCCCGGCCGGGGTGGAATCGGGCGCGAGCCTCGGTCTGCTCGGCATGGGGGAACGCGCCCACGCCCTCAACGGCGAGGTCACGGTCACCCCGCGGGCCGGCGGCGGCACGGTGGTCAGATTATGGATACCGGCAGGGGGCGCCAGCTGAACAGCCGCAGATTATCCTCGACGGCTGCCGCGACTGAAGCCAGTCCCTGCGCCTCTTTCTCGTTCTCTTTCTCCTCCGAAAACTTCGAGAAAACCTGACGAAAGAAAAGGCGCGGGAGCGGCGGTTGCCCAACCGCCGAAGTACGATCGGCGACCCTGTCTTGGGCGGTTGGCAACCGCCCCTCCTTAGATCCGCCCTCTGCGCACCGCATTTGTTAGGGGCGACTTGGGGGCCAAGTGCAGGCCTTGCCCGAATATCGCCATTGAACGAAACCGCCTCGTCCGCCATGAACGAGCTCCGACCGCCGTCCGCGATCGCGAACCGTTCCACCTTCCCGCCAACATGCCCGCCGCAGCCCGCCCGACCCCCGCCGCCGGTTTACCGGGGCACGTGCTGATTGCCGACGATCATCCGGTCATGCGGCGGGGTTTGCGGCAGATGCTGGCCCTGGAATTTCCCCGCTTGACGACCAGCGAAGCCCGGGACTCCCGCGAGGCGGTCGACCTGCTGCTACAGCGGGACTGGGATTTGGTGTTGCTCGACCTCAACATGCCCGGTCGCGGCGGCTTCGACGTCCTGACCGAGGCGCGGCGGCTCCGACCCCGGACGCCCGTGCTGGTGCTGACGGCCTACGCCGAGGAGGAGTTCGCCCTGCGCGCCTTCAAACTTGGCGCCGCCGGCTACCTGAACAAACAGTGCGTCCCAGACGAGTTGGTCGCCGCCGTGCGGAAAATTCTCGCCGGCGGAAAATACGTCACCGCTTCACTCGCGGAACAGATGGCGGCGTTCCTCGGGGGCGAGTTCCGGCAGGCCCCCCATGAATCACTGTCCACGCGCGAGCTGCAGGTGCTGCGGCTGATCGCGTTGGATCGGACGCTCAAGGAAATCGCCGCGGAGCTGGCGCTGACGGAAAAAACGGTCGGCACCTACCGGGCGCGCCTCACGCAAAAGACCGGGTTAAATTCGAAGGTCGAGATCACCCGCTACGCGCTTCAGCACAATTTGGTGGAGTGAGAAGCCGCGGAGAAGACTCAAGCATCGGAGTCGTTTGACCCCGCCCAAGGCGGAATGCCTCCGCGGTCTCCGCGAGCTCCGCGTTTCAAGAGGTTTGGGTTTGGGTCCGAAAAATCTTCCTACGACCTAATCTTCCTACCTCCAAAAGCTCCCCGGATTTTGGGTGGGAAAATTAGATCGGAGGAAAATCCCCCAACCAATTCATCGGGCAGGTTCAGGATTGGCTCACCGACCGAATTGCAGCACCTCCCGCAGATTCAGAAAGACCAAAGCTGCTGAGTCAGCGGGCCGGACATCTGCGGTCTTTCTGAATCTGCGGGAGGCAAAATTTGCGGTTCAACTCCGGTGCCTTGAGCCCAGGCTGCGTTTGTCAGAAAATGGATCAAAAAGATTCCCCGACCTCGGTGTCTGAGATTTTTCTGACTCAATTTTTCTGACAAAAGATTGGCGGTTTGTCGGGTGAACACCTGACACGCCCCTTCCGATCCCTCCGACAGAAAGATCAGGTTCACCCGGAGTGACGGCCGGTCGCCCGGAGATTAGCCTGCGGCCGGGATGAACGTTTACGATCCGAGCCCGGTCCCCAGGCCCAGCGGCGTCACGCCGCCGACGGCCGGCGATCCGCCCGCGACCAGGCCCGGGTTTCAGGTCCTGCTCGTCGACGATTCACCGATCGTGTGCGAACGGCTGTCCGCCCTGATCAACCAACTGCACCGGCCCATCCGGGTGGCGGTCGCCACCGACGGGGCCCAAGCCGTCGCTCTCTTCAAGCAACTCCAGCCTGCCGCCGTGGTGCTTGATCTCGAACTGCCCGGTCTGAGCGGTTTTGATCTACTGGAGCAGTTCAAACGGCGACGGCCGGGCTGCGTGGTGATTATCCTCACGACCTACGCGTATCCGGAATTCCGGGAAAACGCCCTGCGGCTTGGCGCCGACCATTTCTTCGCCAAGGCCATGGAATTTGAACGCGTCACCGAGGTGCTCAGTGCCCTGCTGGTGCCGCCACCCCTGACGCCATGAAACCCGGCCCCTCCCACCTGCTTGCGTCCGCGGTGACCCTCCTCGTGGGGGCCCTGGCGGTCGCCACCGGCGGCGGCGTGCTGCTCGGCTGGGCGCTGGATGTCGCCGCGCTGAAAAGCGTGCTGCCCGGTTGGGTATCGGTGAAACCCAACACCGCCGTCGCCTTTGTTCTGACCGGCCTCGCGCTGCTGCTCTTCCGTCGGCCTTCCGCCTTCGGCCTTCCGCCTTTGGCCGTCCTCTCCCGTCTCGCCAGCCTGCTCGCCGGCCTGCTCGGGCTGCTCTCGCTCGCCGAATACGCGTTCGATTGGAATCCCGGTTTTGACCAATGGCTCTTCGCCGAACCGGCGGAGGCCGTGGGCACCTCGCATCCGGGGCGCATGGCGCCGGACACCGCGATCTGCTTCGCGCTGCTCGCGGTGGGACTGGAATTCGCCCGCCGGGCGCGCCAGACCGGGTCGTCGTCGACCGCTCCCATTCTCGTCGGCGCACTGATCGTGGCGACCGGACTGGTTGAAATCCTTTCCTACTTTTCGCCCGTCCTCCGCACCCATGGCTGGGGCGGCCTGACGATGATGGCGCTGCCCACGGCGGTCCTGTTCACGGCGCTGGGCGCGGCGCTGGTCGGGATTGCGGTGGCGTGCGAAAAATCAGCGCCGGGCGACAGCGCGCAGCCTTTCGCGCGCTCCGAGCATGCAACCTCGCGGAGATTCTTCCTGATTTTCGCCGTACTCGCGGTGGGGATCGTCACTGCAGGCGTTTTCTACTACCGGAACATCGAGCGGGAGTTCCGCCTCGATGCCGAGCGACAGCTCACCGCCATCGCGCAGCTGAAAGTCGACGAGTTGACGCAGTGGCGCACGGAGCGGCTGGGCGATGGCTCCATGCCGCAACACAATCCCGCATTCATCCAACTGGTTCGCCGTTGCCTCGCGACGCCGGCGGAGGCGGAGGCGCAGCGCCAGCTGCGGGCATGGCTCCGCGAATACCAGACTCATTTTAATTATGAACGCCTCTCCCTGGTGGATCCGCAAGGCGCTGAACGGTTGGCCACCTCCGCAACCCTGGGGCCAACGTCTGGCCATATCATAGCTAACCTGACCGCGGTCCTGCAGTCAGGCCGGGTGACATTGCTGGACTTTCATCGCGACGCCCCCGACCGCCCGATCCATCTGGTGGTGTTGGTTCCCCTGCTCGACGAAGCGGACGGCCACCGGCCGCTGGGCGCGATTGCCCTGCGGATCGACCCCAATGAATATCTCTTTCCGCTCATCATCCGCTGGCCCGTGCCGAGCGCGACGGCGGAGACATTGCTCATCCGGCGGGAGGAGCAGGAGGTTGTCTATCTGAACGAACTCCGGTTTCTGAAAAACACCGCGCTGACGTGGCGCATTTCGCTCGCCCAAACCGACCTCCCAGCGGTGCGGGCCGCCTTGGGGCAGGAAGGCATCGTGGAAGGCCGCGACTACCGGGACGTGCCGGTGCTCGCTGCGGTGCGAGCCATCCCGGATTCGCCGTGGTTTCTGGTGGCCCGCCGGGATAAGGCGGAAATATTTGCACCGTTGCGCTCGCAACTCGGGCAGATCGTCATCGTCATGGGGGGCCTGCTCCTTGGCGCCGGGGCCGGGCTGGGCGCAGTCTGGCGCCAGCAGCGCCTGCAGTCCTACCAAGCGCGGTTGCAGGCGGCAGAGGCGCTGCAGCTGGAGAAGCAGAATCTCGACGCGATCCTGGAGTCCTCGCCTACCCCCATGTTTGTCCTCGACGAAACCACCAAGATCGTCCGAGTCAACGCGGCGGCCCTCGTTCTCACCGGCGGTCCGGCCTCGACTGCGCTGGAGCACCGTCCGGGCGACGCCTTGGGCTGCGTGCATAGTTCCCGGGACCCGCGCGGCTGCGGTTACGCCCCAGCCTGCCCGCTCTGTCCGGCACGCAACGGCATTGAATCCTTACTCACCCAGGGCGGTGCGATCCGCGGGGCTGAACTGATGCTGACGCTGGTTCGCGCGGGCGCGCCCCAGCAGGTTTGGGTCAGCATCGGCGCCGAGCCCGTCCACCTCAACGGACGCCGGCATTTGTGCGTCGCCATGGAGGACATCACCGAACGCAAGCAGGCGGCGGCGGCGATTGCGACGGAGAAGCAAAATCTCGAGGCGCTGTTTGCTTCCTCGCCGGTGGCGATGTTCATCCTCGATGAGACGACTAAAATCGTGCGGGTCAACGCGGCGGCCGTCGCCCTGAGCGGGGCCAGTTCCGCCGAAGTGCTGGAACACCGGCCGGGCAACGCCCTGGGGTGCAGGCACAGCATGGAAGACCCGCGCGGCTGCGGCTATTCAACGGCGTGCCGGGTGTGCGCGACACGCAATGGCCTGGAGTCGGTGCTCGCGAAAGGCGGAGAGTTGAAAGGGGTCGAACTGCCGTTTGAGTTGGTCCGCCACGGCGAGATCCAGAAAGTGTGGATGGCGGTCGGCGCCCAGCCCATTTTGATGAGCGGACGCCGGCATCTGATCGTCGCGATGGACGACATCACGGCGCGCAAGCAGGCCAGGGAGAAAATTCTCCAACTCAACGCCGAGTTGGACCAGCGCGTGGCCGACCGCACCGTCGCCCTGGCTGCCGCGAACAAGGAGCTCGAGGCGTTCAGTTATTCCGTGTCGCACGACCTGCGGGCGCCGCTCCGGAGCATCGACGGGTTCAGCCGCGTCGTGCTCGAGGACTATGCCCCCCGGCTCGATGCCGACGGCCGCGACAGTCTCAACCGCATCCGCGCCGCCGCCCAGCGCATGGGGCACCTGATCGACGCCATGCTCGATCTCTCCCGCGTTAGCCGGACCGAGCTGCACCGGAACCCCGTGGATCTGAGCGCGCTCGCCCGCGAGGTGGGCGCCGAGCTGCGGCAGCAGGAGCCGGCCCGCGCCGTGGAACTGACGGTGGCCGAAGGTCTCGCGGCAGAGTGCGACCTCCGCCTGATGCGCATCGTGCTCGAAAATCTGCTCGGCAACGCGTGGAAATTCACCGGCCAGTGCGCCGCCCCGCGCATCGAGGTCGGCCTTGCCACCACGCCCGCGCTCTCACCGCTTAACCCTCAACTCTCAACTCCGGCCTTCTTCATCCGCGACAACGGCGCCGGCTTCGACGAGGCCTACGCGGGCAAGCTGTTCGGTGCGTTCCAGCGTCTGCACACCGTCGGGCAATTCGCCGGCACCGGCATCGGTTTGGCGACAGTGCAGCGCATCATGCACCGCCACGGCGGCCGCGTCTGGGCGAAGGCCAAGGTTGGTGAGGGCGCGACGTTTTATTTCACGTTGGAAAAAAGCGAAAGAGCGGAAACCCCATGAGGACGCAGCCACAGCACCCGCGCGGCCCCGCCGCCACCGCCAGAAATGCCTCGAACATTTTTACCACGGATTACACAGATTCGATCCGGATAAAACCAAGCCAACTCAAGCAATTGAAACTCCCTTTCGGCCGGGTCCGGATTCGTGTCCATCCGTGGTTAAAACTCCGGGGCTGGGGCTCTCCTCCAGCCGGCTTTCTGCCTCGGTCATGATTTTCAATCACTCCTCAACCATCCCAAATCAAAAAAATACCATGAACGGCACCATCCTCCTCGTCGAAGACAACCCCGATGACGTGATGCTCACGTTGCGCGCGTTCAAGCAGCACAAACTCGGCAACGCCATCGTCGTCGCCACCGACGGCGCCGAGGCGCTCGATTACATGTTCGGCACGGGCCAATATGCCGGCCGTGATGTGCGCGACCTTCCGGCCGTCGTCTTCCTCGATCTCAACCTGCCCAAATTTGACGGCCTCGAGGTGCTGCGCCGGATCCGCGCCGACTCCCGGACGGTCCTGCAGCCCGTGGTCATCCTCACCTCCTCGAGCGAGGAGCAGGACCGGATCTCGGGCTATCAACTCGGCGCCAACAGCTACGTGCGCAAACCCGTCGACTTTGACCAGTTCATCGAGGCCGCCCGGCAACTCGGCCTCTATTGGCTGCTCCTCAACGAAGTGCCGCCCCCCGCGAAATGACCTCCCCCGTCCAACCCCTGCGCTGCCTCCTCGTCGAGGACATGGAGGACGATGCGAAGCTCTTGCTGCGCGCACTGCGCGCCGGCGGCTACGACGTGACCGCGGAGCGCGTGGACACGCCCGAGGCGATGCGCGCTGCTTTGGGGCGTGGGCCGTGGGATCTCGTCATCTCCGATTTTTCGATGCCGCAGTTCTCCGGGTTGGGTGCCCTCAACATGCTGCAGGCGAGCGGCCACGACCTGCCCTTCATTTTGGTTTCGGGCGCGATGGGCGAGGAGACGGCCGTGGCCGCCATGCGGGCGGGCGCGCACGACTATCTGTTGAAGCACGATCTGGCGCGGCTGGCGCCCGCCGTGCGACGCGAGTTGGTCAATGCCGCCGAGCGCCGCAAGCACCGGGCAATGGAGCACGCGCTGCGGCAGAGTAAAGAGGCGCTGGACGTCGCCATGGCAGCGACCAATACCGGCTCATGGGCCTTTGACCTGCGCACCCAAGTCTCGACCCAATCGCTCATCCACGACCGCATGTTTGGTTATGCCGAAGCGTTGCAGGGCTGGACCGTTGAGAAGTTCTTGACCCACGTCCTGCCGGAAGACCGCGAGCGCGCGGCGCGCACTTTCCGTGAGATGTTCGCGACGCAGTCCGACTTGAACATCGAGTGCCGTATCCGCCGCGTGGATGGCGAAGTGCGGTGGATTCATGCGCAAGGGCGTCACGAGCGAGATGAGAAAGGCCGCGCCGTGCGGATCGCGGGCTTCGTAAACGACATCACGGAGCGCCAGCAAATCAAAATGGTGGACGCCTTTCTCGCCCAGTTCGGGAGCAACCCGGAAGGGGAGTCCTTCTTCGCCGCGTTGGCGCGCTTCCTCGCTGAGAAACTGCAGATGGACTACATCTGCATCGACCGGCTTGAAGTCGGCGCCCTGAACGCCACGACCCTCGCGGTCTGGCACGACGGGAAGTTCGAAGACAATGTTACCTATCGCTTGAAAGACACGCCGTGCGGCGAAGTCGTCGAAAGGAAGGTTTGCTGCTATCCCGCCCATGTGAGCCGGTCTTTCCCCAACGATGCGGTGCTCCAGCAGCTGCAGGCGGAGAGTTATGTCGGGATTATCCTTTTTGACCACCGCGGGCAACCGATCGGCCTCATCGCCGCGATTGGCCGGCGCGCCCTGACCGACCGGGCGCAGGCGGAGGCCCTGTTGGCGCGGGTGGCCTCGCGGGCGGCGGGTGAGCTGGAACGATTGCTGGCCGAGGCGCAGTTGCAGCGGAGCGAGGAGCGCTACCGGATGATCACCGAAAACGCCTCCGACCTGATCTGGCTCTACGATCTGCAGACGGCGCGTTTCGACTACATCAGTCCCTCGGTGGAACGGCTCTTGGGTTACACCCGCGAGGAGCTGCAGGCGGCCGAACTGACCACGGTGCTGACGCCGGCGTCAGCGGCCGAGGCGCGATCCAAGCTGGTACGGCGGATCGCGGCGCTGGCTCAGGGCGACCGCCGTGAGATCCAACACCTTGGCCGTTATGAGCACGTCCGCAAGGACGGGTCCATCATGATCGGCGAAGTGATTTCGACCGCGCTGCTCGATCAAGCCGGTCAGCCGATCAAGATCCTGGGGGTCGCGCGCGACATCACCGCACAGGAGCAGAGCCGGATCGCCCTGGAGCGCAGGGAGGAAATTTTCTCCAGCATCGTCAACCAGGCCGTGGACGCCGTCGGGCTGATCGACACGACCAACGGCAGCTTTATTGAGTTCAACCGCGCCGCCCACGAGAACCTCGGGTACACCCACGAGGAGTTCGCCGGGCTGACCATCGCCGAAATCGAAGCGAGCCAGTCGCCGGAACAAGTCCGGCAAAACATGGCCGCGATTATGGAAAGCGGTCGCAGCATCTTCGAGACGCTCCACCGCCACCGCGACGGCAGCGTGCACAATGTGCGGGTCAGCGCCTGCCGCGTGCACCTGCATCAGCGCGAATGCATCACCGCAATCTGGTCGGACATCACCGAAACCAAGCGGACGCAGACGCAACTGCAGCTCCTTGCCGAGGAACTCCGCGCCCGCAACGGGGCCCTCACCCGCTTCAACGTTGCCGCCGTCGGACGCGAACTGCGCATGATTGAGCTGAAGCGCGAAGTGAATGAACTCTGCACGAAGCTCGGCGAACCGCCGCGGCACCGCATCGCAGAGGTCCCGGCGACGCCGGAGAAGGAGCCGCCTCCGTGAGCAAATAAATTTTAACCACAGATTTCACAGATTCGATCCAGTGACCAAACCACCCCTCCGACTGATGCCTTTTCCTCTTCCGGCGTTTATCTGCGTCCTCTGCGAAATCTGTGGTCAAAACCTGCTTTGGGGCGTGCTTTGGTTGCGGCTCCGCGCCAAGTCGTCCGTGGTTTAAATTCCGGGGCTGGCAGTGAACCTCTGCTACCCATGATGAACGCCCCTCACCCGCCGCCCACCCCGGCCTTCGTCGCCGAAGACGTCTATCGCCTCTACCTCGACGGCTTGCTGACGAACAATCGCGAGCAATGCCGCCAGTGCTTCCAGCAGTGGCTGGACGCGGAGCCGGACCTCCTCTCGCTCTACGAGGACCTCGTGCAGCGCGCGCTCTACGACGTCGGCGATCTCTGGGAACGAAACCGGATTTCCGTGGCCACCGAGCATCTCGCCACGGCGATCAGCGAGAGTCTGCTCAACCTCGCCTATCCCCGGCTCTTCGCGACGCCGCGCAACGGCCAGTCCGCCCTCGTCACCTGTGCGGCCAACGAACATCACCAGATCGGCGGCAAGATGGTGGCCGATTTATTCGAGTTCCATGGCTGGCGCGGCTGTTTCCTCGGCGCCAACACCCCGCTGCGCGACGTGCTCGCCCTCGTCGGGGAAAAGTGGGCTGACGTGGTGGCGCTCTCCGTTGCGATGACCTCCGGCCTGGCCGACGTGATCGACGCCGCGACGGCCATTCGCACGGCGTTCCCCGCGGTGCCCATCCTCGTCGGCGGGCAGGCGCGCCGCTGGGGCGGCCGCGAACGCGTCGAGCGCGTGCCCGGCGTGCGTTGCCTGGCGTCCCTCCGCGACCTGACCATCTGGCTCAAGGAAAATGAAAACCATGATTGATGATTCGATCGGCACCGCCGCCTTGGGCACCTACGTGCGGGAGACTGCGCCCGTGCTGGCCCTGTGGCTCGATGCCGACGGTCGCGTGACGGAGGCCAACGCCCAGGCGCGCCGCGTGGTGCGCAATGGAGCCGTGGGTCGGCCGCTGGCGGAGCACATCGTGGACTTCACGCACACGCTCGATCTGCCCGCCCTTCTCCGGCCGGGCGGCGCGGTGCACCGGCTGGCTGAGTGCGCGCTGGGAGGAAGCGCAGCTCGTCTTCGCGGTGCGCGACGAGGGCTCCGGCCTCGGACCGGAGGAGCAGGCGCGGCTCTTCACCGCATTTGGCCGCGGCGGGGCCAAAAAGACCGGTGGCGAACGCAGCACCGGGCTCGGCCTCGCGATCGCCCGGCTGGTCGTCGAGGCGCACGGGGGCCGCATCTGGGTCGAGAGCCCACCCGGCAAAGGCGCGACGTTTCTCTTCGCCCTGCCTGCCGCGGAATGAAGGTCGCGACCAAATCTTGAATCCATGAATTCCAATCCTCCAAACGTCGGATTTTCCCCAAGGATTCGAAGCGCCCGGAGATTCCCAGGCAGGAATCCATGTACCGCTTCGAATCCATGGGCTCTCAGGGATCGGCGCTCATCACGGCAGGTTCAGGATCGGTTCACCGACCGAATTAAAGGACCTCCCACAGATTCAGAAAGGCCACAGATGCTGAGTATGCGAGGCCGGCCATCTGCGGTCTTTCTGAATCTGGGGGAGGCAATCTCCGGGTTTGAGATTTTTTCAGGGATAGACCCGCCAAGGCATTTAAACGCAGATGGCGCAGATAAACGCAGATGCCAAACCGTGAAGACCCCAATCCATCTCACCACCAAGACACAGCGACACCGAGGAGGAACCACAGAGGAAGAAACAGCAAACATGAGCTCCCATCCTTGGCCCAGAAGGCAACGAAGTCCGAAGGTGGGCCGTGCGTTCGGGGCCAATCGACTGCCTTGGTTGGAAAGCCAACCGCCAATCCTTTGGGCAAAAAGATGGGGTCAGAAATATCCCGCAACGCTTCAACCGGAAATTTTCCTGACCAAACACATTTTTACCACAGATTTCACAGATTCGATCCGGATAAAACCAAATCGGCTCGAGCGATCGAAACTCCCCTTCGGCGTTGGCCGGATCCGTGTTAGTCCGTGCCATCCGTGGTTAAAATTCAGGGGCTTGGGCTCTCTTTCGGCAGCTCCGCGCCACCGTGCCTTGGTGGTGAATCTTCGTTCTCTTCGTTGCCTTCTGTTCAAATCTAGTGGCTCGAACCTGCACCGATGAATCCCGCTGAAATCAAAATTCTCGTGGTCGACGATTACTCCGCCGTCGCACGAGCTGCAGCGGGCGAGACCGCCGAACGCAACTACTCCGGGTCAGGGAATCAGCAACGCCCCGGGGATCTTGCCATCCAACGTCGCGAACTGCGCGCCGTGCGTTCGCGCCAATTCCAGCAAGTGCCCGTCGGTCAGCTCGCCGGGTTTCTTCACGTATTTGGGCAGGCGATCCGCACCCAAATCGTCGGACCAAAGTTCGGTTGGCACCGGACTGGAAGCTTTCAATTTGGCCAAGGCCACGGTGGCTGTACTCACATCCGGCTGCAAACCCGCCTGCACGCTCACGCGCACGAACCCCAGTTCGGTGATCGCACAGGTGGCCAAAATCTCAGCGGTCGGCCGGACGCTTCCCAGCCATTTTTCCGCCCGGGCATGGTGCGCATGCAACGTGTGTCCCAGGGCGACGAGCGTGTTGACGTCGAGCAGGTATCTCACGGGAAGTCGGCCAACAAGGCGCGAATTTGTTCACTCGTGACCAGCGGGGATCCGGGCGCTCCCTGCGTCACCACCAACCCTGTCCGTTTCGATTTAACGAAACTGGGCCGCCCCTGCGGCACCGCGGCGGGCGTCAGCACGATTCGGTTACCCTCCACGCGACAGGCAAATCTCGCCCCGGATTTGAGGCCGAGTCGCCGGCGGGCGGCGGCCGGCAGCACCACCTGGCCCTTGCTGGATAACGTGGTCGTCATGTCTTACCCTCTTACGTGGGCCGACCGGCGTCAAGCGGCCGCATCTGGATCGAGAGCCAGCCCGGCGCGGGCGCGACGTTTCTCTTCGCCCTGCCGGCACCGGAATGAATCGCGGACCAAATCTTGAAGCCATGAATTCCAATCCTCCAAACGCCGGATTTTCCCCGCGGATTCGAAGCGTTCATGGATTTCCGGGCAGCAATCCCTGTACCGCTTCGAATCCGTGGGTCCTCCGGGATTTTGCTCAGGCGGATTTTCCCCAAGAATTCGAAGCGTCCATGGATTCCCGGGCCTCAATCCGTGTACGCTTCGAATCCATGGGCTCTCAGGGATTTTCCTCGGGCAGATTGATTCGTCGCTGTTTTCGGTGGATTATGGCGCGAGGACGGGACACTAGCCGAGTGCCAGCACTGATCAGCCGGCACCTCATTCCTTGGCCTTTCATTCCCCTGCCACCCATTCCTCTGCCAAAGATTCAGGCCGCAGCTCACGGTGTCGCCCCGCAAAGCCGAACTCAAGCTGCGTTCGCTCGCACCATCGCAGGTGTTGAAGGATCGGCTTCAGCAGGATGGCAATGGAATCGGTGGCAGAGGAATGGTGAACCAAACATGAGCTCCAATCCTTGGTACAGAAGGCAACGAAGCAAACGAAGGGAGCGCAGACCAACGCCTCTTCGTTCTCTTCGCTGCCTTCTGTTCAAATTGAGTGGCTCTCACCTGCACCCATGAACCCGGCCGAAATCAAAATCCTCGTGGTGGATGATGAAGCCGCCGTCGCCCAGGGCACGGCGCACCTGCTGAAAAAGGCCGGCTACACCACCGCCACGGCCGCGAACGGCGTGGAGGCACTGCAATCCCTGCCCGCCTTCCGCCCGCATCTGATCCTCTCGGACCGCGACATGCCGGAGCTGGACGGCATGGAATTGTGCAGGCGCCTCAAGGGCGATCCGGCGCTGGCGGACATTTTTGTGGTCCTGATCTCCGGCAGCTTCACGCAAAGCGAAGAGCAGGCCGAGGGCCTCGATCTGGGGGCCGATGGCTACATCGCGCGCCCGATCGCGAACCGGGAATTGCTCGCGCGAGTGGCGGCGTATGCGCGCATCCTGCGGCTGAACCTTTCGCTGCGGCGCAGCGAAGCGCACTACCGGGCCGTGACCGACTCGGCCATTGATGCGATTGTCACGATCGATGGCGCCGGCGCCATCGTGGGCTGGAACCGCGGGGCCGCGCGCATGTTTGGTTATCAGGAAAGAGAAATCCGCGGCCAACCGATGGACGCGCTGATCCCGCTGCGCTTCCGCGCGGGGCACAACGCCGGCCTCGCACGGATGCAGGCGGACGGCGCACGGCACGTCATCGGCCGGACCGTCGAACTGGCGGGGTTGCGCCAGGATGGCAGTGAATTTCCGCTGGAGCTCGCCTTGTCGGAATGGGAGGCGGCTGACGGACGTTTTTACACGGGCGTGATTCGCGACATCAGCGAACGCAAACAGGCGGAGGACCGGATGCGGCTGCAGAGCACGGCGCTGGAGGCCGCGTCCGAATCCGTCATCATCACGGACCCGACCGGGACCATCCTGTGGGTGAATCCCGCGTTCTGCCGCGTTACCGGCTACACCGCACAGGAGGCGATCGGCCAGAATCCCCGGGTGCTGAAGTCGGGGCACCAGCCCGCGGAGTATTACGCCGCGATGTGGCGCACGATTTCCTCGGGCGCGAGCTGGCGTGGCGAGTTCGTCAACCGGCGCAAGGATGGCGCGCTCTATGCGGAAAGCGTGGGCATCACGCCGGTCCTGGACGACCAAGGCAAGGTGACGCACTACATCGCCATCAAGCAGGACATCTCCGCGTTGAAACACACCATCGCCGAGTTGAAGACACAGGAGGGAAAATTGCGCCAGGCCACCGCCGCCGCCCAGGCCGCCGCGCAGGCGAAGAGCGAATTCCTCGCCAACATGAGCC
>SXGT01330141.1_pt1 | contig 23266 bp, 12 predicted proteins | sample 3176221 | NCBI WGS metagenome assembly SXGT01 (sample SAMN11356862, study PRJNA531348) | freshwater metagenome | isolation source: freshwater sample F1-120 | place: China: Fuxian Lake, Yuxi | collected 2017-12-25
CCGGTGCGGGCGTCGGCGGGGCTCGCATGGGTCGGGTTCGCGTGGCTCGGCGTCTTGTTCTATGTGCTGCTCGGGCTGGTCGTGACGGAGCCCTGGGCTGCGTCGGCGGCGCGTGAGACGGCCCTCGGCGTCGTCGGGGTGGCGGGGGCGATCGGGGCGTTCGGGGTGTGGAGCGCGGCGCGCGCGCCGGTCGTGGTCGCGGTGCAGGCGGAGATCGCCGAGCTACCCGCGGGGTTCGAGGGCTTCCGCATCGCGGTCGTGTCCGACATCCACATCGGCCCGACGCTCGGCGCCGAGTTCGCGCGCGCGGTCGCCGATCGCGTCAACCAGCTCGAGGCCGACATGATCGCGGTCGTCGGGGACGTCGTCGACGGCACGGTCGCGGGCCTCGGCGAGCGCGTGGCGCCGCTCGCGGCGTTGTCGGCGCGCGACGGCGTCTTCTTCGTGACGGGCAACCACGAGTACTACGTGGACGCCGGCGCGTGGCGCGCCTTCTGGCGAGGCCACGGTTGGCACGTCCTCGAGAACGCGCACGTGACGCTCTTTCGCGGGGAGGGCGCGCTCGTCATCGCGGGCGTCGAGGACCCGAGCGCCCGTCATTTCGGCGGCACGGCGGACGTCGCGCGGGCGGTCGCGGGCGCGGACGCCGGGCCGATCGTGCTGCTCGCGCATCGACCGTCGGACGCGCGCGCGGCGGCGCGGCTGGGCGTCGATGTGGTCCTCTCGGGTCACACGCACGGCGGGCAGATGGCGCCGCTGCAGCTCCTCTGGCGCATCGCCCACCCGGTCGTGCGCGGCACGCGCCGCCTCGGCCCCCACGGCAAGACCCTGGCCTGGGTCGGCCAGGGCACCGGCTATTGGGGCGCCCCGCTGCGGGTCGGCACGCAGGCCGAGATCGGCCTGGTGACGCTGACGCGCAGGCGCGCGTAGGGCGTGATCAGAACTCGATCTCGCCGACGACGAACTCTTCCTTGGCACCGGTGAGGCGCAACGTCATCGACTTGCGCTTCTCGTTCGAGCGCCCGTAGTTCGTGAACACGTCGACCTGCAGCGTGACGGCGCCGATGAGCTGTGCCGCCGAGCTCCCGAAGAAGTGCGTCTTGACCTTGTAGCTGCCGCGCATCGCCTTCTTGAGCGCGTAGACCTCGGGGCCGTAACCCTGCGTAAAGTCGCGCGAAACCTTGCCACCGATGGTCGTCAGGTTGTGCGAGTAATCGGCCTCTTCGCCGCTCGGCTCGACCACGTGCAGGTCCATGTCGGTCTGGTCGGCATCCCAGGTCATGACGATGCGGACGTCGGTCTTCAGCTCCTTCTTGAAGCGGCGCGCGTCGAGCGGGAACCCGGTCACGCCGGCCGCCTCGGCCTCGCCCCAGATGCGGTTGAGCTCGGTCAGCGCGATGATCTCGATCCCCTGGAAGCGATCCCAGTTGCGCTTGACGACGGTCGCGAGCAGCTCAGCGGCGCGCGCGAAGTCCGTTTTCGAGCCCGGCGTACCCGCGGCCGCATGGGCGCGGCGCGCCAGGACCAGCGCCAGATCGCGGAACGACTGCGGCTCCTCGGGTCGCAGACGCACCACCGTCTCGAAGAGGCGCGCGGCGGCGTCGAGCTCGTCCAGTTGCGCGAGACGATGCGCGAGCACGCGGAGCAGCGGCGGGTCGTCGAGACGCAGCTCGGCCACATTCGAGAGGACCTGCAGCGCCAGCGCCCGCTCCTTCTTGTCCAAGAAGAAGTCCGCGCAATCGAGGAAGAAGGACGGCGCGGCGCCGAACTCATCGCGCTGGGCGAGGTAGACGCGCCAGCGATCGGCGGCCGTCGCGGCCTTGAGGGCCTTCAAGTACGGGGTGTCGGGGCTCCACGCCTTGAGCGCCACACCGGGCTCCGACGCGGGCGCATCGCCGCCCCCGGCGTCACCCTTGTCGGCGACTAACTTGGCGTCGGGCGCCGCGCCGTTCAGGAGCGCCAGCGTCGGTCGCGGCGGAGCGCTGTCGCGCGACCCGCCGGCCATGCCGAAGGCTTCGCCGGCCGCTTCCTTCTTGGACTTCGCGTCCCGATAGCGAAATCCGGGCGGCACCACGAAGTCCTTGGTGTACCAACTAATCTCCTCGCTCCAGGCGGCGGCGACCTCGTCGAGGTGGCTCGCCTCGGTGCGCTTGGCGTCGGCGCTCATCGTCTCGATCTGCGCGTCCCAGGCCTTGCGCAGCTCGGGCCACGAGGCCGGCGGGCGCACGCGGTGCGCGAGGTACTGGTCGAGCGACTCGAGCACGAGCAGCGAGGTCCCCGGGGTGACGATGCCATGCCGCCGCCCGAGATCGAAGATGGCGCGCGCGTTCGTGTCGGGATCGGCCATGAGCCCTTCGAGCTTCTTCTGCGCCCACGCCCGCGCGAGCAGATCCCTGCTCGCCGCGCCCTTGGCCGAGACCTCGAACGTCTTGATCACCATCGGGTTTCGGCCCTGAATCCCGTAGCGCGCTTGGATCGTGGCGCTCGGGGACACGAGGCGGCCCGCGATGAGCAGCGGTCGGCGCGTCGGCTCGGCGACGCTCGGCACCAGCTCGGCGATCTCGCCGTCGGTCACCGCGACCGAGAGCAACGAGAAGACCGGACGCCCGAGCGTCGCGAGCGCCGCCTCGTCGCTCGTGTGGGCGAGATCCACGTAGCTGCCACCGTTCTGCGCCGCGAGCCGCGCGAGCGTGTCATGCGCGGTCTCGGTGCTCGTGCCCAGGGTCCAGGTCGGCGCGCCGAGCGTCGGCAGCGCGAGGTCCCCGATCGTGTCGAAGCCGTCGCTGAAGACGAGGATCGCATCCACGGCCGCGGCGCCCCGCGGGGGTACGAGCGCGGCCAGCGAGGTGCCGCCGTCGGGCGTCGCAGCGCGCAGGGCCGCGAGCAGGCGCTCGGTGTCGGCCGGCAGCGCGAAGGTCTCGGCCCTTGCGGCGACGTTGCGGAAGACGACCAGCTCGACCTCGCGCGGCGCGCGCTCGGCGAGGAAGCGCGCGAGGAGACGCAGCTCTTTGGCTTGGTCGGCCTTCTTGCGCGACAGCGACGCATCCCAATAGATACGCAGGCGCTGGATGGCGAGCGGCTCGAGGCGGGGGGCCTCCGGATCGTCTTGGATGGCGACCCAGGTGGCGCCGTCGGCGTCGCGCTCGGTCTGGACGGGATGGCGCGAGACGTCCGGGAGGCGGACCTGGATCTCCTGCACGAGCGCGCTGTCGGTCAGCGAGGCCTCGGCCACCAGGCGCGGGTCGAACGCCAACTTCAGCGGCCCCTTGCCGCCGAGCAGCTCGGGCCGCGCGCCGTCGCCGACCGTCGCCTGGGTCACCTCGATGCGCAGGCGGGCCGACGCCAGCTTGGCCGGAAAGTCGAGCGGCAGATCGTAGCGGCCGCCGCTCGCGTCGAGCGCGATCGGCGCGACCCAGCGGACCATCACCGTGCGCGTACCGTTGGCGGGGATCGGAAAGACGCGCGTGTGAAAGACGTTGCCGCGCGTCCACTCGGCGAGCCCGGGGTCGACGCCCTTGCGCACCTCGATCTCGAAGATGCGGCGCGCCTCGTCCTTGCCGACCACGACCCCGTCGACCATGCGCCCACCGACATCGAGCGCGTAGCCGCTGATGGTCGCGCCGCGCGGCAGCGGCAGATAGAGGTCGCCCGCGCGCACGCGCCCGTCGGTGTTCGCGAACGTGAGCGTCATGCGCGTCTCGGCGATGCGGCCCACGATGCGCGCCTCGACCTCGACGCGCTGCACGCCCAGCCGGACCGGGTGGTCGGTGTCTTGATCGACGACCAGGATCGGTGGCGGGCGACGTTCGACGGCCGCGAGCTCGGTCGGTTGGGCCGAGGCCACGCCGGGTGCGAGCGACAGGATCACGACGAATCCGAGGAGCCAGCGCATGGGTGCAACTCCGTGAAACACTTTAGTTATTGCGGCATCGCGGCGCGTCGGGCGAGCGGACACAGCGCGAGGTCCCGGTCGTACCACGACCCACCGCGCGCGTCCGCGTCCCCCGCGTCCCCCGCGAAGTGGCGCGCCGAGCGCCGCGCGTATCCTCGGACGCCCATGCCCTGGAAAAGTTCCGCGGCGCCGCCCGTCGCTGGCGGCACCCCGACTTCTGTTGCATAGTGTCGGCAAGCGCGCGAGGGCTCGGTCGCCGTCCTTCTGGGTCTTTCGCCGCGCGCGTGGTCGCCGCAATTCCGCGGCCGTTGTCTTCGGCTCCATCCACTGATTCGCGAGGCTGCATGGCGTCCTCGTCACGCGTCCTCTGGCGCATTGGGGCGGCGCTCGGGCTTGTCTGCTGCGGTGCGACGATCGCCGCGGCGGCACCGAACCCACTTTGCCCCGGCGCGTGCAGCGGGTCCGGACAGGCGTGCGGGGCGCCCGACGACTGTGCCGAGGCCGGCGCATGCGTCTTCGCGGATGCGTGCTTGCCGGGTCTCGCCGGGCTCGTCGTGAAGGTCGCGCCCGACCGCCCCGGCGGCCTGAACGACCCGAACGAGGGTTGGAGCTGCCGGCTCGGCCGTTGCGAGATCATGCCAACCGAGATCGCGTTCGCGACCTCGACCGGCATCGAGGCCGCCGCCACCAAGGCGTTCCGGGTGGATGACGGCGGTCGCGTGCTCGTGCGCGTGCAGCTGCGCGTGGCGGCGGCGTCGTGGGGGTATGCGGCCGTCGTGACCAGCGACGGGCGCGAGATCCGGGGTCCGATCGTGATCGGAGACGCGACGCCGGAATGGCAGTCGCTCGAGCTCTTCGTGGACCTCGCCAGCGCGGCGTCGGGCCAGCTGACGCTGGCGCTGCACGTCGAGGGCACGGGAGCAATCGCGCTGCGCGAGGCAAGCGTGCTCACGCTGCGGGACTATGATCTCTTCGTGCGCTTCGAGCTCGTCGCGCCGCTTGCGCCGGCCCAGTTTCGCGATCGGACGATCCTGCGCCACGCCGACAGCGGGCCGGTGCCCGACTTCTGCGCGGACGGCGAGCCGGCGGGGACCGAGGGCTGCTTGGATCCGGCGATCCTCGACGGCGATGCGGCGGCGGGCGCGCCCTCGGCGTGGCTGCCGGTCGGGCGGGTCTTCGCGGGCGGGCGGCGCGCAACCCATGCCTGGGAGGTGCGCGATCCGCTGTCGGGCGCGCCCATGACGGGCCCGCTCACGGTGCGGACGCAGGTCGCGTGGGCGCCCGACGCGTCGGCGGTCGTGTGGAGCGACGAGCGGACGGTCGGCGGCCCGGACGAGACGGCGACGATCGGGCTGGTCCTGCCCGAGGGGCCGCCGGCCCCGAGCGCGCTGCGCGGGGAGTTCGGGACGCCGGCCGCGTTGGTGGCGGCTGACGCGGCGTTCCTTCCCAAGCGTCAGCGGCGCCCCAGCGGGTTCTCGATCGGTGCGGTGGTCGAGCCGGGCGATGCCTTCGGCCCGACCGACGCGGTGGTGCGGGCGGCGCTGCCGATTCTCGCGCGGCTCGGGTTCACGGTGGCGGGGTTTCTCAGCGAGGATCCGAGCCCGGAGGCCGAAGCCGATGCGCTTGCGCAGGGCCTCCGCGCGCCGTGGATCGATGCGCGCGCGCTGCTCGCGGCGCTCACGGCCCACGGCGCGATCGACCTCGACGCGAGCGCGGCGGCGGCGCCGGAGGCGGTCGTCGCGACGATCGAGGCGCTGCTCGCGCCCGAGACGCCGCTTGGACGCGCTGTCACGCGGGCGCACGCTGGCGGCGAGGCGATCGCCACCCTCGGAAACGCGGCGCTCAGGGGCTTGCGCATCGCGGGGCCACAGTACCGCGCGGGCTTCCGGCCTTGGCTCGAGGCGAACGGCGTGACGCTCGACGCGCTTGGGCGTGCGAGCTGGGACGCGGTTCAGCCCTTCGAATCCACGACGCTCGACGCGGTGCGCGCGGGGCGCCCCGACCCCTTCGATGCTCCGGCGGCCCGCCGCTATGTGTGGTCGGTGCGCTACTGGAACCGCGCGAACGCGCTCGTACTGAAGGCGATCGCGTCGGCTTTCCGCGCGCGCGACATCGCCTTCGTCCCGCTCTTGGGCTCACCGCTCGGCGACGGGGGAATGGGCGGATCGCACCTCGCCGTGAGCGGCGTCGATGTGGCGACGCTCGGCGAGACGGACGCCATCGACGGCGTGATGGTCGACGCGACGCTCTTCGGACAAGGCGACTGTCGCCCTTGGGACCTCGGGCTCGTCGCCGATTGGGCCGCGGGGTTCGGGTTGTCCCTGCAGGACCGCGCTGGTCAAGGCGCGCGCGTGCCGCTGGGCGCGTACGTCGACGTGACGCGCGGCAAGCCCACGCAGCGCCTGTTCGAGCTGGCGGCACGCGGCTTCACGTGGTTCGGCGCGCGCACGTACGGCCCCTACGATTTCGCGTCGAGCGAGGGAGTGGGCGGCCTCGGTGCCGACGCCCGCGACTGGTTCGCCGCCGTCGCCGAGGCCAACGATCGCCTCGCGCAGGCCGAGGTTCTCCTCGCCGATGCGCGGCGCGCCCCGTCGAGCATCGTCCTGGTCGCGAGCGGCTCGGAGACCTTCTGGCGCGGCGGTCCCGCCGCCGAGTCCGATCTGGTCGGGTGGCACGCCGCGCTCAGCCAGAGCCAGTGGAGCGTCGACGTCCTCCCGGAAGCCGAGGTCGGCGACGGCGCGATGAGCCATCCCGGACGCCCGCGCCACCTCGCGTTCGCGCTGGCGCCGCACCTCTCCGCAGCCGCTTGGGACAAGCTCCAGAGCTGGGTCGAAGACGGCGGCACGCTGGTGGTCGGGCCCGAGCTGCCGCTCTACGACGCGTTCGGGACGCGCGTGTTCGCGCGCGAAACATGGCTGGCGGCCGCGCTGTCGGAGCGCATCGAGGCCCACGGCGCGACGATCGATTGGACGACGACGGGGTCGCTCATCAGCTTCCCGTATAGCGGCCCGCTGCGCACGATCACGTCGGCCGAAGGGTCGGCGCTCGGCCGGGGCGACGACGGCGACACGGTGGCCCTGCGCCTCCGACGCGGTCGCGGCGCGGTCGTCATGCTCGGCCTCGATCTGGGTCGCTCGTTTCTCGCCGGCGCGACCTGCCGCAACACGCTCCCGACCGCGCTCGCCCGCTACGCGACCGGCTTTCCGGCCTCGCTGGGGCGCGCGATGGGAAGCCTGCCGGTCGGCGCCGGACTCGCGCGCCCGGTGGCCGTCGATCGCAGCGACGTCTCGGCGCACGTGATCACGAGCCCGGGGGGCTCGGCCCTCCTCCTCGTGAGCTATGCCAACGGTCCGGTCGACGTCGCGCTCACCGCACGTGGCCTCGCCGACTGCCAGAGCGTGACCGACCTCGTGACAGGCGAAGCGCACGCGCTCGCCTACGGCTCCTTCTCCCTCAGGCTGAGCGACGTGGCGCTCCTCACCTGGGATCGGAGCGCGTGCGAAGGCCTCGCACCGCCGACCCCCGAGGCCGAGACCGCCGAGACGGTCGAGCCCGCACCGCCGAGCCACGACGGCTGCAGCGGCGGCGGCTCCGCCGCGGGCGTCATCGCGATCGCGCTCGGCGTTCTCCTCGGCGCGCGACGCCGCTCGGGCGCCCCGCGCGGGTCAGAGCCCCGCTGAGTCCGTCACGCGCTTGAGCATCACGTTCTTCGAGATGAGGACGAACTCCGAGGGCTGCGTCACGGCCGAGTTCTCCTCGATCGTCACCTGCACGAAGACCTCGTCGTTCGGAGTCGTGGCGTGCAGCACGCCCTTCCTGGAGTCGGCGTCGTAGGCCAGGCGACCGGCCTTGATGACGCCGCCGTCCTTGGGCGTGATCCACACGACGAACGCGCGGCGCGTCGGGTCGTGTCGCTCCGGCGGAGGCAGGTTGACGAGCTCCACGCTGACCACGTTGACGTCTTCCCGCTCGGTGTGGATCCCGATCACGCCGTCGACGCCGACCGAGCGATCCGAGCCACGGACGACATATTCGGTGGCCACCGTGGCACAGCCGGCGCCCATCCCCGTGCCCGTCGCCAGAAGCGAGCCTGCGATCATCCAATTGCGCATGACATTCCATCCTCATGATTGCGGCGCGAAGCGCGCGAAGCGCGTGCCCGCGATGATTTGGACGAGTCTCCCGCCGAAACGGCGAGTCTCCAAAAAAAGTGATCCGGTTCCCGCGCGCTCGGGCACGCCGCTCGCGCGACGACCGACGCGGCAACCCACTCCTTTACATCGCCGGACCACTTCTATAGGTTCCGCGCCCCCCGTCGGCCCGGAGTCCCTATGTCGATGTCGCGCGCCGTCGCGCTGTTGTCACCGTGGAACACCGCTTTCCTCGCGGTCGCCGCGCTCGTCATCGTCGGCTGCCCCGCCGACGAAAAGGGCGCCTTCCATCAGCTTCCTGGCCCCGACGCGCTGACGAACCTCTGCCCGACGGGCACCGGCGCGCCGATCGAGCCCTGCTCCGACGAGGGCGCGACGCGCTGCGACGCGACCGGCAGCCTCGCGGTGTGCACCGAGCTGAGCGGCTGCCTGCAGTGGGGAACGCCCTCGGCGTGCCCACCCGGAACCGCCTGCGAGGCGGGCGCGTGCGTCGCGCGCGGCTGCGAGGACGCTCCCTGCACCGCGCTCGATCAGCGGCGCTGCGATCCGAGCGACGTCGCGGCCTATCAACTCTGCGGCGACACCGACCAGGACGGCTGCCTCGCGTGGCTTGCCAAGACGGACTGCCCCGCGGGCCAGGTGTGTGCGCAGAGCGGTTCGTGCGGCGCCACGTGCGCCGACGAGTGTGCTGACGGGTTCACGCGCTGCGAGGGCGACGCCGTCGTGACCTGCGCCGATCACGACCTCGATGGCTGCCTCGAGTGGGGCGGCGCGACCGCCTGCGCCGCGCATTGCAGCGTCGGCGTGTGTGTCGCGATGTGTGAGGACGAGTGCGCGGCCGCGGGTCTGACGCGCTGCGACGGCACTGGGTTTGCCGAGTGCCGACGCCGCGCCGAGGCCGACGGCGGATGCCTCGCGTGGGGACCGATCGTCGGGTGCCCGGTCGGAACGAGCTGCTCGAACGGGGTGTGTGGCGCCGGCTGTGGCGACGAGTGCGCGGACGGCGAGACGGCGTGCGAGGCCGGCGGATCGCGCCGCTGCGGGCAATTCGACGGCGACGCCTGCCGCGACTGGAGCCTGCCGGTGGCGTGCGCGAGCGGAGCGACCTGCAGCCGCGGCGCGTGTGCGACCGAGTGCGTCAGCGAGTGCACGCGGCAGGGCGCGCGCACGTGCGACGGGCAGGCGATTCTCGGCTGCGGACAGTACGACGGCGACGGCTGCCTCGAATGGAGCACGATCGGGCGGTGCGACGAGGCGCTCGGCGAGATCTGCGCAAACGGCGCGTGTGCGGTCAGCTGCGTCGACGCCTGCGACGCCGGCGCTGTCCGCTGCCGCCCGGGCGCGACGGCCCTTACCGAGGCGTGCATCGTGCTCGCGAGCGGGTGCCGCGGTTGGGAGCTGGCCGAGGACTGCGCGGCCGCCGGCCCGGGGCGCGCCGTGTGCGCCGAGGGACACTGCGCCGCGACGTGCACCGACGACTGCACGACCGCTGGCCAAGACGCGTGCCTCGGCGAGAGCGCCGTGACGACCTGCGGCCAGTTCGATGACGACGCGTGCTTGGACTGGGGCACGGAGGCGCCGTGCGACCCGGCGATGGCGTGTGTCGACGGGGTGTGCGCGCCGATTCCGGCGCCGACCGGGATGAAGATCTCGGAGATCCTGCCCAACGCCGAGGGTCCGGACTACGACGTGTTCATCGAGCTCGCGGGACCGCCCGGGGCCTCGCTCGCCGGGCTCACGCTCGAGGCCATCAACGGCAAGGACGGCGCGAGCTACGGCCAGCTGACGCTCGGCGGAACGTTCGACGCGGGCGGCTACTTCGTCATCGCGCACCCGGCGGCGCGTTCGGAGATCGCGGACGTGGCCGATGTCCTCTCGACGTTCGCCGACTTGCAAAACGGGCCGGACAACCTGCGCCTGCGCTGGGGCGACACGACGCTCGACGCGCTCGGCTACGGCGGCTTCGACGCGTTCGATCACTTCGAAGGCGAAGGCTCGCCAGCCGCGGAGCCGGGTGCCGGCGAGAGCCTCGGGCGCCTCGGCGCGCTACAGGATACGGACGACAACGCGGTCGACTTCGCGGTGTCCGCGACGCCGAACCCCGGCGGCGGCTTCGTCCCGGTCATCACCCCGCGAGAGGCAGGCCAGGTGATCTTCGCGGAGATCATGGCCAACCCGGCAGCGATCTCGGACTCGCTCGGCGAGTGGTTCGAGCTGGTGTCGACCGCGAGCGGCGAGAGCTTCGATCTGCGCGGCTGCGAGATCCGCAGCAAGACCGACGAAGTGCATGTCATCAACAACCCGATCCTCGTCGAGCCGGGCGGGATCGTGGTGCTCGGGCGGCAGCCCCATGCGGGCTTCGCCGCGAGCTATTACTACGGTAATGCGATCGGGCTGACGAACGAGAACGACCAGCTCTCGCTCGTCTGCTCCGGCGTGGTGATCGATACGGTGGCGTGGTCCGCAGCCCTGCCCGACGGCGCGAGCTGGAACCTCGATCCCTTGCATGCCAATGCAAACGACAACGACAGCGCCGCGAACTGGTGCCGGTCCCCCGTGACTCCGCGCGGCGACGTCGACGAGGGCACCCCCGGCGCGACCAACCCGCCCTGCCCCGGCAGCGGCGACGGCTACAATCAGACGCTCTTCGCGAGCGCCGCCGGCAGCTGCGGCGACGCGGCCGACTGGCACCAGCTGACGTTCGTCGGCGCGCCGGTGGCCAGCAGCCCTGGCACGCTCACGCTCGATTGGCAGGGGGTCTTCTGCGCGGTCCTGCCGGGATCGACCACGCTCGAGCTGCAGTTCGAGGTGATGGCCGGCGGCAGCGGCGCGACCACGTGGCAGTCGATCGGGACCGACACGATCGCGAGCGCGAACGACGCTTGCACGTGGCTGCAATCTTCGGCGTTCATCGACACGACGGTGCTGACGAGCGCGCTCGCCGTCCGCGCCGACAGCGCGTCGATCGTGGGCCGCTACCGGATCGCGTCGAACTGTCCGGGCGGCACGGGCTGCGGGCTCTTGGGGATCGGGCCGGCGGCCAACTGCGTGCGCAACGTGACGCTGAGCTACCCCTACGAATAACCCGCGTCGCGTGCGCGCTCATTGACTCGCGGCGATCGGCGCCCATGGTCGGCCAACCTCTTTGCAACCTCTTGGGGAGCCGCTCATGAAAGTGCTCGTCATCGGCGCCGGCGCCGTGGGTCAGGTCTATGGCTATCACCTCGCCAAGGGTGGCGCGGACGTGACGTTCTTCGTGCGGCCCCAGTACGCCGACGAGGCGCGCGCGGGGTTCACGCTCTATCCTTTGAATGCACTCCGGAGCGAGACCCACCTCGGCGCCCTCACGCAAACGCTTGCGGCCTATGATCCGAAGAAGGCCGTGCCGCCCGTGCGCTTCGATGGTTTTGGGGTCGTGACGTCGGCCGCCGAGGTCCGCGAGCGCGCTTGGGATGCGGTCGTGGTGACGGTGTCGTCGTCGGCACTCCAAGGCGCGTGGCTGGGCGAGCTGCTCGCGGCGACGGCCGCGCGCGGGGCACCGACGGTCGTCATGCTGCAGCCCGGACCCGATGATCGAGCGCGGTTCCTGGAGTTCGTGCCGGCGGATCGGCTCGTGGCCGGGGTCGTCACGCTCGCGAGCTATCATGCGCCGCTGCCGGGCGAGACGCGGTTTGCCGAGCCCGGGATGGCCTACTGGTTCCCGCCGCTCATGCCGGCGCCCTTCACGGGACCGGCCGAGCGCACACAGGCGATCGCGAAGATCCTGCGCGGTGGAGAGCTGCCGGCCAAAGCGCTGGGGGCGCGCGCGAAGGTCCCGGGCGGCGGGGCCGAGGTGGCGCTCATGACCTGGCTGGCCGCGTTCGAGGCGGCGAATTGGAGCTTCCGCGGCCTCGGCGAGCCGGAGCTGGCGCGCCTCACCCACGCGGCCGTCGGCGAGGTCGTCGCGATCGAGCGGGCCCCCAAGCTGGTCGGCGTGGTCGCATGCGCGCCGATCGTGCGCGGGTTCCTGTGGCTCGCCTCCAAGGTCGCGCCGTTCCCGTTCGAGTCGATGGTCGGCGCGCACTTCGAGAAGGTAAGAGATCAGACGCGCCACATCCTGGGAGGCACGATCGCGAAGGGGCGCGCCGCGGCGCTGCCGACGGAGCACCTCGAGGCCCTGAGAGCACGGCTGGCGGCCTGACGCGCGCGCGATCGGCGGGCGGCGCGTTCAACTCGGACCAGGTCGCACGTCGCTTGTGGCCACCGGCGATGTGACCTACCGTCGCCGCGCCCGGTCGCCCTCACCGCGCGCAGAGGCCCGCATGACGCCGCACCTTCGGTATGTGTCCCTCACCGTCCTCGTCGCGACCGCGACCGCGTGTCAGCGCGAGGAGCCCTTCGACGCCGAGGCCGCCATCGAGTTCGCCGAGCACGCGAGCCGCGCCAGCCCCGCGCCCGCGGTCGATCCAGCGACGATGGGGTTTCGCGTCGCTTTTCCGTCCGCACCGACTTTCAAGCCGCTCGCATCCGGCGGCGGGACCTTCGCGGCTCACGACGGACCCCATGCCGAGTTCATGGTGGGCGTCACCGACTACTCACCGGACCGGAAGCGGTTCCTCGTCCCGACGCCGCGGGTCCTGTTCATCGCCGAGTTGGAGCGCATGGCCAAGGGTGGCACGGTGCTCTCGGCCGCGCCAACACAGCTCGGGACGAGGGCGGCCTATGACCTGGTGGTGCGCCAGAAATCGTTCGAGAGCCACGTGCGCATGGTCGTCGCCGGCATGCGCTTTTACAAGGTGGCGGTGCTCTTGGACACGTCGGTCGCCGCCGAAAAGCGCGCCGAGGCCGAGCGCTTTCTCGACTCGTTCGCGCTCACCGCCGAGGCGCCCGCGGACGCGCCGCTCGCGTGGCAACGCACGGGGGACACGGGGTTCTCGATCTCCCTGCCGTCGGAGGGCAGGTCGGACGAGGCCGCGTTCGGACTCGAGACGGTCGGCGGCGACCTCCCGTGGCCGGCCGGCCAATGCTCGGTCCTGCGCGGAGGGATCGGCGGGCTCGTCGCAGCCGATCGTGCCGAGGCGCTTGCCAACACCGAGGGGATCGCCGCCAAGCTGGCCCCGCAGTTCTTCGCGCTGCCGGTGCCGGCGCTGACTGCGGCGCCCGCCAAGGTCGCGGGCGAGGAGGTCGCCGGCTGGACCATGGAGGGCGAGTTCTTGCCGCGGTTCGGGCGCGGCCGCGGGGTGGTCCGTCTTGCGGTGGTGATGCGCGACGACGCGTTCTACCTCCTCATCGGCCAGTCGTGGCCCGGCGGGGAAGCGCATGTTCAGCGCTGCTGGGACTCGCTGACCATCGACAAGACTGCGCACCCCGAGGTGCCGGTCGCGCCATCCGAAGTGCCGGTCGCGCCATCCGAGGTGCCGGTCGCGCCGTCCGAGGTGCCGGTCGCGCCACCCGCCGCGCCGCCCCGCCTGAAGCCCGGGGTCGACGTCGAGGCGCCGCGCGTGGATGGCCCGCTCGCGGCGCGCACCGTACACGACGCGGTGCGGCGACACGTGGGCGAATTGAAGTGGTGTTTTGACGATCGACGGCGCGCGCGCCCCGAGCTCGAGACGCGCCTCACGCTCGGCTTCGTGGTGACGGCGGCGGGTCTGCTCGACAAGGCGCGCATCGTCGAGGGGACGTTGCGCGACGGGACGTTCGAGGCGTGCGTGCTCGCGAAGATGGCGCGCTGGAAGTTTCCGGCGCCGCGCGATGGGGCCGAGGTGTCGGTGACCATGCCCGTGAGTTTCGCACCGTGAGCGGGTCTTCTGGGTGGTGGTGGCGGGCCGCGTGCTTGGGTGGGGTCGCGGTGGGGGCGTTCGGCGCGCTCGGCGTGGCGTGCGCCGAAGGGTCGGGAACGGCGGACGGGCACGAGGTCGAGTCCGAGGTCGAGTCCGAGGTCGAGTCCGAGGTCGAGGTCGAGTCCGAGTCCGAGCCCGAGGTCGAGGTCGAGGTCGAGGTCGAGGTCGGGCCCCAGACGGCAACAGTCACGCTCGTCGCCGCCGAGGACGCGGTCGCGAGCTATCTCATGTCCCCCTCCGGCGACTGGAATCTGTTCTCGGGAACGAGCGTGCCGATCGGTCGCCACTTCGACGACGCGCACGTCGGGTACCACACGGCGCTCCGCTTTCGGGCGGTACCTGTGCCACGCGGTGCCCGCGTCACCTCGGCGCGCCTCACGTTCTTTCCCACCAACGAGGTCGACTCCTCGAACGCGCTCTGGATCAACATCTACGCGGAGGCGAGCGACGACTCGGCGCCCTTCGATCCGCACGCCTACGAAAGCGGTCGGCCCGATCAGCGCGCCCGCACCGCCGCCCACATCGACCACTGGCTCGTGCGCTGTAACGACGCCTGCACCGAGCTCACCGAGTACGACTGCCCGCAACGGCAACGCGACTGCTGGGACCGCACCATCGCCTTCGAGGTTCCCAAGGATCTCGGCCCGCTGGTGGCCGAGGTCGTCGCGCGTCCCGAGTGGACCGCCGGAAACGCGATTACGCTGCTGCTCGTGAACGCCGCGACCGACGAAGACGGCGCTAAATATCGTGAATCACGTTCACTTTCGACGATTGACTCAGCGCGCGATGAGACCTTCGCACCTCGGCTCGCGGTGACGTTCGAGTTCCCCTGAATACGCCTCCCGACCGCACCACAGGCGAAGCGCGTGCAGTTCGGCAGATGCCGCACCCCGCGGGGACGCATTTGTCGCGGTCGGGAAAGCCGCCTACGATGCGGACGTTCGTTCACGCGGTCGGCCCGCTGAACCAACCGCATCGGGGCCGACACCTTCGGCCCCCCACCCTACGGAGCCCCCCTTTGCGTCCAAGCACCTCGTTCCCTGCGTTCGCGATCCTCGGATCGATCCTCATCCTCGGCGCCTGCGCCGACGACCAAGCCACCACCACGCCCGACGGCGTCGCCACCGCCTGCTCGGAGAGCGGCGACGAGAACTGCCTCGAGACCGCCTCCGGTGCGCTCGTGCTGGCACCCGAGGACGACACCGCCAACGGCATCACCGCCTTCACGATGGTCAACGACACCACGTTCGACGTGACCGGCACCGGGCCCGGCGTGAACCGCTTCACCGCCGGCGGAACGATCCTGCGCGGCGTCCCCGGCTTCGGCCTCGTCATCGGCCGCATCACCAGCGTCACCGCCACCGCCGACGGCGCGCGCCGCGTGACCTTCGTTCGCACCCGCATCCAGGACGTCATCCCGCGCGCCCGCATCCGCGCCAAGCGCCACGTCGTCTGCAAGCCGGCGCCGGGCGACGCCACGGTGATGCTCTGCAACGCCGTCGTGGTCGCGCCCGGCCCGCATTGGGGCACGGCCGAGCACCTCGCCGCCGAGCGCGCCAAGCTCGCCGCCGCCGCCGTCCCGCTCTCGAGCGAGGCGGTCGACACGCGCGCCGCGGCGCTCGGGGTTTCGAACTGCAAGCGTGACTTCATCACGGACGGCTCGGTGACGCTCGGCCTCGACCAATGCCACTTCACGGTTGAGTTCGACGTCGACGTGAACCTGTCCTGGGGCTGGGTCCTCCCGGACGCCTTCTCGGCCTATGTGACGGTCACCGCCGATGCCGGCCTCCTCTTGTCGGGCACGCTCAGCGCGGGTTACAGCGCCCAACCGCAGGACGCCAAGCTCGTGACCCTCGGCAACCTCCAGTTCACGGTCGGCGGGATCCCGATGTACGTCAGCGGCGCGATCTACGGCGGCTACACGCTCGAGGTCGCAGGCGACGCGACGTTCGAAGCCGGCTTCGATTACGACGCCACCGAGACCTTCGGGTTCGGGTGGGCCGCGGGCGACGGCATCTACAAGATCCGCTCGTCCGACCGCACCTCCAGCCGCACCGGACCGACCTTCACGATCGACGGCGAGCTCGACGCGAGCGCGTACCTACGCCCGGAGCTCGAGTTCGGCGTCGGCGTCTCCGGCTTCCTGAGCGCGGGCGCGACCATCGGTCTCGAGATCGGCGCAAAACTCCACGGTGAGGTCCACTACGACACCAGCGCGGGTGAGGCCTGCATCTCGCTCGACCTCTATGCGACACCGAGCCTTGGCTACAACCTGAACATCTTCAGCCTCATCGAGGAGCGGGACTCGTTCGCGCTCGCCGATTGGAGCACGCAACTCTTTCCGACCGGCAGTGACAGCGGCTGCGTGTCGTACGACGAGCAAGAGAATCCGGCCTGCGCAAGCGGCAGCGAGTGCAACTCGCACGGGGACTGCGAGTTCCAGGTCGGCGACGCCGTCTCCAACGTCCCGAGCGGCGTGACCCCGGCGCGCAGCGACAGCATCTGCATCGAGGCGACGTGCGCGGTGCCGACGAGCGGGACGAGCTGCGGCTGCGACTTCAAGTGGCTCACGAACTGCTGCACCAGCGACGCGCAGTGCGGCTCGGGCGCCATGTGCAACAACAACTACTGCGTGTGCCCGATCTACGGCTCGGGCTGCAATCCGGACGCGAACGGCGACCGAACGCTCTTGGTCTTCGAGATGACGCCGGGCTTCAACGGCGTCGAGGCCGAATGCGTGCTCGCGACCGCCTGCGACGACGAGCGCGAGGCGACGACCGACACGTGCGAAGGTGGCGACTGCGAGCACACGTACGCAGGCGCGACGCCGGCCGCGGTGCAGTGCACGAAGGACTCGGCGTGCGAGAGCTTGCCGGGCGGGCGCAGCTTCTGCTCGGGCGGGGTCTGCCTGACCGAGACGATCGATCGTTGCGACCTCCTGAACTGCAACGACGGCAACGTCAAGACGCGCGACACCTGCGCGAACGGCCAGTGCACGCACACGAACATCTCGATCCTGCCGCCCAACGGTTTGTGATCAAGGCGCGACGACCGGGGTGGTGGGCGCCAGCAGCGTCATCCCCCGGTAGTCGGACGTGAAGCCGGCGGCCCTGAGGAGCGCTTCCCAGCGCGTTACGCGCGGGGAGGCGCCGTCCAGGTCGGTGACCGTGAGCGTGCGCGCCGGCAGGTTCGCGGCGTGCGCGACGAGGGTGCGAAAGGCTTGGACCGCGACGGTGTCGCTCGCACGGGCGGCCGGGAACGTGACGATACGGTCGCCCTTCGGGGCGACCCAGAAGAGCGGATCACCGGCCTGGAGTGCGACCGCGGCGCCGATCTGCCGACGCGGATGGAGATCGGGGTCGACGGTCTCGGGCCACGTCAGGACGCCGCCCCAGGGTTGGGCAGGATCGGTGGCCGCGAGGAGGAGGATCGCGCCGGAGGAAGGCGCGCGGCCCGCCTCGCGCAGGCGATCGACGACGCCCGGGAGCGCGAATTGGGCGGGTCCGAGGTCCGCGAGGTAGTAGCCGCGACGCAGGCGTCCGTGGTCTTCGAGCAGGCGCAGGGCGTCGTAGAGTCCGGCCGTGCTGCCGCCTTCGGCGAGGGCGAGCTCGCGCGCCGCGAGGCCATAGCGCTGGGCGATCGCGAGGGCACGGTCGAGAGCAGCCGCTGCGGGGCCTTCGCGAGCGTGGGCCTCGACAAGGAGCTCGCTGACGAGCGACCAGCGGCCGGCCATCGTGCGCACGAGAGCCGCGTCGGAGTCATCGCCGAAGCCGCCGAGAGCGCGCAGGGGCAAGAGCGTGTCGTTCGTGACGAGCCCGGCCCAGACCAGCGCCCAGAGCGCCTCCGCGACGCGTGCGAACGGCGCGCCGAGGCGCTGGACGAGCTCTGGAAAGAAGACGGCACCGCGCGTTTGGAGCAGCACGAGGAGCGCGCGTTCGAGGTCGGGCCGGGCGGCGATCGCGTCGCCCTCGGGCGGTTCGACGAACGTCGCGGCGGACGCGCGGCGCATGAGCACGATGCGTCCGTCACGCGACGACACGGCGCCGGCGCCGACCCAAACATGCGTCCCGGTCGCCATGAGCTGGTCGAGAGCAGCAGGCCTGAAGTCCGCCATTCGTGCGGGTAGGACGCGTGTCTCCAGCTCGGCGAACGAGAGCGCGAGACCCTCGAGCATCGCGAGCACCTCGGTCAGGCGACGCTCGTGGTCCGTGCTGGGGGCGCGGTCGCCGAGGTGGTGCCACTGCCAGAGGAAGCGGGCGAAGGCGAGACCGGGGGCCGGCTCGATGTCGCGCCGATAGGCGACGAGCATGCGGCGGCGGATCCGACGCAGGACCTCGGGTGTGACGAGGGGATCGGACGCGTCGACGGCGATCGGGGCGGGAACGAGACGCGGCTCGGGACCCGCACGGAGAGCGGTGATGACGGGGGTCAGCGACGCGGCGGCGAGGCCGTAACGCGCGGCGAGAACGTTGACGACGAAGGGCCCGTGGGAGCGTGCGTAGCGCATGACGAGGGCGTCGAGCGGATGGTCGACGAGAGCGGCGAGGCGCTCGGGGATCGGGCCGACCTCGGCGCCGAGTGCATCGCGCGCGAGTGCGGCGTCCTCGATTGCGATCCACAGCAGGCGGTCGGCGACGGGCACGGAGAGGACGCGGCCGTCGGCGTGAAGGCGCGCGAGCCACGCGGCCCCGGACTCGGGGGGCGCGGCGCGGTCCGCGAGCTCGTCCGCGAAGAGCCCGCCGACGCGCCGTACGAGGTCGTGAAGTTGGTCGGCGTCGCTGGCGCGAAACGCAGGAGACGTCCCCTGGAGCTCGGCTTCGACCTCGGCGAGGACGGTGGGATCGAAGACGTCCGCGAGCGCGTCGTCGCCGAGCAGCGTCGCGAGGAGTCCGCGATCGAGCGAGAGGGCCTGCGCGCGCCGCTCGGCGACCGGGTTGTCGACCTCGTACATGGCGACCTGCACGAGGGCGAAGGCGAGGCTCTGCGCGTAGGGCGACGCGCGCGGGGTCTCGACCTCGTGGACCTCGATGGCGTGACGCTCGATGTCGCAGAGGATCTCGCGGAGGGCCGGCACATCGAAGACGTCCTGGAGGCACGTGCGGTACGTCTCGAGGATGATCGGAAAGCGCGGGAACTGCCGGACCGCCCCGAGAAGGGCCTGCGCTCGGAGGCGCTGCTGCCAGAGCGGCGTGCGGCCCCCGGCGCGGCGGCGCGGGAGGAGCAACGCGCGCGCGGCGTTCTCGCGGAAGACGCCCGAGAAGAGCGCGGAGGTGCCGAGGCGCTCGACGACGCGCTCCTCGAGCTCGCGCGGATCGATCCAGAGCTCGCTCCAACCGGGCGCGCGATCGCCGGCCGCAAAGCGGAGCGCGATGCCGTCGTCGCTCCAGAAGCTCTCCACCTGGGTGCCGGTGCGTTGGCCGATCACCTCTTCCAGCGCGAGCGCCCAGGGCGCATGCACGCGCGCGCCGAACGGACTCAAGATGCACACGCGGAAGTCGCCGAGCTCGTCTTGGAAACGCTCGACGACGATGCGCTGATCGGTCGGCAGGCGCCCCGTGATCGATCGTTGGTGTATCAAGTATTCCACGAGGCACGCGCGCGCGTTCGGATCCAAAAACGGCTGCTCCACCGCCAGCCAGGCGTCCGCCAGATGGGCGCCCGCGAGCGCCTTTCTTCGACCGCGCGCACGAACGCCCCGAGCATGCGCCCCGTTTCGAGCGAGCGTCCGGGGCCCTCGCCCTTCCAGAACGGCAAACGGCCCGCCTCGCCGGGGGCGTGCGTGACGAGCACCCGGTCGCGCGTGAGCTCCATCACGCGCCAGGTGGACGCTCCGAGCTGGACGACGTCCCCGACGCGCGTCTCGTGGACCATCTCCTCGTCGAGCTCGCCGACACGCACGCCCGTCTTCGCCGCGCCGTCACCCGCGCCGCCGGCGAGGAAGACGCCGTAGAGGCCGCGATCCGGGATGGTGCCGCCGTTGACAGTCGCGAGGAGGCGCGCGCCTTTGCGGGCGGTGAGGACGTCGTTCGCCCGATCCCAGACGAGGCGCGGGCGCAGATCGGCGACGGCGTTCGACGGAAAGACGCCGGCCAGCATGTCGAGGACGGCGTGCAGCGCTTCGTCGCTCAGCTCGCGGTAGGGCGCGGCGCGGCGCACGAGGCGCGCGAGCTCGGCGACGGTCCACGGCTCGTTCGCGCACATCGAGACGATGTGTTGCGCGAGGACATCGAGGGGCTGACGCGGGATGTGGAGCGCCTCGATGTGACCACGCAACATAGCCTGGGTGATGACCGCGGCCTCGACCAGATCCCCCTTGTGTTTCGGGTAGATGCGTCCTCTCGAGGTCTCGCCGACCTGGTGCCCAGCGCGCCCCACGCGCTGCAGGCCGCGCGCCGCCGAGTCGGGCGAGGCGACTTGCAGAACGAGGTCGACCGCGCCCATGTCGATGCCGAGCTCGAGCGAGCTTGTAGCGACGATGGCGCGCAGCGTTCCGGCTTTCAGCTGGTCCTCGATGAGGCGGCGCTCGGGGTGCGCGATGCTGCCGTGATGCGCGCGGACAAGCGGCCCGTCGGACGCGACCCCGCGCTCGGCGGCGAGCTCGTTCAGGCGCTGCGAGAGCCGCTCGGCGAGGCCGCGGCTATTGACGAAGACGATCGTCGCGCGGTGCCCGAGGATGTCCTCGAGCAGCGACGGCTCGAGCGCGGGCCACCCGGGGGCGGGCGTGGGACCCTCGCTCGCGACCGCGTCCGAAGCGGCGCTCGGGGGCTGAAGCGGCCCGATCACGGGGACGATCACCTCGACCGCCAACCGCGGCGGCTCGGCCGCGTCGACGATGGTACACGGGCGCCCGCCGGTCAGGAATTCGGCGACCGCGTCGGCGGGACGCACGGTCGCCGAGAGGCCGATGCGCTGCAGCGGAGAACGGGCAAGAAGCGCCATGCGCTCGATCGACAGCGCGAGGTGCGTGCCTCTCTTGATCCCCGCGAGCGCGTGGATCTCATCGACGATGAGCGTCGTCGTCGTCGCGAAATGGCGCCGCGCCTCCGACGTGAGGAGCAGATAGAGCGACTCGGGCGTCGTCACGAGGATGTCGCCCGGATGCGCGAGCTGGCGGCGGCGCTCGGTCGCGGACGTGTCGCCGGTGCGAAGGTCGACGACCAACGGACGGCACGGAACCCCGAGCGCCGCAGACGCCGCGACGAGCCCGGCGAGCGGGCGCTGGAGGTTCCGCTCGACGTCATGGATGAGCGCCTTCAGCGGCGAGACGTAGATCGTGCGCCACGCCAGCCGCGGCGTGATAGGCGGCGCGGCGATGAGGCGATCGAGCGCGACCAGAAACGCCGCGAGCGTCTTACCCGAGCCGGTCGGCGCGATGAGCAGCGCGTCGGCGCCCGAGGCGATCGCCGCCCATCCGTCGCGTTGCACGCGCGTCGGCGCTGCAAAGGTCGCGGCAAACCACGCGCGCGCCGCGGGTCCGAGAGGAGCGAGCACGTCGCCCCCTTCGCCCACGTGAACGCCGTTCACATCGTCCACATCGTCCACATCGGGGGCCACGACTCAGCGCCAGGCACCGAGCGAGCCCGGCGTGAGCGGCAAAAGGCGCATCTGATCGGCCGCCGCCGCACGCAGCGATGGCAGTGACGCCAGGTCCAAGGTCGCGATCGGCGCGATCGGCCCGGAGCTCACGATGGCGCAGCTCCGCGGCGAAAGCTGCAAGAAGCGCGGCTCCGACGGCTCGCAGAGGCGCGACAGAAACGCCATGAAGAAGCGCGCGGCCGCCGGCGCGAGCCGCGCCTCGAGGACGAGCGCCGACGCACCGGCCGCCAGGTTCTCCCAGCGCACCGTCACCATCCCGGTCGACGCCCTGCCGCTCTGACGCGCCTCGGCCGCCGCCCCGGCCAGCGCGATGAGGTGCGTATCCGAAAACAAGACGCGGTAGCGCCGGGCGTTCCACAGCGTCCACGCGCCAAACGCCAGCACCCCGACCCCGAGACCCACGAGCAACGCAATCCACACGCTCCTGCTATAACACACCCATGCACGTCGTCGCCGCCGAACCGACCCCCGTCGCCATCGCCCGAAATCGCCTGACGGTGCACGGACTTCCGATGCTCCAGGACAACCTCGCCTGGCTCCTCGTCGACCCCGTCACGCGCACGGCCGCGCTCGTCGACGCCCCGAGCGCCGATCCCGTGCTCGCCGCGTGCGCCGCGCTGGGCGTCACGCTGACGACGATCTTCATCACCCACACGCATGGGGATCACGTCGGGATCCTGCACGACCTCGCCCGCAAAGGCGCACTTGCCGGTCTGGCGGTCGTCGGCCCGCGCAAGGTCGCCGCCCAGATCCCCGGCCTCACGACGCCCGTCGACGACGGCGACCCGGTCGCCTTCGGCGGCGTCACCGGCCAGGTACTGCTCACCGAAGGGCACCTCGACGGCCACGTCAGCTACCTCTTGGACGACGCCCTCTTCTCGGGCGACACGCTCTTCGCGGGCGGCTGCGGCTACCTCTTCTCGGGCCCGCCCGCGACGATGGCCGCGAGCTTGCGACGACTCGCCGCGCTCCCGCCCGCCACCCACGTCTTTTGCGCCCACGAGTACACCGAGGACAACTTGCGCTTTGCGCAATCGGTCGACGCCGACAACGCCGCCCTCGCGACGCGCTGCACCGACGTCGCGACCCTACGCCAGGCGGGTCAGACGACCCTCCCGTCCACCATCGACCTCGAGCGCGCGACGAACCCGTTCCTGCGCGTGCTCGATCCCGGGACCTCCGCGCCCATCGCCGCGGCCGTTGCGCGCCAACTCCCCGAGGCCGACCTCGACCCTGCCACGGTGACACCCGACGCGCTCTTCGCCGCCACGCGCCGCCTGAAGGACACCAAGCGCTATCGCACGGCGGCACCCGCCCCGTAGCTCCCGTCGAGCGTTTGTCGCGCTGATCGAAGCCTGTTATCTCATCGGCACCGCATGTTCACGCTCGGCGCCATTGGCTTTCTCGTCGGGTTCGTCGCCCTGATCCTGGCGATCGTCGCGCTGTCGAACGGCAAAGCCCGCGCGGACACACTCGAGCGCCGACTCGCCGCGCTGCGCGACGACCTCGCGCTCTTGCGCACGACTGTCGCCCACCGCGAACTCGGCGCAGACGCAGCCCCCAGCGCGCGCCCCGAGCCGATCCCAGCGCCCGCACCCGCGTTCGCGCCTGCACCGAGCGTCGCCGACGCGGACCACGACGCACCCGCCGACGACCCGGACGCGGGCGCTCCGGCCGCCCCGGCCACCGACACCGACACCGCGCGCTGGGCCGCCTATGCCCAAGAGAGCGAGGTTCGGCGCGACACTGTCCCGATGATGGCCGCGGCGCGCACCGGCCCGCCCGATGACGCGGACGCGCTCGCCGAG